>Ga0182016_10004601_pt1 | contig 15191 bp, 16 predicted proteins | sample 712S2MmetaG_FD_120491 | JGI IMG/M metagenome (GOLD analysis project Ga0182016, IMG submission 120491) | Permafrost microbial communities from Stordalen Mire, Sweden - 712S2M metaG | ecosystem: Environmental > Terrestrial > Soil > Wetlands > Permafrost | place: Sweden: Stordalen | collected...
GATTTCGTAGACAACTATTTCGATGATGCCGTGAGTGGCGACGTTCCGCAGGTGTCTATCGACAATACGCAACCGTGGCCCACATTAGATTTGCCGCTGCTAATCGGAGGTAGTAACGGATTCGCGGCCACGCTAAACGCTTACGGCTATCAACTCACAACACAGTTGACCGGCGGCAACGCATGGCCCTCCTTGATTGGCGAATGGCTTCCGGGGACACTGTTTCAGCTAGGGCTCACTCAAACAGGGGGCGGTCCCCTCGGCGGTGAAGCCTTCACTTTGCGCTATCGCCCTACATCCCTCGGAAACAACACCTATTTATTCCAATTCGAGGAGTGCATTGGCGGCATAGCACCTTCGTCTGTGTTCGTCCTCGAACCCAACGTCGCCGCCCAACCACTCCCCTACGCTTGGGGTCCAAACGAGTATGGCGACTTCTTCTCGTGCGGCGGCGTCCTGCGCCCCGGCGTGGTGCAGTGGGCCAAGCCTTACGCCCCAGACGCCGCGCCAACAAAGAATACGCTTGACCTATGCCCACCGTCCGAGCCGCTGCTGGGTGGGGCCACGCTTGGCGGTATTGACATCGTGGCCAGTTCAAACCGCTGGTGGGCGCTGTACTTCCAGGCGGGCAATCAGGCACAACGTTACCAACAGGTCGAGATAGCAGTGGGCAAGCGGCTGGCGAGCCCCTATGGGAAATGCGCGGACGGCTCCAAGCTCTATTTCTGGGCGACGGACTGTATCGCGGTTACCGGCGGTGGGCCAGCCATCAGCCTCACCGATACGGATTTATTTACGCTCTTTCCGCATGGTGGCATTCAAGGCAAGAACGTAACGCGCGGCCCCGTCACCTACTACGCCCCCGATTATTCCAGAGCTTCGCAGTTCCGGCTTGCCGTCCGCGAGGGGCTTCTGTACGCGCTGTACGTCGATGTCAGCAATACATACCGGATGTTGATCGGAGAGATAAAAGGCGACTCCGTGGCGTGGGAGAACGACGTGTACGCGGCCACGATGACGGCGGTTTATGCGCTGGAGCAGCCGAAGGGAACGCTCACCACCAGCCCGTCACTCTACCCGGCAGTCGTCATGGGAACGATGAACGGCAATGTGGTTAAGCTTCAGGACTTGACCAACGATGGCGGCAACAACAACGGCACGCCGATATCGAGCTTGGTCTACACAGCCGAATGGGATGGCGGAGATGCGCGGGCTCAGACGCAGTGGGGTGATCAGTACGTGGACGTGTTCGCGCCCGCCGGCATGAGCGTAACGCCAGTGAGCCAGGGGGCTAATGTGGCGAACAACACCACCATTGCCGCTAACAATAACCGCCAGTTCGTCCCCGTAAGCGTCGGTGGCGCCTCACTGGTCAACTTCATCGGCCTGCAACTCTCGTGGTCTGACAACTTCGCCACACAGAACAACTACACCAGCATCCACGTTTGGCAACCCTCGTTCGTTGACAAGCCGGAAATCATCAAGGACCGTTACGGAGATTGGGTGGACTTCGGCCAAGCGTCTTACGTGCGCGGGTGCATCATTCACGCGAACACGAACGGCGCGAACAAGAACATTTCCATCCGCAACGGGGACTCGAATACCCTCGTGCAGTTCTCCGGCATCCTTGGGAACGGTTTAATCAATCACAACGGCGAGCAGGAAATAGCCTACTTCTTCAACCCGCCCTTTGTCGCTCACATGGTCCGCGATGAGTCGCAGGATTTGATACCGTGGCAAAAGTTCGGCATCGAGTGGATACGCGATCCGTGGCCAGAGATATCTCAGTTGCCCTCGAAGTGGTTCAACATGGGAACGACGGCCGCCAAGTTCCTGCAAGGGTGCGTCATCCCGCTGGATACGAATGGCGGTAACGCCAATAACGCTGGAAACGGCGGCTATTGGGGCAACAACAGCGAGTTTGGCGGCATCCTGTGGGGTAACAACAATGTGGGAGCGAATGGGGTTTCCATTCAAATCGTAAGCTCAGATGGAGCGGTCATCACTCTTCCGCCAGTCTCAACGCCCCCGGCAGAGAAGACCGCCGTGCCGTTCTCGTTTTCTCCGATCATCGGCCATGAGTTCCAACTAAACCCACTCGCGCCCTGCCGCTATTGGGATGACGAGATAGTTTGGATCTGGGAAGAAACGCCGGAACTCGCGGCTGTTTGGATTACGCAATGGACCGCGCTCGGCAGCAAGGGGTACAAGTCCATCCCGCGCATCGAGGCGGCGTATGCGTCCACGCAATCAGTCACATTGACGATTACTTCATACGATGGGCAGTCGCCGGTTGCTTTGACATTGCCAGCTACAGGCGTGGTGATGCAAAGGGTTTTACTGACTCTCTCGTTCAACAAAGGGCAACTTTACCAGTTTCAGCTAACTTCACCCGCTCCGTTTCAGGTCTTCGCCAACGACTTCATCGTGCATGTTTACGATTGGGGACGGCAAGGGGAGATGAGAGCATACAACAACCTTGGCGCGGAGTTTGGGGATAAGGCTCGGATCTGAGGGGGCGCGAGGATGAGGGATGGGGAGGGCATTAGTTAGGTAGATCGCCCGAGGTCGAGGAGCCGGGACCGGTGACGTTGCCGGTACCGCCGCCACCTCCGCTCGGCGGGTTTATAATCTGCCCATGCGCCGCGACCGCCAAGAACAAAACCGCGAAAACGTGCTTCATGCTTCCAATGCCCCCACTACCTCGCTCATGCCCAACACCTCGCGCAGCTTGTTTGCATACTCAGGGTCCGTGGCGTAAATCTGCGCTACCCCGTCGATAAACTGATCGAGGTCGCCATTCGCCAGCCAGTTGCCCCACGGAATCGAGTAGCGCGGCGACTCGGTAATGAGTGCGGCGTGCTTCTGAAAGCAGGCAGTGAGCGTGGGAAAGGTCGCGAACCACTGATAGACCTTCTTCGCAACACCGTGGAAAACCTCAGTGGTGAGGAGTTGCTGTTGCCCGTAGCAGCCCGGATATTCTTTGATCCCGAAACAATTATTCATCGGACAATGCTCGCCCCACCCCGATTCGAGCGCCCATTGACAGAGCGTTACCTGCGCTGGGAAACCCGTTGTTGCTTCGGTATCCCGCGCAGCCTGTGCCGCTTCCGATAGCTTGGCTGGGTCTATCATGGTTTTATTGTATGCCAAGCCAGCCCATTCAAGGCCCACCTCTCGGCAATCAGCCCACGCCGGATTCCTATTTGCGCCTGAAGCAGAACATCGACGCCTTGCAGCAAAGAGCGTCAAGCTTGGAGTCTACAGTCGGCGACTTGCAAACAGGTATGGATAAACTTAACAAGCAGTTTGCGGAGTATCAGCGGTTGCAGACGGTGAAGACGTTGACACCTTAAGGAATTGTTACCGCCGACCAGCCGCTCGACGTGCAGAACCATAGCGCTCCACCGCTGTAGTCGCTGTAAATCGACCCCTTCGTACAGCCGCCGGCGGGGTTGCCGCTGCCGGTTTTCCATGTGGGGCGTGTGCCACCAATGACGCCGATGGAAATACCACCGCCCACTTGCAGGGTATTGCCGTCGTCCAGCAACGCGCCCGAACCGTTGTCTATGATTCCCTTACCGACGACCGTATGCCCTGAAGTATTCGTCGCCATCGCCACGTTGTTATTGAGCGTGGTCTGCGAGATGGTGGTATTGACCGTACCGGGATAAGCCACCAGTCCATTCCAGCCGTTACCCGCCACCCAACAACTCACGTCTCCGGCACCATTCGACCCTACGTTCCACAGTTGCGTTGAAGTATTCCACCAGCCGTCAGAACAGAGCGAGGCCCGCATGTAGATGCTTCCAGTATCGAGCAGAAATTGCTCGTTTAGTCCCGCGTGCGGAGTGGTGGCGTAAAGGCTGATTCCGTTGTGACCAACGAAATTTATGGCACCAGGATCGCTGTATGTGAGCGTTGACTCCGAGAACGCCGGGTAAGAAATTCCAGGCCATCCATATGTCTGCGGCGGCCCCGAATCAAAGTAATGATCTAAGGATGAGGTCGTATATGGGACGGTTGCCTGGTTGTTTATCACGCCACCACTGGCGTTTATGAAGGTGAGCGCGTATTGCGCTCCGCAGTGAGCGATGGTGATAGCGTGCTCGAAGTTCTCAAAAAGCGCGTTGTTCGCGCCGTTACATCCAGTCCCCGCAGGATCGCTTCCGATATACCAGCCATTTGTCGTTGTCTCATCGTGCATCAAGCCATTTGTTCCAAGCGAGAACGAACTACCCCAAACGTAGCCAGCGTAGGGGATTAGTCCGCAAACGCCGCCGACCGTAATGCTCGACAAGCCCTTGTACCCGTTTAGACCTTGCAAGCTGATCGGGACAACGTTAGCTTGACAGTTGTTATACGACGGGTAGACTTCGATGTTGTAGTCTGGACCGGCTGGCCCCGTACCCGCTTGGCCGGATTCATTCAAAAGGCAACCATCCACACCGGGGCTATACCCTCCACAATCGACCCCTTGCTCAAACCATGCGTGGCTGTATCCGCCGCTTCCAAATGGAACCGAGCCAGTGAGAAGCAAATCGTGGAAGGTGGATTTCTCCTGCCTTCCGATGCCAAGCAGGTTGCCGCAACCAACTTGGTCATTGCAGTTTATTTCCAAGTGGTCGATTTCGCTAGCGAATGTCACTCCGCTAAAGGTGCATGTCCCGCTTGTGCAGTCAGATCCGCTATTCCAGACCATTTGAGAATATGGAAATGTTGTGTTCGTGGCGGCCCAGTTTGCGTTCGCGAGTAAAACGGCTCCCGTTGCGCTACTTTGTTCGTACCCGCTCGTGCGGCCAATGCTGTGAAAATGTACGCCCGGTGGTACCCAGATGTGGGTCTGAATCGGCCAGCAGTAACCAATCGGCAAATAAACATCCGGTGGCCCGTAAGTCGATGCGGCCGTGAGCGCCAACTGAATTGCCGTTTTATCGTCCACCGTCGAGGATGAGCAGCCCTGTGAAGATGGCGCTACCACGCCAACCGCTCCCCAGTTGCGCGGATCGTTTTGAATCTGGGCTAGCAACTGATCGACAAGCGGTAACGCCGTGGTTGCATTGGGTGGCGTGTAGCCATTGAGCCAACTCTCCACCGCCTGCAACTCCGTGCTCAACCCGTTGTGATACTGCGAGAAAACGTAGTTCGCCACCACATGCGTCACAAGATGCGTGGCCGCCGTCGTTCCGCCGAAGCCGCGGCCCCCGGAGCAAATGGTCACCGTGGGATAGCTGTAGGTGCAGATTAGCATTTGTTCGTTATCGACCTGCACCACCATGTTCGCGGCAAAACTGGTGGGGCTAGTGATGGTGAAGCTCAGTCCGGTCGTAGTGGTGATCGGGGCGGCGAGCGTAGCGGTCGCGCCGTTTCCGGCCACGAGAAGGTTGTTGTTCGTGGCAACGGCGTTGGGCCAGATGGGGGGAAGAGTTTGCGCGTAGAGGGATGCGGCCAGCAGGCCGAGGGCAAGTTTCATCTTCCTTGATACTCCTGTTTCGGCTTGTCGCCAATGCCACCGATGGCACTGTGATTAGTCCGGGAAAAATAAAAACCGACAACGAGGCCGAAGCCGGTTCCAAGGATGGTCGGTATTTCCCTCCCCGGCGCTGGCGCGAATGCCGCCTTGAGCCCCGCCGCCATTGTGCATCCAACGACCAAAATGGCAATCGCGGCTTGGGTATATTCCCAAATTAAGTTGACCTTGCGTTGACCCGCAAACGTCAAGTTCTGTTCTTCGGTAGTGTTCGGCGGTGTAGCGTCTGGCGGCCCCATCCTTTTCAGTTTACCCTTGCGTTCTGGTAGCGACTAGGGTAAACTCGATTACGAAATGTCAAGATTAGATGAGCGCGAAATACGCAGGGGCGAAGAACACCTGCTTCAGCTTCTACAGCGCATTCTCGCCATTCTAGCTAAACCGACTACCCTGAAAATTTTCTTCAAAGGAGAAAACATGCCAGTTTCTACCGTGGGCACCGTTGCCCTCAATCAGACGATTAAATCCGTTATCAGCGAAGCAAATGCGGGCGGCGGCGTTGCCTTCGTCGGCTCCGACATCAGCTATACCATTGCCGATGCGACCATTGCCAGCTTCGTTGTGGACAGCACGGATGGCTCGGCGGTCTGGACGCCATTGAAAGCGGGCTCGACTATTATCAGCGCCGTGGACTCGGCCAACCCGACCATCTTGGTTGACAGCGCCACCTTGACCGTCACATCGACCACCGGCCCCAGCGGAGCCACGAGTTTAACCATCAGCTTCCAGTCGCCCGTCGCCGCATAAGGGGATGGATGCGCTCTGGATCTTTGTTCCACTCTCTGCGATTGTACTTGTTTGGCGTAGGTGGGGCGGCAAATAAAGCCGCTCTACCCGCCAAGCCAAGACTCTTGCTTTCTGGTAGCGACCATGATAATCTTGACCATGATAATCTTGACACGAAAGGAAATCAAATGAGCACAGCAGGCATCGCGCAACCCGCAGAGACAGCCGCGCAAAAGACGGTAGCCGCCGTATCAACCGACATTATGGATTATTTGACGCCGGAATCGCAGATAGTCGCGACTATCGCGCAAGCGGTCCATCCCCTCGCCGGAACGAGTGCGTTATCCAACACGTTTTCAACCATCAACAATCTGACCGGCATTGCCTCGCAGCTCGGCGGGAACATCGGGGCTTACGCAAGCCTTGCTTCCCTGATCGAGCAAATCGTGGCGGCCGAAGTTGGCGTGTTCAAGAACGCTTCCGGTGAGACGGTCGTTCCCAGTGCCACCGGGACAACGGCAACGGCGCCGGCCGCTCCGCAGATCGTACCCAACGCCCACCCGCGCTTCCTGTTCAAGCTGGCGCATCCGAACAAGGCCCACCAGGAAGAAGCCGCAGCAGCAGCCCTTGCCGCCGCGAAGCCCGCTGCTTAGGTAAGCTAAGGGTATTATGTCGAACAGCGTACTCCAGAACCCGCAAGGAACGTTTTGGCCGCTCGGTTTTGTTCCGGTCGCGAACAACGGCGTTCCGGTAAACATCATGAGCGTCGTGGACCCCGGCATGAATAATGCGCCGTGGACGCCAACTGGACCGGGTTCTGGGCAAGGCGCGGAGTTCTCGCCCACTTGCCACCGCATCTGGATTCAGGCGGTTAAGCCGGGGAACGCCAACATTGGTTGGCAGAACACCACCGGCAATGTTTATGTTTTGATGCCGCTTGGACCCGGAAACCAGAACAGCGGTGGAGCGGGAAATAAGGCGGATTCGGGAGTTTTAATCGCCATGCTGCTTCCAGGCGGGTTCGTGAATCTCCCGTCAATGGAGTTTGACGGCCCCACGATCAGCCCGTATGGGTATGTGATTGACGCCGATACGAACGGCGATGGAGCGAACGTGGTGCTGGTGAATTGTAGTAGAGGGTGAGATTACGGGCGTCTCGTCCGTATTGAGTGCCTACGCAATAAACTCACTGCCATAGATGGTGGCGCGGCACTGGGGCGGCTTGGCAACCCGTCCCGTTCTAAGTTTTGGCGGGCGTGTGCATGTTGTCCGGGGAGATCCCGGCAAGGCTTTGTAGGCGGCGTAGCGTGAGCGCCGTGCGAGATTGGCTCATGAAACACACACGTACCTCCTAACCGCCCACCCGGAGCGGTGCCAAGATTCCGGGTAAAAAACTTTCATGACCTACCGCTTCCTCACCGACGACGAGGTACAGAACGTGCTCAACCCCGCACTGGCCATGCGCGGTCAGGCCATGCTTTCCGTGCTGTGCGCCAGTGTTCTCGGCGCATTTGACGATAAAGGGGCATTGGTGGAGTCGTTGGCGATACAGCTTTTCCCGGTGCTCGGACCATTGACGCGGCATGACAATGAACAGCGAGATGCTGGTGAGACGACGCGGAGGCTGGTCGAAGAGATGCAAACCTATCTCAAGCAACACGAAACTCGCGGCCTTCTTTGCATTGCCGACAGCCCCTTCACTGAGCGCCTTTGTGCGCGGTACGGGATGCAGAAGGTGGAGAGTCCGGTGTTTGTGACGATTCCGGCGCAGAGCGGGTACGATGTGCAGTAGCACCCGCGCGTAAGCTAAACTACCCGTATGGGTGGTTCGCCAAACATCTGCGCGTGTGGCTGTCTTCGTCCCTGTGGCGATCAACTACTGGTCAATCACCATTACGGCAAAACCACACGTAAGCAGCCCCAAGACTACCGCATTGAAGACCGTGGGTACAAAACGCCGTGTTGGGTTTGGAATCTTGGCATAAACAAGTGGGGGTACGGCAAGGTCAAGCACGAAGGGAAGACGTGCGCCGCGCACCGCTACTACTACGAGCAGTTTGTTGGTCCGATTCCCGCAACACTCGACGGGGAACGCGCGGAACTCGATCATCTTTGCCGAGTGCGCCGATGCGTCAACCCTGAACACGCCGAATTGGTCACGCAATCCGAGAACATCCGACGCGGGGAACTTGGAGCGCTCACGACAGAGCAGGCGCAGAGCATTCCAGTTTTGTACTCAGAAGGTAAGTCTCAGAGAATTATCGGCGAGATGCTTGGCGTCGGACAAGTACAGGTAAGCCGAATCTTAAACGGCCTTCGACGGTCGCGCCTTGGCATCAAGGTGGAATGTCGCCGGGATCGTAACCTTAAAATTTCTTCGGAGCAAGCGGACGAAATCCGTAAGCGGGTACGTGCCGGAGAAACCCAACGCGCCGTTGCTAAATCGGTTGGACTTGGGCAGTCCCAAATCAGCCGAATTGTGCGTGGCGAGTCGTGGCAAACAGCCATGGTGGCATAGAAAGGAGAGCGTACCATGGGCGGATTCCTCTAGGCATTGGCGGATCTTCAGCCAAGACAGACCGTGCCGACCAACTGCAAGCAACGCAGAACGCGGGAAACGTGTTTTCCTACGGCTTCGGCCTCGGACAGAACCAGCAAACGACCGGACAGAGCACACTTGGCCAGGCCGGTAACGCCTTCTCCAGCTTGCTATCGGCGACGGTGCCAGGGCGCACGCAAATCCAGCAGAACGCCGCGCCCGCCATCAATGCCGCACAGAGTCAAGCGGATGCCACCAGACGCGCAGAAGCCGCAAGCGGGACCGGCAGGACGGGCGGCACGGCGGAACTAAACCGCGAGGCCGGCGCGACGACCAACGCGAATATCGACAGCATCATCAGCCAGCAGCTCGGCATCCAGCAGAATTTGCAGACGCAAAAGCAGATTGCCGGGGCGGAAGGGTTGGCGAAAGTGGGGCAGGCTCAGGAAGTTAATGCTTTGAATTTGTTAGGGTTAGGTTCGTCGGCAAACACCGATGTTTTGCAGAACGCAACCGATAGCCGCGCGGAGTCGTTCAAGGAGAACCAGCAGACAGCACAAGGGTATGGGCAGGCGGCTGGGGAGTTGTTGATGTTGGCGCTGTTGTAAAAAGGAGACCTCTTAAAAATGGGCGCATTGGGCGGGTTTATGTCGGGCTTGACGGGTGGTGGTGGTGGTGGTGGTGATGCTGCCAAGAAAGCCGCCAAAAAGCTGAAGAATTGGAAGCCTTCCAGCAGCGGCGGTAGCGACACCACCTCTGGCGGCTCCCCCGCTTCCGATGTAGGCGATGCTGGCGATGCCGGCTCCTTCAAAAAAGGCGGCATGGTGAAGAAGACCGGCATGGCCAAGGTGCATAAGGGCGAGCGGGTACTGACAAAGAAGCAGAACAAGCGCTACAGCAAGATGCGCGGGAAGTAACTGGTCAGGCGTTAGCTAATAAATGCGGCGGTAGCCGATTGACGGCTCTAGCGAAACGCAAAAGATCCTACAATCGGTTTTCCGTGACTCGCGCACCAGCAACCGAAGTTGCCGCCTGACCATTTACATTATATCGTTTGGTCATTCAGTAATCCCACCTCGACCGTGCCGTGGCAAGATGCGTACATTAAGACAAATGTTCCGTCCGAAAAAGATAATTTAAGATTGCCCTTCCGTTGCGCTACTGGTTTCTGTAGCGGGTTCTTCTCCTACCGTTTCAGCCCCCACAATCGTTTTTCCAACCAAAACTGAGTATTCATTTTCCATAACATTCACTATAACCCTAGTCGCTACCAGAACGCAAGGGTAAACTAAACGCATGGGCAGCGCAATCGGCTGGATAGACTGGAATTACCTGGACGGCAAGTATATGGTGCCGGGTTGTAACCAAGGGCGATGGGGCCACTACATGATTAGTTGCGGACGCGGGAAGCGCATTTTGCGTAGAATGAGGTGGCGCTAAATGGGCAGCGCAATCGGCGCATTCGCGCAAGGCATCCAAAACACGCTTGGTAAGAAGCTCGAAGAGAAGCACCAAGAGGAAGAGGGCCGCAAGAAAGAACAGCGAGACGCGCTGTACTCTATTTTGCTGAACCCCCAGGTGTCCGATGCCGGTCACCAGATGGCGATGGAGCAGTTGCAAAAGCTTTACAACCCTGAAAGCAAAAAGGGGTTGGCGAAGATTGCTCCGCAACTGAGCCAAATTTTCCAGAAGATACGCGGACAGCAAGGCAAGCAGCAGCCGCAGGGCCAGCAGCCGGCCCCGGCCCCACAGACGCAAGCCGCCACTTCCGGCCAGGTTCCCCCCGGTACGCAGGTGCCAGCGCCGCAGCAACAGCCGCAGCCACAGGCCGCGAGCCAGCGCTTCAAGCAAGGGCCGGATTTTGCCGGGATGATGCAGGGGTATGGCAGCGATGCGGAGGCGCGAGAAGACGCACGCAAGCGTTCGATGCTCAAGTACGAGTCCGACCTGAAGATTGGGCAGGAGCGGGCGAAGGTCGCCAGCGTGGCGCAGAGGCGAGAGAGCCTAATCCAGTCCTATATGGAAACGTACAACGTGAGCCATGAGGAAGCAGAGAAGCGGCTGGCCAAAACGGAAGTGGACAAGCAGGAGGGCGTCAAGAAGCATAACCTGCAAGCTGGATGGGCCAAGACCCCAGACGGTAAAACCATCGCCGTTCGCATCGACCCGCAAGACCCAGGCAAGGTTTTCAACGCCAATACTGGCCAACCAGTGCCGGAAGGAACGGAGCAATACAACCCGTCCGAAGTCACCGCGCAGATGCGGCAGGACTCCTATGGTTCGTTCGGGAACTACTATCGTGCGGCTCTTGGCAAGGGCATGACGGCAGAGCAGGCACGCGCTGAAGCGGCAAGCAAGGTGGACCGCGAGTTCAACGTGAGGCTTGAACGTCAAGAGCAGAACATCGCCATCGACCAAGCTATTTCTGGTATCGGTGGTGGCGGCTCCGCTCCCTCTGCGTCTACGGGTGGCGGTGGTGGCCCAAAGCCCGCCCCAACGTCAAAGCTCGACACAAAGAATACGCCGTCTGGTCTGACTCCGACCGACCAGGACAATATCGACACGTATCTTGGCGATCTTTTAGGCACCATGAAGGTTCCGACTAAGGGCAGCGCCCGAAAGATCGCGGGTATGCGTGCCCTCGCCCGCATCACTGGCCTCGACCCGATGGCACTCAACGCCGCGCTGGTCGAAGACAAAGCCACAGGGAAAGCTCTCGCGCAAGCCGTGGAAGTCTCCGGCGCGTTCGGGCGTGTGCAGGAAACGTTGAAGGCGCATAGCGATGTGCTGTTAAAAGCCGCGCAGGATTACGGACCCGGCGGGATTCCGCTAGCCAACCGCACCGTGCAATGGCTACAACAGAATGCCAGTTCACACCCGGAACTGCAACGCTACATCATCGCACTGAACGCCGTACAGCGCGAATATGGCCGCTTGGTGGCCGGTGGCGTGCAATCACGCGCGATGCTTCCTGTATCCGCCACAGAGAAGGGTGAGCAAGTTCTACGCAAAGACGCCACGATCAAGGACGTGATAGCCGCCGTCGATCAGTTGAAGATTGAGGCCGATACGGAGCAGAAGGCGTTCCAGAACCAAATTGCGGGGTTGCGGAGCAAGTTGGGCTCCGGGTCGATTGGGGAGGCAAGTAGGGGTGGTGCCACGAGCACACCGAAGAAAGCGCCGGGGAGTGTTCCGAAGACCGCCGAAGATTACCTGAAGTCGATTTCACAATAATGCCCACGCCGCAAGAAGTTTTGGTCGATCCTAACTTTCACGCTCTCCCTTCCGGTGAGCAGTTGAAGGTAATGCGAACTCTCGACCCTAACTTTGCCGGGTTACCGCCCAAGGAGCAGGGGCTTGTTGTCGCCAAGGCTCACCTAAAGTTTCTCGGCCAGGGAACCGGCGCAAACCAGAACCCGCCAGATAAGGGCTTTTTCTCGACACTCGGCAGCGACATCAAGGGAATGGGCGAAGCCGCCGCACCAAAGGGTATTGCCGATTACGCGCTTGGTCCGGTCGGCACGTTTGCTAAGAATACCGCTGGTGGAATCCTTCAGTCCCACATCGACACCGCCAAGCAAGCATATTCCGATCTAAAGGAAGGCAACGTTGGGCAGGGAACCATCAAGGCTGTCGAAAGCCTAATCCCTGTCTTTGGCCCGATGGCAAATCAAATCTCGCGGGAAATTCAGAACGAGCAGTACGGCCAAGCCAGCGCTCACCTGTTGGAGTTGGTCGGTACGGATGCGGCGAGGGCGGTTAAGATTGCGAAAGCCCCGGCGGTACGGACGGCGGCTAAAGCTACTGGTGGCGCAGTATCCGGCGCCGCCAAGGCGATGGGCAAGCTCCGCACTTACGGCGGCGGCTTAGTCGGCGTTGAAGTTGGTAAGCATATCGGTGCCATCGCCGGCCACTCGGAAACCGGCGCTACCATCGGCGGCATCGTTGGAGCCGCGCCGGAAATCTACAAGTCGGCCAAGGAAGGACTCATCAAAGCGCTGAAGAAAGCGAACGGCGTGGAGGATGCACCGCCCCGCAAGCCCGTCAAGCCGCCACCGATAAAGAACTGGCACACGGCGGGGGAGGGCGATCCGAAGCCGGGTAAGCCGGTACCGCCGCCGCCCGTAACGTTCAAGAGCCATGAGCCGCCCGCACCCAAGCCCGCGCCCCCGGTGAAGTTCAGGTCCGAACCGAAGACGGAGCCCAAGCCCGCGCCCCCGGTGAAGTTCAAGGAACCGGAGCCAGAAGCGCCACGGAAGGTCTACCCGGCCCCGGCGGTGAAGTTCCGGCAAGGTCCGGTAACGGAGGAAGCTGCCAGCGCTAAGACCGAAGCACCAACCGAAGCACCAGCCGCTGGTGGCCGTGCTCCGCGTCCGACCGACGAATACTACAAGGTCCACGCGCAAGTAAAGAAAGCTATCCGTTCAGCAAACGACCTTCACAAGCAAGGCGTGACTGTTGAGCAACTGAAGTCTCTCAGCCCAGAGGAGCGCACGAAAGCGCTGGGGAAGAATAGCGAAGAGACTTTCAACCGCATCTTGTTTGAACTGCGCGGCCTTGAAACCGGCAAGGTGAAGCCAGAACCGGAGATGGCCCCGCAGCCTTCCCAGCCCCAGCAAGCCAAGCCCGCGAGCCCGCCCACCAGTAAGCCCGCCCAGCGCGTTCTCGACACGGTAACCCGTCTCGAAAAAGAGATGCCCGACTACCCGATCACCGTCAAACGGTTGCGGGAAGAGTTACCAAACTTAACCGACGCGCAACTCAAGCAGGCCATTCAGGAACTTCAGCAAGCACGGAAAGTGCGCGGCCACACTTCCGATGTGACGAACGACCCGAACGCCATCGACGGCATCATGGCGCTGAATACCCGATAAAAACAGTTGCATCCTGGTAGCGACTAGGATATCATGGCTGCATGACCGAGATCACAATCAAGCTCCGCGTGCCGGAGTTTTCCACTGACCTGTTGATTAAGATTGCGAATGCGCTGAAGAAGTTGGGCATTGAAGTGGCGTATCTTTCAACGCAGACGTTGCCGACCGAGCCGCCAGCGCAGAGCTAACCTTGCTCCTCAACCACCAACTCCTGACCACCTTCCAGCGCTGCAAGCGGCGTTATGCCCTTGAGCGCGACTGGAAGGTGGATAGATGGCGGCCACGGCAGTTGTTCGAGAAGCTTTGGCGGGAGGCTGTATACCGCATGAGCAACGGCGAGGCTCCCAACCAAGCCGCGCAGGAAGCCTGCACGCTGTTCTTGGAGCAGGCCGCGCGACCGGGCCTCGACATTTTAACGGACCCATACACCATCGCAAGGGACTACTGTTCGATCTTTTGCACAAGCTTAGAGGCTATCAGCCGAGCGGGACTATTGAGTTACGAACTGCCGCTACCCGTCACGATTGGCGACCACGGTTGGCAAACCTCAGCCTTCGTTGATGAATCCGGCCTCCTGCACGCATGGTTCGCCGTCGAGCGGTGGGACCGCGACACGATGGCGCAGAAGCTTCATTCGTGGGAAGTCTTCGGCGACTGCGCGGCGAATCAGGTTGGCATGACACTGCATGTGATTGAGATAGGCCGCATGGCCGGCGGCCATCAGCATACGCCGTGGGCCAGGATTTACGCGCATCCGGCGATACATGGGCATCACCGCTTCCAACAGACGGACGGCACGAAGCTGGAAGGCGCATGGAAGCCGAAGTGGTATCAGGACAGCGATAAGAACAACGCTTCGGATTGGGTAGACATGATGGAGGCGGATAACGTGGTGGGGGTGAGGACGGTGGACGTGAAGGAGTTAGGGAAAGAGCATGTTGAGCGCTTTCATTACGACGCAACGCGGTTGGCCGCCAGGATGCAGCGGATGTCAGAAGTAGTGTCTCCGATCACAGGAAGACTAGAGGGCGACTGGGAAGACGAGATTATGGAGCGGCCCCAGTGCGACATTCCGCCGTGTCCGTGGCAGGATCTTTGCTATTGTCCATCGGGCGTGACGAACATTGAATTGAGTGGGTTGTATTCGAGGAGGATGGCGTGATGGAGATTCAAGAGGGCATTCAGCCCGAAGTTGTGGCGCAGATGCAAGCGCTGGCGCGAGTAATTGACGAAGTGATCAACGAGAAGGCGGTCAGTCAAAAAGACTGGGGTTTTGCGCTCTTGGTCTTTCCGTTCGACCCGGCTATCAAAAGCCGAATGAACTACATTTCAAACGCAGAACGGCCCGACATGCTGGCGGCCATGCAGGAGTTCATCGCGCGGAACTTGGGAACGTATGTGGAGCGGACGGCGGTGAAGCAATGACCGAATCCGAATACCGCGCCATCCCCGCCTTATCCTTCTCTTCCATGAAGGATCTGGCTGTCTCGCCATACCGCTTCTGGTATCTGCATGTGAACCC
>Ga0182016_10004606_pt1 | contig 15184 bp, 12 predicted proteins | sample 712S2MmetaG_FD_120491 | JGI IMG/M metagenome (GOLD analysis project Ga0182016, IMG submission 120491) | Permafrost microbial communities from Stordalen Mire, Sweden - 712S2M metaG | ecosystem: Environmental > Terrestrial > Soil > Wetlands > Permafrost | place: Sweden: Stordalen | collected...
CGGCTTGGGCAGGATTGTGAGAAATGCGGTTTAGTTTCTTATCAGGGCACGAGTTTACTCGTGCCGAAAACGCTCGCAAAAAAGAGTCCGGGCTTCAGCCCCTGCTGAATCGGCAGACGCAATCCTGCTCCGATCCACGAGATTTCCCGCAGCTACCGGAGACCGCCGCTACCATTCTTAATTTCCCGTAAGAAATGCCGCTCTAATTAGGCTTGCTCTGATCCGCCGCCGCAGGTGGCGACTGTTGCGTTGACTCGACTGCCGTCGGCTTGCCTGTGTCGGTAGTTGCAGGCGCGGCGTGCGAAGATGCCGGCCCGGTTGTCTGCGGCCCTGTTGCCGGCGTTGTCGATGCCGGAACTGGCGTGCTCGCGGGCGTGGCCGCGGGCGCGGCTGAAGGCGCGTTTTGTTCAGCGGCCGGCTCGGTTGCATGCGGCACTCCCGAAGCAGCGCTCGCAGGCAGCGCCATCGGCGTTACGGGCAATGTGAGAGTCTGCACCGTATTGGGATCGTCGCGCAGCTTCAGATATAGCTGCCCGTTTACAGGATGCGGCACCGGAAGCTGGGTTCCGGCAAATTGCGGTGGCACGTCAACCGGATTGTTAAAGTCCGCGGTCGACGAAAACGAATCGGCAAGAAAAAGATCGTCGCCGCTCAGGATGCACGGTTTTGAGAGCGTCCGCGGGCAGCGCAGATCCTTGAAGTCAGGCAATCGAACCAGCGTTCCCAGCTCGAGCCAGTCGCCTGCGATTCCGTCGGCAGAAACCGCGCGCACCCGCACCGGCCCGAATGCCGAAGACCCAAATCGCTCCAGTGGCTCCACGGTTCCCACGGCGGTCTTCGCATCCTCCAGCATCAGGCTGCCGTCTGCCAGGTCGAGATCGGTGTGAAAGCTCGAGTCATCGGCCGCCACCTCGACTTTCTCGTCGCGGGCAAAATGCGCCGGCGAATTCGACTGCAGAAACAACACTACCCTTCCGTCTACCGGCAGATCGTCGGTGCTGCCAAACTGAACCGGAATCGGCGGACCCTTCACCGAGTTCTGCACGCCCTTGCTCAGCAACGTGATCTCGGGCCGCGGCGGATTGACCGTCACCGGCGTCTTCAATTCGCGCCCGTCCTTCAGCTCTACGTGCGCGCTGTAGGCCTTGCCGGGAATCAGGCCCGCGGTCGCGCCGTCCGCCTTCATGGTCAACTGGTCAAGGTCGTTCACATGCGCCAGCGACGACGGGACAAGGCTGATGCCTTCCAACTTCGCGGATTTAACCTGGTCAAGGCGCGTGCCGTTCAGCACTGCTTCCTTGTCTCCTTCGCTGAGGGTCAGCTGTTCCAGCGACGCCGCCACGGCGTAGGCCGTCATCTTCACCTGGTCGGGCTGCGCAAGCCCGTATTGCTCCACAGCCACCGTTACCAGCCCTGGCGCCGCATCCTTCAGCGGCAGAGAAACCTCAAGCGTCTCCCCCTTTGCCGCTTTCCACACCAAAGGCTCGTCGTGGCCGTTCGCGCCCATCTCTTCAATTTTGTCTACGCACAGCGTGTTTCCGCCTTCAAGGTGCACTATGTCGTCGCGGCCCACCACCAGAGCCGATTCATCGGCCGGCGAAAGGCTCCACTTGCCCGGCTCGGGCGAAAGCAGCGTGTATTTCGGGCCCACCCAGTCGTCGAATCCCCATTTGCCGGTCACCGTGCCGGTCAACTCGCCCCCGGGCAACTCGGGCATCTTGCCCGTCACCACCAGCCCGCCCACTCCAGGCTCGGCGGTTATCGGAGCATCCACTTCAGGACCCTTACCGTCCGCCGCCTGCACGTGGAGCGTCAAATCGTGCGCCAGCCCGGTTGCAAACACCAGCGGCGCGCCCTCGGCGGGCAGCACCAGGTCGGGCTTGAAGGCACAAAAAGTGTCTGTAGGGTTGGCCGGATGCAGGGGCTCAGGACGCCCCGGTCCGATCGGCGGCAGACCCACCACCACCACCGACTTCGGATTCTGAAACGACGGAGGCATGTTGAGCCGCAGGTTCAGCGTGTCGGTCTTTGACAATGCCAGCGCCGGAATGTACTGGAAGTGAGCGGTGTGCAACGACGCCAGGATTCGCGCCGTATCCACCACCGCGCCTACATAAGGGCTATAAAGGCCGCCACCCCCCAGGGTCGAATAGCTCAGCTGGTTCATCAGGTCGCCGGTCGAGCCGTTCGCCAGCTGATCCACAAGCGACTGTGCATTGGCGTCGTCAAGCACCAGCCCCTGGGAGTTTTGTGCAAGACATGTCGCCTGCTGGTCCACGGGGCGCAGAAAGCAGTCCTGGTTGATCTTGATTCCCAAAGTCCGTGCCGCATTCTCAGCCCGGGTCTTCAGCGACTTCGGGTCGGTCGCCGATGTCACCTTCACATCCTGCAGGTAGGCTTCGAGGCGCATCCGTTCCCAGCTGGCCGCATTCAGATCCTGCGCCGCGCGCACAAATGCGCCCGGCCGGCCGGTCACCGCCTTGCGCAGCGTGTTAAAGTCACCGCCCGTCTCCGGCGCCAGAAACAAAAGCGCCTGCTCCGCCCCTTCGGGCACGATCACAAACACGCCCTCCTGCCGGGCTTGTTCGTTCCAGGTTTCAACCCTGGTGAACCAATCGGCCGGGGGCTGGTTGGTTGCCCCTCGCAGGAAGGCAATCACCAGAACAAAATGATTCGATTGCGTTTCAGGAAAGTCGGGATGAACCCACAGGCGATCGCCCGGCAGCAGGTTCCCCACCTCGGAGATGGGCAACGTGACCGATCCCCGCTTCACGTGAACATCGATCTTGGGTCCGGCCAGATCGAATGCCGGGGCCTGGCCCTGGGCACGCAGACCGGTAGAAGCCAGGATTAAAAGCAGCGGGAAAAAGTGTCGCAAACAACTGCGCATATCTCTATTGTACGAAGTCGGGACGCCGAGGGTAGCGGGAGCCCCGTTGACTTTTTCATTCATACCCAATCTTTCCTGAGCGCAACACCCAATCTTCGGGTACACTTATCGCCATATACATCCAAGGCCACGGCGTTTTGGGATTGGCTGTTTTCTGGAATCTGCTTCGCGGCCGATAGCGTTTTGGTCCTTGATCGCTGGCTTGTCTGGTATCCAGATCACAACCACCATATCCATAGAAGGCCGTCCATTGTTTTGATGCCTTGTCTGGTTGTGGGGATCGCAATACAGCTCTTTGGGAGCCTGATTTCAACTTTTCTGCTCTGGAGTGAAGTACAGGCTGTCGAAGACAAATGTTGCTTGCTATCGTCTATCGTCGTACATTGATTCGCAAATAGCTCAATTGATGCGCCTGCAAGTTCGATCAAGCAGGGCTGACTGTTTCGATTATCTTTCTTCCTTTGATTTGCGCCGGCCCTGATAGCTCACGTGGCGACTTCCTTGTCGAAACCTGCCACCGCCCTTACGGTCCGGTGCCAATAACACCGGGAGAAGCGAAGTAAACCATAAGTTGAGGCAACCTGCGCCGGCCAGTTCCTGCACTGCGCAGAATCGTATTAGAACCGTGTTCGTCGTCGCCGTGCAAACGGCATCCCAGGGGCTGGCATCACAAAACCGGAAGAAAGCGTCCGGAACACCGAATCGGAATTATTCAACAGATATTGAACATTAGTGCATCAGGCGCATTGCATCACGGCATTCTCCCCCGCGCAAAACAGTGCCAGCGCGGCGCCTGGCCGCTCCGCAGCCGGAGTAAGTCCCGGAACTGCGCGCGCGGATGAAGCAACGGAGAAAGATATGAAATCGATGCGATCGACGCAGAATGGCACCGAGCACCTTACCATTCCCGCCGCTGAAGAAATTATTGAAGAAGCCCTCAATGAGCTTGCCTACTCGCCCGATCCCGGCCTGGCCCGCGCGCTCCAATTCCTCGCACCCCCTGGATACCAGGCCGTGGTCGAGCTATGCAGTGAGAACGGGCGCAGCAAGCGCCGCAACGCCTCCGCCGACTCCTGGTCGCCTGAAGACGACGAGGTGCGCATCTATTTTGAGCGCATCTCCGATGGCGAAAACCACGGCAGCCGCCCGCCCCGCGCAGCCATTCCGCACATTGCCGACGAGGACGCCGAAACCGAGGAATCCATTCTGCCGGCTGACATGGATAACCGCGTCAAGGAGCTGTGTACCGCCCTGGCCGAGGCCGAGCGCGGCGGCCACGCCTTCATCGCGCTCAAATGGTTCCGCGACTCGTTTCTGCCGCGAAAATCGTACCGCTGGAACACGCACCCCGACTCCCGCCAGACGGTCCTGGCCGAAGCCATCCAGCGCGGCGTCGTGATGACCAGCAAGATCGCCAATCCCAAGACCCCCGCTTACCCCACCACCACCATCCGCCTCAACCGCGCTGAGGCCGGAATTCCCGAAGAGGCCCAGCGCTTCCACCCCGTGGTGGTGCAAGGTGAGACTGCGGCCGCGGTTCTCGAAGAGGAGCGTGAGGAAGCGTGAGCTTCTACTTTATCGAGGCCACAGCCTTCATCAAGTTGTTTGTGCAGGAGCCAGGCACCGACAGCCTGATCGGCCTTTTGGAGCCGCTTGAAGACAATCGCAAGCTCATCGCAGCTTCAACGCCGCTTGAGGTCTACGCCGCCATTCGACGCCGCGAGCGCGCCGGCGCCATCGCTGCCGAAGATGCTACCTCTGCCCTTGAAAGCCTGCGCCAGGAGTCAGCCCGCGCCGTGCAGCAGCCGCTCAACCCAGCTGTGCTCGAGGCCGCGCGCCAGCTCCTCGATCGAAGCATCCTGCGCTGGCCTGAGGCCCTGCAACTCGGCGCAGCCCTCACCGCGCGCGACATGTTTCAAGGCACAGCCATTGTCTTCGTCTCGGCGTCCCCTGCGCTGCTTGAAACCGCCAAAGCTGAAGGCCTCGAACCCCTCGACCCCACTCGCGAACCAGTCGCGAGCGATTAGCCGCAAACACTCGCCCCCATCGGCTATCATCTCCAAATCAGATAACTGCGCCCTGAGATCCAGGAGACCCGATGACCACCCCCACGCCCGATGCCGTTGGCACAAAATCGCAACTGCGCAAGGCGATGGGCTTCTGGGACGTGCTGCTGTTCAACATCGCCACCGTTCTCGGCCCGCGCTGGATCGCCGCTGCCGGTCACAACGGCACCTCGTCCATCAGCCTCTGGGTTCTCGCCGCCGTCTTCTTCTTCGTTCCCGGCGCGCTGGTCATCAACGAACTCTCTTCGCGATTTCCTGAAGAAGGCGGCCTCTACGTCTGGGCGCGCGAAGCCTTCGGTCCATTTCACGGATTCGTCGCCGGCTGGACATACTGGATCTACACCGTCTTCTACTTTCCGGGCCTGCTCCTGGCCAGCGCCTCAATGAGCGCATATATTATGGGCGCGCGCGGCGTCGCGCTGGCTGAAAGCCGTACCTTTCTCATCTGGGGATCGCTGGCCTTGCTCGCGGTTGCCGTGGTCCTCAACATCATCGGCCTCAACATCGGCAAGTGGCTTCAGAATGCGGGCGGCGTGGGCACCTACCTGCCGCTGCTCATGCTGGTGGTGATTGGCGCTCTGGTCTGGCTTCGTCATGGTTCGGCAACGCACTTTACGCTCCACAACATGATGCCCACATGGAATTGGGACACAGTCAACTTCTGGTCGCAGATCGCCTTTGCTTTCACCGGGCTCGAACTGGTTTCAGCCATGAGCGAAGAGGTGCGCGACCCGCGCCGCACCTTGCCGCGCGCAGTCTTTGGCGCAGGCGCGCTCATCGCCCTCATGTACATCGCCGGAACGTTCGCAATTCTGGCATTGCTTCCGGCTGAGAACATCGATCCCCAGAGCGGGGTCTTCGGAGCGCTTGCAAACGGCTCGCTGCTCCTCGGCGTCGGCTTTATCGGAATCCTCGCGGCCATTCTGGTTACGGCAGGCAACGCCGGCGGAGTGGGTTCAACCGTGGCCGGCATTGCGCGCGTGCCTTTCGTTGTCGGCATCGATCGCTACCTGCCCCAGGCCTTTGGCAAAATCCATCCCCGCTGGAAGACGCCCTGGGTTTCAATCCTGGTGCAGGCGGCTGCGTCTGGTGCAATCTTGCTTCTGAGCCAGATCAATAGCCGTAGCGTAGTCGCGGCTTACCAGGTGGTGGTCGACGCCACCATCATCCTTTATTTCATTCCATTCCTCTACATGTTTGCCGCGGTGATTAAGCTGGCGGGGCGCAAAGATCGGAGAGAGAATTCGCATGCGGTTCTAGTTCCGGGTGGCACGGCCGGCGTTTGGATTTGCGGAAGCCTGGGCTTCGTGGTGGTGTTGATTGGAATCGCACTTTCATTCATACCCCCGGGCGGCTCTGACAAGTTTGTTTTCGAGGTCGATGTGATCGGCGGCACGGTTGGTTCGGTGCTTCTGGGCCTATTCCTCTACTGGCGGGGCGCACGCGCAAAACAACTGGAAGCCTGAGAGTTTCTTGCCCGCAGAGCCCGCGCGCCGTAGGCGCAAAGGATGTTAGCCCCGCGCCTCGGCGTGGGGTAAGCTGCCCCCTATAATTCCGCCAGCCCCGTAGGGGCGACGGAATGCATCCTGTGAAACTGGAGTCATATCCGGCGATCCCTTCATGCAATCGTCCCAATTGCACGCCCGCACCTCACGCCACCAATTCCACCCACGGTATAAAATCGAAAAGGTTGAGAATAACCGGTGCGGATTCTCATTGCCGCATCGCCAATGCCCGTGCACTGCGAACACTTCCGCTGTGCCGGGTCTTATTTTGTGTGAGAACGGAAACAATGCGAGCAAAGACAGCAGTTGTGTTGGGAGCCCAGTGGGGCGATGAAGGCAAGGGCAAAATAGTCGACGTGCTCAGCGAGCGCTTCGATGCTGTTGCCCGTTACGCAGGCGGCCACAACGCCGGACACACGGTCATCATCGGCGACCAGCGCTTTGTGCTCCAGCTTATTCCCTGCGGCGTGCTGCGCCCTGGCTGCAAAGGCGTCATCGGCAACGGCGTCGTTCTCGATCCCATCGCCTTCCTTGCTGAAGTCGGTCGCATTCGCGAAGTCGGTGTCGCTGTCGACGGCAATCTCTTCGTCTCCAATCGCGCCCAGGTCATTCTGCCTTACCACCGCATGATCGAGCTGGCCGCTGAAAGCGCCCCCGGCCGCCAGAAAATCGGCACCACCAGCCGCGGCATCGGCCCCGCTTACGAAGACAAGATGGCCCGCAGCGGTCTGCGCATTGTCGACCTGCTCCGCCCCGCGCTGCTCAAGACGCACATCGAGGCAGCCTGCGCTGAAAAAAACGCCATCGCTCACGCGCTCTTCGGCACCGATCCGCTCGACCCCTCCAAAATGTACGACGAGTACGCGGCCGCGGCCGAAAAAGTGCGTCCCTTTGTTGCAGACACCGGCCGCATTCTGCACAAGATTCTTGCTGAGGGCGGCAGCGTGATGTTTGAGGGCGCGCAGGGCACCATGCTCGACATCGATCACGGCACCTATCCCTTCGTCACCTCGTCTTCGGCCACGGCAGGCGGCGCGGCCACCGGCACCGGAGTAGGTCCTACCGCCATCGGCACCGTCATCTCCGTCACCAAGGCTTACGTTACGCGCGTAGGCGAGGGGCCGTTCCCCACTGAAATTCACGACGCCATCGGCGAAACGCTGCGCGCGCGGGGCCACGAGTACGGCGCTGTTACCGGCCGCCCCCGCCGCTGCGGCTGGCTCGACATTCCCCTGCTCCGCTACTCCAACCAGGTCAACGGCGCTGAGTGGCTGGTCGTCACCAAGCTCGATGTTCTCGACGAGCTCGACGAAATTCCCATTTGCATCGGCTACCAAATCGACGGCAAAATTACCGACGAGATTCCTGCCGACGTTGACGGCCTCGAGCGCATCAAGCCGCATTACACAACTCTCAAAGGCTGGCGCGAATCTACTGAGAACATCAGGGAGTTCGACAAGCTGCCCCAGGCTGCGCAGGACTATCTGCGCTTTCAGGAGCGCGAAAGCGGCGCAAAAATCGGCATGGTTTCAACCGGGCCCGATCGCGACCAAACCATGCTGCTCCCCGATTTCGTGCAGGCCCTCGAAAATATCCACGCCAAAAAAACGCCTGGCGCATAGTTCAAATACACCCATCCCCGTTCAGTGCCGTTAAAGGACTCAATTCCATGGTCAGTTTGCTTGTCAGGTTCAAATTTGCCACCGAAGATCGCTCTGATGTCGCCGATATGCTGCGCGTTCTCACCGCCGAAACCCGCAAAGAGCCGGGTTGTGTCAGCTATGCGCCCCATCCGCTTCAGGAAGATCCTGACACCGTCCTGATTTACGAGCAGTACCGCAATGAAGAAGCGCTGGCCGCTCACCGCGAATCGCCCCACTTCAAAAAGTACGCCGTCGCCGGGCTCTATCAGAAAATGCGGGAGCGCAACCTCCAGAATCTTATAGACATCGTTTAACAGAGCTTTTTACCTTCGCCTTTCCGCGCAGCCAGCCAGAGAAACCCGGGGCCCATTTCCACCGTCCAATTCTGTAGGTTCACGCGCTTCACGTGTGCCGGTACGGGAAAGGTGGATCGCGTGTCGGCGCTTATTCACGCAAACATCATTGACCCGCAGGGGAACTCCGGGCTACCATCCGTTCTGCGTATGCCCGGTAATCTGATTCGTGCTTTGCATCTCGCTCCTCGCTCGTCGGCGGGCGGCTCGTGGCTAGGCCGTTCCTGGCTTGGCCGCACCTGGCTTGGCCGCACTTGGATGAGCCGATTGATTCCGTCCATCCTGCCCGTGCTGCTGATCTCCGCCTGTGCGGCCCCCTTGTTTGCCCGTATGCCCGGAGCCCAGAAACACGAGTTCCGCCACGAGATCGACCAGCTTGAAGACACCTGGCGCGCCGCCGTTCTCAAGGGAGATACCAAGACCGTAAGCTCGTTGCTCGCCGACGACTACATGGCAATCACTCCCAGTGGAACTTTGCAGACCAAGGAAGAATCCCTCAACAGTCTCCGCTCCGGGGGCATGCGTTTCACCAGCCTCGACATCTCCGATCGCAAAGTCCGCTTTTACGGCGACACCGCCGTCGTTACATCCCTGGCCGATGTCCAGGGCACCACGTCCGAAGGCGCACTCTCCGGCTCCTACCGCTATACCCGCGTCTACGTTCGCGATGCCCAGGGCGCGTGGAAGATCGTGAGCTTCGAAGCCAGCCGCATCATTGGCCCCGTCGCCCATAAATAGGCCGCGGCGATTTCGGCCGCCGGTGGAGCTCAATCCACGGCCTTCCCTGCCAGCAAGCCGAGCCGAAGGGTGCCGATGCACCTGGGTAAGGCTGTCTCACCCGCGGGGTTCACCCCAAAAACTGTCAAGCTGAGGGAGCCCCCGGTCCCTCGCCTTTGGGGACCGGGGATGGAAGCTAACCAGCTGATTCGCCGTATTTTAATCCCGCTGACTCCCCCAACCAAGGTAGCCCCGCTGCCCTTGCAGCCAATTACCTCTTCCCGGTGCAGAATAGTAGTCAGAAGGATGAGGAACATGAATGACCCCCAATCTCCACCACCAGCCAAGCCCCCCGAACCAAGCCAGAAATCAAAGCGCCCTTTTTTTCCGTGAAACGGTGAAACGACATTCAATTGAATCAGCTACTTGGCGGCACTGCCGTCACAACTTCACAGCCCGGTCGCAAATTGCGTAATGTCGAACAGGCCGTGCTCTAAAATAAACCGGTGCCCGAGCTGCCCGAAGTTGAAACCATCGCCCGCGGTGTTGACGAGCGCCTGCGCATGGACCGCATCGTCGAAGTGTGGTTCAGCTCGCATCCCCAACCCTTCAAAACCCCCCGCGCGCGCCAGGCCAAAGGGTTAGCCGGCCGCATCATTCTCGGGGTTCATCGAGCCGGCAAGCACATCGTCTGCGAGCTCGGCCCTGCCGCGCCGCCAGAGTCCCCAGCGATCACGCAGCCCGACGCACACGCGAAGCCAGATGCACAATGGATCGTCCATCTGGGAATGACCGGCCGCCTGCTGGTTACCACGCCCGACGAGCCGGTCGTCACCCACACCCACGTCCGCCTCAGCCTCCAGAGCGGCCGCGAGCTTCGCTTCGTCGATCCCCGCCGCTTCGGCCGTCTCGAATTCCGTGAGCTCGTCCGCTCCCCCGCCTTTGACGCCCCCGGCGCCGAACCGCTCTCCATCTCCGCCGGCGACTTTGCCGCTCTCTTCCGCGGCCGCAAACTGGCCATCAAGGCTGCGCTGCTCAACCAGACCCTCCTCTCCGGCGTGGGCAACATCTATGCCGACGAGAGCCTTTTCCATGCCGGAATCCGCCCTCGCCGCGCCGCCGGCCGCCTCACCCGCGCCGAACTCGAGCGGCTCCGCCAGGCCCTCCGCAAGGTCCTCGAGCATGCCATCAGCCTCGGCGGCTCCTCGGTCTCGGATTATGTCGACGCCAACGGCGTCCGCGGATTCTTCCAGCTCGAGCACTGCGTCTACCTCCGCACCGGAGAGCCCTGCCGCAGTTGCGGAACCCTCATCCACCGGATTCTGCTTGCCGGCCGCGGAACCCACTACTGCCCCCGCTGCCAGCAGTAAATCGGTTCCGGCTCCCAGACGAACTACACCTTTCGGCTGACCCATTTTTGAAAAACTTATGGTTTTTAGAATTTTCCGGCCAAAATCCTCCGTTATTGCGAAAAACCGTATACGCCCAAACTTCTTAACTCGTTGAGAATAAGCGAATTTCTAAACGGCATTCCAATTGCAACATTCGTTACGCCAGTGATGTTCAGCTGCGCGGGTTAAATCCCAGCCAGCATTGAGAACGGCAGGTCCGGCAAGAGCAATCGCCAATGAGCGACCCTGAAAAGGGAAAAGCCAGCCGGCAAAGCCTGCAAAAGGCCAGGGGCAAAAACCCCGGCTACTCATTTCAGGGGGGCCAGTGACCGGTCGAGGGGCCGGTCACGCAGATCAGAAACGCCACTCCATTGGAGTGGCGTTTCGCATTTCCGGGCATATTTCGCCACATAAGAAGGGAATCATCTTCCCGTAATCACTCGATCCCTCACTCCGATCCCCACTCATCCCGAACCAGGAATCCCCTTCACCCCGTTCCTTTTCGGTTTCCCACATTCAATCTCCGCCACCTTCCTCTTGCCAGCCGTAGCCCTTCGCTGTACTATCAGAGTTGCCTATCAGGCGGCTGACGCGGGCCACCCTTAATGTGGGGAGAGCAAGCTCGCCGCTCAAGACGAGCAACTTCGCCGGGCAATTCATTCCAATTCATTTAACTGGATACGGCCAAGGCTCGCGTTGAGGAAAGGGCATCACCTGAGAAAAGCACCGGCCTTCAGGCGCTTTGATCGGAACCAACGTTCCGTCATAGCTTCAGCGCATAAGGCGTCGTTGGCATTTCACAGAGACGAAACACAGGGTCAGGCTGGCTAAGCCGGTACATCCCGGCAAAATTGAGCTTCGCCAATTGACGGTATCTGGCGCGGGTTTTTGAGGGGTTGCGCCGCAGCCGCCGCGAAGCGAGGTTAGTCAAGGCCTGGTTAAGTGAAGTTGACGTTTAAGCTGTTTGAGGCGTTCGGCTCTCTTTTGCGCCTCGAACGGCAGAACCTCTCTTGAGCAACGGGCCCCGGAACCGCTTCGCTTCCCACGTGGAGCCGGGCAGAAAAAGGGATTGCTGAGCGCGCTGTTGTGCGCAAAGCGTAGCCAATGCATCACACCGCGATACATCAGGAAGTAAACGCATGACGACAGAATCGACGCAGCCCCAGCCCGAGCTGGGGCCGGCGCCGGACAACGGTCCGGTGCAGTCGCAAGGCCATCGCCGCCGCCGCCGCCGCCGCAAAAACAAGGGCGCGCAGCCGCAAGGGGCAATGCAGAATCAACCGCCTCAACAGAACCAGCCGCAGCCTCAGCAAGCCCCGCCGCCCCCGCCCCAGATGCAGCAACGGCCGCCGCGGCAGCAACATCAGGGGCACCAGGGCCGCAAAAAGAAGAAATTCTTTCAGAAGAGCCCGCAGCCCCAGGCGCAGCCCGGCAACAGCATCAATCAGCAACAGGGCAAGCGCAAGAACCGGCAAAAGGGCCCACGCGAGTTTGTCGGCCCCATGGACCACAGCTACCGCGCCGTCAACGGCAACGTGGCCGACGGGCCTCCATCCACCATCCAATTCGCGGGCAGCAACCACAGCGGATACTACTCTGAGCCGTTCGCGGCCACACCGGCAGCCATCCGCCACGACGCACCCACCCGCATCTTCTGCTTCATTGAGGATCTCTTCTTCCTGGCCAAGATTCAGGAGACTGCGCGCAAGCTGGGCGTCAAGGTCGAGTTCGTCAAGGGCGACAAGGAAGTGGTCTCGCGCATCCTCGATTCACCCGAGAGCGAACGCCCCACCCTGCTCGTCTTCGACCTCAACAACCTGAACGCCAAGCCCATGACGCTCATCCCCAAGTTCAAGACCAAGTTCAAAAAGGCGGTCTCCATCATCGGCTTCCTGAGCCATCTGCAGGGCGACCTGAAGATGAAGGGCACTGAAGCCGGATGCGACGTAGTGATGCCGCGCTCGGCCTTTTCGCAGAGCCTGCCTAACCTGTTGCGCCGCTACGGCCTTGAAGAAGACGAAGAGCACGCAACCCAACCGGCGTTTTAAAGGCAGCCAGTAGTGAATAGCCAATAGGGAATAGAAAAAAACCGGCGCGATGAGCGCCGGTTTTTCTGTTCCACGGAAGTGGGGCGCCCCGGCTAACGTGCTGACTCGCTTTCTATTCCCTTGCTCCCTTGCTCCCTCGCTCCCTGTTTCTCCCACGCCTTGGCATACTTCCAGTGAATGTAGACCGAGTGGTTCAGGTGCTGCAGCAGCCCCGCGCGCCCATCAAGAAAACCCAGCCGGAAAACATAGTTGTACACAAACGTTGCTGCCGGATTGAGCACCGCATTCCAAACCAGCCACGCCCAGCCTCGACGCGCCTTCCCTGAAGCCACCAGCGCCTCGGCGCCGATGGTGCTGTAGCGGTTCATATGCTCAACGTAGTCCTCGATCGTCGGGTAGCAATGGTGGATCAAATGTCCCTTGAGCTCGCCCACCGGCCCATCGCTGCGCATGGTTTCATGCACGGGCCGCTCTTCAAAGCTTGCCACGCCTCGCCGGAACAATCGCAGTTTAGGATCGGGCCAATACCCGCCGTGATGCAGCGGCACTCCAAGAAAATGATTGAGTCTGGGAATCCGATAGGCCGCAAACTTAGGCTCGTTCGCCAGCAGGCTCGCAATTTCGTGCGCGAGCGCAGGGCTCACCTCCTCATCAGCATCGATTGAGAGAATCCACTCGCCGGACGTCTTCGCAATTGCCGAGTTCTTCTGCGCGCCGAAACCCTTCCAAGGCTCGCTGATCACGCGCGCGCCGGCCTGCTCGGCAATCTCGACTGTCCCATCCGTCGATCCCGAATCAACAACAACAATCTCGCCCAGCCCGCTCACACTCCTCAGCGTGCGCGCCAAATTGGCCGCCTCATTTAGCGTGATGATCGCAATCGACAGGCTCTTGGGCATCGTGCCAAGGATAAATCAGGGACTAGGGACTAGGGGCTAGGGGCTAGGGAACAGCTGCTTCAACCTCAGCCCACTCCTCTTTGCTCAGCCTGAGCTGTGCAGCCGCCACGTTCTCCTCAAGGTGCGCAACCTTCGACGTGCCGGGAATAGGCAGCATCACCGGCGAGCGCTGCAACACCCACGCCAGCATCAGCTGCGCAACCGTTGCGTCATGCCTCGCTGCAATTGCACCCAACCCTCCAGCGCCGTCACCGCCCGCCCGCATCGGCTTGCCCGCGGCCATCGGATACCACGGCAGAAACGCGATCCCGCGCCTCTCGCAATAATTCAGCGTCTCCTCGTGCCGCCGGTCGGCCAGGCTATAGCGGTTCTGCACGCTCACAATTGGCACAATCTTTTCGGCCTGTTCAATCTCTACCGCCGTCACCTCGCTCAAACCGATGTGCCGTATCTTGCCCGCCTCATGCATCCGCTTCAGCGCGCCCAGACTCTCCTCAATCGGAGTGCGCGGGTCGATCCTGTGCAGTTGATACAGCTCAATGCGCTCCAGCTTCAATCGCCGCAGGCTCATCTCCACGCATTGAATCAAGTACCCCGCGCGGCCCACGTACTCGGTCTTCGCGGGACCCTGCCTGGTAATGCCGCCCTTGGTGGCAATCACCACGCCGGCCGCGTATGGCGCCAGCGCCTCGCCAATCAGCCGCTCCGCAATCTCCGGCCCGTAGGCATCGGCCGTATCGATCAGCGTCACGCCCAGCTGCACCGCGCGGCGCAGCACGCGCTTTGCCTCTTCCGCATCGGCCGGCTCGCCCCACGCGCCCTCGCCCACCAGGCGCATGGTTCCATAACCCAACCGGTGCACCGGCAGATCGCCGCCAATCATGAACGTCCCGCTAGCCGAAGCGTCAATTGCAGTCATGAGCCCATGCTATAAGTGCCGCCCGATGTGGGACAATGCGGCAGTACGCCTGCACGAGCCGGAACCGCGCCGTCACAGCCTGCGTACTGTTACAGCAGAGCAAAACGGAGATCGAGCCATGAGCACTCAACCTTACCCCAATCCGCAAATGTTGTTTTACCAGCACTATGAGTCAGTCAAGCGCGACGAAATCGTCGGCATTCTTTTGGCTCTCTTCCTCGGCACCTTCGGCATTCATCACTTCTACCTGCGCCGCACCGGCCTCGGCATCCTCTACTGCCTGCTCTTCTGGACGGGCATTCCCGCGCTGCTCGGCTTTATCGAGTGCTTCTTCATGCCGGGCCGCGTGCGCGAGTTCAACGCCATCCAGGCCGCGGGCATCGCCGCTTCGCTCGGCATCGCCGTGCCAGGCTGGGGACAACCGCCGGTGAATGTCACCGTCAATGTTCCTCCGCCGCCTCCGGCTGCCTCCACCGCCATGCAGACCGGGACCCTTATTGCCTGCCCTCGTTGCCAGCAGACCAATCCAACCACCTCGCGCTTCTGTGGAACTTGCGGCCAGCCGCTGCAATAAAAAGAGAACAGAGAACAGAGAACAGAGAACAGAGAAAAGAGAACAGAGAACAGAGAATAGAGAACAGAGAACAGAGAATAGAGAATAGAGAACAGAGAACAGAGAACAGAGAACAGAGAACAGAGAACAGAGAACAGAGAACAGAGAACAGAGAACAGAGAACAGAGAACAGAGAACAG
>Ga0182016_10004607_pt1 | contig 15183 bp, 13 predicted proteins | sample 712S2MmetaG_FD_120491 | JGI IMG/M metagenome (GOLD analysis project Ga0182016, IMG submission 120491) | Permafrost microbial communities from Stordalen Mire, Sweden - 712S2M metaG | ecosystem: Environmental > Terrestrial > Soil > Wetlands > Permafrost | place: Sweden: Stordalen | collected...
GCCGCGCCATACTTGGTTATCGGGTTGCGCGGCAGCAGGCTGCACAGCAGCGCCGGGAAAAGCTGGGTGACGAAGGCGTAGCCCATCAGCAGCAGCGCGACGAGCGTCTGTCCGCCCTCGAGGGTGAAATAGACGGCGATCAGCGCGACCAGCGGCACGATGGCGCGCGCGGTCAGGCCGATCGCGGAATCCGACAGCTCCGGCCGCAGCGGCCTGAGCACGTCGTTGGCGATGAGCGTCGCGGCGGAGATCAGGATGATCGACCCCGGCACCAGCGCCGTCATCACCCCCGCCGCGCCGATGACGCCGACGAACCACGGGTCGAAGGACTGGATCGACAGGCGCAGCAGCGCCTGATCGGCTTGCGCGCCGGTCAGGCCGGGCACCTGCATGATCGCGGCGAAGCCGCAGAAGAATGCGAACAGCAGGATCAGCTGGTAGAGCGGCAGCAGCGCGGCGTTGCGGCGGAAGGTCTGCTCGCGCTTCGAGGTCAGGATCGCCGAGAACGCGTGCGGCCACATGAAGAAGCCGAGCGCGGTCAGGATCACCGTCGACTGGAACCACAAGACGCTCTGGCCGGTCGGCTTGAAGGCGAGGAATCCCGGCTTGGCGGCGTTGATGGCTTGGAACATCGCGCCGATGCCGCCGTAATAATGCACTGGCAGGTAGATGCCGAGGAAGACGACGACGACGAGGATGAGCGCGTCCTTGACGGCGGCGTTCCACGCCACGCCGTGCATGCCGGAGATCATGACGTAGATTGTCACCGTCGCCGCGCCGATCCACACCGCCACCGCCGGAGCGATCGAACCGTAGGAAGCGACCGAGACGATGATGCCGAGGCCCTGGAACTGCAGCACCAGATAGGGCACCAGCGCCACGACGCCGACCGCGGCGACCAGCACGCCCAGCCATGGGCTGTCGTATTTGTGGGAGAAGAAATGCGGCTGCGACAGCAGGCGCTCGCGCTTGGCGTAACGCCAGATCGGCGGCAGCAGCCAGTAGGACATGAAATAGGCGAGCGAGCCGTAGGCGAGGATGTAGAAGGTCGGCGCGCCGCGGCCGTAGGCCCAGCCGCTGCCGCCGAGGAAGGTGAAGGTGGTGTAGATCTCGCCGGCAGTCAGCAGGAACACCAGCGGGCCGCCGAAGCCGCGCCCGGCGACCGTCCACTGTTCGAGGGTCATGCGCACGCCGCGGTGCGCGGCGAGGCCGAGCGCCAGCGCGCCGAGCGTCGCCAGGCCGATGATGACGAGCGCGGCGTTCACGGCTGCTCTCCTGCATCTTGGCTGTCCGGCCTGCTGTTGATCGGATCGAGCGCGTAGACGAGCGCCATCACCGCCGCGCCGACGACGACCCAGCCGACGATCCAGGCGAGCACGAACGGCATGCCGAGCACCAGGGGCTCGACCTGATTGGCGAACGCCACGCCAATCAGGATGCCCACGAATGGCAGGGCGACCAGCCAACGCACAGCCGTCATTTCGAAGCCCTCTCGCTGCCGCCGGCGCTGCCCGCCGCGGTCGATAGGGCAACCTAGACCCGCCGCCATCGACTGCCAAGGCTGAGCGTCAGCCGATCTCGAAGCGTTGAAGATCGCGGGAGGGTTGGCGCGGGATGCGGATTGCGCGCGCGGCGAGATCGCTCAGCGCGACATAGGCCATCGCGGTCATCAACGCGTCGGAATAGGCGTCGTGCTGATCGAGCATCGGCGCCTTCAGATCGGCGAGCATAGCGGAAAAGCGGAGATCAACCTGGGTTCCGGGCGGCGCGTCGCCGTATTTGCGCTCGTAATAGAGCGCCGAAACCTCGATGCGACGGTTCGGCAGCCTGATCCCGAGCCATCGCCGCACGTGGCGGTCGAGCATCGCCATGTCGAAGTCGAGGTAGTAGCCGACCAGCGGCCGGCCGCCGATGAAGCGCAACAGCTCGGGCAGCACCGCGGCGATCGGCCGCGCTTGGGCGACGTCGGCCTCGCGCAGGCCGTGCACCTTGATCGCGTCGGGCTTGAGCTTCGCCTGCGGCCGCACGAACGACACGAAGCGCCGGCTCGCCAGGATGCGCGCGCCGCGAATCGGCACGGCGGCGACGCTGACGATGTCGTCGCGGCGGGTGTCGAGGCCGGTCGTCTCGCAGTCGATCGCCACCGCTTCGTCGGCCGGTCCCGGCTCATAGAGAAAGCGATAGGCGGGATCGCGCAGCCGCGCGCCGCCGAACAGCGAAGGGAGCCAGCCCGGCGCCATCGTCAGAACATCGCCAGGTTGAAGTGGCGGCGCACGACCTCGCGCAACTGCTTGACGACCTGGAACGCGTCGCGCAGCAGATCGCGCTCCATGGTCGACAGTTCGCCGGGACGCACGAGGCTGCCGGAAGCGGCGACGGCGAGCTGCGCGTCGAGGCGCAGGGTCATCAAATAGCGAAGGGCCTGCGTCAGCTCGCGCGCCAGGTCGTGACTGAGCGCGCCGACTTCGGCGAGGCGGGCGATGCGCGCCGCGGTGCCGGTTTCGGTCAGGCCACGCTCGAGCGCCAGCGCGCGTACGCCATGGACGATCGGGAAGAGGCCGCCCTTCTTCAAATCGAGCGCGTCGCCGTGGTCGTGGTCGACGACGAGATTGTTGAACAGGCCGATCGGCGTCGGAAAGGCGTCGACCGCACGGGCGAAACGCGCCAGCTGCACGCGCTCGCCGCGCATCGCGTCGATCAGCGCCTGCTTGGCGCGCCGGAGCAGCTCGCCGTCGCCCGCCACCGCCTCGGCGTCGTAGAAAATGGCGACGTTCATCTGCGCGGCCTCGTCCGGCTCGGCGAGCCAGCGGCGGAAGTCGCCTTGGTAGTCGGCGAGCGGCTTCGACCATTGCGGATTGACGACCATCACTTCGCCCGGGCAGGGCGGAAAGCCGAAACGTTCGAGCGCGCCGGAAAAGGCGACGCGGAACGCCTTGAGCTCGGCTGGATCGACCGGCTCGGCGAGGATGAGGCCGTTGTCCTGGTCGGTGCGCATCGTCTGCTCGCCGCGCCCTTCCGAGCCCATCACGATCAGGCAGCCGCGTTCGCGGATCGAGGGCGAAGCGGTCATGGCGAACAGCTTGGCGAACAGGTGGCGGTTGAGATCGGAGACGATCTCGGCGACGACGTCGACCCGCACGCCTTGCCGCCGCAGCATGCGCACCTGCGACCCGATCGCCCCGGCGGCGGCGGCAAGGTCGTCGAGGCTCGAGGCGCGGTCGATGCGCGCGGCGACGAGCTGGGAATTGCCGGCGATGAAGCTCAAGAGGTCGATGTCTTCGAGCACGCCGACGTAGGCGCCGGCGTCGACGACGGCGACGCGACGCTTGTTGTGCTTGGTCATCCTCAAGAGCGCGCGCGAGACGAAATCGTCGGCCTCGACCGTGACGATCTCGTATTTCGCCAGGTCGGCGACGCCCGTCTCGACCGGGCGCCCGTCGAGGATCGCCGCCCTGGCGAGGCCCATGCCGGTCAGCAGGCCGACGCGGTCGCCGTCGCGCACGAACAGGGCGTTGGTCTTGAGCGCCTCCATCTTGCGGCCGGCGCTCGCGATCGTTTCATCGCCGGCGACGAAAATGGCGGGATGGAACGGGACGTCGCGCACCCGCGCGCCGAGCAGCGGGCTGAAACGCGCCGCCTCCTCGTCGCGCGCCGCCGCTTCGAGCTTGCGCGAGATCTCGCGATAGAAAAAGGCGGCGAAACGATCGTTCTGGCTGATCAACTTGAGCATGAGGTCGCGCGGCGCGAGGTTGCACAGCGTCTCCTCGCGCGCGACGAAGGCGTGCGCGGCCGCGCCCTGGACGAGGGCGCGGCTGTCGAAACAATCGCCGGGGCCGCGCAGGCCCACGACCTCCTCGCCGTCGCGCTCCTCGACGCAGCCCTTGATGACGACGAACAGCGAGTCCGGCGCGCCGTCGCGCGCGATCAGCGTCTCGCCGGGGCGGAAGTAGCCGATGTCGAGCGACCCCTCGACCGCGGCGGCTTCCTGTGGCGTCAGCCGGTCGAATGGCGCGTTGGTCGGGTCGAACGTCTGCGCCATCGATCCGCCGCTCCCCGCCCGATGCTCGTTGACGCCGGTTTTAGCGGTTTCCTCGGGCAGGGGATATTGGCCGAACGGCCGCCAAGCGCGTGTAGACGCGCGCGCCGAGCGCGTCCGGCGCGTCAGCGCCTCGTTTTGGCGGAGTTGAGGCGGTGGATCAAGCGCGGCCGGCGGCCGCGCCTACAAGTCCGCTCCGCCCTTTCCTTGACATTGTGCGCCGCATCATAGATAGGTGGCGCGCCGCTCTCTGAGCGGCCGATGCGCGCCGGCTGCGTGAAGGGCTTTCGAGCCCTCCTGCCGAGCGCCTGTTTGTAGATCGCCCAGTCGCCCGGACACGCGGGGCGTCCCCTTTAACGACCCTATGCCGCAGCGCGGGATTTCTCCGCGCCATAGCGGCTGTTTGAAAGATCATCATTTTGCAAAATTTCAACGGCTTCGGCCTCGCCGCGCCGCTCGTCACTGCGTTGACCCAGATGGGCTACGCCAAGCCGACGCCCATCCAGGCGCAGGCCATTCCCGTCCTGATGCAGGGCCGCGACCTGATCGGCATCGCCCAGACCGGCACCGGCAAGACGGCCGCCTTCGCCCTGCCGATCCTCAACCGCCTCATCGCCGACAAGAAGCCGGCGCCGCGGGGCGGGGCGCGCGTTCTCGTGCTTGCGCCGACGCGCGAACTCGCCAGCCAGATCGCGCAGAGCTTCCGCGACCTTTCGGCCGGCCTGTCGCTCGACATCGCCGTCATCTTCGGCGGCGTGCCGCCGGGCGCCCAGATCCGGGCGCTGGCCAAGGGCCTCGACGTGCTGGTGGCGACGCCGGGACGCCTGCTCGACCATCTCGACGCGCGCGTCGCCAACCTCAGGGCGGTCGAATTCCTCGTTCTCGACGAAGTCGATCAGATGCTCGATCTCGGCTTCGTCAAGCCGATCCGCCGCATCGTCCGCGAACTGCCGAAGAAGCGGCAGAACCTGTTCTTTTCCGCCACCATGCCGCCCGACATCCGCAAGCTCGCCGGCGAATTGCTGCACGAGCCGGCCGAGGTCTCGGTGGCGCCGGCGGCGACCACCGTCGAACGGGTCGAGCAGACCGTCGTCCACGTCGACGCCTCGCGAAAATGCGACATGCTGGTGGAGCTGTTCGCCGATCCGGCGTTCACCCGCGCGATCGTTTTCACCCGCACCAAGCGCGGCGCCGATCGCGTGGCGCGCAGCCTCGACGCCGCCGGGGTCGACGCGCTCGCCATTCACGGCAACAAGAGCCAGGGCCAGCGCGAGCGCGCCTTGGCGGCGTTCCGCTCCGGCCAGGCCCGCGCCATGGTGGCGACCGACATCGCCGCGCGCGGCATCGACATCGACGACGTCAGCCATGTCGTCAATTTCGAGCTGCCCGACGTCGCCGAGGCCTATGTCCACCGCATCGGCCGCACCGCGCGCGCCGGCAAGGGCGGCCAGGCGATCTCGTTCTGCGACGCCTCGGAGCGCGATTCCTTGCGCGCGATCGAGCGCCTGACGCGCATGCGCATTTTCGCGCTCGATCGTCGCGGCGACAAGGGGCCGAAGCCCGCCCCGGTGGTGCGCAAGGCGGCGGCGACGGCCGCGCCCGACCGGCCGCATCACGCGCCTCATCGCGATCCGCGCGCCGCCAACCAGCAGCCGCATCGCGCTCGCCAGGGTCGCCGCACCCGGCCAGCCTATCAGGCCACAGCCGCGACGGCGCGCTGAGCGCGCAAGGCAAAAAAGCGGGCGCGGCGTTCAAGCCGTCGCGCCCGCGCCTTTCCCGCCGAGGTCAGCCGCGCCTCGGGTAATAGCCGTAGCCTCCTGTCGGATCGTAGCTGTAGCCGTCCGTCGGGGCGACGAGGCCGCAGCGGGCCAATTCGTCCGGCCGATAGCGGGCGGGCTGCTGGGCGATGTTGACGCAGTCGGTCTGGGACGGCTCGTATCCGCTGCCGTCCGGACCCGCCCAGGCTTCGCCGATCGGCGCAGCCGCCATCAACGCGGCGGCGACAGCGATGGCGGCCAATCGGCGGTCCGTCGAACGCAAGGAACGATGCGCGGTCATCGGTTTCTCCATTCAATTGTTGCTGGAACCCGGCGCTTCCCCGGGTGAGGGAATTTCGAACCCCGAATTCGATGTCTTCGCGGCGACTTGGCGGAGAAAATTCGGCGGGGAATCAATTTGCTATGACAACTTGTTGCGTCGAATTGAAAGCAACTTCTGTTGAAGAGCCGCCGCCGTCTTTCGCCCGCGAGGGGAAGGCGGCGTTGCGTCGAGCGGCGCCGGGCGAGAGGTCGCGCCGCAAGGCCGCGCCTGTCGCGGCCTCTGTAGACGCGCTCGCCGCTCCCGCCGCCGTCGAAATCGGGACCGAAAACGGCGCCCAAGCGGTTGAAATCGCCTGACGCCGGACACGGATTTGCATTGCGTGATCCATCGCGGCGGGCGGGCGGCGTCACGGGCGCGCGCCAGGCGGACTTGCAGACGCGGTCGGCGACCGCGTTCTTGCCGCTGCGAGGGCCTTGCAGGACAAGGCGCTTCACGCCGGACGCGCTCAGCGAGCGCGTCTACTTTCAAGACAAGGCGCTTCGCGCCGGACGCGCTCAGCGAGCGCGTCTACACGTGCGGCGGCGCGCCCGCGCGCGGGCGGGGTCCATATTGCACTTGCTCGCACCCGGCAATCTTGCTAGGCAACGCGCGCGTTCGGCCCTCGGGTCGCGCGCACGAACCCATGAGCTTTCGCCGCCGGCGCCTGCGCCGGCCCGCCTGGAAAAGAGGCGGGGTTGGGTCCGCGGCCGATGCAGCGCCGCCGACCCGAAGCTGGCGACGGGAGCCCCCTGTCAACGCCAACCCCGCCGGCGCCGCCCGCATTGGGCTTTCTAGGAGAGACAATGTCCGTAGCTTCCGCCTCCGCGCCGACGCGCGAGGATTTCGCAGCCCTTTTGGAAGAGACCTATGGCGCCGACGAGGCGTTCGAGGGGTCGGTGGTCAAGGGGCGCGTCGTCGCCATCGAGAAGGACATGGCGCTGATCGACATCGGCCTGAAGACCGAAGGCCGGGTGGCGCTGAAGGAATTCACCAATCACGGCCGCGAGCCGGCGCCGGGCGTCGGCGACGAGGTCGAGGTCTATCTCGAGCGCATCGAGAACGCGCTCGGCGAAGCGGTCATCTCGCGCGACAAGGCGAGGCGCGAAGAGAGCTGGGTCAAGCTCGAACAGGCGTTCGAGAAGAACGAGAAGGTCGAAGGCGTCATCTTCAACCAGGTCAAGGGCGGCTTCACCGTCGACCTCGACGGCGCCGTGGCGTTCCTGCCGCGCTCCCAGGTCGACATCCGCCCGGTGCGCGACGTCGCGCCGCTGATGAACGTGCCGCAGCCGTTCCAGATCCTGAAAATGGATCGCCGCCGCGGCAACATCGTCGTGTCGCGTCGCACCGTGCTCGAGGAGAGCCGGGCCGAGCAGCGCCACGAGATCGTCGCCAACCTCGCCGAAGGCCAGGTGATCGAAGGCACGGTCAAGAACATCACCGACTACGGCGCCTTCGTCGACCTCGGCGGCATCGACGGCCTGCTGCACGTCACCGACATCGCCTGGCGGCGCGTCAACCACCCGACCGAGGTGCTGTCGATCGGCCAGCAGGTCAAGGTCAAGATCATCAAGATCAATCACGAGACCCATCGCATCTCGCTCGGCATGAAGCAGCTTCAGGAGGACCCCTGGTCCAACATCGAGGCGCGCTACACGGTCGGCCAGAAGCTCAAGGGCCGCGTCACCAACATCACCGACTACGGCGCGTTCGTCGAGCTCGAGCCGGGCATCGAGGGCCTGATCCACGTCTCGGAAATGTCGTGGACCAAGAAGAACGTCCACCCGGGCAAGATCATCTCGACCAGCCAGGAGGTCGAGGTGCAGGTGCTCGAGGTCGACGCCGCCAAGCGCCGCATCTCGCTCGGCCTCAAGCAGACGCTGCAGAACCCGTGGGAAGCCTTCGTGGAGAGGCATCCCGTCGGTTCGACGGTCGAGGGCGAAGTCAAGAACAAGACCGAGTTCGGCCTGTTTATCGGTCTCGACGGCGACGTCGACGGCATGGTCCATCTCTCCGACCTCGACTGGTCGAAGCCGGGCGAGCAGGCGATCGAAGAGTACAAGAAGGGCGACAAGGTCAGCGCCAAGGTGCTCGACGTCGACATCGAGAAGGAGCGCATCGCGCTCGGCGTCAAGCAGCTCGCCAGTGATCCGTTCACCACCGCCAAGGCTGCGGGCGAGGAAGGCGAGGGCGAGCTTCACAAGGGCTCGGTCGTCACCTGCGAGGTGATCGAGGTCAAGGACGGCGGCCTCGAAGTCAAGATCGCCGGCTCCGACCTGACCGCCTTCATCAAGCGCAACGAGCTGGCGCGCGACCGCGCCGACCAGCGCCCCGAGCGTTTCTCGGTCGGCGAGAAGGTCGATGCGCGCATCACCCAGTTCGACCGCCGCGCGCGCAAGGTCGCCGTGTCGATCAAGGCGCTCGAAGTGGCCGAGGAAAAGGAGGCGATCGCCCAGTACGGCTCGGCCGACTCGGGCGCGTCGCTCGGCGACATTCTCGGCGCGGCGCTGAAGGCGCGCGACAAGAAGAAAGCCGATTGAGCGGACGGGCGGCGTTCGCCGCCCGGCGCTTTTGTCCGCAAGCGAAAGGGCGCCCGAAGGGGCGCCCTTTTCGTTTGGCGTCGAGGCTGCGCCGGGGGCAGACCCTAAGGACGCAGCTCGGCCATCAGCGACGCCGACGTCGCCGCCTCGGCGGGCCAAGGCGGAATGGCGCCATAGGCGGTCGGCGTGAGCGTCCCGTAGGGCGAATGCGGCGGCGCCGCGTTCGGCGGCGGCGCTTCCAGCGTCGCCAGGCGCGGCGGGCCGAACGCGACGCGGCTCGCCGCAGCGAGCGCCGGGGATTGGGCGAAGACGTCCTTCGCCGGCGGCGTGGGGGCGAAGGCGCTGACGCCGTCTTCCGCGGAATCGCGCGTCTTGAGGCTGGCGAGCAGCGCCGGCTCGTCGCCTCCGCCGGGCGGCGCCATGCCGACGTAGTCGACCTTGACCTTGGTGAGGCCGGTGCGGCGGAAATCGAGCAGGTCGGCGACGCGCGCCGACACGTCGATCAGGCGCGCGCCGACGAAGGGGCCGCGATCGTTGACCCGCACCAGGATCGAGCGGCGGTTGCCGAGATTGGTGACGCGCGCGTAGCAGGGCAGCGGCATCGTCTTATGCGCCGCGGTGAGCCCGCCCATGTCGAAAGTCTCGCCGTCCGCGGTGCGATGGCCATGGAATTCCCGGCCGTACCAGGAGGCCCAACCGACGGCGCTGTAGGAACTCGCCTGCGCGGGGCGATCGGCCGAGTCTGGCGGCTGGCCCGCCGCGCTGCCCGCGGCGCCCAGTAGGACCAGCCCCACCAACGCCACGCGTCGCATGGTTAAGCCCCCCTTAAGACGTCACGCTTTATCGCGGGCGGCGAGCCGAAAGGCAAGCCCCCGCCTTCAGGCTTTTGCTGAGCGTTTCGTCAGGATGCGGCCGAAGCGCCGCGGCCTAAGGCCGCGGTCAAGCGACGAGATCGGGCGTGTCCGGGCCGTGTCCATCGGCGCGCTGGTGGGCGCCGGGGCAGGTCCTCAACCGGTTGCGCAAGTCGTCGATCAGCCAGCGGCCTGCGCGGCCGAGCCGACGGCCGCGCTCATGAACGATATAAAGCGGCAGTTCGACCCCCGGCCGCCCGGCGATGACGAGCCGCTTCAGCCGACCGGCGAGGATATGGCTCTCCACCATGTGGAGCGGCATGTTGCACCAGCCGAAGCCGCCGAGCAGGAACTCGAGCCGGGTCGCGAGGTCGGCGAAGCGCCAGATGCGCGAAGCGATCACGCCGGCCTGTAGATTGCGGGTGACGTCGGTGCGGTCGGTCAGCACGAGCTGGACATAGGGCTCGAGCGCGTCGCGGCCGAGCGGGCCGGGCAGGGCGGCGAGCGGATGATCGGCGGCGACCACCGGCGTCAATGCAATGCGGGTGAGGAACTGCGTATTGAGGTCGCCGGCGTCATTGGGCGGCGGGCTGTAGATCGCCATCCGCGCCGCGCCGTCGCGCAGCCGCTGCTCGGCGCCGCCGAGCGCCTCGGTGAACACGGTCGCCGGCAACTCGGGGAACTCGCGCCGCAGGGCCTCCAGCGAAGCCATCAGCAGCGGCGTCGGGAACATCGCGTCGATGGCGATGGTCAGTTCCGGCTCGACGTCGGCGGCGATGCTTTCGGCGCGGGCCCGCATCGCCTTGGCGCCGGCGAGCACGATTCGCGCGTCCTTGACGATCGCCTGGCCGGCCTCGGTCAAGGCGGGGGTGCGCGACGAGCGGTCGAACAGGGTCAGGCCCAGCGTCGCCTCGAGCGTCTGAATCGACTGGCTGATCGCCGACTGGACGCGGCCGAGCCGGCGGGCGGCGGCAGAAAAGCTGCCCGCCTCGGCGACGGCGAGCAGCACGCGCATCTGGTCGAGCGTCAGGGCGTCAATCATCAATCATCTCAGGTGATAGGTCACAACATAATTTTGCCAGTTGCGCCGATGGATCGCAACCCCCATCTTGAGTCCACGTGTTTCGCCCCCAGAGGGAATTGTTCATGACCGTCCATGTCGCCGACCCGAAGCATCTCTCCAACGAGGCGCTCGCGATCCTTTTTAACGATGCGCGCACGCATAACGCTTTCGTTGACAGGCCGGTGCCGGAAGACCTGCTGCGCCAGGCCGTCGACCTCGCCAAAATGGCTCCGACCAGCGTCAACCAGTCGCCGTTCAGGGTCGTCTTCCTGCGTTCGAAGGCGGCCAAGCAGCGGCTCGCGCCGGCTTTGTCGCCGGGCAACCTCGACAAGACGCTCGCTGCTCCGGTTGTCGCGATCGCCGGCTACGACACCAAGTTTTACGAGCATCTGCCGTTCCTGTTCCCGCACGCCGACGCCAAGAGCTGGTTTGCCGGCAATGCGGCGTTCGCCGAGCGCAGCGCCTTCCAGAACGGCACGCTGCAGGTCGCCTATTTCCTGCTCGCGCTGCGCGCCGTCGGCCTCGACACCGGTCCGATGACCGGCTTCGACAACGCCAAGGTCGACGCCGAGTTTTTTGCCGGGACCGACGTCAAGTCGAACGTCATCGTCAACATCGGCTACGGCGACGGCGAGAAGCTGTTCCCGCGCAGCCCACGTTTCGGCTTCGATCAGATCGCCAAGTTCGCCTGAGGGTGGCGCCCCCCCCGCGCCCTTCGGCGTCGTCCGGCGCGGATCGGGTTCGATCCGCGCCGGCCCCGACGCGCGCATTTGTGTTCGACCGGCCATGATGCCGGCCTGATGATCGGCTTCAATGGCCGTGCGTTGGTCGCGCGTGGAAGGCGTCGACCTCATCGCCAATCGGATCGTCGCCGTTTGCGAATGCGGCGGCGAGGCGGCGTCTGGGCTGCCGGCGTTTCGCCGTCGGTCCGAACGCCCCGCCTCGTCGGACGACGCCTCGGTCGCCTCACGAAACGTCGTCGCGCCGCCAATCCGGTCGGAGCCGGCGCTCGACGCGAACGGGCCCCGTCTTCGAGGAGAACGCCATGGATCTCGCCGCTGTTCGCGCCGCCGCGCCCCCTTACGCGCTGGCGCTTCTTCGCATCATCACCGGACTGCTGTTCTTCGAGCATGGCAGCGCCAAGCTGATCGGATTTCCGTCCTTGCCCGGCATCGGCGGCGGCGAGTCCCACGCTTTCCTCGCGTTCACCGGAGCCATGGAGGTCGTCGGCGGCGCGCTGATCGTCGCCGGCTTTTTCACCGCAGTGGTAGCGTTTCTCCTGTCGGGCTACATGGCGGTCGCCTATTTCTGGGCGCATTTCCCCGCGAGCTTCTTTCCGCTCGTCAATCACGGGGAGTCGGCGATTTTCTTCTGCTTCGTCTTCCTCTTTCTCGCCGCCGCCGGCCCCGGCGCATGGGCGGTCGACGGCGCAAGGAATGCGGCGAAAGCCTCTCGTCGTCGCCGCGAATGGTCGGCGCCGGCCGGGAACTGACGCGCTCGGCCGTCGCGGCCTAGATGGCGAACAAGTCCTCGAGGGTCCGCCGCATGACGCTCGCCTCGACATCGACGCCGAACCAGTGGCGGATCGACACGACGCCCTGGTTGACCAGCATGCCGAGCCCGTCGAGCGTACGGAGGCCGCGCGCTTCCGCCTCGCGCAGGAACAGCGTGCGCGGCGGATTAGGAATGACGTCGGCGACGATCGCGTCGCGCCTGGCGGCCGAGAGATCGGCGTCGACCCGGCCCTCAACGTCTGGATAAAGGCCGATCGAGGTCGCATTGACGAAGACGTCGTCTTCGCCGCGCGCGCGATAGCTCTTGTTCCAAGGGATGAATTCGGCCGTCGCTGGCGTTTTGGCGTCGACGAGATCGGCAAGTTCGCGCCCGCGCGCCACGCTGCGGTTGACGATGGCGATGTGTCGCGCGCCGGCGAGCGCCGCTTCGACCGCGATGGCGCGCGCCGCGCCGCCGGCGCCAAACACGACGATCGACTTGCCCCTCGCGTCGATCAATGTGGCGAGCGACTTCATGAAGCCGACGCCGTCGGTGTTCTCGCCGATCCATTTGTCGCCGCGGCGCACGGCGCAATTGACCGCGCCGATGGTCGCCGCCGATTGGCCCAGGCCGTCGAGGTGCTGAATGATCGCAACCTTGTGCGGCAGCGAGCAGTTGAAGCCGCGCCAGCCCATCGCGCGCGCGCCGCGCGCCGCCTCGCCCAGCGCCGCTGGCTGAACTTCGCAATTGATGTAGCGCGCGTTCATGCCGTGGTGGCGAAACGCTGATTCGATCATCGCGACGGTCGGGTTCTCGGCGATCGGGGTGGCGAAACAGCCGACCAGCTCGGCGAGAAAATTGTGCGGCGTCGGCATCGTTTCCTCCTCGTCGCGGCTCAACCGCGCCCGGCGCGCATCTTGCGCGCGTGTTCGGCGCAGTAAAGGCCGGGCGACGCGCGGCGCGCGCTTGCGCAAGCGGCGATTCGTCGCTTTCGCCTTCGTCGGCGCCGGCTCAGCGCGCCGCCGGCCAACGGCGCCCGCCGGTCAGCGGCTTGGGAACCCCGGTGGTGGTCGGCAGCGACAGCGGCAGGCCGGCGCGAGAGCGCAGCGCGAGATAGGCGAAGCATTGCGCCTCGACCACGTCGCCGTCGAAGCCGATGGCTTCGATCGCTTCGACGCGCGCCGCCAGCCGCGCCGCGAGTCCATTCATCAGCGTCGGATTGCGTCGCCCGCCGCCGCAGACCAGCCAGCGCGCCGGCGCCTTCGCGACATGCCGCCTCGCCGCCGCGGTCGCCTCGATGGTGAAGGCGGCGAGCGTCGCCGCGCCATCGGCGTCGTCGAGGCTCGCGACCGCGCCGAGCGCCGCGTGGAAGTGGTTGCGGTCGAGCGACTTCGGCGGCGCCCGGTCGAAATAGGGATCGCGCATCAGCGCGGCGACGATCGTCGCGTCGGCGCGCCCGGCGGCGGCGAGCCGTCCGTCCTCGTCGCGGTCGCGGCCGAGACGGCGCGCGACGAAATCGTCGATCAGCGCATTGGCCGGACCGCTGTCGAAAGCGACGATCTCGCCGGCCTCGCCGAGCCAGGTGACGTTGCCGACGCCGCCCCAGTTGAGCACCATCAGCGGCCTGGCGAGCGCCGCGCACATCGCCGCGTGATAGAGCGGAACCAGCGGCGCGCCCTCGCCGCCCGCAGCGACGTCGGCGGCGCGGAAGTCGTTGACGACGTCGATCCCCAGCGCCGCCGCGGCGCGCGCGCCGTCGCAGAGCTGGCGGGTGAGGCGCTCGCGCGGCCGGTGCAGCACCGTCTGGCCGTGCATCCCGACGAGCGCGACCGAGCCTCGGTCGAGCGCGAATTCGGCGATGAACCGTTCGACCGCCGCCACATGCGCGTCGGTGACCGCCGCTTCCAGCGCGGCGAGCGGCCCGGCGGCGCGACCAGAATCGGCGACCACCGCGCGCAGCTCGGCGGCGATTTCGGGAGGGTAGGGGTAGGTTGCGCCTGGTCCCGCTTCGACGCGCGCCTCGCCGTCGGAGCGGATCAGCGCGACGTCGATTCCGTCCATCGAGGTGCCGCTGATCACTCCGATCGCCGCGCGCAGGCCGTCGGCGACGCTCATGCCGGCGGCCCGATCGTTACGCTCAGCCCGCCGACCCCTGCGATCGTCCCTTCCAGCCGGTCGCCCGGCTGCACCGGGCCGACGCCCGCCGGCGTGCCGGTGAAGATCAGGTCGCCGGGACCGAGACGATAGAAGCCCGACAGATGCGAGACGATATCGGCGACCGACCACGCCATCTCGCCGATGTCGGCCGACTGGCGCGCGATTCCGTTCTGCCTGAGCTCGATGCGGCCGCTCCTGGGGTGGCCGATGCGGGCAACCGGCGCGATCGCCGACACCGGCGCGCTCGCCTCGACATCCTTGCCGAGCGTCCATGGCCGCTGCTTGGCGCGTTCGGACAGCTGCAGATCGCGGCGCGTCATGTCGAGGCCGCAGGCGTAACCGTAGACGACGCCGAGCGCGTCGGCGACGGATATGGCGCGGGCGGACGCGCCGAGCGCGACGACGAGCTCGAACTCGAAGTGATAGTTCGCCGTGCCCTGCGGATAGGGCAGGGTCGCGCCGGATTCACCGAGCGCGGTCGCGCTCTTGGAGAAATAGAACGGCTTTTCGCGGTCGACGGCGTGACCCGTCTCGCGCGCGTGCTGTTCGTAGTTGCGCCCAACGCAGAATATGCGCGCGACCGGATAACGCTCGGCGAGGTCGTCGACTGCGAGCGAGGGACGCGGCGGCGGATCGAACAGAAAGGCGCTCACCTGGACGCCTTGTCCTGCTGGCCGGCGCCCGGAACCCACAGCACGTCGGCGCGGCCGCCGTCATTGGCGACGCGCGCGGCGACGAAAAGGTAGTCGGAGAGGCGATTGATGTAGGCGAGGGCGGTCGCGCCGACCGGCTCCGCCGCGGCGAGCGCGGTCATGCGCCGCTCGGCGCGCCGGCAGACCGCGCGCGCCTGATGCAGCGCCGCCGCCGCCCGCGTTCCACCCGGCAGCACGAACGAGCGCAGCGGCGCGAGATCGGCGTTGAGCGCGTCGATCGCACGCTCGAGCGCCTCGACCTGGCCCGGCGCGA
>Ga0182016_10004610_pt1 | contig 15179 bp, 16 predicted proteins | sample 712S2MmetaG_FD_120491 | JGI IMG/M metagenome (GOLD analysis project Ga0182016, IMG submission 120491) | Permafrost microbial communities from Stordalen Mire, Sweden - 712S2M metaG | ecosystem: Environmental > Terrestrial > Soil > Wetlands > Permafrost | place: Sweden: Stordalen | collected...
GAAATCCCGGTCGACATTCTCGAGGCGGCGCGCATGGACGGCGCCTCGCTGATGAACGAGATCGTCCACGTGCTGACGCCGATGGCGGTGCCGGGCATCGCCTCCACCATGCTGCTGGCGATCATCCTGTCGTGGAACGAGGCGTTCTGGACGCTCAATCTGACGACCCACGACGCTGCGCCGCTCACCGCCTTCATCGCCTCCTATTCGGCGCCGGAAGGCCTGTTCTGGGCGAAGCTGTCGGCGGCCTCCACGCTCGCCATCGCGCCCATTCTCATTCTCGGCTGGTTCTCGCAGAAGCAACTGGTGCGCGGCCTGACCTTCGGCGCCGTCAAATGATCCGGAATTGAGGAAACCCCACGATGGGCAGCATCGAACTGAAGGGCGTGCGCAAGGCGTTCGGCGCCGTCGGCGTCATCAACGGCGTCGATCTCAAGATCGAGGACGGCGAGTTCGCCGTGTTCGTCGGCCCGTCGGGCTGCGGCAAGTCGACCTTGCTCAGGCTGATCGCCGGCCTCGAGGATCTCACTTCCGGCGAGGTGCTGATCAACGGTCTCGACGTCAGCGACGTCGGACCCGCCCAGCGCGGGCTGGCGATGGTGTTCCAGTCCTACGCGCTCTACCCCCACATGAGCGTGCGCAACAACATCGCTTTCGCCTTGAAGATGGCGAAGCAACCGTCGGCCGTCATCGAACAGAAGGTGCGGAAGGCCGCCGGCATTCTCAATCTCACCGACTACCTCGACCGCAAGCCGCGCCAGCTCTCCGGCGGCCAGCGTCAGCGCGTCGCCATCGGCCGGGCGATCGTGCGCGAGCCGAAGGCGTTCCTGTTCGACGAGCCGTTGTCGAATCTCGACGCGGCGCTGCGCGTGCAGATGCGGGTCGAGATCGGCGAACTGCACAACGCGCTGAAGACGACGATGGTCTACGTCACTCACGACCAGGTCGAGGCCATGACCATGGCCAACAAGATCGTCGTCCTCGACAAGGGCTCGGTGATGCAGGTCGGCTCGCCGCTCGAGCTCTACAACAGGCCGAACGGCCTGTTCGTCGCCACCTTCATCGGTTCGCCGAAGATGAACCTGATCCGCGGCGAGGCGGCGGCCAAGCGCGGCGCGGCGACGCTCGGCATCCGTCCCGAGCACGCCGACATTTCGACCACGGCCGGCGAATGGCGGGCGGCAGTCAGGGTCGCCGAGCACCTCGGCTCCGACACCTACCTGCACGCGGAATCGGAGACGGTCGGACCGCTGACCATTCGCCTCGCCGGCGAGGCGCCGATCGCGCCGGGCGACACGATCTTCGTCACGCCGCGCCCGGCCTACCTGCATCGCTTCGCCGAGGACGGTCGGCGCATGGCCTGAGCGCCTGGATGCGAAGACGAAGTGCCGAATGGGAATGAAATCATGAGCGTCAAACTTTCCGCCGCCGCGTTGGACCGACTGCCCAAGGGCGTCGGCGCGCCGGGCTACGACCGTGCGAAACTCAGCCCCGGAATCCTTCACATCGGCGTCGGCAATTTCCATCGCGCTCATCAGGCGGTCTATCTCGACGATCTCTTCGCCTCCGGCCGCGATCACGACTGGGCGATCGTCGGCGCCGGCGTGCGCGCGTACGATGCGGACATGCGCGCCAAGCTCGCCGCGCAGGATTGGCTGACGACGGTCGTCGAGCAGGAGGCGAACGCGACGACGGTCCGGGTGACCGGGCCGATGATCGACTTCCTCGAGCCGTTCGACGTCGTGGCGACGCTCGACGCGCTGGCGCGGCCGGCGATCCGCATCGTCTCGCTGACCGTCACCGAGGGCGGCTATTGCATCGATCCGGCGACGCAGCGATTCGATCCGCGCCATCCCGAGATCGCCTATGACGCCGCGCATTTCGACGCGCCGAAATCGGCCTTCGGCCTGATCGCCGCCGGCCTCAGGCGCCGCCGCGCCGCCGGAATTGCGCCCTTCACCGTCATGTCGTGCGACAATATTCCCGGCAACGGCCACGTCTGCGAGAACGCGGTCGCCGGCGTCGCCGATCTGGTCGACCGCGAACTCGCGGCCTGGATCCGCGCCAACGTCGCCTTCCCCAATTCGATGGTCGATCGCATTACGCCGGCGACCGGCGACCGAGAGCGTGCGATCCTCGCGGACCGCTACGGCCTCGAGGACAACTGGCCGGTGTTCTGCGAAGCGTTCCGCCAGTGGGTGGTCGAGGACAAGTTCCCCGCCGGCCGGCCGGCGCTGGAGACGGTCGGCGCGACCTTCGTCAGGGACGTCGCGCCCTACGAGCTGATGAAGATTCGCATCCTCAACGGCGGCCACGCGGCGATCGCCTATCCGGCCGGCCTGCTCGACATCCATTTCGTCCACGAGGCGATGGAGGACAGGCAGATCGCGACCTTCCTGGCGACGCTGGAGAAGCGCGAGATCCTGCCGGTCGTGCCGCCGCCGCCCGGCGTCGCGCTCGAAGCCTACCGGCTCAAGGTCGCCGAGCGCTTCGCCAATCCGAAGATCGCCGATACGATCTCGCGGCTGTGTCTCGACGGCTCGAACCGGCAGCCCAAGTTCATCCTGCCGAGCGTCGTCGATCGCCTGGATGCGGGGCAGGGCTTCGCCGGCCTGGCGCTGGTCTCGGCGATGTGGTGCCGCTACTGCTACGGCGAGTCGGAGAGCGGCAAGGTCATCCCGCCCAACGACCCCAACTGGGATCGCCTGCAAAAGGCGGCGCGGCCGGCGCGCATCGATCCGCGCGCCTTCCTCGAACTGCGCGACCTCTTCGGCGAGCTCTCGGACACGCCGGCCTATGTCGACGCCTTCTCCAAGGCGCTGAACCGGTTGTGGTCGCAGGGGGTTCGCGCCACCATCGACGATTATCTCGCCGAACGGCTGTAAGAGGGGCGCGCTGCTGCAGGAGCGGATCGGCGACACGATCCGCGTCTCGCTGACGCTCGAGCCGAACGGCGACCGGACGCAGGAAGTCAAGGTCGCGCGCGAAATCCTGCAGACCATGGGCTTCCGCGTCTTCGTCCCGCAGGTGGCCGCCTGTCCCGGCTGCGGCCGCACCACCTCGACCGTGTTCCAGGAACTGGCGCAGGAGATCGAATCCTTCCTCGCCGACGCGATGCCCGCGTGGAAGACGCGCTACCCCGGCGTCGAGACGCTCAACGTCGCGGTGATGGGCTGCATCGTCAACGGCCCGGGCGAGAGCAAGCCCGCCGACATCGGCATCTCGCTGCCGGGCACGGGCGAGACGCCGGCCGCGCCGGTGTTCGTCGACGGGGTCAAGACCGTGACGCTGCGGGGCTCGACCATCGCTGCGGAGTTCAAGCGGCTGGTCGAGGCTTACGTAGAGAAACGCTTCGGCGGCCGCGGCCTGGCGGCCGAATAGGGCGCTCGCTTTCGATAACGGCGGCGATGACGCGCGCGCGGATATGGGCGGCGGCGCGTTCGCGTGTAACGCCGACGCGCCGCGGGCGAAGGTGGCCGCTACGGCGCCAGCGTTACGCCAATCTGCCGCTAAACGTCACAAGTAGCGTCACTTTTTTGCCGCGGCGCGCCCATTTGCTTGACCATGCGTTCTTGTTGTGTTCTCATTTCACAGGTTGAAACTCTCCATGGAGAAGCCGCTTGGGCGCGCTTGCGTTCATCCGTTTCTTTCGTCTCAGCGAGGACGGCGTGCGCTGCGGCGCCGACGGCCTCTTTGTCGGCCCGACCCGGTTGCTTCGCTGCGCCGAGCCGGGTGGCTGGGAAGCCAGGCCGTGCGACGAAGCGGAAGCCGAGCTGACGGCGCTCTACGGCCTGCCGATCGATCTTTTTGGCAAACAGGGCGGCCTGGCGACCGTCGCCGCTGCGCTCGATCGCGGCGAGGCGTCGCTGGCGGCGATCGCCGCGGTGCTGCTCGGCTTTCCCGACCCGCCAGGTCTCGCCAAGGATGCGCCGATCCGCGGCTCCGTCGAACTGGCGGCGCAGCTGTTCGCCAGCGGCCTGCTGAAGGACTGGGATCCCGCGCAGCATCCGCGAGTCGGCGACAAGCCGAACCCCGGCTGGTTCGCCGCCAAGCCGGTCGATCCGAACGCTCCGCTGCCCGCCGTCCCGGCAAAGCCGTCGCTGGTGCGGGAGACTTTGCGCGTGGCGCGCGGAGAGGCGAGAGCGCTGATCAAGAGCGAGGCCGAAAAAGTCGTCGCGGGCGGACGATTGGCGCTGTGGGCGATCCCCGAGTTTAAGCTGCTGGTCGAGACGGCGATCGAGATCCTCGATCCGAGCCCGCTCAATGTGGGCGAGCAGCAAGCGCTCGACCAGATCCGCGCCGCCATGGATCCGCCCAAGACTCTCGACGAACTGCAGCAGCCGCCGAACGAGAACGTGCTGGGCTATCAGCGGCATCACGTGGTCGAGCAGAACCCCGACAACGTCGCCAAGTTCGCGGCCGTCGCGCCGATCGACAAGTTCGGTCGCCCGGCCGTCGACGATCCCAGCAATCTCGTCTGGGTTCCGACGCTGAAGCACGAGCAGATCACCGGTTAATACAATTCGCTGGAGAACGAAAACATGCCCGGAATCCTCCACCGGGACGTCGTCGACGAGCTTGATTTCGCCGGCCAGCGCGACGCGGGCCTGGAGGCGCTGCGCCTGTTTGGAGTGCTGCAATGAGTCCGGAAGACTATGCCGAGATGACCACGGATCGGCTGCTGCCGTTGTTCGCCGGCGCCACCAAGCAGCTCGGGTTTGGTCGCATTTTCGGCGGCATATCCGCCGGCTCGATCCCGGATCTGTCTTTGCTCGCGATGGACAAAGAGCAACGTCGGCAGCTCAGCGCGGAACTGCTGGCGATCGTCGCCGCCTTGCTGACGAGGCGGGCAGGCCCCGACGCACTGTCGCTGTTCGACGATCCCGACCCCGATGTCCGCATGGCGGCGGCGCTCTTCGCCAGCGGCCTCGACGCCGATCTGGCTGAAGCGACCCGGAAGGGGGTCTCGGCCAACTGTTCGGCCAAAGAGGTGATCGCGGGGCGCCAACGCGTCCGCCAGGGGCCGCCGGCGCAGCCGACCTTGCAGGAGATGAGCGACGAGGAGCTGCTCGCGCGCTTTCAGGACGCGGGCGAGCGCGTGACCCTGTGCGAGTTCATCGATTGGGTCCACGACGAACGGGAGACGAAAACGCGCAACGGCATCCTCGGCGAGCTGATCGAGATCCGGGCGGAGGCCGCGCGACGGGGCATGCTCGCAAGGTTCGCGCCTTTCCTCGACAGCCCCGACCCGCATATCCGCTTTCAGGCCGCGCTCGCTTGCCGCTACGTGGCGCCGGACAAGGCCGTCGCGACGCTGGAAGCGCTGAAGGCCGACCGCGACCCGCAGGTGCGCGCCCCGGCGGGCTGGACGTTGAGCCGCTGGCGGGGGAAGTCCGCCCCGTCGACCGGTGGCGAGGCCTGATTTTGGGGCGTAGCGCGTAATGGGCCTCGTTGGGCTGCGCAGATTCGGAGCGCTGAAATGAGCCCGGAAGACTACGCGCAGATGCCGACCGAGCGGCTGCTGCTGCTGTTCGCTGAGGCCTCAAACGAGAGCGGCGTCGGCCGGGTCTTCCAATACGGCGGCGGCGCGCCGCCCGACGCTTTTCTGCCGACGAGGGAGGAAACGAACCGCGGCTTCGCCCGGAACACAGCGATCGCCGGGGCGCTGGGCGCCAAGGCGACGGCGATCGAGATCGAGCCGCTGTTCGACAGCGACGATCCCGACATTCGCATCTGCGCGGCGGCCTTGCTGAGCGAATTCGCGCCGGCGTTGAGCGAAGCGGCGTGGCGGGGGGTGATGGCGAGACGCTCGACCCGCGAAGCGCTGGCGCTGGCCGAACGCGCCCGCGCGTCGCCGCCGGCGCGTCCGAGCCTCGCCGAGATGGACGACGACGCGCTGATGGCGCGGTTCGAGGACGCGGCCGAACGGCTGACCGCCTGCCGCTTCATCGATTGGCGCGACGACGAAAAGGACGCCGAAGCCCGCAACGCCATCATCGTCGAGCAGGCCGAGATCGGCGCGGAGATCCGCCGGCGCGGCATGCTGGCCCGGCTGCTGCCGTTTCTCGACGCCGCCGACCCGTCGGCGCGTCTGTTCGCCGCGCTCGCCTGCCTGCGTATCGCCGCGGCGAAAGCGACGGCGACGCTGGCGGAAATCGGCGCCGACGGCAATCTCGACGATCGCGCTGTCGCGCTCGACAACCTCGACCGCTGGCGCAAACGGCCGGGCGCCGTCGATCCCCGGTGACGCAAGCGGGCGGATGGCGCGTCGGCGCGCCCTGCGCTAACAAGGCGCACACTGTCGCGGCCAGTCACGCCCGCGCGCCGGAGCTCTCGATGTACGAACCGCCGCTCCATCGCCAGGACGATCTCGCCGCGTTGCACGACCTGATCCGCCGCCGGCCGCTCGGCCTGATCGTCAACCGCGGGCCGCAGGGCCTCGCCGCCAACACGATCCCGTTCCTGATCGACGCGGGGGCGGGGCGCCTGGGAACCCTGCGGGCGCATGTCGCGCGCGCCAATCCGCTGTGGCGCGAGCTGCAGGGCGAGCCGGAGACGCTGGTCGTGTTCCAGGACGTCGACCATTACGTTTCGCCGTCATGGTACGCGACCAAGCGCGAGACCGGAAAGGTCGTGCCGACCTGGAACTATGTGATGGTCCAGGCGCACGGCGCCGCGCGGGTGATCGATGACGAAGCCTGGCTGCGCGGCCAGATCGCCGACCTCACCGCGACCCACGAAGGCGGCCGCGCCGCGCCCTGGGCGGTCGGCGACGCGCCCGACGATTTCGTCGCCGCGATGGTTCGCCAGATCGTTGGCCTCGAAATCGAGCTCGTCGATCTGCGCGGCAAATGGAAGGCGAGCCAGAACCGGCCCGCCGCCGACCGCGCCGGCGTAATCGCCGGACTGACGCAAGACGGCGACCCCGACGCCCTGGCGATGGCGGCGATCGTCGCCGAAGCGGCGAAGTAGCCGGTTCGCCAGCGTCCGCCCGCCGTTCGGCCGCCCCTTTCGGCCTTGCGCCAATTTTCGCTTGACTCCGATATGTTTCGATATATCTTACGCAAAGATATATCGTGACAGGTCTCAGAACAGACATATCTCGATAGATCGCAACTCAAAAGGAAAACCTATGCACTTCAGACACTTACATAACGACGAACATGGCGGGCGGGGCTTCCGTCCGGAGGAGCGCGGGCGCTGCGTCCACGACGGTTTCGGTCGCGGCCCGGGCTTTGGCCGCGGCCCAGGGTTCGGCCGCCATTGGCGCGGCGGCTCCGAGCCGCGCGAAGGCCGGCTGTTCGACTCCGGCGATCTCCGCCTCGTCATTCTCGCCATGCTGACCGAGAAGCCGCGCCACGGCTACGAGATCATCAAGGCGCTGGGCGAGCGGGTCGGCGGCGATTACAGCCCCAGCCCCGGCGTCGTCTATCCGACGCTGTCGATGATCGAGGACATGGGCTACGCCACCGCCGCCCAGGAGCAGGGCGGGCGCAAGCTCTACACGCTCACCCCCGAGGGCGAAGCGTTCCTCGCCGAGAACAAGCCGCAGGTCGACGCGATCTTCGCCCGCCTCGACGGCGCGAACAACGCCCAGCGCGGCGACTTCGCGCCGGTGTTCCGGGCGATGGAGAACCTGCGCATGGCCGTGCGCATGCGCGTGCGCCGCGACGAGGCGGCGAAAACCGTGATCCAGGCGGTCGCCGACGCGCTCGACGCCGCCGCCAAGGCGATCGAGCGGCTCTAGGCTTCAGGCGAGAGGCGCCGGCCTCGCGGCCCGCGAGACTGGCGGCCTCACCACGGCAGCGGTCCGGCGGCGTTGGAGTACGAGCCGGTCGGCCCGTCGGGGCCGAGCAGGGCGAGGCGCACCGGCTCGCGCGCGCCTTCCTCGACCGATTGCGTGCCCGCATAGTTGTTGAGGTTGGTCTTGGTGAAGCCGGGGCAGGCGGCGTTGACCTTGATCCCGGTCGGCTCGAGCTCGATCGCCATCGCGAGCGTCATCGCGTTGAGCGCGGTCTTGGACGCCGAATAGACGGGACTGAAGATCGAGCGATAGTGGAAAGCCGGGTTTGCGTTCAGCGTCAGCGAGCCGACGCCGCTCGACACGTTGACGATGCGCGCCGGCGGCGACGCTTCGCGCAGCAGCGGCAGCATCGCCTGGGTGACCGCGACGACCCCGAACACGTTGGTCTCCCAAACGGCGCGCAACTCGTCGAGGTCGACGACGCTCGGGCGGGTCGTCTGGGCGTAGTCCTCGACCGACATGCCCGGCTGCCGACGGGTGTGCGAGATCGCCGCGTTGTTGACCAGCACGTCGAGGCGGCCGAACTCGCGGCGAACGCGCTCGGCCGCGGCGGCGATCGAACTGCGGTCCGTCACGTCGATCTGCAGCGCATGGGCGTCGCCGTCGATCGTACGGACCGCTTCCTCTCCGCGCGCCAGGTCGCGCGAACCGACAAGGACGGTGAAATCCTTCGCCGCGAGCTCCTTGGCGATCTGCAGGCCGATCCCCTGATTGGCGCCCGTGACCAGGGCGACGCGTTTGTCTTGCATGATCGTCTCCTTCCGGCCGGGTGTGGCCAGCGCCGCCCCGCCGCGCTATAGAGCACAAGCGGAACCGTATTCCGATTGTATACGGAGCGTTGTTCCGTTTATCAACAGGAAAGTTTCTTGAGCGGCGAAGCGGCGGATCGGGGCGACGGAGAGGGGGCGCAGGGCCATGCGGTGCGTCGCCTCCGCGCCGACGCGCAGCGCAACCTCCAGACGCTGCTCGAGACGGCGATGGCGGTGTTCACGGCCTCGGGGGTCGACGCGCCGGTGCGCGAGATCGCCGAGAAGGCCGGCGTCGGCGTCGGCACGGTCTACCGCCATTTCCCGACCCGCGCCGACCTCATCGTGGCGGTGTTCCGCCGCGAGGTCGACGCCTGCGCCGACGCCGCGCCGGCGCTCGCGGCCGAACATGCGCCGGAAGAGGCGCTGCGGCGATGGATCGAGCGCTTCGTCGGTTTCCTGCGCGCCAAGCGGGGACTCGCCGCGGCGCTGCATTCGGGCGACCCCGCCTATGGCGTCCTGCCCGCCTATTTCGAGAAGCGGCTCGTGCCCGCGCTGCAAGGCCTGCTGCAATCGGCGGCCTCGGCCGGCGCGATCCGCGCCGGGGTCGAGGCGCACGACCTGCTATGGGCGGTCGCGAGCCTCAGCGCATCGACGCGAGACCACAACGATCCGGCGCTGGCCCGGCGCATGATCGGCCTGGTGCTCGACGGGCTGCGCTATGGCGCCGGCGGCGCTGATCGGGCGTGACGCCGGGCGGCTGCGCTTCCTTCGCAACGCGGCGCCGGCTTGTCTTCGGCGGTCCGAGGCGCGATTGTGCGCGACCGCCGCGGCGCGCGGGGGCTGCGACTCGTCCTTTGACTGACGTCATCGCCCGCAGCGGGCCGCCGCCACAGCATGCGGTAAAGAGGGGAGGAGAGAGACGATGTTCAAGCACATCCTCATTCCGACCGACGGCGCCGACCTGTCGCGCAAGGCGGTCATCTACGGCATCCAACTCGCCAAGACGGTCGGCGCCAAGGTCACCGCGATCACCATCAGCGAGCCCTATCACGTCGCCTCGATGGACGCGGTGCTGGTCGCCGAGACGCCCGACGAGCACGAGGCGCAGACCGCGCGCATCGCCGAGCGCGCGCTCGAGCAGGTGCGGATGGCCGCCGAGGCTGCGAGCGTCGAGGTCGAAACGGTGCGCGACATCCACGATCAGCCCTATCGCGCGATCATCGACTGCGCGCGGGCGCGCCGTTGCGATCTGATCGTCATGGCTTCGCACGGCCGGCGCGGCGTCGCCGCGCTGCTGGTCGGCAGCGAGACGACCAAGGTGCTCACCCACACCGCGATCCCGGTGCTGGTCTACCGCTGAGCGGCGGCTTGACGCGGCGGAGCGCAGGGCTTTCGCTGGCGACGCTTTTCGCGCCCAGCCGGAGTTCTGCATGCCCGTTCCCTTCACCGCCGAGGAAATGGCCGCGCGCAAGCGGCGGCTGCTGGCGGCGATGGCCGAGCGCCGGCTCGACGGACTGCTGATGTTCGCGCAGGAGAGCGACTGCTGGCTCACCGGCTACGACAGTTTCGGCTTCTGCTTCTTTCAGTGCCTCTATCTCGGCGCCGACGGCCGCGTCGCGCTGCTGACCCGCGCGCCCGACCTGCGCCAGGCCCAGCGCACGTCGAACATCGCCGACATCCGCATCTGGAGGGACGGCGAAGGCGCCGACCCGACCCGCGACCTGAAGGCGATGCTCGCCGACCTCGGCGCGCGCGGCCGCCTCGGCGTCGAGTTCGGCAGCTACGGCCGCACCCATTTCAACGGCCTGAGGCTGCAGGCGAGCCTCTCCGGCTTCGCCGAACTCGTCGACGCCTCGACCTTGATCCCGAATCTCCGGGCGACGAAGTCGGCCGAGGAGCTCGTCCATGTGCGCGAGGCGGCGCGGCTCTCCGATCTCGCCGATCGCGCCGCGCTCGCAGCGACAGCGGCGGGCGCCGACGAGGGCGAGATTCTCGCCGAAATGCACCATGCGATCTTCGCCGCCGGCGGCGACTATCCCGCCAACGAGTTCATCATCGGGTCCGGCGCCGACGCGCTGCTCTGCCGCTACAAGAGCGGCCGGCGGCGGCTCGCCGCCGACGATCAGCTCACGCTCGAATTCGCCGGGGTCAGCCGCCACTATCACGCGGCGATCATGCGCACCCATGTCGTCGGACGGCCGAAGCCGCAGCATCTCGCCTATCACGCCGCGGCGCGCGCGGCGCTCGCCGCCTGCGAGGCCGAGCTCAAGCCCGGCCGCGCCGCCGGCGAAGTGTTCGCCGCGCACGCGCGCGTGTTCGACGCTCACGGCCTTGCGCGCCATCGCCTCAACGCCTGCGGCTATTCGCTCGGCGCCAAGTTCACGCCGTCGTGGATGGACCCGCCGATGTTCTATCAAAGCAACGCCTTCGTCATCGCCGAGGGGCAGGTCTATTTCCTCCACATGATCCTGATGGACAGCGACAGCGGCGCGGCGATGTGCCTCGGCCGCACCTATCTCGTCGGCCTTCACCATGCCGAACCTTTGAATGGCGCCAATCTGGACCTGGCGATCAAATAGGGTTAGCAGAAAGTTAAGAACGGCCGCCGACGCTTCGAGGGCGCATACGGGGGTCGAGGTCGGGTTTGTCCAGGGTCGGCGCGTTCGATGACGGCAGGAGCGGCGAAACGGGAATCGACGCTGGCTCTGCTTTTCGGGCTGGCGGCGGCGTTGGCGCTCGGCGGCTGCGTCGCCGTCGAAACGACCGCGGAGGTCGTCCCTGACGCCGCGACGTCCCGCCAATATGCGCTTCGCGCCGACGCCGACCTCGCCGGGGCGAGCGTGGCGATCGTTTCGGTCGTAGGCGCGCCGCCGGCGATCGCCGCCGATTTCTCCAGACAGCTCGACGGCGCCGCGCAGTCGCGCGACCTTGCGCTCGTCGATTCCGCCAAGGCGCGCTATCTCGTGCGCGGCTATCTCTCCGCCTCGCCGACCGAGGACGGGGCGGAGATCGACTCTATCTGGGACGTCTTCAACGCGGCCAAGCAGCGCGTCCAGCGCCTGAGCGACGCCGTCGCGGTCCAGGGCGCCGGCGACGATCCGTGGGCGCTGGCGAGCGATGCGGTGATCGCCAGCGTCGCGGCGCGCAGCGCCGGCGACCTCGCGGCCTTCCTTTCCAACACGCCCGAGGCCGCGCCGGCCGCCGCTGCGGCCGAGCCGCCGAGCGCGTCGGTTCAGGGCTATGCGCAGTTGAAATAGAACCAGCCGCGGCTCTCTGAGGCCGCCGTCGGCGTTGCCCGTCGCGAGCAGAGCGATCCAGGGGCTGCAGGGCGGCGCTCCTCCACCCCCGGGATCGCGTCGTCGCTTCGCGCCGCGCCATGGCGGTGGATCAGAGGCGCCGCGGCGCTGCTGGGCGCCCGGCGCCCTGCGCATCCTGTGGATAGGCGGCGCGGCCGCGCCCGGCGTCGTCTCGTCGTCATATTGTTCCCGACGACCGCCGCTGCTATGACCCGCCCGAAATTCGCGCCGCGCCGGCCAGGGACGGGGTCTGCGCGTCGATTGGAGCCCGGGTATGCCAGGACCGATGAAGATTCTCGCCGGCAACTCCAATCCGCCGCTCAGCGAGGCGATCGCCGCCTATCTCGGCGAGCCGTTGACCCGCTGCCATGTGCGCCGCTTCGCCGACCTCGAGATCTTCGTCGAAATCCTCGAGAACGTGCGCGGCCGCGACGCCTTCATCATCCAGTCGACCTCCTATCCGGCCAACGACAACCTGATGGAGCTGCTGATCATGATCGACGCCTTGCGGCGCGCCTCGGCGCACCGCATCACGGCGGTCATTCCCTATTTCGGCTACGCGCGTCAGGACCGCAAGCCGGGACCGCGCTCGCCGATCTCGGCCAAGCTGGTCGCCAACCTGCTCACCCGCGCCGGCGCCGACCGCGTCCTCACTGTCGATCTGCACGCCGGCCAGATCCAGGGCTTCTTCGACATCCCGACCGACAACCTGTTCGCCGCGCCGACGATGGTGCGCGACGTCCGCGAGCGCGGCATCGCCGACAACGTCATGGTCGTCTCGCCCGACGTCGGCGGCGTGGTGCGCGCGCGCGCGCTCGCCAAGCGGCTCGAGGCGCCGCTCGCCATCGTCGACAAGCGGCGCGAGCGCGCCGGGGAATCGGAAGTCATGAACATCATCGGCGACGTCGCCGGCCGCAATTGCGTGTTGCTCGACGACATCGTCGATTCGGCCGGCACCTTGTGCAACGCCGCCGACGCGCTGCTCGCCGAAGGCGCGGCGAGCGTCTCGGCCTACGTGACCCACGGCGTGCTGTCGGGCGGCGCCGTCGCGCGCGTCGCCGCTTCCCAGCTCAGGGAGCTGGTGCTGACCGACACCATCGCGCCGACCGAGGCGGTCAGGGTCGCGCACAACATCCGCGTCATTTCGATTGCGCCGCTGATCGGCGAAGCGATCGCCCGCATCGCCAAGGAAGAGAGCGTCTCGGTCCTGTTCGACTGAGCGCTTCTGTCGCGCGCCGCCGTCGCTTGCCGGCGGGTCCAAGCCAGCCTATCGTGCCCGAAACGCGGCGTCGGCGCGCGCTTTCGCGGGGAGTGGGTTGACTCCTCGGGCGTTGCCCGCGCTATGTTTGACCAGTTCGTCAAGTCGGCCCGCGCGACCCCCTTGCGGCGCGCGCGCCGGTCGCATTCGCCGGGTCGCCGTCGCGTCCCGTCGCCCGTGGAGAAGGGGGAGAGTTGGATGGCCGGACGTAAGTTTATCGCTTTGTTTTCGGGCCTCGCCGCTGCGGCGCTCGTATCGGCGGCGGCGCTTGCCGCCGACGTCAAGCCGGCCATCATCTACGATCTTGGCGGCAAGTTCGACAAATCGTTCAACGAAGGCGTCTACAACGGCGCGCTGAGGTTCAAGAAGGACACCGGCATCGACTTCCGCGACCTCGAAATCCAGAACGACGCTCAGCGCGAGCAGGTCCTGCGCAAGTTCGCCAAGGACGGGTTCTCGCCGATCATGACGGTCGGCTTCGCCTGGGCGACCGCGCTCGGCAAGATCGCCGACGAATACCCGCAGACCAAGTTCGGCATCATCGACATGGAGGTCGACAAGCCCAACGTGCAGTCGATCGTCTTCAAGGAGCAGGAGGGTTCGTTCCTGGTCGGCGTCATCGCCGCCAAGACGACCAAGACCGGCAAGGTCGGCTTCGTCGGCGGCATGGACATTCCGCTGATTTCGAAGTTCGAGTGCGGCTATGCCCAGGGCGTCAAATACGCGTCGGACGGCAAGGATGAAGTGTTCGCCAACATGACCGGCACCACGCCGGCCGCGTGGAACGATCCGGTCAAGGGCGGCGAACTCGCCAAGTCGCAGTTCGACCGCGGCGCCGACATCGTCTATGCCGCCGCCGGCGCGACCGGCCAGGGCGTGCTGAAGGCCGCCGCCGACGCCGACAAGCTCGCCATCGGCGTCGACTCCGACCAGGACTACCTGTTCCCCGGCAAGGTGCTGACGTCGATGGTCAAGCATGTCGACAACGCCACCTACAAGGACTTCATGGACGCCAAGAACGGAACCTGGAAGCCTGGAATCCAGGCGCTCGGGCTCAAGGAAGGCGGCGTCGACTTTGCCGTCGATCAGTGGAACCAGGGCGTGCTGACCCCTGAGGCGAAGGCGGCCGCCGACGCGGCCAAGGCCGACATCATCTCGGGCAAGATCGAAGTCCACGACTACATGTCGGACAACAAGTGCCCGGACTGAGACTCGTGATCGCAGCCTGAGCCCGTCCTTCTCCGCCCCGGCGGGGAAGGATGCGCCGGCGCCGGCCCACAGCCGACGCCGCAGGGCCAGCGTTGGAGCGTCGTCGTGAATCCTCAAGCGCCCGCCGCTTCGGCGATCGAGCTGATCGGCATCGACAAGAGCTTCGGTCCGGTTCACGCCAACGCCAACGTCAATCTCGAGGTCGAACGCGGCGTCATCCACGGCATCGTCGGCGAGAACGGCGCCGGCAAGTCGACGTTGATGTCGATCCTCTACGGTTTCTACGAGGCCGACTCCGGCGAGATTCGCGTCAACGGCAAGCCGGTGCGCATCCGCTCTTCGCGCGAGGCGATCGACTGCGGCATCGGCATGGTCCATCAGCATTTCATGCTGGTGCAGCCGCTGTCCGTGCTCGACAACGTCATGCTCGGCGCCGAGGGCGGCGCGCTGCTCGCCAAGGGCGCCGCCGCGATGCGCAAGCGGCTTGCCCAACTCGGCAAGGAATATGGCCTCGAGGTCGATCCCGACGCCGTCGTCGGCGAATTGTCGGTCGGCCTGCAGCAGCGGGTCGAAATCCTCAAGGCGCTGGTGCGCGGCGCCGAGATCCTGGTGCTCGACGAGCCGACGGCCGTGCTGACGCCCGCCGAGGCCGACCAGCTGTTCGAAATGCTGCGGGTGCTGAAGCGCCAGAACAAGACGATCATCTTCATCACCCACAAGCTGCGCGAGATCATGAGCCTGACCGACCGCGTCTCGGTGATGCGGCGCGGCGCGATGGTGGCGACGTTCGAGACCGCTCAGACTTCGCCGCCCGAACTCGCCGACGCGATGGTCGGCCGCAAGGTCATCCTCAAGATCGACAA
>Ga0182016_10004611_pt1 | contig 15174 bp, 15 predicted proteins | sample 712S2MmetaG_FD_120491 | JGI IMG/M metagenome (GOLD analysis project Ga0182016, IMG submission 120491) | Permafrost microbial communities from Stordalen Mire, Sweden - 712S2M metaG | ecosystem: Environmental > Terrestrial > Soil > Wetlands > Permafrost | place: Sweden: Stordalen | collected...
CCGGCTCCGCACACGATGACGTGATCGCGGCGCCGCAATCGCCGGATGCCCTGGAGACGACGGATCGTCGCCGCGTTTAAGCTCGACGCAATCGTACCGGTGAAGATCGCGAAGATCGCAAGACCGCTGACCATCGCGATGTTGGCGAGAAACATCGAGAGCAATTCGAGCCCGCGCGGAGCGACCGTGGCGCAGTCCTTGCAGGGCGTAATGTCTCCGTAACCGACCGTCGTCATCGTCGTCGTTACGAAATAAAGCGCCGTCTGGGGACTTAGATGAAGGGCGAACGCGAAGTAGACGGTGAGCAAGACGAAGAGCACGAGGCTTGCTAGAAATACGTCGCGCAACCCCGGCTCGATCCGTCTGACGAACATGCGTACCCGGCGTCCCGCGCGCTTGAACGAAAACGCGCTTCGCTTCTCGCCTTCCGCGCGTTCGCGGGGATAGGTCTGTTTGGTCTTCACGATGGGGCCGAACACGACGACGCGCGCATCCGCCGGCAGGGGCGCCGCGACCAGCGAGTCGTCAACTTCCTGCGCGTCGCCGCGCACGACGTACGGGAAGCGCCCGTCAACCGAAACGACGCGAGCGCCCAACCGGTCTTCCGCCTGCAGGACGGTCGAACCGGCGATTCCGAAGTCCGCGGCCCTGCGCTCGCAAAAGCCGAACGGTCCCGGGCCGTACGTGATCTGATCGCGCATACTGTTGCGCCGGTGCACCACGCGCGCGGCGAGCGACTCGAGCGTTGGAAACGGAAACGCGTAAAAACACGACGGGTCCACCGCGGCGGCGGCGTAGGTCGCCGCCGCGTGCGCGGCCGGCGAGATCGCCGAGCAGTTCTTGAGCCCTTCTTCGATCTTGTGCCCGAGCATCGGGTTGAACTGGCGGATCGTGATTCGGACGTTCTCGTTGATGTCGCGCGCAGTCAAGGCTAGGCGCAGATTCATGCGATCGTCTTGAGAGACCGCAACCAAACAGAAACGTCCGTCGGGATCTTCGCGACTCGACCGCAGACCCACGCGAAAAAGCGCGCCGCTCGAGGTCGGGTCCTCGTCGAAGAAGGCAAAACTCTGAGGAAAGTCCTTCGCGAGCTCGGCAGCATAGTCGGCGAGAATACGCGCCTCCCGCTCGGTCTGGTGATGCCAGACCAAAGCGACGCGCTGACCGGCCGTCTTGAGAATCTCGCGGCAGATTTCAAACGCCAGGTAGTCGCCCCCGGCGACGATAATCAACGTCTCCGTAGCCATCTAATGAGTCTCCATTCGCCGCCCGGGACCGTGACACCATGCGACCCATCCATCCCTTGGCGCTGCTGCTGGCAGCGCGGCTCCATCCCGGAGCGCGCGTGCTCTACGTAGGAAACGAACGCAGCCGCACCGCCGGCGCCCTAGCCGAGATGGGGCTCGCGGTCGAGACCAAGACGGATGCCGGCGCACCGACCGGCCCCGGCGGGACCTACGACGCGGCCATTTCGACGCACGCGCTCTTGCACGGCACGCCGGACGACATCGCGGCTGCGCTGGCAGGGATCGCCGCCGCCCTTTCGCCACGCGCGCCGTTTCACGCCACGTTCGGCAATCGGGCGGACGCGCGGTTCGGCAGCGGAACCGCCATCGGCGAAGCGACCTTCGCGCCGACCTCCGGAGACGAAGCCGGCGTCCCGCACTCGTTCTTCGACGATGCAGAGCTGCGCGCGCTCGTCGAGCCGGCATTCGAGATCGAATCCGTCGCCGCCCAAGGGGTGGACGACGTCGCGGGCACGTGGGCGCACGGCGGACGGCCGCTCGAGGGTGCGGTGCATTGGTTCGTCATCGCGCGCCGCCGGGACGGTCAGTAGCGGCCGATCGACGGGTCCACGAGCTTGGCGTATGCGTCGATGCCGCCGTCCACGTTCGCAACCGACGTGAATCCGGCATCGTCGAGATAGTCGGCGACCATCGCGCTGCGACCGCCATGATGGCAGAGCACCGCCGTCTCCGCCGACGGATCGAGCTCCGCGATCCGCTCGGTCAATCGGCTCATGGGAATCAAGACGGCACCCTCGATCGCGGCCTTGGCGATTTCGTCCGGCTCGCGAACGTCGAGGAGCACGAACGCGCGGTCTTCGCTCCGCCAGCGCGCGAGTTCCGTCACGTCGATCTCGCGCACGCTCACGGAGCCGCGTGCTCGCGGGAAGCCGACACGACGTCCTGCATCGGGCTCGACGCGTTTGCATAGAGGCGCTTGTCCATGCGCCCGGCCAAGAACGCTTCACGCCCGGCGATGACGGCATGCCGCATCGCGTCGGCCATCAGAGCCGGGTCTTTGGCGGCGGCGATGCCCGTATTCATAAGCAGCGCGTCCACGCCCAGCTCCATTGCGACGGCCGCGTCCGAGGCCGTGCCCACGCCGGCATCCACGATGACCGGAACGCGGGCCCGCTCTTTGATGATGCGGATGGCGTAGGGATTGCAGACGCCCAGCCCGCTGCCGATCGGAGCCGCCAGCGGCATCACCGCCGCGCATCCGAGCTCCTCGAGCTGCTTGCAGACGACCGGATCGTCTCCGACGTACGGCAGCACGACGAAGCCGTCGCGCACCAGACGTTCCGCGGCCTCAAGCGTGCCTCGCGCGTCCGGGTGCAGCGTCTGCGCGTCCCCGATCACTTCGAGCTTGATCAAATCGGTTTGCAGCAACTCGCGCGCGAGATGGGCCGTCAGCACGGCGTCTTTGGGGGTGTAGCATCCCGCGGTGTTCGGAAGAATCGTCAAACGCGACCGGTCGAGAAAATCGAGCATGGTCTTGCCGGATGCGTCGTCGAGGTTGATGCGCCGGATCGCGACGGTCACCATCTCCGCGCCGCTCGCGGCATGCGCGGCCCGCATCGCTTCCATCGAAGGATATTTTCCGGTCCCGACGATCAATCGCGACGTAAAGCGATACGAACCAATCGTTAGCGCGTCGTCCACGCCCTCACCCTCCCGCGACGGCGCGGATGATCTCGATGCGATCGCCGTCCTCTAGCGTACGCTCGGCAAACTCGGACCGGCGCACGACGACGTCGTTGCGCGCGACCGCAATCCCGGCATCGAGTCCACCAAGCTGCGCCAGCAGGCCCGCGACGGTCGTGCCGTCGGGAAGCTCGCGCACCTCTCCATTGACGAGCGCTCTCATGAATGCGTGGTTCGCGCTGCGAGCGCGGGCTCCGTCCGCAACCGCGCCAGCAAAAACGGGTGGAGGGCTTCGAGGGACTCGCCGGCGATGGCGGCTCCGAGCAGGCGCCCGGTTACGGGCGCTAAGAGGATGCCGTTGCGCGCGTGGCCGGTCGCAAGCCACAAGCCGTCGAGCCCGCTGGGGCCGAGGAACGGACGGCCATCGGGCGTCCCCGGTCGAAGGCCCGCCCACGTCTCGGCGACCGTGAACCCTCCGAGCGAAGGCGCGGCGCGCATGACGGCTGCCAGAAGATCGTGTTGGCCGCGCGCGGTCACGCGCTCGTCGAAACCGGTCCGCTCGACCGTGGCCCCCACCATCAGGCGTCCGTCGTCGCGCGGCACGAGGTACGCGCCGGGTATCCACGTGGTGTGCCGCACGAAGCCGCGCGGAATCGCCAGTGCAAACATCTGGCCTTTGACCGGCTCGACCGGCGGCGAATAGGCCTCCGGCACGCCGGGCAGACGCGCCGCCCACGCGCCGGTCGCGTTCACCACGCAGCCGGCCGAGGTAAAGCCGAGAATGCTGCGCACCCCGCGCGCCCGGCGAACGTCGCACTCGATCGCGACGTCGCCGGCATCCCGCACGATCGTCACGCCACGCGCGACGCAGGCTTCCGTGAGCGCGCGACCGAGTAGGCGGTTATCCACGCTTCCCTCACCGCGAACGAGCAGCGCACCGCACGCCGACGGAGCGAGCGCGGGTTCCGAGAGACGAAGCGCGGGTGCGTCGAGCCATTCGCAGCCGGCGCCGCTCGCGCGCAGCGCGGCGGCACGCACGTGCAGCTCGCCGGCCCGGTCCGGACCGTACGCGACGTTGAGAATGCCGTCGAGATGCAGGCGCGCGTCCGCCTTTCCCTCCTCACGCAAGCGCTCGACGAACTCCGGATACATCGCCAGCGACTGCGCGCACAGCTCGAGCATCGCGGCGTCGTCCAAACCTTCCGAGTGCGGCGCCAGCATGCCCGCACCGGCCCACGACGCCGCGCGCGCGGCCTCGCCGCGGTCGAACACTTTCACGACCGCGCCGCGCCGCGCGAGATCCCAGGCGACGGATAGCCCGACGAGCCCAGCGCCCACGATGACGACGTCCCCGCCGGTCGCTCTCACGAACGTTTCCCCCCCGGCGCGGAGGTCGTCGGCAGCGCAAAGAGAACGCGAGCGCCATGGGTACGACGGACTTCATCGCACGCATCGGCGGCATTTCCGAAGACTACTCGCGCGCACGCGATGCGCTCGACGGGCGTCTCTACGCGGTGTATTCGACGCTGACGGCGTGGACGGTCGCGCCGGCCGCCCTCGATTCCGGCTACGCGCTGGCCGAAGAGCCCGCCGCCAAGGCGATTTGGCTCGTCAAGATTGCCGACGACGGCACCGTCTACGCCTTCAACACGAGCCGCTCGGTGCGCCTCGTCCTCCACGACGGCACGGAGCGCATCGCGGTTCCCGCGCCCTTGCCGGCTCTGCGAGCTCTGCATCGCGATCAAGCGGCGCTCATGGAAGCGATTGCCACGCGCTTCGCGGCGGAAACGGCCGAAACGTAGGATCCGTCTCACATCCCCGTGTAGACGGGGCCCTCTCCGCCCTGCGGCGGAACCCACGTGATGATTTGGTATGGATCGGCGATGTCGCAGGTCTTGCAGTGCACGCAGTTCGTAAAGTTGATCTGGAGGCGGCCCTCGACGGCGCCCGCTTCGTTCTTTTCGAACATCGGCTCGTAGACTTGAGCCGGGCAGAAATACTGGCACGGGTTCCCGTATTCGACGGTGCAGCGATCGCGGCACACGTTCGTGTCGGACACCTTGAGGTGACACGGCTGATCTTCTTCGTGAATGGTTCCCGAGTTGAAGACGTCGGTGAGTTTGTCGAACGTGAGGGCGTTGTCGATCTTGGCGCGCGGCGTCTCCTTGGGCCGGTACCCGGCCTTGACCATGCGCTCGTACCCGTGCTCGCCGGGTAATTTATTGATGTAGCCGAAACCGGCCCCGCCCGTAACGGTCGCAAGCGCGGCGTTGACCATCCCCGGAAGCAGCCCGTTTTGAAAGCCTTGATGGAAGTTGCGCGCCGATTCGAGTTCGGTATACGCCCACGAATCGCGGAAGCGCCGATCGAAGCCCGCGAGCTGCGCGGCGTCGAAACGCTCGGCCGCGATCGCGTCCCAAATCGTTTCGGCCGCCAGCATTCCCGACTTCATCGCCAAGTGTACGCCTTTGAGACGCATGCCGTTGAGAAATCCGCCGGTGTCGCCGATTAAGAGCAGTCCATCGGAGTACAAGCGCGGCATCGCGAACAGTCCGCCTTCTGGAATCGCCTTCGCGCCGTAGCGAATCAACTTCGCGCCTTCGAGCATCTTCCGAACGGCCGGATGCTCTTTGAGACGCTGCAATTCGTTGTGCGGATCGGTCGTCGGGTTCTTGTAATCCAGGCCCGTGACCTGACCGACGTCCAGCACGTCGCCGGCCATCGCGTAAATAAAGCCGCCGCCGAAGGTTTCGGGCGGAAGCGGGTAGCCGAGCGTGTGAATCACCGAACCGGCCGTCACGGTCCCTGGCGGACATTGCCACAACTCTTTAACGCCGGCCGCATAGACTTGCGGTTCGCTGTCGTTGTCGAGTCCGAGCCGCGGAATCGCCTGCTTGGCAAGCGTCCCGCGCGGCCCTTCGCCCAACACGACGACTTTAGCGATGAGATCCGCACCCGGTTCGTAGTTCGGTTTGGGGTTGCCGTCGTGATCGAGTCCCTTGTCGCCGGTGCGCACGCCGATGACGCGGTCGCCGTCCCAGAGCAGCTCTTGTCCGGGAAACGCCGGGAAGACTTGCGCGCCCGCTTCTTCCGCCTTCTCTCCCATCCACTTGGTGAGGCGTTGAAGCGACGCGACGAACTTGCCGTGGTTGTTGAGCGGCGGCGGCGTGATCGGGGCCTTGATTTTTCCGCCTGCGGTCAAGAACCACATCTCGTCGCTGCCGACGGGCGCATCGATGGGCGCGCTCGCTTTCCAATCGGGGAGCAGCTCGTCCAGCGCGCGCGGATCGAGCACCAACCCGGAGATGCCGTGGTTGCCGATCTCCCCGCCCTTTTCGATGACGAGAATCTCGAGCTCGCGTCCGGCCGCCTTGGCCAGTTGTCCAAGACGAATCGCGCCCGCAAGACTCGCGGGCCCGGCGCCTACAAAGAGGACGTCTACTTCGAGTCGATCGCGCTCGGCCATGTCGGCCTCTTTCGAGCGCCGCCCCGCACTTACTTCTGCCGCGCGCTATTCGCGCAGTCCCTCGACAAAAGTCCGAAGGGCGCGGGATACGGCAGCGCTGGTTTTCGAATGCGCGTGGGGACAGTGCTTGCCGGTTTCAAAGAGCTGCGCGGTTGCGTTGGGAAGCCGCTCGATCGCTCGCTGGATCTCGCCCGGTTCGGTGCGCGGATCGTCCAAGCCGTGGACGACGAGCGCCGGCGCCCGTAATTCCGCGAGCCGCCCGGCGAACAGGTCGTCACCGCGCCGGCTCTGCGCCATGCGCAGCCAGACGTCGGAATTTCGCCGCACCACGTGGTGCCAATCGTCGCCGTGTTCGGAGCGCAGGACCGCGCGCGTGGCTTCGGTGAGCGCCTCCGGCGTCTCGAGCGCGCGCTCGAAGAACGCCGTCGAATGCGGCTTGCACGCGGTCAAGTGGAACGATTCCAGAATCACGCCCTTGACGCGCTCCGGCTCGAAGATGCCCATCCACGCGGCGATGACCGCGCCGTCGCTGTGTCCCCAAACCACGGCCTCGCGAATGCCGCGCTCCTCCAAGAAGGCGACCATATCGCGAGCGGCAGTCTGGTGAAAATTCTCGGCGAATCGTTCGACTGGAGGCGACGTGCCGTACCCCGCGCGCCACGGCACGAACACGCTGCAGATTGGCCCCAGGGCGGCGATCTGCGCGTCGATGGGATAGAGATCGTAACCCCATCCGCCGTGCAAGAACAGCACGGGCAACGGCCCGTCGCCGAATCGTTCGTAGTGAAGCGTCACCGGGTCGCGAGCTCGCGGTAGGTGGCGTTCGTCCGAGCGCGTACCTCTCGACGCATGAGAATCCAGGTCGGCGTGATGGGTTCCGCGGGCGGCATCATCACACCTGAAGAGATCGACTTGGCCCGTCGCCTCGGACGCCGGATCGCCGAACGGGGCTGCACGATCGTCACCGGCGCCTGTCCGGGACTTCCCCACGCGGCGGTCTTAGGAGCGCACGATCGCGACGGCTGGAGTTTAGGCATCTCGCCCGCCCTTTCGCGCGAAGAGCACATCAACATCTACGGGTCGCCGCTGCAGCCCTACACGACGATGGTCTTCACCGGATCGGGGCTCATGGGCCGCGAGACGCACAACATCCACAGCTCCGATTTCGTGCTGTTCGTCGGCGGGCGCAGCGGAACGCTCGGCGAGTTCTGCATCGCCTACGACGAAGGCAAGCTGATCGGAATCGTCACGAACTCGGGCGGCATTTCCAACGACTTCGTGCCGATCTCGAAACTGGTCCAGAAGGATACCGGCGCGACGATCGTCACCAACGACTCCCCCGAGCACCTCGTCAACGAGTGTCTCGATTTGTATCTGCGCTCGACGATGCCGACGTCGGTTGCCTTTAACCGCCACGCCGACTTCCCCGTAAGCCGGCCCGCCATCACGCAGGAGACTCGTGGCTGACATAACGTTCATCGGCGCGGCCGGAACCGTCACCGGAAGCAAACATCTGCTGACCGTCGGCGGGAAGCGCATCCTCATCGACTGCGGCCTCTTCCAAGGCGTCGTCGACGTTCGCTCCCTCAACGACGTCCCGCTGCCCGTGAGCGCCGCGGAGATCGACGGCGTCGTCATCACGCACGGCCACCTGGACCACGTCGGCTACCTGCCCAAATTGGTTCACGACGGGTTCACCGGACCGGTGTACTGCACGCCGCCGACGAGCGACGTGATGCAGATCGTACTGGACGATTCCGCCGACCTTCAGCAAACGCTCCAGCGGCGTGGCTTCCAACACGAGCGTCCGCATGCCCCGCCGCCCTTCTACAACGAGGAGGACGTCTCGCGCACGATGCAACTCGTTCGCACGCAGCCGCTCGGCCAAGCGTTCGACCTCTTCGGCGTCGCGCAAGCCACCTACCACGACGCCGGGCACATCATCGGGTCGGCTTTCGCGGCTCTGACGCTCGAAGACAAGCGCGTCATCTTCTCCGGCGACGTCGGCCGCTACGACCGGCCGCTGCTCTTCGATCCGGAGCCGATCGGCGACGCGGACACGATCGTGTGCGAATCCACGTACGCCGATCAAGTCCATCCGCCCGATCCGCTGGACGATCTCGGTAAGGCCATCCTCGCCGGCATCGCTCGCGGCGGCGCGATCGTGATTCCGGCCTTCGCGGTCCAGCGCTCGCAAGACATCTTGCTTGCCATCGCGACGCTGCAAGCGCAATATCCGCAGATCGCGCAACTCGGCGTCCACCTCGACAGCCCGATGGCCGAAAAAGTGGACGAGCTCTTCGAAAAATACCCGGACGCCCACCGTCCGATTCCACGCGACGCTTCGGGAACGCCGTTTGGCGTGCGCAACTTCACGCTGCACGAAACGACGGAGCAATCCAAGCAACTCAACACGATGGAAGGGTGCTACATCGTCATCTCCGCCAGCGGCATGGCTTCCGGCGGGCGCATCCTCCACCACCTGTTTCGCCGGCTGCCCGATCCTAAGGCGACGATCATCTTTCCGGGCTACCAAGGCGCGGGCACCCTCGGCTACGTGCTGGTACACGACGCCCACCAAGTGCGCATCATGGGCGACAACATTCCGGTCAAAGCGACCATCGTCAACCTCTCCGGGTTCAGCGCGCACGCCGACCACAACGAACTGCAGCGCTGGCTCGGAACGGTCAACGGAAAGCCGCATCTTTACGCCGTTCACGGCGAGCCCGAATCCGCGGCCGCGCTGGTGGAGATGGCCGAGTCGGGCTTCGGTTGGCAAGCCGACGTCGCGCACCGAGGAACGACGGCGACGATCTGATGGCCGAACGCAGTTTCGCCAGCGACAACAACGCGCCGGTCGCGCCGGAGATCCTACGCGCGATTCTGGCCGCGAACGAAGGCGATGCGGTCGGTTACGGGCACGACGACTGGACCGATCGCGCGGTCGCGCGATTCCGCGAGCACTTCGGCCCGGAAACCGACGTCTATCTCACCTTTAACGGCACCGGCGCAAACGTCGTCGCGCTCGCGTGCTTGTTGCGGCCGTGGGAAGCGGTGCTCTGCCCGGCGACGGCACATCTCCAGACCGACGAATGCGGCGCGTTCGAGCGCTTCAACGGTTCAAAAGTGATCCCAGTGCCCTCGGAGGGCGGGAAGCTGCGCCCCGCCGACCTCGAACCGTATTTGCGAGCCGGCCACGACGAACACTTTGCGCAACCGCGCGCGATATCGATCTCGCAATCCACCGAGTACGGCAACGTTTACAGCGCGGACGAAGTGCGCGAGATCTGCGCGTTCGCGCACGAACGCGGGCTGCTCGTCCACGTTGACGGCGCCCGCATCTCCAATGCCGCCGCGGCCTTGGGCACGACGCCTCGCGCGCTCACCGTAGACGCCGGTGTGGACGTACTGACCTTCGGCGGCACGAAGAACGGCTTGATGCTCGGCGAGGCGATCTGCTTCTTCGGTTCGGCGGCGAACGAGGCCGCGCCGTTCGTGCGAAAGCAGGGTATGCAACTGGCTTCCAAGATGCGCTACATCGCGGCACAGTTCGAAGCCCTGCTGACCGACGGCCTGTGGCTCAAGCACGCCGCCCACGCTAACGCGATGGCCCTACGCCTGCACGAACGCGTAGTCGCGATTCCCGCCATCCGCGTGACGCGGCCGGTTCGCTGCAATGCGATCTTTGCAACCCTGCCGCGCGCCGCAATCGAGCGCGTGCGAAGCAAGTTCTTTTTCTACGATTTCGAGCCGTCGCTCCCGGAAGTGCGCTGGATGACCCACTGGGCGACGGCACCCGCCGACGTGGACGCCTTCGCCGATGCGTTAGCGGCAGCGTGCGCGCGCTGAGCGGCGCCTCGAGCTAACCCGGCGGCTCGCTCATCACGAGCGGCGCGTTCCAGAGGTCGCCGGGGAAATGCGCCGGCGGATCGGTTCCCCGTACGTTCTCGAACGATACGCCGGCGCTCCGGTAGATCAACCCCCGGTACGCCATCGGTGCCAGGGCGGTTTCCGTCGCAATGTATTGCGCGCCGCCGAGAGAGGCAAACGTCACGTCCCAAGGGACCGCGGTTCCCGGCCCGGATTCGAAGTTGAGCGCCTCGCGCAACTTCCACGTCGCGCGCGTCTGCTTATCGATCCAGAGTTCGCGAAGGCGAAACCGGTTCGGGTCTCTCAACGGCGCGAGTTTGAGCTTCACGCATTCGTGGCCGTCAACAGTCTCCTCGCCGTCGAACGCGACTTCGTAGTCCCTTACGAAGGCGTGAGTCGTCGCGATCTCACGCATTCCGCTTGGCGCGGGAGAGATCTCGCCGGGTCGAGCGGGCACGGGGTCGTGAAACTCCTTGCGAATCTCGGCAACGATCTGCATCGGCGTCATTTGCGCGTCGGTCAGTTGTGCCGCCGGCGGATCGGCCGACATGCCGAAACTATACATCGGGGCGAGGACCGGAACGCCCAGGAAATCGATCGGCGGCTGCGGCTTGCCGAGAGGCAAACCGAAAAAACTCAAGTTGATACCCTTTCCGCTGACGGGGTTGGCCTCTTCATAGTCGCTTACGGGATCGACGTGAACCTCGTGATGAAGCACGTCATAGAACGACGAGTAGCGCTCGACTCGTTCGCCGCTGCCCTCGTCGATTCGGACGGCAACATCGTACGAAACGAGCTGGGGATACTTTTGATCCGACCAGTACGCACGCGCCTCGTCAAAGACTTGTGACGGCTGTGGGTCGGCCTGCGCCGTCCCGGCAGAGGCCGGAGGCAGAAGCGCCACGCAGAACATCCACGCCAAACGCCGCCCGAATAGGGTCATCGCCGCCCCCTAAGCCACAGCAGTATTTCGCAAGACTAGCCAGACGGCCTGAGAATCGCCGGAGAAGATCCGGCTTTACGCGGTCCAGTCGAGCATTGGCTCCCAGTCGGGTTTGGGGAAGCGCTCTTTGCTTTTGATGGCTTCGACGTACTTGCGCTTGCCGGCGCGGTTGCCTTTGCCGAGCATCAGGCCGCCGACCAGACGGTCTTCCCAGAAGAACAGCGCGCGATACCAGCCCTTCTCGCGATCGATCTTGCGGACGGTCTGAAGGTCGGGCTGCAAATCCGGCGCTAGCCCGAACTGCGTGATCGTCTGGCCCTTGAACAATTGCGACGAGTACTCCGGCACGTCGTGATAGCGTTCGCTGCCGCCCATCATGTTGATCGCGACGACTTTCCCGTGCGCTCCGGCGTTGTTCCAGGTGCCCATGCGATAGCGCATCTCGAGCGTGGGATCGAAAAAATCCGCGACGTCGCCGGCAGCGTAGATGCCGCCGACGTTGGTTTCGAGACGGTCGTCGCACAGGATGCCGTTCTTGCCGTACTCGATTCCCGTTCCGGCAGCCAGCTCGGTGTTCATGGTCAGACCGAAGCCCACGCCGTAGCAGTCCGCGGCGATTTCAAGTCCGCTCTGCGTCCGCACGCCGGTTGCCTCGCCGTTCGAGCGCACGAATTCGGCAACTTCCTGGCCGTAATGCACGTGGACGCCTTCGTCCTTCGCGGCGAGGTCCACGAATTCGCCCGCGAGTTCGTCGAGCACTCGATGCAGGAAGTGCGGACCGCGAATGAGCCAGTGCGTCTCGACCTTGCGCGTGGCGAACGCTTCGGCGAGTTCGTAGGCGATGTACGATCCGCCGATGGCGACCGCGACCTTACTGCTCTCCAGCCGTTCCGAAATCGCCCGCGTGTCGTCCAGGTACTGGAAGTTGTACACGTTGCCGGCGCCGTCGCTGCCGGGTTTGCCGATCGGGTTCGGACGCCCGCCCGTGGCGATCAGCAGCGCGTCGTACGGATAGGTCTTTCCATCGGCCACGACGACGCGCTCTTCGGGGACGACGCGCTCGACGCGCGTGCGCAGGTGCAGGTCGATGCGATGCTCTTCGTGCCATGCCAGGTCGCGAATCATGACCTTGGCTTCGGGAATTTGCTTGCGCAGCATCGGCGGCAGCGAGATCCGATTGTAGAGCGTATACGGCTCGTCGCCGAACAGATGAATCTCGCACGAGAGATCGTGTTTGCGAAGTTGCTCGGCGGCGGTGGTTCCCGCGAATCCGTTTCCGACGATGACGTAGCGCCGGAAGTCAGCCATGCATCGCGATTCCGGTCATCATGAGGAATCCAGCATCTAGGGCGCGCTCGTCAATGTCGTAGCGGGCGCTGTGCTGCGGCTCCGCTCCGAGCTCGTCGCCACGAACGCCGACGAGAAAGTACGCTCCCGGGCGCTCGTTGAGGATGTAGGACATGTCCTCCGACCACAGCGCCAGGTCTTGCGGATCCACGACGTTCTCCGGGCCAACCGCATCGCGTGCGACCTCGCGAACGACGTCGTTCATCGCGGCATCGTTGACGGTCGGCGGATAGCCCCACGAATACTCGAATTCGTAGTCCAAGCGCATCGCGTCGCACAATCCCTCGACCATGCGCTCCATGCGCTCGGGCAGCGAGGCACGCACGGAGTCGTCGAACGTGCGCGTCGTGCCGTACATGTGCGCGGAGTCCGGTATGACGTTGAACGTCGTCCCGGCTTCGAGCTTGCCGATCGTCAGCACGACCGGATCCTTCGGCGCGATCTCGCGGCTGGGAATCGTCTGCAGCAGCGTCACGAGCTGGGCGGCCGCCGGAATCGGATCGACCGCTTGATGCGGCATCGCACCGTGGCCGCCGCGCCCGTTGAGCGCAATAGAAAAACGATCGGACGAAGCGAAGAACGGCCCGTCGCGGATGCCGACCTTGCCGGCTTCCATCCCGCTGTAAAGATGCAGCGCAAACGCGCGCTCGACGTGCGGATTCTCCAGCGCACCTTCTTCGACCATTGCCTTGGCGCCGGCCGGCCCTTCCTCGGCCGGCTGAAAGCAGAACACGATCGTTCCCGGGATCTCGGCTTTTCGCCGCGACAGATAGCGCGCGGCAGCGAGCAGGATCGCCATGTGCCCGTCGTGCCCGCACGCGTGCATCACGCCGTCTCGCGTGGAGCGATAGGGAACGTCGTTCAGCTCCTGGACCGGCAGCGCGTCCATGTCGGCGCGCAGCAGCGTGACGGGACCGGGGCGCCCGCCGCGTAACGTCGCCAGGATTCCGGTCTGGGCGACGCCGGTGCGAATGTCGTCAAAGTCGCACGCGCGCAGCTCGCGCTCGACGAACGCGGCCGTCTCGCGTTCCTGGTACGACAGCTCAGGATGTTCGTGAAAATGGCGGCGGTAGCGGACGAGTTCGTCGTGCGGAATCTCGACGGTTCGGTGGGACGAGGACATGTGGCCTGGATACCGGGCGCTTTGGAAGGATTCCCGCCTCACGGGGGGCGAGTACGGCCGACGTGGCCGGCAAAACGAACGCCCCTGCGACCGGGGCCCAGTCCTCGTTCGAGCGCCACGGGCTGACCGACGATCAGCTCGTGCAGATGCTCCGTACGATGCTGATGCAGCGAACGCTCGAGCATCGCGGGTTCCAGCTCAACCGTCAGGGCAAAATCCCGTTCGCTTCGGCGAGCGAAGGTCACGAAGCGGTGCAAGCGGGTGCGGCGATGGCATTCGAACGCGGCCGGGACATTCTGGTTCCGTACTACCGCGATCTCGGGCTCGATTTGGGCATCGGCCTCACGCCATACGAAGTGCTGCTGTCGCTCTTTGCGCGCGCCGACGATCTGTCGGCCGGCCGGCAGTTCCCGCATCACTACGCGAGCCGCCGCCTCAACCTGCACAGCGTCAGCTCGGTGATCGCCGCTCAACTGCCGCACGCGGTGGGTGCGGCGTACGCGATCAAGTACCGCAACGAAACCGGACGCGCGGTCCTGGCGACATTCGGCGACGGCTGCACGAGCGAAGGCGAATGGCACGAGTCGCTCAACTTTGCCGCCGTCCACGCGCTTCCGGTCGTCTTTCTCTGCGAGAACAACGAGTGGGCGATCTCTACGCCGCTCTCGCGCCAGATGGGGCAGCCCGACGTCTACAAGCGGGGCGCCGGCTACGGGATGCCCGGCGTCCGCGTGGACGGCATGGACCCGCTGGCCTGCTACGGCGCCGTCAAGGCCGCCTTCGACCGGGCGCGCGCGGGCGCCGGACCGACCCTCGTAGAAGCCAAGTGCTACCGTTTCCTCTCGCATACGACCGACGACGACGACCGTACGTACCGGTCCCGCGAAGAGGTAGCGGAGCGCCGCAAGGAAGACCCGGTACCGCGGTTCGGCGACGCGCTCGTCGAGCACGGCATCCTAACCCCACAGTCGCGCCAAGACCTCGAGGCCGGGGTTTTGGCCGAAATAAACGACGCAACCGACCGCGCGGAGGCCAGACCCTATCCGCCGGCGGCCGATCTTTACGAGCGCGTGTACGCCGATTCGTACCAGCCCTGGCAATAGGCAATAGAAGAGGATCGACGATATGGCAAAGACCGAAACCGCGACAGAACGGACGCCCGGAGCGCTCGAACGCCACGGCTTGTCCGACGAGCAGCTGCGGGCTATCTTCCGCAACATGCTGCTGCAGCGCCAGCTCGACAATCGCGGCTTCCAACTCAATCGCCAAGGCAAAGTCCCGTTCGCGCTCGGCAGCGAGGGCCACGAGGCGCTCCAAGCGGGCGCGGCGACGGCGTTCACGCGCGGCAAGGACATTCTCGCGCCGTACTATCGCGATCTCGGCCTGGCGGTCGGGATCGGCCTGACGCCCTACGAGATCTTGCTCTCGCTCTTCGCGCGCGCGGCCGACCACAACGGCGGGCGTCAGTTCCCCAACCATTACTCGTCCAAAGCCG
>Ga0182016_10004614_pt1 | contig 15169 bp, 12 predicted proteins | sample 712S2MmetaG_FD_120491 | JGI IMG/M metagenome (GOLD analysis project Ga0182016, IMG submission 120491) | Permafrost microbial communities from Stordalen Mire, Sweden - 712S2M metaG | ecosystem: Environmental > Terrestrial > Soil > Wetlands > Permafrost | place: Sweden: Stordalen | collected...
CCACCTGGTTCTGGTTTAGGTGTATGTTGGGCAGACTTAACCTGTAATTTAGGAGTATCAGAAGCTTTTGCTTCTTTACCTTCTACTTTAGCTTCTCCGTCTTTTGCAGCCCCTTCCACACTATCTTTTAATGTGTTTCCTTTGACTTTATCTATAACCTTACGTAACAAAGAGTCTTCATTTACAAGAGTACCGCCTTTTCTAGCAAAGTTAATTAGCTTGCCGACATTCAGTATCCCTGCCCCAACATTTTCAAACATAGCTTGAAATGCTTTACCTATATCACTTCCATCGGTATTGCCCTTAGATAACGTTGGCAAAGGAACAGGTTCTTTAGGGTCTGCTCTAACTGTTGCCCCGCTTTCCTCCTCTTCTGCAGCAGGCACTGCGGTGTTTAGTTTGGTAGATTGGCCAATTTCTACACTTGCTGACTGTTTTCCTTCTGAAACCGCAACAGATGGATCTGCTTTTCCTTCTGAAACCGAAGCCGATGGATTTGATTTTGGTGATACTGTTGGTGGTTTTGGAGCTGGCATAGCTTTTAAGGCTTGTTTCTCTTAGGTGTGTCATCTTGTGTGGCTTTTGAACAATCTTCCACAATATCTTTTAGTTTAATTTCTGGATTTCGTGTTATTAATTTTTTTGTCAAATTATGCACCACACCAATTGTAGCTTCTGTGAATTCTTTAATAATCGTACCAATGTTGTCTGTCTGCGTATTTGTTGGTAGGCTCATAAGAACTGGCGGTGGTTTTACCTCATTAATATTAGCTCTAACCGTTGCCTCACTACTTTCTTCTGTTTCTTCTTTTGATTTTATTTCTATAGAAGGACCAGGCGACGCTGGAACGACTGCCGTTTTAAGTACTGGGCTAGCAGAAACAGCTTTAAGTTTTGGGTCTTCTGGTAATCCGCCTGACATAACTATAAGCACCCCATTTGTAATTACACATATATTAAAATATTAAGAATATATATAATATATAGTCTATTATTTGTAGATATTTATAAATTTATAGTTAAATACTAAGATATATGCTAATTATGCTTAAATTTTAAATGCTTAAAAACAAATTGATTAAATTAAATTCAATAAATTCAACAAATAAATTGACAAAAACAACTTTACTGTTCTTGTTGCCAATGTTATCTATTGTTTTATGTCTATTACCAGAACAAGCTTTCGCCGCAATATTTAACCCACCACATACCGATAAATCTATAGAATATTTAGGCATGGTGTTTGGTGGTAGCATCGGTAGCATTAATTTAGGGTTACACCCAGAAGCCAGTCCATTTTTAAGCCATTTATTTCAAATTTTTAATGGAATAGTTTTGTCGGTGGCAATCGTGGTACTGTCTTATGTAAGCGTTATTTCTACTGTAAATACCGCTCAAGAAGGGCAAGTAATGGGGAAAAAATGGTCTTCCGTATGGATCCCATTACGCTCTACGCTTGGATTATTATTATTAGCCCCAGTTCCTGGTTCTGGTTATTCTTTACTGCAAGTTACCTTGATGTGGATTGTACTAAATGGGATCGGCGCTGCAGATAAAATTTGGAATTTTGTTTTAGTTAATTTAGCAAATGGGATTAGTGTTACTCAAAACATTAAAGCAGAAGATGATCGGGTAACTTATAATATTAGTTTAATAAATAATGGAACCATTATTAGTAAGACTTTACTTAATAATTTAATTTGCGTAGAAATTATTAAAAATAAAACTAATACTCGCTCATTAAACGTTCCAATAACCGCTAGTTTTGTTAATTTTGCACATAACTCTTCTGCTAATACTATATCCGAAACTTTAAGATTTGGTGCTAACGACCCTAAAATTAATGCCAGACAATCTATGTGTGGTGAACTAACTATTAATACATCATTAGACGATAATGATGTAGATTTAGGTTTAACTGCTGATGGTAGCAAAATACCATTACTTCCTGCTCAAAAAGACAAGATCGTATCTATAGCACATCAAGCTAAAAAAGATGCTTTAATTCAAATGATGGCTAACATACTTCCAGTAGCTACAGATATAGCTAAAGCCAACGAACAAAAAAATGGAATTATAGTTTTACCTAACGGTGTTACCCATAAAGGTATCTTAAGGCACGCAGTAGTTGGTTATCAAAAATCAATGTCTAAATTACTAAAAGAACATGTTATGGCTACCCTAGGAATTCACCTCAACATAACAAATCCACTCTTACCAGAAACTGTTATTAGTCAAGGTGAACATTTTGGCTGGATTACCGCTGGTTCTTTTTACTATTTGTTTAACCAGAAAACAAACCCTCATTTATTATCTACTGCTTTAAATATACCAACCTCGGCACAATCGGATCCGTTTGATTGGACCTGGTTTCCACAGGTAATAGATAGAGCTAGCTTGAGTATTAGCTCTGTTTCTTTTAAGCCATACGCAGATGCTATAAAAAATAATCATCCATTTAATATTGATAGTTTATTCGAAGAACCTGAAAATTTTAAAAGTAAATTAGATATACCTCTTGATTTTTCTAAAGAAGCTAAAAGTCACTACTTAAAAGACTTCAAAGAATTAAAAAGTTTGGATGAGATTAAAAAAGGATTTAACAACATCAAGGAAAGCCTATATTCTGATCAAAAATGTCCTGTTGATCCAACAACTGTAGATACTATTATAAACACGTTAACCAACGATAAATTTGAATTTCAAAATTTGTTGTTTAAAGAACAGAGCGATCCATTAATATCTCTTGCCGCGTTTGGAATGCAGTTAATGCAGGGAGCAGAAGCTTGCTGGGGTTCTATGATCGTTGGGGTATTTAATGAATTTGATATAAACAAATACACTTCTGAGCAAAAAATTGACACCAAGTACTTAGGTTTTTTAGTTGGATTGTTGCCAGCAATTATAGCTTTTGTTGGTATAACATGGGGAATAGGTGCAAGTTTAGCTATATATACCCCAATGATTCCATATATGATATTTATAGTCTCTGCTTTAAGTTGGTTTATGTTAGTTATAGAAGCAATAATTGCAGCTCCAATTGTAGCGTTAGGATTAATTGCTCCAGCACAAGATGAGCTTGGTAAAATAGTTCCTGCTTTAGGTATTATAGCTAATATATTTTTAAAACCGATATTAATGATTTTTGGCTTAATTTTTGGTGCCAAACTTTTTAAAGCAACCGTAAGCATGGTAAATTTAGGTTTTGAGTTTAGTTATGCAACAATACAAGCCCAAACCGGCTCTAGTATGTTTTCTTGGATAGTAATAATCATCCTATATACTGCTTTTATAATAACTTTAGTAAATAAATGTTATGCTTTAATTTATCAATTACCAGACAAAGTTTTACGTTGGATTGGTGTTACCGGCGAACCTACCGATGTTTCTAGCGTTAAAGAAACTCAACAAAGCTTCGATCAACAATCTAAACAAGCTATCTCCCCAATGGAAGGAGCTGCAACTAAAGCTAGTGAGGTGTTAAAAAAACAAGTAGAAAGTAAACAAAAACCAAATCCAACTGAGATTAAATAAGGTGGATCCCAACTAGCTGTTGTTTAGTTAATAAAAACACTCCTTCTCCACCATTATTAAATTCTAACCACATAAAGTTTATTTTTGGATATAATTTAGCTAATTTTTTCCAATTAACTCCTACTTCTACTATTAAAATACCATTTTTAGATAAAAATTGATTAGCATTATTTAAAATTTTAATTACTAACTCTAATCCAGTTATACCGGCTAACAATGCTTTTTTTGGTTCAAAATAAAATTCTTTTGGTAATTGATCAAAAGTTTTTTGATCAACATATGGAGGATTGCTAATAATTAAATCATATTTATGATTATTATCGTTTGGGATATTATTAAATAAATCCGATTTAATTAAATTAATTTTGTTTAATACATTATGTAGCTCTAAATTTTTTTTAGCAATTTTTAAAGCCTTAGAACATATATCGCTGGCATCTATACTAATTTGCGGATTTTCAACAATTAAAGCATGAAAAATAGCTATTGCAATACAACCACTACCGGTACATAAATCTAAAATTCTGCTTGGCGATGAAGTAAACCACGGTTTAAATTTATTATTAATTAATTCAGCAATCGGCGATCTAGGAATAATTACATTTTTGTTTACATAATATTTTTTCCCAGCAAACCATGCAGTTTTAATTATATAAGCTAATGGTTGTTTGTGCTCTATTCTAGCTAAAGCAATTTTTTGTAATTTTGTAAGTTGTTTATTCGTTAATAATCTATCTTCTAAACTTTCTTTATATAAATCTAAATCTAAAACATAACTAGCGATAAATACTGCCTCATCCCAAGCAGTTTCTGTACCGTGCCCAAAATATAATTTATTAGCTATAAATAATTTTTCTGCCCAACACAAAAAATCTCTTAAAGATTTAATCATAATTAACTAACAATAATATCTAATAATTGTTTTTGAATTTTTTGATTAGCTGCTACCACATTACCAGTAGTTAAAAACTCTGTTTTACCGCCAAAGTCAGTAATATATCCTCCAGATTCACGTACTAATAAAGCACCCGCGGCCATATCCCACGGTTTTAAATTAATATCACAATAACCATCTAATCTACCTGCAGCTACAAATGCTAAATGCAACGCTGCCGATCCTAGATCTCGACACAAACCTCTTGTTGGCAAGAAATTTTCTATTTTTGATAATTTATTATGACGCTGCAACAATAAATTAATATCTATTGCTAAAAAACTTTCGTTAAGTTTGTTATTTTCTGAACAACGGATCCGTTTGTTATTTAACTGGGCGCCAGAGCCTTTGCTTGCAGTAAACAATTCATCAGAAATAGGATTATAAATTACTCCATGTTCAATTTGTTCTCCATTTAAAATGCCAATAGAAACTGCAAAAAAAGGAAATCCATGAATAAAATTTAAAGTACCGTCTAACGGATCGATAACCCAAGTAATTTCGGAATTATTTAATTGTTCTCCAGATTCTTCAGCTTTAATATTATGTTCTGGATAAGCACGCAAAATAGTTTTAATAATGGTTTCTTCACAAGCACGATCAACAGTTGTTACAAAATCTAACTCTAATGTTGATGTGGGCTTTTTAGCCACCCCAAAAGAACCTGGGTGCAAATAAGCATCAACAATAATTTTTCCGGCAAGTCTAGCAGCCTTAACTGCAATATTTAAGTATGGATGCATAATACAAAACCTCTTTTATATTTATTTAATTTTAGAATACCGAAAGCTCTTACTGTTTTTTTAAAAAATCTTGTCTACTTAAGCCCATTTGTAAAGCTACAGAACCTGCAACCCCAATCGAGGCATAAGTACCTATTAAAATTCCTATTGTTAATGCAAGAGCAAAACCAAATAAACTTTTACCTCCCACTAATAATAAACTTACAACCACTAATAAAGTTAAAAAAGAAGTCATAATAGTTCTAGATAAAGTTTGATTAATTGCAATATTAATAATTTCTTTAGTAGTTTCTTTATGATATTTACGAAAATTTTCTCGTACCCTATCGAAAATAACTATAGTATCGTTAAGTGAATAACCTATAACTGCTAAAATAGCTGCCAAAGTCGCTAAATCAAATTCACATTTAGTTATAGAAAAGCAACCTAATACAATAATTGCATTATGCAATAATGTCACTGCCGCACTAATAGCTAATCGATATTCAAACCTTAAGGCAATATATAACATAGTAGCAAAAATTGCTATTAACACGGCTATCGCACCTTGCTCTAATAACTTTTCTCCAACTTCAGAGCCTATATACTCTACTTTTCTAAGTTCAACAACATTATCTGTGCTAGTTAAACTAGCTATTACTTTTTTGGCAATTTCATTATCTTGGTCTTGTAATCTTATTAAAAAATCTTTGGTTGAACCATAATTTTGTATTTTGGGAGATTTAAAATTTGTTGCTTCTAATTTAGTTGTTATATTATTTACAGTAGTTGGTGCTTGAAATCGCACTTCTAATTGCATACCACCAGTAAACTCCAAACTAAGATTAACACCATTAATAAATAAACTAACAATTGCAATTAAACATAATACTGCTGAAAAACACCAAATAATATTTTTAGCACCAATAAAATCACGAACTATCTTAAGTTGTTTAGAGTTTTTAAAGAACTCCATTTTATAATATCCCCATTAAATTCCAATCCATATTTTTTTTAATCTATGTTTGCCTTCGTACAACATATTTACCATGGCGCTAGTGCATATAGTTGCTGTAAATAACGAGGTTAAAATTCCTATAGATAATACCACTGCAAAGCCTTTAATTGGCCCTGTGCCTATAAAAAACAAAATGATCCCTACTATAAGCGTAGTTAAATTAGAATCAACTATTGTTGCTAATGCATATTCAAACCCTCGCTTAATACTAGTAAGTATGCTTATTCCGTTTTGCATTTCTTCGCGAATACGCTCGAAAATTAATACATTTGCATCAACTGCCATACCTAAAGTTAATACTATTCCTGCAATACCAGGCAAAGTTAAAGTTGCTCCAATTAAAGACATGCCGGCTATTAATAATATTAAGTTTAATAGTAATGCTAAATTAGCAATTAACCCAAACAAACTATAATATATCAACATTACTACTACTACTAAACTTAAACCAAGAACGACAGAAATCATCCCCATCTTAATATTTTCTTGTCCCATACTAGGACCTATAATCTGCTCCTCCATAATAGAAACTGTAGATGGCATAGCACCAGATCTTAATAACAATGCCAATTCTCTAGATTCTTCCACATTAAATCCACTAATCTGAAAATGATTTCCTAACGCACTTTGAATAGTCGCCACACTAATAACAGTTTCTTCAACTATCGAAGTTTTTACAGAATTTTTTTCGATAATTTTATGTTCCCGATAAATAATTCCCATTGTTTTACCAATGTTTTCCATAGTAGTTTTTTTAAAAAAATTTATACCTTTATTACGCAAACGTAAGGACACTACTGGTTTATGATCACGCGGATCAAATTCCGAAGTAGCCCCTATTATTGCATCACCTGTCAAAATTACTTTTTTCTTAACAAAAACTGTTCTACCAAAACGATCTTTTAACGCCCTATTGCCTATGCCTGCCATGTTATTCTCGTCTACCATAACAAAATCTAAGGTAGCAGTTTTCCCTAAAATATTTTTAGCTCTTACAATATCTTGTACCCCTGGCAACTCTATTATGATATTATTAGAACCATGACGTTGAACAGCAGCTTCGGCAATGCCTAATTCATTAATACGGTTACGTAAAATCTCAATAGTTTGTTCTACAATATAATTTTTATTTTCTGCAGCTACTGATTGAACGTCTACATTCATTAAAAACCTTATACCACCTCGCAAATCTAAACCTAACTTCATCGGTGTTGCACCAAAATAAGTTAACCAATTTGGCATGCCAGAAGCTAAATTTAATACCACATTATACTGTTCACCTAATAATTCTTGTAAACTATCTTTAGCTGTTAATTGTATTTCTGTATTAACGAAATGTACGGTAATATTGTTATTATTATCTGTTTTTATGGATTTAAACCTTAAATTTTTACTAATTAATTCATTAGTAATATTTTGAATAAGATCTTTAGGATTGCTTTGTAGAACAACTTTATTACTATTATTGGCAATTTTATGCACTAGTGCAATTTGTACACAAGGATCTTCCCCGTATATATTTGGTAGTGCATAAATAAAGCTAAAAACAATAACTGTGACTAATAATATATGTTTTCTATATTGCCAAATATTAAACTTAATCGTCATATTGACTTAAGTGTACCTTTTGGTAATACAAAGGAAACTGCTTGCTTCTGTACAGTAACTTCGACTCCTTCAGCAATAATTAATATTAAAAATTGATCAACTATTTTATTTATTTTACCAACCAAACCACCAGTAGTTACTACCTCGTCACCCTTAACTAGGCCAGATAATAAATTACTATGTTCCTTAGCACGCTTACTTTGAGGTCTGATCATTAGAAAATACATACCACCCAGCAACACGGCTATCATAATTATTTGTCCGCTCATACCAGGTTGTTTAGCAGAATCTCCTGTTCCAGCAAACGCATTCTCTATAAAAACACTAAATGTACCCACCATAACTATAAAACTAGTGAGCATTACTTTTATCTTGTTTAACATAACTGACTTCCTAACTTTGAATTGTAAGATTAAAATTATAAATTAATATGATATATAAAATTAATTGTTATAACAAATGGAAGGTAATCAATATTTACTTAATTATTTTTTAGCATCAGCATTAGGACGTCGTCTATTATTATCAACAATATCTTTTTTAGCCTTTTCTGAATGAAATTTATATTTATTGATAATAGCTTGAGGCTTATTAGCAACAACCAGATGTTTTTTTAAAAAATGTGCTATATCTGTGTGCCCATTTTCGTAAGCTATATCTAAAACAGTTTTACCATTGATATCTTTAATATTTATGTCTGCCCCTTTTTGCAAAAGAGTTATAACCACTTCTAGATGACCATAATAAACAGCCAAGTGCAAAGCCGTATAACCATCATCCTCAGCTATAGCATTTACATCTGCCCCATATTGCAATAAAACCCTAACTATATCTGCATATCCTTTTTCGACCGCCAACTGTAAAATCGTATAATCATTGTTAATTCTAGCATCTACATTTACACCTTTTTCTAAAAGTGGTTTAACTATATTTAGATGTCCATTCTCAACAGCTATATTTAACCAATATGAGGCTATTACCGTGTACTAATGGTATCCCTGAATATTGCGACAAATGATTATAATTTTCTTCTAACAAGTCCGCATACCTTCTTGGATCAAAATACAATGCAACCCCATCAAAAAATGCCTTTAATGCAATTCTTTGTTCATAACCTTTTTTATCTTCAGTTACAAAAAATCCTTCGTTATAACCACCATAAGATAAAAGTTGTCTAATTTCTTCGCTGTTAACAAACGCATCAATATGATGCAATCGATTACAAAAAGTCTGTAAGTCTCCAGTTAATATGGCTTATGCTGCCATACTTGCCACACCAAAACAAATCCCTTCTCTTTTTATTTGATAGCCTGGTTCACCACGTTCATGAAAAACATTCATAAAATCCATAAGTGTCTCGTGGGATAATTTCATCGACCGTCTATTAATTGGCATATGCACCATTCCGCAACTATAAAAATTTATATGATTTATATATTTAGACTGATTAATGCGGAAAAAAGTTTAGATGTTTTTTTAACATACATTAAATATAACACCTAAGCGTAATAATTATTGACACTAGGCGTAATATTTTATATACTTGTTACTAAATGGATCAAGCCAAAGAAATTCAAGCCTTTATTTTAAAACACACCATGAAACACCAGGGTGATATTGTTAGCTTTGCTGTGGAAAACCTACAAGTAGCACGTACTACTGTTTTAAGGCATTTAAAGCATTTAATAAAAGCTAATAAAATATTAAAAACTGGACGCACTAAGAATATTCGTTATGCTTTACCAAATAACAACAAAATAACAGCTACTTTTAAGCTACAAGATAGCCTCGATGAATTTAATATCGTTAAAAATTATTTTAATAAAATTTTATCTCCATTAAAAACTAACGTATACGATATCTGTGAATATGGCTTAACTGAAATGATCAATAATGCTATAGAACATTCTTACGGCAATAATTTAACTATTGAAACTTTGCATCAAAACAACGAAATTTCATTCACTATAACCGATGATGGTATTGGAGCATTTAAAAGAGTTGCAGATTTGTTAAAAGCCTCAGATAATAGAGAAGCCGTCCTACAACTAACCAAAGGTAAATTTACTAGCGATCCCTATAATCACACCGGCGAAGGTATATTTTTTACTTCTAGGATTTTTGATGAATTTAAATTAATTTCTAATAATTTATGTTTTATTAGATATAATCCAGAAAATGATTGGTTTTTAGAACAATTAGAAACACCAAAAGGCACCACAGTTAAGCTAAAAATAGCAACTAATTCTTGTAAAAATATAAAAGATCTTTTTATTAACTTTCAAGATCCAGAATCACACGAATTTAATAAAACTGAAATTATTGTGGCACTAAGTAAATTTGGCGAAGAGCGTTACATTTCTCGTTCTCAAGCCAAACGAATCCTAAGAAATTTAGAAAAATTTAAAATTATTATTCTAGACTTTAAAGATGTAAGAATTGTTGGACAAGGATTTATAGACGAGATTTTTAGAGTGTTTCAAAATAACCATACCAACATTAAAATTAATTATATAAACGCTAATGAAGACGTGCTGTTTATGATTAATAGAAGCTTACCTAAATAAATATGTTTTTTGCTACACCAGTTAACTTACCATGCGTTTTGGCATATAATAAACTTGCAACTATATTGCTAGTTTTGTAATATTGCAGAAAATTACAATAACAAAAAAAATTAAAAATATTTATTATGAAAACTCACAAATTTAAAGTATTTATTTCTACTGCACATATAGATCCACAAGATGAACAAGACAATACTGGTGACATAGATTACGCAAAAGCTATTTATGAAGAATCTAGTAAATTACTACCTGAACAAGTATGTCGTATAAGTGGATTATTCAAAGAACAAGAAATTTATGCACACATCGAAGAACGTGCCGATATAGAACCAGTTTTACATGTAATGATTAATCCACCACGAACAGGGATGGCATTTACATCCGAAGGGTTAAGAGCTTTTAAGGAAAAAAATAAAGCTAAGATTATTATAACAGCAATAGAATTTGCAAAATTAATTAACAATAAAGATAGTGCTATTAATATTGCTAATGGGTTAAAAATTTTAAGTGTAGCTGATCAGATTATTTTTCTAGATTCAAATGATAAAGACGTGGCTTACGTTTTTGCAGATCAAAGTTTAAAATCAAAAATAAATCAGGCATCTATTGTTCCAGTATTGCCAACTATAGAACAACTACTAACTGTTCCAATACAAAATCGAGAAAAAAATATTATTTCTTTTGGTATGATTCGGGTAGGTAAAGGATTAGGATTAGTAATACTGTTAGCAACAATGTTGAAACAAAAAAACATTACAGATCAAAAAGTATTAGTAGTTGGTACGGTTCAAGATAATCCTGGTGGAGCTAAAGAATTGAAGCGCCTAATGATGACATTATACCCAACCAAACTAAGTGAAATAAAATCACAAACTACAACAACAGAATTAAAAAAATTATTATGTAACTATAATAACGATCCAACCATTATTCCAGATCTGCCTATGGAAATTCATGTTGATGTTCCAAAAGATCAGTTGCTACCATTATTTAATCGTTGTACGTATGCTTTTTTACCAGCATATCGAGGTGCGACATTTAGAAATAGCAGCATAACTTCTTGCCTTGCCCAAAGATTTATAATTTATTCTCATATAGATCCTATTACACCTATAGAACTATTACCAGAAGGTGCTTATACTAATGCATTAATGCTGTTTAACGGTTTTAATGGTGATAATGGTCAAATTTACGTAGATTGGGTATTACAAAATATTTTAGCAAGAGAACAAAACCCTGCTTTAAATATTGAATGTATAGAAGCTATAGAAAAATTACTGTCAGAAAAACTTTCCAGGGATGTTATTGGTAAACAACACGTTGACTTATACAATAGTGATTCTTCTGCATGTGTTATAATAGCAAATGGTATACAACCAAAACATCGATTTTTTGGTTTATGGTATGCAGCATTCCAGGCTAAACGTGCGTACAAACAATTTAAACAAGTTCACGATATTGATATCTCGGAACAAGCTAAAAAAAATTGGAGTGAATTAATAAAACGTTTAGGCAAGTTAGAACTAGAAGAAATTAGATTTTTTGATAGTTTAATGGATAGCGATTGGTATTTAACTCATGCAACAGATGCTTTTTCTGCAATTCAACAAACTGGATACAAATTATTATCTTTAAAAGAACGAATTAGAAAAGATCCTAAGATGGCAGCAAACCGTAATACCAATCCATTTGAAGGTAACGACGATAATGTTTTTTTTGCGTTCGGTCCAGGAAAGGTATCTAGTCCAGAATTTTTAAAAAGCGCTGAACATGTTATAGAAATAGATGTTAATAAAGGGTTTGCAGAAAAAGCAGCTAGTTTACACGGACTGTGGTCTTCGGGACATATATTTGCATTTGGTACTGAACAAGATGGTGCTCCAATTAATTTTTATGGTACAACTTTTAGTATTCGTTATAGAAAAATCGATCCAACTAGTCAAAATGTTGCTAAAAATTTTAAAAAAATTTTTAGATTTGAATATAAAGATAGAACAGTAAAAGAACAACAAATTAAAGTTGAAGACGAAATTTTTGATGATAAACATCTAAAACAAGCTTTAATATTAATGACTATTGAAAAGGTAAGGTTGTTAGGTCCAGAAGCTTGGAAAAAAATCATACAAGAAAAAACTTCATTAGAAGACCAACAACAAATAGTTAAAGATCTTTTCCATGTTGGGGTTTTTGAAGTACATAAACCAGCTGTTTTTGCATTAAAACAACCTTTTGTAGTTGTTAACCAATTAAATAAACCAGAAAATACTACAACAATATTGCATTCATCAGAGCAACTAATAAAAGCTATAGAAACTAATGATCAAAATGTAGCACAACAACAATTAGATTCAGGGGTTTCCATAGATGAATATAGTTATTCAAACCAATACTTTGATAGAAATGCTTTAACTGCCGCATTATTTTCAGGACATACTAATATGGTACATTGGTGCTTAAATAAAGGTGTAAAAATATTTAAACCAAACGAGTATTTTATTTGTCAAAAAAATGGACAGGATTTTCTAAGATCATCAATAACTGAAGTAATTGCTTTGGGATCTAAAGATGCGTCGATTTGGATTGGACCAACTGCTATACAAAATTCAAGTTTATTTAGACAATATTTAGATTTGTTATTATATCATGGAACTGTGGTCCCTAATAATCCACATTTAAGAACCTGCGCCATAATTACCCAACAAGATATTATTCAAGCTATACAAATTTTTAAGTTATCTGAAGATGATTTGTGTTATTTGGTTGAAAGAGCTACCAGTATTCACCCCAAAAGTTTACCTATAGTTGTAGCTGTTGGAACTGGCTACGTACGGTTAGTAAAACAAATGTTAGAGATGGGCGCAAACGTAAATCAACAACATGATAAAAGTAAGTTATTTGAAATGCGCAATTTACCAGATCCTTTACATGGTTTTACGCCTTTAGTGCAAGCTATTCTACTTGAAAATTTGGAAATGGTTCAATTATTATTAGAATATAAAGCAGATGTTAATTTAGCTTACACTTCTAAAGATCTTTCTAGCCGTATTATTGATTTAGAAGGAAAAGCTCCTTTAGAAATAGCCAAAACAAAAAATAATGAAACTTCTAAAAAAATTATTCAATTGTTAGAAAAACATGGAGCAATGGCAGAACAAAAAACTTCTTGGAAATATCTACCTAGTTCTCAATTAACACCAAAATTTTTATCAGTAGATGTTATCTTTGTAACACAAAATGGGGCTGGGGAACCTTTTGTTATGTTAAGCACTAATACAAGAAAAATACCATCTTTTATGCAAGCAGATGTTGGAACCGTAATCAATTTTAAACAACTTTTTGAAGATTTTTTTGTTACATTTGGAGTAGATAATTTAAATTTTGGTTCTTTATCGGAATTTTCATTTTCAACCAATTCAACCAAAGATGAAACATTTTATGGACATCAATTATATTATGTTAAGTTACCATCAGAAGTATTAAATATTATCTCAGAAGATTCCGAAGAATGTTTTATTGTTAAATTGAAAGAATTATCACGTTTAACATCTTTACCATCCATATCTCCATATGTAAAAAGTGTACTAATTGCGTTACAACTAGACTCTACCGACGATAGTTACAAGCTAGATGAATCAAAATTAGAAGATATTAAAGCAACTTGGACTATAGAAAAACAAAAATTATTAAGATTAAAACAAGCTATAGAAAACAAAGATCCTGATGAACTTAATGCATGCTTGTCGGAACAACAAGATTCTGATTTAGATGATATTTGTTTCCATGGTAATTTTCCAACAGAAGTAAAGCGAACGCCCGAAGCAAAAGTTAGAGCTATAGATTTAGCTATCTATTACGAAAATATAAATTGTATTTATATTTTATTAAAAAATATAATAGAACATAAAACCACTGGTATTAAAATGTATACTGAAGATTATTATAGATATGAGGGCTACTTAAGTAAGTGTATCGAATTATCATGCAAGCAAAATAACACTAAATTATTGGATTTTTTCAATACTAACGATAAATGTAAAACACTATTTAAAGAATATATTCTAAAAAACACATATGTTATAAATTACACTATACCTTCATGGATTAAAGACAATTCATCTACAGATGTTGAAAATTGGTTTTTACAATATAAAAAAGAACAACAACAATCTAGCAATACATCAAGCTCACCAAAGCATACACCACAATTTTAGAAACTAAATAATTTAAATGGATTCATGCGGGAATAAAAAGTACCTTCGGCAATAGACAAATCTAGAACAAAGCTATTTTCTTGTTCGTTAATAACATTATGTTTTAATAAATAATTAACTCGTTCTATAACCATACTTTCTAATTGTTTTTGAAATTCTTTAGGATCTTGTAAGGCTATAGCATTTGGCATATTATGGCCATGTTTATGATTGTTTTTATAAACTGGCTCTATAACACTTTCTTTTTTTAATTTTTCTTGCAGCACAAGAGTCACTATTTCAAAAAAAATCTTTTTAGGCATGTGCGCCGCCACATTAGCTTGTAACGAATCTAAAATATCCTCCATAGTAAACCAATCTGCTTCTTTAGGATTAGCAGTAAAATCACTTAATAATTTTAATTTACCGCTACCGGTATTTAAAAGTACATCTACAGTTACATTTGGTTGATATTTTAATAATCTATTTCCCATTTCCATAAATTTATACGCAGTTACTTGCTCCATAGTAATGGGTAATTTAAAATTATTAAAGTTTTCCATTATAGTAGGCAAGTGAATGTTATTAATTTGCCA
>Ga0182016_10004623_pt1 | contig 15154 bp, 10 predicted proteins | sample 712S2MmetaG_FD_120491 | JGI IMG/M metagenome (GOLD analysis project Ga0182016, IMG submission 120491) | Permafrost microbial communities from Stordalen Mire, Sweden - 712S2M metaG | ecosystem: Environmental > Terrestrial > Soil > Wetlands > Permafrost | place: Sweden: Stordalen | collected...
ACGGAAACCAACCTGATGATGGACCGCATGAGCGGCCGTCCCCGTGGATTCGGTTTCGTCACCATGAGCACGCCGGAAGAGGCGCAGAAAGCCATCGAAGCGCTGAACGGCGCCCAGCTCGGCGGTCGCGCACTCACGGTCAACGTCGCGCGTCCGCGCGAAGATCGTCCGCCCGGTGGCGGCGGTGGCGGTCGCGGTCCTCGCCGTGAATTCGGCGGTGGCGGCGCTGGCGGCGGCGGTCGTCGTGAACGCTACTAATTCAGATTAGCATTTCACAGCGGGGCTTGGAGAAATCCAGGCTCCGCTTTTTTTATCTGGAGAATTTGCCCACGTTGAGTCGGAAAGAAAATTTAGGCGGACTTGAAGCGGATGTAATTACTGCTTCGCGAAACAAGTTTCCGGTTTGACGCGCGGTTGCACGTCGGGAACCGCCGCGCCGCGCGCCTGTGGAAATTTCATTTTTGAGCGGAGCAGCAGCGTGCCGAGGCACAGGTCAGCAAAGGGCAGCACGACGTTGTAATTTTTGTGCATATAGCGGTGATGCAGCAGATGATGGCCGTTGAGCCTGTAAAAAATCCACGAACGCTCCACGCGCCGGGCTTTCGGCAGGTGCATGCACCAGTGCATATATTCATAAGCGCCGTAATAGCCGGCGAAAGCCATGAACGCGCCGATGGTCAATTGCCAGTGGCCAAACCACGAGGCCAGCGCCAGCGCAGGCAACATGCAGACGGCGACAAGCACCGGACCGTTCCACCACGCCATCGGGATTGTGTATTTGTCATCCTCGCGGATGAGATGATAAGTGTGGTCGGCCTTGAAAGTGTGATGATGCACGATGGCGTGTGCCTGAAAGGCGTATTTCCATCCCGCGAAAGGCCGGTGCATGAAATACTTGTGCAGCGTCCATTCAAAAAACGAGGAGAAAACCACCCCGCCACTGAAACCGACCGCAGACCAAAAAACAAAAGATTCAAAAGTGACCATATTTAAAAATATCAAATGGATACGTTGTAAAGTTTGCCATATTTTTTCGAGAACTGGCAAACATTTTTTCCGCAGAATGTGTGGATTCGCACCGGTTTATTTTCCATCTGCGACAATTTGGGGATAAAATTCAGGTTGTTGATTTTACATTCTCCGTTTGACAGTGCGCGGATTGTTCGCAGAATATTAAACCGTTTCGGTGGCCAGCGTAGCTCAGGGGTAGAGCAGAGGACTCATAACTCGAAAAGGCCATTTTCACCGTTTTTTTATCACCTGCTATCTGATCCCATCACAAGCCTTAAACAGTAATATAATCAATGTGTTTATAGGTTTTCAAAATTTCAAATTCGCTATCACGAAAACTCTTAAAACGTCTTGTTTTTACCCAAAGGGATACAAAATGGGGATACAAAGTGAAACGTGACGCGCCGGGCGAAACTTTTTTTCGGCTCGCCTGTTGTCAGTGTGGACACGCCCGCGCAATGTGACACGCCGGGCTTTCGCGGGCGGACACAGCGGATGTTTTGGCAAACAAGCACTCCACTCCAGCCCAAAAGGACAGGCGAGCAAGCCACTCCAGCCGCAGCGGACAGCCAGACGGGGCGGGCGGAGTCCGTCCGCCACAGAAACACCTGTGTTTCGCGCCTTGCCCGTGTCCGCGCGGCTGGATTGGATTGCTTCACATGGCTGGAACTGCGTCGACTGCTTGGCACGGCTGGACTGTCCACTCGGACGGACTCTTGGACAGACGAAAGGACAACGAAAAGCGGATGGAAATTATCGGACGCATTCCTTCCGACTTAAAAGCATTGCGTTTGACGCTTTTTCCGCGTCCTTTTTCCATCCTCGTTTGGATTCTGCTTCCGTGTATCCGTCTTCGGTTTCATCCGTCCGGCTTCCGACTTCCGTGTCCGGCAATCATTCCGGCAGCCTGTCGCGCTTGCCCCTGCCCTGCCCCGTTGTTACGCTCCCCGCCATGCCGATTTCTTGGAATGAAATCCGCCACAACGCGATTAAGTTTTCCCGCGATTGGACTGGCGCGAAAAGCGAGAGCGCAGAGAAGCAAACTTTCTGGAATGAATTTTTTCAAGTTTTCGGCGTGTCGCGCCGGGCGGTTGCCAGCTTCGAGGAACCGGTAAAAAAGATTTCCGGCGACTACGGCTATATTGATTTGTTTTGGCCGGGCATCGTCCTAGTTGAGCACAAATCCGCTGGCAAGGATTTGGGCAAGGCCGAATCGCAGGCGTTCCGTTACATTCAGGATTTGGCGCGCGAACGGCGCACTAAGGAAATTCCCCGTTACGTCATCGTTTCGGATTTTAACCGCGTCGCGTTGCACGACCTTGAACCCGATGAGCAACAAGGCTTGCCGCTGTTTGACAATCGCCGCGTCGCCACGATTCAATTTCCGCTCGCCGAATTTCACAAATACGTCCACGCCTTCGCCTTCATTCCCGGTTACAAGCAACACAAATTCGAGGAGCAAGACCCGATCAACATCGAAGCCGCCGAAATTCTCGGCACGTTGCACGACGCGCTCGAAGCGGGCGGGTATTCCGGCCACAACCTCGAACGCTTTTTAGTCCGCGTCCTGTTTTGCCTGTTCGCCGAGGACACCGGCATTTTTGAGCGCGAATCTTTCCGGCTCTACATTGAAAATCGCACGGCGGCGGACGGCGCGGATTTAGGCTCGCAACTTGCGCGCCTGTTTGAAGTCCTGAACACCGCGCCGGACAAACGCCAGAAAAATCTGGATGAAACCCTGACCGCCTTTCCCTACGTCAACGGCGATCTGTTTGGCGAGCAGCTTGGCTTTGCCGATTTCAACCGCGATATGCGGAACGCCCTGCTCGCGTGCTGCGCGAAAGACTGGTCGCGGATTTCGCCCGCCATTTTCGGCTCGCTGTTTCAATCCATCATGCAGCCGAAGGCGCGGCGGCAGATTGGCGCGCACTACACCAGCGAGCGCGACATCCTGAAAGTTGTCCGCTCGCTTTTCCTCGATGACTTGCGCGCCGAATTTGACGCGCGCAAAAAAGACAAGTCCACCGGGCGCGCGAAACGCCTAGAAGAATTTCACGAAAAAATCTGCCGCCTGAAATTTTTCGACCCCTCGTGCGGCTGCGGCAACTTCCTTGTCATCACCTATCGCGAATTGCGCCAGCTTGAACTGGAAACGCTGAAGGAACTGCTCGGCTCGCAAAAGGAACTCACGCTGGATGAAGTGAACCGGCTTTCGCAAGTGGACGTTGACCAGTTTTACGGCATTGAAATTGGCGAATGGCCGGCGCGCATTGCCGAAGTCGCGCTCTGGCTGATGGATCACCAGATGAATTTGCAAGTGTCCGAAGCCTTCGGCCAGCTTTACCAGCGGTTGCCGCTGAAAAAATCCCCGCACATCCATTGCGCCAACGCCCTGCGCGCGGACTGGAAACAAATCCTGCCGTCCGCGCAATGCAGCTACGTTCTCGGCAATCCGCCATTCATCGGAAAACATTTGATGAATGGCGAACAAGGGCAGGACATGGAACTTGTCTGGGGCGAAACGGACGGCGCGGGCGTGCTGGATTACGTCACCGGCTGGTATCGCAAGGCCGCTGAATATATTCACGGCACGCGGATTGTTGTCGGCTTTGTTTCCACCAATTCAATTTCGCAGGGCGAGCAAGTCGGAGTTTTGTGGACACCGCTATTTCAAAAGTTTGGCCTGAAAATTCATTTTGCCCATCGCACGTTTGCATGGGAAAGCGAAGCGCGCGGCAAGGCGCACGTTCACGTTGTCATCATTGGTTTTGGCAATTTCGACACGACGAATAAACGCATTTACGATTACGAAACTGAAAACGTCACCGTCACGCCCGCAAAAAATATCAGTCCTTATCTTGTCGAGGGAAACGATATTGCCGCGCACTCGCGTTCGACGCCGACTTCTGAATCTGTTCCCGAACTTGTCTTCGGAAGCAAATCAACTGACGGCGGCAATCTGATTTTTGAGCCGGGCGAAGCAGCAATTTTTGTAAAGGATTGGCCAGCCGCAAAAAAATTCGTGCGCTCATATATCAGTGCTGATGACTTTATCAATGGAATTGAACGGCATTGTCTTTGGCTGCTTGATGCCAAGCCCGACGAATTTCGTGCGATTGGTGGAGTTATGGAAAGAATTGAGGCGGTGCGACAATTTCGACTCGCCAGTAAGAAAAAACAGACGCGAGAAAAAGCATCTGAACCTTCTGTGTTCGCAGAAATTCGCCAGCCAAGAAAAAGATTTCTCGCAGTCCCGAAAACTTCATCGGAAAGACGGCCTTACATTCCGATTGCATTTTGTGAGCCGACGACAATTATTGCGTCAGAAATTTATTTTTGTGAGGGTGCTAGAAATTTCCATTTTGGAATTTTATCTTCCAAAATGCACATGGCATGGACACGCCAAGTTTGCGGGCGCATGAAATCCGATTACCGCTATTCAAACAAATTGATCTATAACAATTTCCCATGGCCGGAAAGCGCGACGGCCAAGCAGCGCGCCGCCGTGGAAGCCCAAGCGCAAGCCGTGCTGGACGCGCGCCAGCAATTCCCCGCCGCCACGCTCGCCGACCTTTACGACCCGCTCGCCATGCCGCCCGCGCTCGCCAAAGCGCACGCGGAACTGGATCGCGCCGTTGACCTCTGCTACCGCCCCGAAAAATTCGACACCGACCGCCAGCGCGTCGAATACCTTTTCGCCCTCTACGAAAAACTCACCGCGCCACTTTTGCCCGTCACAAAGTCGCGCCGATCAAAAATTGGGAAAGCCGCGCGCGGCAAAGTCGCTGGTGAAATGATTTAATTTTATGCCAATTCCAAATTACAAAGACATCATGGAGTTATTAAAAATGGGCGTCACAATTGAAGCTCAAGAAAAAATCATGGAGTTGCGCGAGGCGGCTATGGAACTCCAAGAAGAAAATCTAAAACTACGGGAGCGCGTCCAGCAGTTAGAGACTGAAATGAATCGGTCAAAAAATCTTTTATTTGAAGCAGAAATGTATTGGTTGCTTAATGAAAAACAGGAAAAAGAAGGGCCTTTTTGTTCGGTTTGTTATGACAAAGACAACAAATTTATCCGCCTGCACGATGGCACGCATTTTGGCTGGAAATGGCGTTGCCCAGTTTGCATAAAAGGCTGGATTGAACACGGGCGTTCAACGTCGCCAACTGGATATGGAAGAATTCGGAGAGATAGGTCTATTAACCTATAATTGCCCCATCAAGTAGGCTCAAAATTGACCGGCGGCTCGCAAGCCGCCGGTGTTTCGGGTCGCACGCCTTTTTTGTCAGGCCGCATCGCCACCGGCATTTATTCCCGTTGCGACGGGACAGGCCAGACGGTGAACCCGTAAAGCTGCGGGAAAAAGCGGAAGAAGCCCGGCACGTCCGCCGAAGCCGCAAGAAACCAAGCGATTTTGCACAAACATTTTCCGCAATTACTTTCGGAAGTAGTCGGAAGAAGCGGGAAAAAGGGGCGGCCTTTTTCCAACATCTTCCGACTTTTCCCGCGCTTCTTCCGCAACCGGCAAAACGCCGCCTGACGCTTTGTTTGCAATGGTTTTTCGACAATGGCGAGAGCTTCTTCCACTTTTTCCGAAAGTTTCATCGGCGTAGTTTGAAAATTGTCGCCGTCCTACCGGTCGTTGCTTTGCCCACTGGCAGGATTTCGCCACTCGCAATCATTTTTTCAAGCTCCGGGTTGTATTCGTCGGCGGCAATGCGTCCGCCGAGTGCGTCGTTAAGCTGCGAGCGCGTCAAACCGGCCTCGCCCGCGCCTGCGAGCGCGATGCGAATTTTTTCAGCGAGTCCGCCTTGCGTGAAATCGCCCCAGATGTAGAGCGCAGAGTCTTGGCAGTATCGCCAGCACTCCAGCGCGGCTTTCAAGTGGCAAAGCTCAATGGTTGAACTGCCGTCCAGCAGCGCGTAAATCATGGATAGGCGCAAGGCGTGCGCTTCCGCGCGGCTGGTGATTGCGCCAAAACTTCCGGCGCGGTCGCCAGTGAGTTTCGGATAAACTTCGTGCCACAGTGCGCGGGCTTCTGCGCTGCGCGTCAGGCGTCCAATTTTGCGCGCGCCGTCAATCGCGCGGGCGAGTTTGCCAGCAAGGGCTTGAAAATCTTCATCCGTCAAATTTCCGCCGTCCGGCAAAAGGCGCGCTCGCTTGGCGCATACGACTAAAAAACGATTTCCGAAGCCGTTGAAAATGGCGTTGCTGTCCATCTTTTTCGCCAGTTCGGTTTCGGTGATATGGCCGATGACTGAAATATGCGCGCCCGTGGCGCGGAGTGAATTATTTTTCGTGACGGTCTGAATGTTTCCAGAGTCCCAGGCATTGCGAAGGACTTCCGAAAGTGTGCTGCCGTCGCGCCCGGACACGGATAGCACGCTGGCAAATTCTGATTCAACCACCATGAGCCGTTTGTCATCCGCTCCCGGAATAATTGTTTCGCGGCCTTGTTCGTCGCGCTCGGTTTTCTCATCGCGCACGCAATTCACAACGCCTTCGCCGCTGCCGAGTCCGCCAACAATTCTTTTCTTTGACCAATTTTCATCCGCCAGTTTGAAGACTTCCTTGATGATGTTCCAGCTTGTGCCTTTGCGCGCCTTCGCGCTACGACCGACGATCAAAACAAATTCGCGCGCGTGGTGATGCGTCCATTCATGCCGATAGTGCGCCGTTGTGTTTATACAGTTGCCAAAGCACGCCAGCATTTGAAAAAGCAACGCGGCGGGGTCGGCTTCCGTGTGGTGTTGAACCGCCAAAACAAACTCGCCCGCAAATCCGATATAAGCATCTTCATCCAGCGGCTTCGGCCAGTGACGGCGCGGCGGGTCGCCCTGTGTTTCCGGCTCGGGTTGGCTCACGGCGTTATTATTTTGCCGCGTTGAATTTGCTGGCGCGTGCAGGTGCTTCGGCAAAACGGTTCAACTCCGTTAAACCGTAAAGTGGGCGGCGCGTGTGGCGTGTTGGATTGAGCAAGCCGCGTTGTGTCAGGCGGTCAATCGTCGGCACGCTCAAACCGAGCGCGGCGGCGGCTTCCTTGCGTGTGAATGTAAGTTTGGGAATGGTGGGTGTGGATATATGAGGCATAGTTTTTTTTGGTTGGAGTTAGCCACAACAAAAGAATTTTGCTGTGATTGCTAACGATGAGGAATTGCGCCCGAAGTGGGCTTTTTCAGTGGCGATTCGTTTGGCGACGTAGGCTTGACCCCCGTTGACTAGCGGGCGCATTCAAGGTTCGATTCACCGAATCGTTAGAAAAGTATTTCAGAAAAAATGGCGAATTGCAAGCAAAAAATCTTGTCAGGATTTTTCCAGCCAATTTGTGATGTTTCCTAATAAATTCACTTTTCCGGCGCGGGCGCACCGAATGTGATTTTCTTCATCTGCGCTTGGCTGTGTTCCTGCCGCAAATGAGCATAGGTTTTCATCAGCAACGCGCCGCCGTCACTGTGTCCCAGCCATCGGGCAACTTCGTGAATCGGCGCACCAGCTTCAAGGCAAGTAGTGGCAAAAAAATCACGGAAACGGTGCGGTGAGAAATAGGGCAATTCCAATTTTTTACAGGTGGTGTGCAAACACTTTTTTGGGCAGGCGATTCGCGCGACGTTATCCGCTGGCGCGGGCTTGGCTTCTTTGCGGAGTTGCAATAAAAGTTTTTTCAATTCGCGGGACAAGGGGACAGTTCGCGTTTTGTAATTTTTTGTAAGTTGTTCGCCGCCTGTAACCGTCAGATAATTTTTCTCGAAATTCACGTCCTGCCATTTCAGCGCGACGGCTTCGCCGATTCTCATGCCAGAATATGCAATCAATTCAACCATGTCCGCGCCGTTTTTCGCAGCGGCCTGACTTTCCTTTCTGCCGTCAGATTCACGAATTGCGGCGATCAATTGTGTGAACTGTTGCGGCGTCGGAATATGTTTCTCGCGCGTGGGAATGATGCGACGGCGTTTGATTGCCCGTGCGGGGTTGCGGTAAAGGATGCCTTGTTCAATCGCATATTCAAAAATCAGCTTCATCGTTCCAAGTTCGTGCGCGAAAGTTTGCGGCGCAATTCCGTCGCCACGCCCGTTTTTCCATTGCTCGCAATGCTCTGGTTTGATGCCAGACAGTGTGACGGTGCTAAAGTAGCGTTTAAGGTTGGAAATGCACGTTTCGCGCCTTGTGACGGTGCTGGCCTTCAATGTGTGCCGGACACTGGCGAGCCAGCGTTTGGCGATTTCGTCGAACGTGACGCGCCCGGCCTCTTTGGACGTGACGTTTTCAACAGACACCCGAAATTCATGTAGCAATCGCTGTGCGTGCTTCCTGTCGGTGGTGTGAAGGCATTTCTTGTATTGCTTGCCAGCATATTTGAAGCGTGCATAATACACGCCCGTTGACACTAGACGCAACAGACCGCCTTTGGTTAGAGAGAAGCTGCTTTGCAGCGGCTTTGGATGCTCATTACTCATATATGAGCAATACACGGATACAAAAGCGGTGTCCAATGGAAAAGCGTCAAGTTCGGAAGTGCCTGTAAATAAACGAGTTGCCAGCGTAGCTCAGCGGTAGAGCAGAGGACTCATAAGCCTTTGGTCGGAGGTTCAATTCCTCCCGCTGGCACCATTTCAAGAAACCGCAGAAAACAAGCGGTTCTCGCCAGAAGGAAGGAACTGTCAGCAAGCCAGCGTCAGCGGATATGTCAGCAAAAAATGGCTTTGTCCGCTAATGCGTTACAATTTGTGCCTACTGGCACCAAGTGTTTGCAAAAAGTGCAGACTGCGATTAGTGCCACACCAAACCGGCGGATGTAAAAAGTTATTCACAGCTTGACCTTTGGGCTGGCAACGGATTTAATTCTTTCGTTAGTAGGCAAATTCATGTTCGCACAACTTAAAAGCCTTTTTTCCAACGATATTGGAATTGACTTGGGCACCGCCAATTGTCTCGTGTATGTCGGGGGGCGTGGCATTGTCCTGCGGGAACCTTCCGTGGTCGCCATTCAGGCGGGCACAAACAACGTGCTGGCCGTGGGTGAAGAAGCCAAGCGCTGGCTCGGTCGCACGCCGGGAAACATCATCGCCATCCGTCCGATGAAAGACGGCGTGATCGCCGATTTTGAAATCACCGAGGCGATGCTCCGGCATTTCATCAAGAAGGTTCAGCATAAAAAGTTGATTGCACCACGGGTCGTGGTGGCGGTGCCTTCGGGCATAACGGAAGTTGAAAAACGGGCAGTCAAGGATTCCGCCACCCACGCTGGTGCGCGGGACGTGATCCTGATTGACCAACCGCTGGCTTCGGCCATCGGCGTCGGTTTGCCGGTGCATGAGCCGGCGGGTAACATGATCGTGGACATCGGCGGCGGGACTTGCGAGATCGCAATCGTCTCCCTAGCCAACATCGTCTTCAGCCGCAGCCTGAGGGTGGGCGGGGACGAATTCGACAACACGATCATAGCCCACATGAAACGCGCCTACAACATGATGATAGGTGAACGCACTGCGGAAGAAATCAAGATACGCATCGGCTCTGCATTTCCCCTGGAGCAGGAATTGACCATGGACGTCAAAGGCCGCGACCTCGCGGCGGGGCTGCCAAAAACATTGACCATCCGTTCCGAGGAAGTTCGCGAAGCGTTGCAGGAACCGCTCTCGAGCATTTTGGAATCCATCCGGCTCACACTGGAACGCTGCCCGCCCGAACTCGCCTCCGATCTCGTGGATCGCGGGCTGGTCATGGCCGGCGGCGGCTCGCTGCTGCGAGGAATTGACCGGCTGGTGGCCGAGGAAACCGGTCTGCCAATCCATCTGGCCGACGATCCGATGAGCGCCGTGGCCGAGGGAACCGGACGTGTTTTGGAGCAACTGGAATTCATAAAGAACCAGGCCGTCCGTCCGAAGTATTGATTTCTTGCCGGTGAGTTTGCCTGTGCACGGCTGTAAATCCAGCCGTTGATGCAGGATGTTCAAACGAAAAAACTATTTTGCGCTTGGCTCGGTCGTATTGGTGACGCTGGCGATATTAAGCCTACCGCCACGCGTCACTTCCCGGCTCAAGCTAGCCGTCGGCAGCCTGTTTTTACCGCTATTTGGCCTCGCCAACACCGCGCAGCAACTGCCCGTGACCGCCGCCGACGCCATTCTTTCACGTCGCGAATTAATCCAGCAAAACGAAAGTCTCCGCCGCGAAAACCAGCAGTTGAAATTCCTGCAAATGCAAACCAGCGCGACCATGCGCGAAAACAATCAACTTCGGTCTGCAATCGGCTGGCAGAAACAAACACCTTGGAAACTGAAACTGGCCAATGTCGTCCTGCGCGATCCGGCGAACTGGTGGCGCACCGCTCAAATTGACTTGGGCAGCCGCGACGGGCTCCGCGAAAATCTTCCCGTGCTGACGAACGACGGTTTGATCGGTCGGGTCTCATCCGTCGGCCTCACTCGCTCCCAAATCATTTTGATTGGCGACCCGAACTGCCGAGTTTCCGCGCGCGTGGAAAATCCGACTCACGACATAGGCGTCCTCGGTGCCGGCGGCCCGCTAGACGATTCGCTCGTCGGATTGAGTTATCTTTCCAGCGGCGCGAACCTTAAATCCGGCCAGCTTGTCGTCACCAGCGGCGAAGGCGGAATTTTTCCAGCGGGAATTCCCATCGGCCAGATCGTGGATGCGCAGCAGGTCGAGTTTGGCCTTTATACCGAGGCGCGAGTGAAGCTCAACGCGAACCTCGGCGCACTCGAAGAAGTCTGGGTGCTGTTTCCATGAACGTCTTCAACACAATTCTGGTTCTGGCAACCGCGTTCCTCGCGGTGTTTGGCGAGACGGTTTTTACCGCGCCGCACTATCTGCTTGGCGCGCAGGTTGATTTGCTCCCGGCGCTGATGATTTACGCCGCGCTGAACACAAATGTCGTCAGCGTTTCGATTCTAGCCGTCGCGGGCGGTTTGTGGTTTGACGCTCTTTCCGCGAATCCGCTCGGCGCGACCGTTTTGCCGCTGTTCGCCGTCGGCTTTCCCATCTGTGTGCAGCGCGATTTCATTTTGCGCGAACTGCCGTTCGCCCAGGTTTTTCTCGGCGCTCTCGCCAGTGCGCTTGTTCCCGCTATTACAATTTTGATTTTATTGAGCGGAGGCAATCAGCCTCTGCTCGGGTGGAGTTCGCTCTGGCAATGGATAGTAATGACTGCGGGCGGTGCGGCGGCGACGCCAATTTTTTTTGCGCTGTTCGACTGGTGCAACCATGCATTCGGCTATCAGTTGCAAACGGAAAGCAGTTTCCGTCCCGACCGCGAAATCCACCGCGACAAGAAAGCAAAATGAGTCCAAAGTCTAAATTCCGATGTCCAAAGTCACGGTTCGCGCGAACCGTCGGCTGTTTTCCGACATTGGACTTTAGGCATTGGACTTTGGACTAACATGCTCGTATTTGACGAACTCAAAAAGAACGACCCGCAGCTCCGCCTCGTGGCGATGGTGCTGGCGGCGGGCTTGTGCATTTTGGTCGCGGGCCTGTGGTGGGTGCAGGTCGTTTCGTCACGCGAATATCAGGAGCATCTTGACACGCAGGCGTATCGCTCGGTCAGGGTTCCCGCCGCGCGCGGAAAAATCTTGGATCGCGAAGGTCGTGTGCTCGCCGAAAACCAGCCGAGCTACAACTTGAGCCTGTTCCTCGACGACCTTCAGAAAAAAATCAGCGATGCCTATTCCCAATTGCTCAAGCAGGCGCACGAAACGCAAAAGCAAGCCCTTGCCGTACGGGAGAAACAGCTCGGTCGCTCTCTGACCAAGACGGAGCGCAAACTATTTGCCTTGTCGGATGCGCGATTACAGCAACTCCAGGCGCAGGCGCGATTTGCTGTCGCCAACAACATCACCGCGCAGATTAGCCAGAAATTGCAGCAGCCGCTTTCGCTCGATCAGAAAAGTTTTGAACGCGCCTACGAAACGCGCCTCGCGCTGCCGTATCCGATCTTGCCGAACATGAACACCGAGCAAATCGCACGCTTTGAGGAAAATTTCCCCGGCGGCCTCGGCGTTAATTTGGATTTGCAATCCACCCGCACATATCCAAACGGAACCACAGCGGCGCATCTGCTCGGCTACGTTTTACGGGACGACAGCTCCAAACTGGGTGAGGATTCCTATTTCGATTATTATCTGCCGGATTATCGCGGAGTCGTCGGCGTCGAGGCCGGATTCGATTCACAATTGCGCGGTCAGGCGGGCGAGGAATCGCTGCTTGTCAACAGCCAGGGTTTCCGCCAGTCCAAAAACATCTGGAGCCAGCCCGAACCCGGCCATAACGTAGTGCTGACAATTGATTTGGACATCCAACGCGTTGCCGAACAAGCAATCTTGGACAATCAAAAAAGTTCGGACGCGCGCGCAGCAGTCGTCGTCATGGATGTTCACAGCGGCGACGTGCTGGCGATGGTTTCGTCGCCGGCGATCAATCCGGTTTATATGTCGAACAACCCCGCATATTTGAGCGATCCGAAATTGCAGCCTCAGATCAACCGTGCGACTTACGGAAATTACGCGCCCGGCTCCATTTTCAAACCCATCGTCGGACTTGCCGCTTTGGAAAATGGGTTGAACCCGAACGAAATTTATGACGTGCAACCCGATCCGGCAGAACCGAACAAAGGCTGCATTTACGTCGGCCAGCGCAAAATCAGGGACACGGTTACTCCCGGCGCATATAATTTCCAGCACGCCATCGCACAATCGAGCAATTCATATTTTATCTTCAACGGATTGCGCACGGGCATCCAAAAAATTGTCGCGCTGGCTGAGAAATTTCATTTCGGCGATACAAGCGGACTGCCGACGCGGCAGGAATCGCGGGGAATATTCCCATCGCTCAAGCAGGTGAAATCATCCGACTGGCGCGACGGCGACTCTGCGAACATATGTTTCGGACAAGGAGATCTTGCCGTAACACCCATGCAAATTGCCGTCGCGTATTCCGCCATCGCCAACGGGGGAACTGTTTTGTGGCCGCGCCTCGTCGAACGCATCGAACCGCAAGACCCGGCGAGCGGCGAGGCTGCAACGAATTTTCCTTCCGGTGTCGTGCGCGACAAAATCGGCGTCAGCGCGCGCAGTCTGAAAATTTTGCGCGACGCGATGCTTACTGAAACTGAAAACCCGGAAGGCTCCGGATACCCCGCCTTTCATCAAGAAGGTTCAACTTTGAACATTCGCGTTTGCGGAAAGACTGGCACGGCGCAGGTGCAGAACGAAAACAACCAGGTTATCAGCCATAATTATTGGTTCGCGTCGTTTGCGCCCTATGAAAACCCAAAATACGCCGTCGTTGTGATGGTGCAATCCGAGTCTCCCGGAAGCGGCGGGATTGTTTGCGCGCCGATCGCGCATGACATTTACGCGGAGATTTTGAAAAAGGAAAACACGACTACAACGCCAAGAATGTTGGCGGAGGCAAATTAAAATGGTTGACGCGTCCATCAACGAACATCTTCCAAGACCCGACCGGCTGCAACTGGCCGCGCTGGCGGCGCTGATGTTCATCGGCGCGGCGTTCGTGTTCAGCGCGACGGCGGTGAATCCTTTGGAATCACAAAAGGTCTGGTTTACGCAGATATGGTTCCACCAGGTCATCTGGTATGTTCTTGGCATCGGCGTGAGTGCTGCGCTCTGCTTCGTGGACTATCACATGATTGCGCGCTGGTCGCTTGTGATTTATTGGGGAATGATTTTGTGCCTCGTCGCGGTTTTGATTCCGCACATCGGCGTGATACACGGAGGCGCGCGCCGCTGGATCGACCTGCCGTTTTTTCAATTTCAGCCGAGCGAATTTGCCAAGCTCTCGTTCATCCTCGCGGCGGCAAACTTTTTGAGCCGTCCTCCGGATGAATTGAGTCACCCGGCGGTTTTCTGGAAGGGCATCGGCCTGATGTTGCTGCCATTTGTTTTGATCCTGAAGGAGCCGGACCTGGGTTCGGCGCTCGTTTTGCTGCCGACGGGCGTGATGATGATGTTTGTCGCCGGAACGCCAAAACGCTATCTGCTGAAAATGGTCGGCGGCGTCGGAATTCTATGCGCGCTGTTTGTTGCCGACGTGGTGTTTGCGCCGCGCGCATTGCAGATTCCGATGCAGGAATATCAACGCCAAAGACTGCTGGTATATTTCGGCGCTAATTTTGCGGACGCCAATGCGACGCCGGAACAAAAGGCCGAGGCCCGGGAATTGCAGCGAAAAAGTTCCTATCAGGGCAAGCAGGCGCTGATTTCCGTCGGGTCGGGAGGTTTTTGGGGCGCGGGCTGGTGCAACGGCAAGCAGACGTCCCTGCAATTCATGCCGCCGGGTGCGGCGCACAATGATTTCATTTTCTCCGTCATTGCCGAGGAGGAAGGATTCGTCGGCTCCATTCTGGTGCTGACGCTGTATGCGGTGGTTCTCTTCACCGGTTTGAGAATCGCCGGCCAGGCGCGCGATCGTCTTGGCAAACTCGTGGCGGTGGGCGTTGTGACGCTCCTTTTCAGCCACATTTTCATCAATATCGGCATGAACATTCGCATCGTCCCGGTGACGGGCATCCCACTGCCGCTGTTAAGTTATGGCGGGTCTTCAGTGCTGTGCTCGTTGATCGCGCTGGGCCTGTTGCAAAACGTCCACATCCATAGAAGAGGATATTAATTATGAGCAATAACAACTTCTCGCGGCGACGCCGTGGAATGAGATTCCGCCCAAAAGGCGGTCTGGGGCCAAATCAAAATCCACAAAAGCCCGACCGCGATGCGACCCAGGCCCGCGCCGAGGTCGTCGCGGAACAGGGCGGAAACGAGCGCGTGTTTGACAAACGATACACGAATGAAATCGAGCGCGCCGAAAACATCGCCGCCGGCCTTCCGCCACAGGGCGCAGCGCCTGAACCTGCCGCACCACACTCGCATGAGACGGAAAAAAAAGATTTCCGCCAGCCCCACATGGACACACCTGCCGAAGTGCAGGAGGAAAAATTCGAGCATGTCGAGCTCAAGGAACCGGCCCCAAAAGGACTCGTCGAGACCATCAAGGCCGCTGCGACCAGCATCGTGAAAAAAGTCCAGCGGCTCATCCGCCCGGAAAAACGCACGAACAAGGACGTCGTCATCAATGCCGAGACACTCGAAACGCGCGTGGCCGTCA
>Ga0182016_10004624_pt1 | contig 15150 bp, 12 predicted proteins | sample 712S2MmetaG_FD_120491 | JGI IMG/M metagenome (GOLD analysis project Ga0182016, IMG submission 120491) | Permafrost microbial communities from Stordalen Mire, Sweden - 712S2M metaG | ecosystem: Environmental > Terrestrial > Soil > Wetlands > Permafrost | place: Sweden: Stordalen | collected...
CTCAAGATATCGGCGATATCCGATCCGTCGACATTGGAAACGAAATGCGCATGTAAGTGGCTGGGGATATAAGGCGAAAGCGCGCGTGTCGCCATTGCGGGCCCAAGATCCGAGCCTCCGATACCGATATTCACAATATCGGTGATCGGTTGCCCCAAGGCGCCGGGTCGCCGACCATCACGAACGTCGGCGGCGAAAGCTAGCATTCGTGAGCGTTCGGCCGAAATATCGCGCGCTACGTTTCGCCCATCAACCAGAATACATTCCCCCGAAGTATCGCGTAGCGCTGTGTGAAGCGCGGCGCGACGCTCGGTCGTGTTTACAATTTCGCCTCGAAACATCGCGTCGCGCTTGGCTTCGACGTCAGCCGCTTTAGCGAGAGAGGCCAATAGAGCGATCGTGCGATTGTCGATGCGCTGTTTCGAGAAATCGAACAATAAATCATCTAGGATCACGTGGAATCGCTGGAAGCGATTAGCGTCCGATGTGAACTCCTCAGCGAGAGTTTCTGACAGGACAGTCTCCCGGTGAGAGGTTAAGCTCGCCATGGCTTCGGACAGCGCCGTCTGCATTGTCGGCCTTTCAAGCTGTTGCAGGCAGTTCGATTCCTTCCGCCTTATCCGAAGGAATTATATCGGTCCATATGCCGCCTCAACGGCCACTTCGGGATATCATCCGGCCCTTTATCAGCGCAACGTTGCCGTGCGATGCTAGGAACTGGACCTGTCAAAAATGCGATCCTCATTCGCTTCCACCGGCGCAAAAAGTATGGAATTCGCGCGCGAGTCGCATTAGGGCGAATTCTCCTCGAGCGCAGCGACAATTAAGTCGCCCATCTCGTAAGTTGAGACGACCTTGCCGCCTGCCGTCGCGATGTCCTGCGTTCGATTTCCCCGTAGCAGCGTGTTTGAGATCGCAACATCCAGCCGATCGGCGGTTGCGGCGAGGCCGAAGGAAAATCGCAATGCCATCGCAAAGGACGCGATCATAGCGATGGGGTTTGCAAGACCCTTTCCGGCAATATCAGGAGCTGAGCCATGAACCGGTTCGTAGAGAGCCTTGCGCTTACCCGATTTCGAGTCGATATCTCCCAGCGAGGCGGAAGGAAGCATCCCAAGAGATCCAGTTAGCATAGCGGCCACGTCGGACAGCATATCACCAAATAGATTGTCCGCTAAAATCACGTCGAACTGTTTCGGCCAACGGACCAGCTGCATTCCGAGGGCGTCTGCTAAGCAGTGTTCCAGCGTGACGTCTGCATATTCACGCTTGTGTAGATCAGCGATCACCTCGCGCCAAAGCACGCCGGACTTCATGACGTTATGCTTCTCCGATGAAGTGACCTTTCTGCGCCGTTTACGGGCAAGATCAAACGCTACCCGACCAATTCTCTCAATTTCGTATGTATCATATACTTGGGTATCAATTGCGCGCCTTTGCCCGTTGCCGAGATCAATGATCTTCTTGGGTTCCCCAAAGTAAACGCCGCCGGTCAATTCCCGTACGATCAATATGTCAAGACCCTCTACGATTTCACGCTTGAGTGAAGAAGCTTCGGTCAGCGCGGGATAACAGACTGCCGGCCGCAAATTGGCGTAAAGTGCGAGTTCTTTGCGCAATCGGAGAAGGCCCGCCTCTGGCCGCGCGTCATAGGGAATGCCGTCCCATTTCGGTCCGCCAACGGCGGCAAGCAAAACTGCGTCCGCGCTGTGAGCCAGCGCCATATCGATGTCAGAAATGGCTTTGCCATGGGCGTCATATGCACAACCGCCGACGAGCCCAGCTTCGATCTCGAAACGCGCTGTCCCCTCGCGATTGAAAAAATCTATGATTTTCTCAACTTCGGCCATAACTTCCGGCCCGATTCCGTCGCCGGGAAGTAACAAAAGCTTATATGTGTTCATCACTCGCCAATTCGTTCAGCTCGGTCATTTGCTATACGATTTAGCGCGAGTCGAAAAGAGACATTCAGGATTTTGGGCATTTAGCCGCGTTTTGCGGCATTTCGGAGAAAATGACGCTATGACGGTTGTAAAGAACGAATTCGCTGACGCTTACGTCAGGAAGCCTCGAAAGGAAATACGGTTTTATTTGCTCCTTGGGACAGATCAGGGGCTGATCCACGAGCGCGCGGCGATGTTGGTGGAGTCGCTCCTTGGAAATCAGAGGAGCTCCTTTGGGCTAACGCGCATCGACGGTGAATCGATAGCGCGCGAGCCAGGACGTCTTGCCGATGAAGCCTACGCGGCTCCAATGCTCTGCGTCGATCGCGTTATCTGGCTCGATGCGAGATCCAGAGATCTTGCCAAAGCCATTGAGCCGCTTATTGCTGATCCACCTAAAGATTGTTGGATGGTTGTCGAGGCGTCAAACCTTAAGAAAGGCTCCCGCTTTCGCTCGGCGTTTGAGAGGGCGGAGACTGCAACGTGCATCGAGTGCTATCCTGATGATAGGCCCGTACTCGCGGCTCTCGTTGATGCTGAGGTGGCTGCGGCCGGATTAGAAATAGGCGGCGACGCGCGGGATTATCTTTTGAAGCTTCTTGGCGCAGACCGTCTGACCACGCGAAGTGAACTCGCCAAGTTAATGCTCTACGCCAAGGGACGTCGACGAATCGATCCAGCCGATGTTGCGGCGATCGTTAGCGACAGCGCGCCGTCCGGACTCACCGAATTGATAGACCGGTCTTTTTTGGGGGAAATCGCTGAAATCGAGGGGAGTGCAGGGCGCTTTTTTGGGGACGGCGGGGATCCGGGTTTGTTGATGATGCGACTGGTCTCGCAACTCAGTTTGTTGCACGGCCTGTTGGAAGTGGAGACGGGCGGTTCTTCGGAGACGGCGCTCCTAAGCCAATTCGTGCGCCGCTCTCTTGCCGGTCGTGCGACTCTGACCCGACAGGCGGAACGTTGGACTCTTGCTTCCCTGAAAAAAAAAATGCCCTCATTGCAAAAAGCGTCGGCGCGAGTACGAGGCGACGCTAAACTTGGACGTCTGCTCGCATTGCGTGCGTTATGGGGAGTAGCTTCATCGTCGACTGCTTACGGACGGTAATTCTGCGACCTTAGCATGATGATCGTGACACGTATTGTTCAAGTGTGGTTCTGGGCTGAGGTTCGGCACTTCGTCGGAATGTAAATTTTCACTGACTGAGCGGTTTTGCAAGGCGGCGGCAAAAATCATCCAGTTGATCAAAGCTACTAAATCCGATTCGGATTTCGCCACTATCTCCCATGTGACGAATTAATACCTTGGCACCAAGTGTAAGGCTAAGATTTTCTTCAAGGGCGCGAGTATCCGGATCGTTGGCTTGCGGCCGTGGACGAGAAGCTTTCCTGCCAGAATTTGATCCGATCCGTTCGATGTCGCGCACCGTTAGTCCCTGGGAAACAATTCTGTGTGCCAGGGAATCCGGATCCGCCACCGCCAGTAAAGCCCTTGCGTGTCCGGCAGAGATTTGTCCAGACGAGAGCAGCCCGAGTGTACGTTCGGGAAGGTTTGTCAATCTCAAAGTGTTGGCTATATGGCTCCGACTTTTACCGACCACGCGTGCGATGTCGGAGTGGCTGTAACCATGTTCGGCGGCAAGCTGCGCATATCCGTTCGCCTCTTCAAGCGCGTTCAAATCCGCGCGCTGGACATTTTCGACGATTGCAATCTCCAAAGCTTCCCGGTCGTTAGCCTCGACAACGACGACTGGGACCTCATGTTGACCCGCGCGCTGCGCGGCCCGCCAGCGCCGTTCTCCGGCGACAATTTCGAAGCCTGGCGAACCGCCGGGGTTCGGTCGCACGAGGACGGGTTGGATTACGCCCCTTGCCCGGATTGATGCGGTGAGTTCTTCAAGACTCTCGTCGGGGAATGACTTTCGTGGATTGCGGGGGTTTGACCGAAGCAGTTCAATGGGCACCTTTCGCACCGCTTCCGATTCTCCTACACGCTCAGCGTGATTCTCCCCCAGGAGCGCGGCAAGGCCCCTGCCGAGACGGGGTCGTTGTTCATTGTGACGCAGCGTGTCCTCAGCCATGCCATATCCCGAATTGAGTTGACCAAATGGTCATTGCGTCGGCCAGCGCCCCTCGCGCTGGATGACTTCGGAGGCCAGCTTCAAGTATGCTTGGCTCCCCATACATTTTAAGTCGTAAAGCAAAACGGGTTTCCCGTGGGACGGTGCTTCGGAGACCCGAACGTTGCGCGGAATTACGGTGTCGTAGACCTTCTCCCCCATAAACGCACGAACATCAGCAACAACTTGGCTTGCGAGGGAATTCCTAGGATCAAACATAGTAAGCACAATCCCATGTATAGTCAAAGTGGGATTAAGCGATCGCCGCACTTGCTCGACTGTCTGGAGCAATTGCGAAAGTCCTTCAAGTGCAAAGAATTCGCATTGTAGCGGAACGACGACCGCGTCGGCGGCAGCCAGCGCGTTTATTGTGAGAAGATTTAAAGAAGGTGGGCAATCGATCAAAACGTAAGTGATTGCAAATTCGTCGTTCTCCCTTGAAAATAAAAACTTGAGAGCCGTTCTAAGTTTAAAGGAACGATCGGAATGAGTCGAAATCTCTAATTCGACCCCAAGTAAATCCATCGTCGAAGGCGCAATGAATAGACGTGGTACTGCGGTGCTTGTTATGATATTACCTAAGGTTCGATCTCCCACGAGGGCGTCATAACTTGAAGATGTTCGGTTTTTACGATCAATTCCGAGTCCAGTCGACGCGTTACCTTGTGGATCTAGATCGATAATAAGCACTCGCTCTCCGATCGCGGCGAGAGCGGTACCCAAGTTTATTGCCGTAGTGGTCTTGCCAACGCCCCCTTTCTGATTCGCAAGCACTAAGACCCTTGGAGCTGAGACCAATGCGGTAGCGTGAGATGGGGGCTCGTCGATGGTCTCGAAGGGCTGGCTCACGGTTGACCTTGGGTTGCGCACCTCACGCGGACGATTCGAGCGCCAGGTTCGAATTTGTTTGGGAAGGACTCAATTTCGAGGCCGGGCGCCTGGGCCAATTCCTGAACCTGCTTTTGAGCGGAACGGCCGCAAGGAAAAATGCCAGTTGCGCCATTTCGAAGCCACACCTTGGCGTAATCGACAAGTCGCAGCAAGGGCGCCAGACCGCGGGCCGTTACGGCGTCCACAGTCGACATGGAATTTGCGTCAAGCAATTCAATTCGGTTGACGTGGATAACAGCAGGCGCGCCAGTCACGCGAGCGACCTGCCTAAGAAATGCGGCCTTTCGCTTATCGCTTTCGATGCAATGAACGACCGCGTCCGGATAGCGTGCGAGTTGAATAGCGATTACCATTCCCGGAAAACCAGCCCCAGAGCCTAGATCCACCCAACGGCGGGCAGAGGAGGCGTAGTCCAACAACTGAGCGCTGTCGGCAACGTGTCTTGTCCAAACGTCTGCAAAGCTCGCCTCGGAAATTAGATTGATACCCGTTCTCCACTGACCTAGGAGTTGGACATAAATACGCAATTGTTTCTCGCATTCCGAGCTGAGTACGTGGGGTGCGGTGGCTTGGTTGGGACTCGGCGTCAACGCCGGTATCGAAGATAATGGGTGTTTCACGTGAAACATTCGCGGCTCAACAAAGACAGCGCCCTCGATTTGTCTTTGTCATATTTGCGATTCAGCAGGGTGTGGGTCATTTGGCCTTTGCCGGATCCGCGACCATCGTCTTGCATGAGCTGCCACTAGAGCTAGTGCAGCAGGCGTAACTCCTTCGATTCTGCTGGCTTGACCGATATTGCTCGGCCGCGCGCCCAGAAACTTGCCCCGAAGTTCGGCCGATAAACCCGGTAGCTTCGCATAGTCCAGATCATCGGGGATCGCTAGCAACTCGCTCTGTCGATGTCGAATGACGTCCTCCTCCTGACGTTTGAGGTAAACCGAGTATTTCGCGTCGGTCTCAAGTCGCCTGGCTAGGGCTGTGTCGATCTCGCTCAGCTCCGGCCAAACTCGGGACAGACTGGTAAGCGTGAGATTTGGTTGCGCGGCCAGATCAAAGGCCGAGCGGCGAATGCCGTCCGGATTTACGTTGATGCCCGTAGCTTCCAGCGCACGCGGAGTAGCCACAAGCGACTTTATCCAGGCCCGCGCGCGGTGCAACCGTTCCATCGAAAGACGATGGTATCGTGCCCGTGCAGCACCCACGCATCCTACAGCTACGCCCATTTCAGTTAATCGTTCATCAGCATTATCCGCCCGCAAGGAAATCCGGTATTCCGCTCGCGACGTAAACATCCTATAGGGCTCGGTGACCCCTCTGCCGATTAGGTCATCGATCATAACGCCGATGTAGGAATCTGCCCGACCGAATAGAACGCCGGGGAGGTGTGCTGCGAATCTCGCAGCATTGAGACCGGCAACGAGACCTTGGGCGGCCGCTTCCTCGTATCCTGTGGTTCCATTTATTTGGCCTGCCAAGAAAAGTCCTTGCACCCGTCGTGTCATCAGGGTCGGGTACAGCTCGCGAGGGTCGATGTAATCGTATTCTATTGCATATCCTGGGCGAAGAATTCGGGCTTGTTCCAGCCCGGGGATCGTAGCGAGAAAGCGTGACTGGACATCCGCCGGGAGCGATGTCGAAATTCCATTCGGATAAACTGTGGGATCCTCAAGCCCCTCAGGTTCCAGAAAGATTTGGTGGCTCTCCCGGTCGGCAAAGCGTACGACCTTGTCTTCAATTGAAGGGCAATAGCGGGGACCGCGACCGGTGATCGCGCCGGAATAGATGCCAGATTTGTGTATATTGGCGCGAACGATCGCATGCCCTGCGCGGGTTGTTCTCGTTAAGTGGCACGCAATCTGGCGATTCGGGATCGCTTCGGTCATCGTCGAAAGTGGTTCTGGAGGGTCGTCGCCCCATTGCGGCTCCAAGGCTGAATAGTTTATCGTGCGGCCGTCGATGCGAGGCGGAGTGCCCGTCTTGAGGCGACCGCAAGTGAAGCCGATGGCGTCAAGTGCCTTTGCTAGCGCTACAGAGGCTGCATCGCCGGCGCGCCCGGCGGACGTGCGCTCTTCGCCTAAATGGATCGTCCCGCGCAAGAATGTGCCGGTTGTGATTACGAGGGCGCCACAGATTAGTCTTGTTCCATCAGACAGGTCCAAGTGACATATTTTTGTGTGTGCTGTGGAAAAGCCGCATACTTCGGCCTCGATAATCGCCAGATTCGGCGTTTCTCTCAGCTGTCTCTGAATAGCGATTCGATATAATCGCCGATCAGCCTGGGTCCGTGGCCCCTGAACTGCCGGGCCCTTTCGACGATTTAGCACCCGAAATTGGATACCAGCTGCATCGGCGGCTTTCGCCATTAGCCCGTCCAGCGCATCTATCTCGCGCACCAGGTGCCCCTTTCCAAGCCCGCCAATTGCGGGGTTGCAGGACATGGCGCCGATCGTGTCCAACTTTTGGGTTATTAGGGCCGTACGCGCGCCAACACGCGCGGAAGCCGCCGCGGCCTCGCAACCAGCATGTCCACCGCCGACGACGACGACGTCGAAACATCGCATCCCGCCAGCGAAAAACTGTTTCACGTGAAACACCCTCTATTTACCTACACACATACGGGCAAATATGTCGTCGAGAACATCTTCAACATCGATTCGCCCCGATATCCGCGCCAATGCGCGAGCGGCCAAGCGTAAGTCCTCCGCAAGGAGTTCCAAGTTATCGTGTCCCAAGTTCAGCGCCCGAAGGAGCGCTGCCTCCGCGTCCAAGAACGCTCGTCGGTGCCGTTCTGTCGCGATCAGCGCAGACCCTCCGCAAAGTCTCTCGGCGAAGCGACCTAACTCGTCTAGTAAAGCGCTCAGACCGTTGCCCGTCCTCGCGGAAACACAGAGTATCGAACTTCCCGAAGAAGAAGAAAATTCCAAATCTCGCTCAACGAGATCAGACTTTGTCCGAACGATTAGGACAGGATGAATACCAGGCTGAATTGGCGGCGATGAAGTTCCACACTCGACAAGCCACAAAGTCAAGTCGGCGTCTTGTGCTCGCTTTTGCGCTCGCTCAATGCCCTCTCGCTCCACCTCGTCTTCGGACGCGCGGATTCCCGCCGTGTCAACCAGCGTCACCGGATATCCGGACAAATCAAGGGCCACTTCGACCAGATCCCGCGTTGTTCCCGGGTGAGGAGAAACGATAGATACCTCGCGCCTTGAAAGCGCATTCATCAAGGTCGACTTCCCGACATTCGGCGGCCCCGCGATAACAACACTTAGTCCGTGACGCAGACGTTCGCCCGCTTGCGCAGAGGCTAACATCGTTCGAATACGCTCGACCGCCTCCATTGTCAGGCGGTTAACGTCGCCTACCGTAATTGACTCAGCCTCCTCAATGTCCGAAAAGTCGATCTGAGATTCCAGGGCCGACATGGCGCGAATCAGTAGACGGCGAATGGATTCCGTTTCCCTGCTCAACTCTCCGCCCGCAACGCGAATGGCTTGTTTTCGTTGCGCCTCAGTCTCGCTCGCGACGAGGTCGGCTAAGCCTTCGACCTCCGCAAGATCGATTTTGCCGTTTTGGAATGCGCGAAGCGCAAATTCGCCTGGCTCGGCGAGCCGCAGCCCCGGAATCCTGTCGAGCGCCCGCATCACACTCTTAAGGACAGCGTGGCCACCGGTGATTTGTAGTTCCGCCATCTCTTCGGTTGTAAAGCTTCGCGGCGCAAAGAAGCGTATTACCAGCGCGCGGTCGAGCAATTCACCGGTCTCCGGATCTCGCAAGTCACGCAGTGACGCAATGCGATCCTTAAGATTGCAGTCTGACGCCAGCAACTGGATGGCAGCGTCGCAATCGGGTCCAGAAATGCGCACAATTGCGACCGCCGCTCTCCCCACACCCGTAGCGGGCGCGAAAATGGTTTCACGAGAGCTGTATTCGTCACGCATTTTTGCCATCTTCTAGGAGGCCGACGAGTATAGGGAGTTGCACCTACAGAAGATTCGGATCCCATACTTCAAATATCGGTACGAACAGACGGGGTCGCTCGCAAGTTGCGCCCTCGGGCCCGATTTCTGCCATCGCAGTTGGCTGCAGTTACTGGCTACATCGGTTGCGATTTGGAGAAAACAAATTGCTGCAACGGTGCCCTCGCCTGCAACGGGTCTAGAAATTGCGCCGACCAGCGGGGCAAAGCGCCCTAATTCTCCGGGCTGGCCGGTAGCTTCGGTCCGCCCTTCGATACGCCGACAAGGGCAGGCCTGAGGACTCGATCTCCGATCTTCCAGCCACTCTGAACGACCTCCGTCACAGTTCCCGAAGGAACCGATTCATCGGGCGTCTCAAACATCGCTTGGTGAAAATTTGGATCGAATCTATCGCCTTTTGGCTCCAATTTTTTTACACCGTGCCTGCCGAGCGCCGCCTGAAATTCGCGCGCGGTAAGCTCGACTCCGTCCACAAACGATCTAACCGTTGCATCAGCGCGAGCCTCCGCAGGCAAACTCTCCAACGCTCGGCTGAGGTTGTCCGCCACCGGCAAGAGATCACGCGCCAAAGCAGTTACCGCATAGATTCGTGCATCCGAAGCCTCGCGTTCCGACCTTCGGCGCATATTTTCCATGTCGGCTAGAGCACGCAACACACGGTCCTTCAACTCTGCATTCTCAGAATTGAGCTTTTCGATAACCGTGAATCCGTCCGATTCGTGTTTGCGGTCTCCACGGGCCTCCGGCTTCGTCGGCTCTGGCGAAGAAGCTTCTGTAGTATCATTCATGTGGTCGGGTATTCCCATGTTGGAGCTTCCGATATCAGGTCTTAAGCTAAAAAATCAAGCCGTATACGGCGATGGGGTCGTCAACCTTACTTAGGTTCAAAGGTGGCGAGCAAATGACGTCGAATCGCCGCCTGGCGCGACGCAGAGACTATTTTGGCTCCAGTCAGATCCGTGACGTAAAACGAGTCAACGACCTTTTCCCCAAATGTCATGATGTGAGCTGAACCAATATTCAGGCTTAGTTTCGATAACGCGGAAGTAAGTTCATAAAGTAGCCCGGGGCGATCCAGTCCGGAAATTTCAATTACAGTATAAAGATCAGAAAGTGTATTACTTATGATTATTTCAGGCTCGATAACAAAAGTAGCCGATATTATATCGTTCATCGTTCGATCAGAAACAAGTTCACTGACCTTTAGTTCTCCCCTCAATGCTCTCTCGATAGTTTGAGCTATACGCTTAGCCCGTCGAAGCTCATCTTCGTCATGTTCAAAGTTCCTGGAGACAAAAACGGTATCTAGCGCAAACCCATCGGTCGTGGTGAATATCTGCGCGTCGACAATGTTCCCGCCCGTCCCCGCGCAGGCTCCCGCCACGATTGACAGCAATCTTGGATGGTCCGGGGCGACGATGGTCAACTCAGTAACTCCACGAAATGCATCCGTTGCAACCTCCGTCGCCAAAGATCGAATTTCGGCGGACATGGCATAAAGTAAATGCGCGTGGGCAGTTTGACGTGCGAGGTCGACCTTAAGCCAATAGGCTGGATAATGACGTGCGGCGTAAGCATCAAAGTCGGGATCCGACCAAGCCGGCAACGCGCGCCGCAAAGACTCCTGGGCGGACGCTACTCGCATTTTGCGATCGATCGCGGAATGACCGCCACCGAGAACTACCTCGGTTTCCCAAAATAGGTTGCGTAGTAACTGTCCCTTCCAGCCGTTCCAGACGCCCGGACCGACTGCTCTGATGTCGCAAACCGTCAAGGTGAGCAGCATCCGAAGCCGTTCCAAAGTTTGCACTTTCGTCGCCAAGCTTTCGGCAGTCTTGGGATCTGAAAGGTCCCTGCCTTGCGCCATGTTCGACATCGTCAAATGGTGTTCTATGAGCCAGCAGACGCGATCGGTATCCGGCGACGAAAGGCCGAGGCGCGGGCAAAGCCGGCGAGCAACTTCGGCTCCAGCAATTGAGTGATCCGCGCGACGTCCCTTCGCGATGTCATGAAGGAACGCCGCCACGTAGAGTGCTGAGCGGTGCGTAATTCCTGGCACTATCTCGCTGACAAGCGGGTGTTCCTCCCGAAGACGTCCGGCTTCAATTTGACTCAAGATGCCGACGGTGCGCAGCAAATGCTCATCGACTGTATAGTGATGGTACATTGAAAATTGCATCATCCCGACGATGCGTCCGAAGTCCGGAATGAAGCGGCCGAGCACCCCGGCCTCATTCATGCGACGAAGTACGATTTCAGGAGATCGGCGGGAAGTCACGATTTCCATGAATAGTCTGTTGGCTTCCGGATCGGCGCGCATCCGCGCGTCGATGCGCCTTAGAGACTGTGTTACGCGTCGGGTTGCGTCTGGATGGATAGCGAGGCTGGACTGGTCAGCGACCCAATAAAGTCGAATCAAATTTGCCGGATCCCGCTCAAACGCGTCAGTGCGAGCCAAGTTTATGCGGTCATTGTCAATGCGAAAGTCAGGAGCATTGGCAACTGCGTGCGGCCTCCGCCGCAGACGGCTTAGGAACCGGTCAAGTCCTTGAGTCGGTTTCGCCTGTCTTTCCTCTAGCGCGGCGCAGACAATCGCAGTTAGATCGCCGACATCTTTGGCCACCAGGAAATAGTGTTTCATAAAGCGCTCGACTCCCGTCTGAGGCACACGCTCTGCGTAACCGAGCCGTTCGGCAACTGGCCGCTGTAGATCGAAGCTCAGGCGCTCCTCAGATCGGCCGGTTAAAAAATGCAAATGACAGCGGACTGACCATAAAAATTCCTCACAACGCCGAAACAACGCAAATTCTCTCGGCGAAAAGAGCCCCGAGGCGATCAATTCGCGCGGATCTCGCACGCGGTACACATATTTGGCGATCCAGAACAGCGTGTTGAGATCCCGGAGACCGCCTTTTCCCTCTTTGACGTTGGGCTCCACCAGATAACGCGACTCACCCGCGCGCTGAATTCGCGCATCTCGTTCAGCCAGCTTTGCGGACACGAAGTCGCTTGAGTTTTTGGCCAAGACTTCCTTATCAAGGCGCGCGCGAAAACGATCAAAGAGGGTCTCGTCACCGTCCAAGAAACGAGCCTCAAGTAAGGATGTTCGTATTGTCATGTCGGCTCGAGCCTGACGCAAACATTCTTCCAATGATCGAGTGGCGTGCCCTACCTTCTGTTTGAGATCCCATAGGACATAAAGAATCGTCTCGACGATTTTCCTCTGGCCGACGTCAGACGAGTCTGGAAGCAGAAAGAGCAAGTCGATATCCGATCCAGGAGCGAGCAGACCGCGCCCATAGCCGCCTACGGCGACGATAGCGAGATTTGATGAAGCCGCTGAGCCGGGCTGGGTAAGCTTTGCAATATCGTATATTGAGGCAACCAGTTGATCCTGGAGATTGCTCATTCCCTCCGCGCACGCGCGGCCTTTGCCTCCAGTCTCAAGGGTCAGTTTGGCCTGCTCACGACCTTGCTCAAGAGCGGCACGAAATAGTGCGACCGAGACGACCCTGAATGCTGAGGCGCTTCCGCGCGACTCCGCCCAAGCAACTTGCAGTTGACGTCTCAGAAGTTCACGATCCAAGCTGCTTCGCGGTGTGGTCGACCGCCGTCTGCGGCTCAGAAAGGCCACTTGCGACTCCATTTCCGGGCAATCAGACCGGGCGGCGAGATTTTACTATCTCGACCGCGTTCCTCTTTGCTTCAATCACGTCCCAGATGGCGGCTGCGAGGTTATTGCCTGTCAGCTGGAGGATCGAACGCAGCCCTGTTGGGGAAGTCACATTGATCTCGGTCAAATATCCATCGATGACATCGATCCCTGCAAAAACAAGGCCGCGCTCTTTGAGCGCAGGTCCCAATTTTCTGCAAATCTCTCGTTCCCGCTCCGTAAGCTCCGTTTTTAATGCAGAGCCGCCGCGCACCATGTTCGCCCGAATGTCGTCCCCCATTGGCACTCGGTTGACCGCTCCTAGCGGTTCTCCGTCAATCAAAATGATCCGCTTGTCCCCCTTGTTCACTGCCGGCAAAAATTTCTGAATGACCCAAGGCTCCTGAAAAGTTACGGAGAAGAGGTCGAACAATGAGCCGAAATTCATATCCTTCTCTTCCACCCTAAAGACAGCGGCGCCTCCGTTTCCGTATAATGGCTTCATAACGACGGCGCCATGCCGCGCGCGAAAAGCATCGATTTCGTTCCGATCGCGCGAAATTAACGTTGGCGGCATGAGCTCGGGAAAATCCATTACGAAAAGTTTCTCAGGTGCATCGCGTACCGCTCGCGGATCATTGACAACTAAGACACGAGGTTGAATTCGCTCGAGCAAATATGTGGTCGTGATATATGCTAAATCGAAAGGAGGGTCCTGCCTCAGCAGCACGACATCAACTTCGCCGAGTTCAATTCGCCGGAAATCACCGAGTGCCGCATAATCGTCGGGCAAATCTCTCACCGACAGCGGTTGAACCCATGCAACTAGCCGGGCGCCGTCGAGCGCCAACCGGTTCGGTGTGTAGTACAGCAAGGCGTGTCCTCGCGATTGTGCCTCGAGCAGCAATGCGAAGGTCGAGTCGCCTGCGATTTGGATGCGCTCGATAGGATCCATCTGAACGGCTACGGTCAAGTGCATATTAAGGCTCGCCTCAATTGGTAACTCAGGAAATATTGATGGTATACGCGGCGATCTCATGATGGGGGAGCCGCCAGGGCGAGATGAACACCGCATCACCTCGCAAAGTCGACCCGTTCGCCCAAGGGTTTCGGGTTAACCAAGCCCTGGCCGCCCGCGAAATGCGCCGACGTTTATTCGGCTGGATTGCTGTTAACGCTTGCTCGAATTCCTTGCGCGCTTTCACTTCTACAAAAGCGATTGTTGTCCCGCGTTGGATTACAATATCGATTTCGCCTCCTTTGACCACGAAGTTGCGCGCTAAAACTCGATATCCTCGTGCCAGCAGCCAAGCGGTAGCGATCCATTCCGCGCGCAACCCGAAGAGATTCGCTCTAAGCTTGGCGGGTGAGCCCTCGTGGCCAGACTTTTTCATTGGCGCTCGCGGGCGAGGCGAAGCGCCCGTGCGTAAACCTCGCGACGGGGTAAGCCGGTGTCCGCGGCGACAACGGCGGCGGCGTCCTTCAAAGAAAGCCGCTCAAGAGCGGCTTCGATTTCCTTGTCAAGATCCTCCTTGGAAACGGTTTGGAGTGCTGACGGAGGGCCGACCACGATTACAATTTCCCCTCTAGGTGGCCCTGCGGCGGAATAGTGCGCGGCGAGCTCGGCGAGGCTGCCCCGACGAGTCTCTTCGAACATTTTGGTAAGCTCCCGCAAGACAGCGGCCGGACGGGCCCCGATCTCGGCCGCTAGATCCGCCAACATTCCCGCAAGTCTGTTAGGAGCCTCGTAGAATACCATGGTGGCTGGGATACAGGCTAGCTCATTGGCCCGCTTCCGCCTAGCAGCGCTTTTCGGGGGCAAGAAACCCTCAAAGAAAAAGCGGTCGGTCGGCAGACCGGCAGTGGTCAATGCGGTCAGAACCGCTGATGGTCCGGGCAAACTTCGCACGCAAACCCCCGCTGCGACGCATTCAACGATCAGTTTGTAGCCAGGATCCGAAACAAGTGGGGTACCTGCGTCCGAGATAAGAGCTATAGCTTGTCCTTTAGCCAATAGCGACAGAATAAGCGGCCTCATGTCAGCGGCATTGTGCTCGTGGTATGCGATAAGAGGCGTATCTATTTCATACTGGCCGAGGAGACGGCGAGAAATTCTTGTGTCCTCAGCGAGAACTGCGTCAACCGCAGCCAACGTCTTCAACGCGCGCAAAGTGACGTCGCCTAGGTTTCCGATCGGCGTCGCTACAATATGGAGACCCTGCTCGATCCTCTCAACGACCGTCCGGGTTTTGAGAGCTGTAAACGCTCGTATATGCCGTGGAGCCGGACCCCACGATTGCGCGCCTGAGCGAGGCGTGGTCATTTTACAACCCTCCTATCGGGGTCGGACAACAGGTGCCTCTGACCCGCCTATTTTCCTTACCATTTGGCGCCGAAAATGCCACACTCTGGGCACCCAACCTGTTGTTGGCGACCTTGGGGGCTGAACTACTGCGATCCGCAGGTCAGATCGCGCGAACCACGAAGCCAATATATTAAGCGGTGCCGAATCGGTAAATGGAGAAATATTTGGCCATCAAAGCATTTCCAGATTGGCCACA
>Ga0182016_10004625_pt1 | contig 15148 bp, 14 predicted proteins | sample 712S2MmetaG_FD_120491 | JGI IMG/M metagenome (GOLD analysis project Ga0182016, IMG submission 120491) | Permafrost microbial communities from Stordalen Mire, Sweden - 712S2M metaG | ecosystem: Environmental > Terrestrial > Soil > Wetlands > Permafrost | place: Sweden: Stordalen | collected...
GAACACAGATGAACACAGATAAGAACAATCCTTGTTTTTTTGTCTTATCCGTGTTCATCTGTGTTTATCCGTGGCCAATAATGTCTTTGCCCGGACTCGAAGAGATCACTCTCATTCCCCCACCTCAGGAGGTCTGAGTCTCGACCCAGCAGGCAGGAGTGCCTGCGCCACGAAAACGGGCTCATCCCAAATTCCACGACGTCAGGAGTTCTGAAGTCCCTCTTGAGTCTGCGGGCGGACTGAAGGTGGGGCAGGCGGTGCTCGCCTGCCCTTTATTCTGTTTGGGCAGCCGCCCTGGTTCAACCCGGGCCGAGCGGCAGGCGAGCACCGCCTGCCCCACCTCGGGAGCTCTCGCTCTGGAAACTGCTCGTAAGCTATCGATCCGCCGACCGCTTGCGGCGAAGCCGCGCTGTGCCTGTGGTGAATATTTTTCCCCTCGACAAAAGAGAAAAACCGCACCGGACCTGTCCCAAGACTTTCGGGACCAATCCGATGCGGCTCGCCCGTGGCTGGGCTGGGGTACGGCGTCGGGCTGCCTGGATTACAACTTTTGTCGCACCATTCCTGGCTAGGTCCGCGTCCTATTTTCCTCGCCAGAAACGCCAAACAACTACCGCTACCTGTACCCCCGGAGAGAACATCTGAAACCGTCCGGCAAAAATCCCCTCTGCGGCAACCAACAACGGAAAACGAACGAGCAAAACTACTGCAAACATCGGCTCCCGCAAGCACGCTGTCACCGCCTGCCCATTCCTCTTCCGCCTGCCTGTTGCAGCAGAGGGCAGGTTTGAAAGGTCATTTCGCCAATTCAGCTCTCTAATTAGCAATCGGACGACCACTTGCCAACGTCTCCGGTCCGGCTTATTTTCAGTAATATGACTGCAAGCGGCGCGGCCGGGCTGTGGAGCGCTGGGCGGAGCGTGTGTCCCTATGACACAATCAGGATGAATGGCCACAAAAATAGGGCTTTTGATGGCGCTTTGCTCGGCATCCCTGCTGATGGCGCAGACGCCCGCCGACGACGATCCCATCGTGGTCTCCACCGAGCATCCCCGGTTGCTGCTGCGCCCCGCACGCCTGCGCCTGCTGCGCCGCGAGCGGGACCGGACCTCGGCGCGCTGGCAGCAGTTTCAATTGTTCCTGGCTGGCCACGCGGCCATGCCGGAGACCGGCTTCGCCCAAGCGCTCTACTACCAGGTGGCCGGCGATGCCGAAGCCGGACGCGAAGCCATAGCCTGGGCGCTCGGGCCGGCCACCGATCTGCGGCAGCAGGCGCTGGTCTACGACTGGTGCCAGGATCTGCTCAGCGAAGCGCAAAACCGCGACCTCGCCGCACGCCTGCAGCGCGGCATGTCCGACACCGCCTCCAACGACGCCATCGCCGCGGTGCGCGCGCGGGTGATGGCGGCGGTGGTGCTCTTCGATCACGTGCCGCAAACTCCCCGGAAGGAGTTGGAGAGCGTGGTTCGCGGCTGGTGGGCGCGCAAAATGGCGCCCGAACTGGCCGCGGGACGCACCGTGGTGGCGCGGGAAGACGCCTACGCGCTGTATGAACTGCTGCACGTGCTGCGCGACAACACCAATCTGGATCTGCGCGAGTCCGCCCGGTCGTTTTTCCGGGGCTTCCCCACCGAGCACCTGGTGAGCTACTATCCGGCCCCATTGGAGGCGCCGGAAAACGGCTACTACATCGGCGCCGCCCGCCGCACGGGCGAGCCCGACCTGCGCGCGGCGGCGCTCTCCCGCGCGGCCGAACTGGCCATGGTGGCGTTCGACACGAATGCCGCGGACACGCAACTGCTGCAAGGCTGGCTGATGCACGACCGCTACCTGCTGCGCGGCGCATTCGGCATTCCCTACGAATTTCTGTGGGCCAATCCGTATCAACCCGGATTGAGCTACGACCACGCCCCGCTGGTCTGGCACAATGCCGATTTCGGCCACCTGTTCGTCCGCTCCGACTGGGAAGATACCGCCGATTGGTTCGGCAACTTCGACGGTGCGATGCAGAGCTTCCGCAATGGCCGCGTGACTGCCCTCGACCCGGCCCATCCGCCCGCCCCTTTGCTATTGCACACGGCGGCCGTCTGCTTCGGGCGCACTGCGCGCCGTTTCCGTGTCACTGTGGACGAAGGCAGCGCGGTCTTCATTGTGGGTCTGGATCCGCGCCACACCTACCAGGTGGAAGTGGACGACGAAGAGGTGTACGAAGCCGGCGCCGACTCGGGCGGCATCCTCGAACTGGAAGTGCCGCCGGGCAGGGAAATCGGAGTGAGGATAAAGTAGAACACCGCGCGGCGTGCAGCCTCATTTGATTCCTGGTATGACCTGGGATGACTCCGGAGGTGGGGCAGGCGGTGCTCGCCTGCCCGATCCCGCAGTTTCAGAGTCCTATGCCGCTATGGACCGCGCCTCGACGCGGCAACCCGGCTGAAAGCCGGCCGCTTTCCTCAGAACGCCCATCGCCACAGACTCGCGCCCACGGTGTAACCGGCGCCAACCGCGGCCAGCAGGACCAGATCGCCCTTCTTGAGACGGCCCTCGCTGATGGCATCGCGGGTGGCCAACGGGATGGTGCCGGCAGTGGTGTTGCCGTAGCGGTCGATATTGATCATCACCTTCTCGGGAGCAATGCCCAATCGGTCGCCGGCCGCGGTGATGATGCGTTTGTTCGCCTGGTGGGGAATCATCACGGCCACATCCTCGCCGGTGAAGCCATTGCGGGCCAGCACGTCGCGGCAGGTCTCGTACATCTTGCGGACGGCGTACTTGAAGACCTGCGAACCATCCTGATGGACGTAGTGCAGGCGCTGGTCCACGGTTTCGTGGGAGGCCGGTAACCGGCTGCCGCCGGCGGGCATCTTGAGGGCGTCGCCGCCGGAGCCGTCAATTTCGCCCAGGAAGTCGATGAATCCCAGGTTCTCCTCACCCTCCGCTACCGGCTCGATCAGCACGGCTCCGGCGCCATCGCCGAACAAAACGCAGGTGGCCCGGTCGGTATAGTCGATGATGCGGCTCATGGTATCGGCGCCGATCACCAGGACCTTCTTGTGCGTGCCGGCTGCCACCAGGTGCGCGCCCACGGTGGTCCCGTAGACGAAACTGGAGCAGGCCGCGATGAGGTCGAAGCCCCAGGCGCCGCGCGCGCCGATGCCGTGCTGTACCAGGCAGGCCGTGGATGGAAACATGAAATCGGGCGTGACCGTGCAGACGATGATGGCGTTCACTTCGGACGCGTCCACGCCGCGTTGCGCCAGCGCGCATTTGGCGGCTTCGATGGCCATGTCGGACGTCGCCATATCTTTGGCGGCGATGTGCCGCTCCCTGATTCCGGTGCGCTCCAGAATCCACTGATTGTTGGTGTCTACCAACTTCTCCAGGTCCAGGTTGGTGAGAAGTCCGGGCGGGGTATAGCACCCCAGTGCGCTGATTTTCGCCTTTAACAAATTGGTTTGTCCTTAAGGATTCAGGGTAACTCATCGGCCTGCCGGGAATCCAACGCGCTACCCTAGGGGGAGCATGTCCGATTCAGAGGGAACGCTGCTTCCCGGTTTTCAGAGTTCCCTGTTTTTCGAAACGCCCGAAGAGATTTATGCGCGGGTGTTCCGGGAACTGAAGCCGCGCACGCCGGCGCCGGAGTTACATGTGGAGTTCTGCCGCTTCGCTAATGCGGACAGCTTCATCAAATTGGAAAACGGGAGTCTGCGGGTGCGGATTTCGGACCTGCTGGCGGCCGCGCCGGCGCCGGTCATGGAGGCCCTGGCCTACATTCTGCTGGGAAAGCTGTACCGCAAACCGGTGGCGCGCCTGTACAACCATCGCTACCGGCTATATCTGAATCGACGCGACATGCGCCACCAGGCTCATCTGGTCCGCCAGATCCGCGGGCGCAAGTTCGTCTCCGGTCCGGCCGGCGCGGTCTACAACCTGGAAGAGATCTTCGAGCGGCTCAACCGGCAGTTTTTCGACGGTCTGCTGGGGATGCCTCGTTTGGGCTGGAGCCGGGGAGTTTCGCGCAATATGCTGGGCCATTTCGACCCTTCGCACAATGCCATTATCATCAGCCGGATTTTCGATCAGCCGGGCCGCCCGGCGCTGGCGTTAGAATACGTGATGTTTCACGAAATGTTACATTTGCAATATCCGGTGGACCACAATGGGGCACGGAGGCGGGTGCATACGAAGGAATTTCGCGATGCGGAAAAGAAATTCCCGCAATTCAAAGAAGCCAAAGACATGTTAAAGCGGCTATAGCGGTCGACAGCAATGAACCCCTATAGCCGCCCCGGAAAACCGGAAAAGCCGAATTGCTTCAGGCACCCATTGAAAGGGTAGCCGGAACCAGGCTTCGCAACTCCAGGCGCATCAGGTCGAAATTCTTGACCAGACTCGTCACGTCAACCCCGCACAGCCCCCAACGGTATAGGAATAGGCGGAAATAAACCATGCCCATTTCGCAAGCAAACATCAACTGTTGCTGAACCAGCACGCCAGCCAAATCGGGCCGATCCTGCCGGGACTGCAACATGAGGATCTTGATGGCCGAACAAACCCTTTGAAAATCGCCATTCAGACAGCGCAGATAACCACGGAAAATCTGGCACCGTTGAATGCGGAGTTTGGTAGCCATTCGGGGAGTGAAACCAGGCTGAGAGCGAAGGAACTCAAAATCGCCGCCGTCCAATAAACGCATCATCGGACGATAACGTTCAATCGAAAGTTCATCGATCCATTCAGCGGTCAACGGCAGACTGCTACCGTTGAACGCCATCCTGCGGACGAGCAGAAATAGCGCAATAGCTAACGCCAGGAATGTCACAATCGAAATGGCAAGCACGTATTCCATGACACCCACACTTTCTCCGTCAGGTTAAGAATAATGCTATTTCCAATGAAATGCAACAGAGTAACGGGCATATCGGTACTACTTTAACTAAAGATAGCACCTAATTTACCAAAGGATATCACTCTTATTTTCGGGAAACTTTGAGGAGGGTGGCGTTCAGGAGGTCGAGTTGTTGCAGGATGCGCTCTTCGGAATCGGGGCGTAACTGGGGCCCGCGGACCTGGACTTCTTCGCCCTTGGCACTGAGCAGCAGCCACCAGGCTATGGCGCAGGTTGAGGAAATCGCGGTGGCAACCACGTTGATGCTGAAGGTCACGTGGTATCCCAGCAAGGTGCGCCAGAGCAGGACTAGCGCATCGCTTAAAAAGAAGACCGAGTAAATCACCGTATGCACCACGACGTTCCGGCTGAGCGGTACGGGATATTTGGTTAAGAACCATACAATCAATAAGATAAAGATCACCAGCGCGAGGTCCACACCACGTTCGGCGCCGACCTCATACATCAGCAGCCTGGAAGGTTCGGGCAGGCTTGGACCCAGTTTCGGCAACAGGGTCAACACGGAAATGGTTCCCGAAATCAACACCGCCCCATACATGGCCCACCGGCCAAGGGTGTATAAGCCCTTATACCGCTCCAGCACCAGGCTGTAGAGTTCAACCACCACTAAAATATAGAGCAGTAAGAAGATCGGTTCGGAAAAAATATATACGTAGAAATACAAGTCGGACCTGACCCCGTCTCCACCGTGCAGGCCCTTGAGGTTGGTGAGAATTAGAAAACCCGTCATGTAGGGGATGCGCAGAACAAAATACGCAAAGAAGATTCGATAGCGGCGAGAAAGACCCGAGGTGAGAAGTTTGAGAACCGTCAGAGCGGTTCCCAGGATGGCGACAACCTGGAAAATGGAAACAAGCAGCGCGGCGCTCAGCATTATATTAACGGTCTCAGAACCGATTCTAACACTTGGCGCCGCACTGAATTACGGCCGTCCCCTAATGTACAAACGGGCAGGGGTTGCACGCCGGTAGCGGCACTTCGATCCGGGCCGTGCGAGCTGTTGCCAAGAACGCAAACGCCATCAACGCCAGAACTACGAGCTTTTTCATGGGGCCGATCCTTTCTACTGTTAACTTCCTATAGTAAGCTGAGTACTATACTAGGCGTGACTGTACCGTAGTAGGGGGTTGTACCTTAAGTTTTTCCAAAAGCAGAACAGGATCGGCCCGTGAGCGGGCCGCAATAGCTCCGCACATCACCGTTTACAAGTTGACAGACCCTTGATATACAATTGAATATCTAGGGCCTTAGCCCTAACAGTGGTCCGGTACGTAGTCCCGGCATCCTGGAAACGGGGGCGTTCGCAGTTTGGCGGAGTATCTGGCAAATTCGCAATCGGCTCGGACCCCGGGAGCCATATTGTGGCGCAAGACCCTGTCCCAGGTGCCCACTGTCTTTGGCCGTCTTGCCTTCCTGGCGTCTCTTCGGGATGCCGCCACCGGCCGGTACAGTCACGAAGCCCTGCTGCGGATCCTGGGACCGGAAGACACGGATCGCGCCCTCTGTAATAGCCACCACCAGGTTTTCTCTGAGTGGTTGCGGTTTAGTCTGGCGGAGCAGAAATCCGACCTGGATGAATACTTCAGCACCACCGGGATCTCTCGGCAGGCGCTCGAGTACCGCCATCTGATGCCACCGACGGCACGCGACGTGGAGCGCCAGTTATACCTTACTGATTTGGAGACTTTGCTGGAATTGTTGAAATACGAGCATGGCGGCGCTTTCTCGATTCCAGGAGCATAGCCACTCCGGTCACCTGACCCACCACGTCGATATCCGAATAATCGAAAAGCACCGGCGGTTGTTGTGCGGCCGGATGCGGCTGCCACAGCAAGTGTCCGGCAACATCCGTGCACCAGCCGACGCGATATCCGTCGCGATGTTCGAGGAAATAAATGGGCCGGTCGAGTTCACTGGTCCACCCGTCGACCGCTATTTTCCGCCGATTTTGATCGATCAGCACCAGGGATCCCGGATGGAGAATCGGATACATGGACCAATCCGCCAACCCGATGAAGCCATAATTGAGGTGCCGCTGCTCCGCCCCGCTCAGGAAACTCAGTGGCATTTTCCCCCAACGGCGAATCAAATAGCTCAGAAACGTGGTCTTGCTCAGGTCGATTTCGCGCTCGAGCGGCGGCGGAACCGCCGAATTGTCGGCCGGGAAATGCACGGCATGGGTCTCGTCGAGCGGGACCTGCAAGGCGTCGGACGGCAACATCTCTAGGGGAACTCCGAACCAGCGGAGCACCTCCTTCCAGTCCAACTTGTATATGGCGCACAGCGTATAAAGACGATAGATGGTGGGCAGCGTCCCTTTATTCTCGATATCGGCAAGACGGCTGAGCGCCACGGCGAACTCCTCGCTGTTGCGGCGCATGGCGATCTTCTGGCTGGCTTCCGCCACATCGCGGTACGTCAATTTCAACCGTTCGCGGGCCTGTCTGAGCTTCTCCCCGGGACGCTCCATGTTATGATCCTCGCTGTGCGGTGCCGCCTTCCGAGGGCGATCGCCGGCGAATCGCAGCCGAACGGAATTATAGCCCGCAGTGCTCGGGACAGCAAGGGAAATGTGCTGGTTTTGTTCTGAAATCGGAACAGAGATCAAAAGAGCGGAGAAACACCGTGGTGAGAGTGATCGTGGGAATCTCGGGGGCCAGCGGCGCCATCTACGGCCTTCGCCTGCTGGAACGCTTGGCCAGCCAGAGAAATGTGGAGATTCACCTCATTTTATCGAAATCCGGCGAGAAGACGCTGTTTCTGGAAACGGGCAAGCTGGCGGCTGACGCGCGCGCCCTAGCGCACTTCTGGCATCCATTCGAGGATATCGGCTCGCGCCTGGCGAGCGGGTCGAGCGCCGCGGACGCCATGGTGGTGGCGCCCTGTTCCATCCACACTATGTCGGCCATCGCCAACGGAATCAGTTCTAACCTGCTGGTGCGCGCGGCCGATGTCATGCTGAAGGAAAAGCGCAAGCTGATTCTATTAGTGCGGGAAAGTCCATTTCATTTGGGACACTTGAGGAATATGACCGCGCTGGTGGAAATGGGCGCAATCATAGCCCCGCCGATCCCCGCCTTTTACAATCATCCGGAGACTGTGATGGACATTGTGGATCACAGCGTGGACCGGGTATTAGATCTGCTGGGCTTGCCCGACCGCGCAGTACGGCGCTGGGAGGGAGTTTCGAAATGAAGAGTAAGACTAAGACACCGGCCTTGATTGCGTTCCAGGGCGCGCGCGGGGCCTTCAGTGAAGAGGCGGCGCGCAAACTGGTGGGGCCGCAAACTCGCGTTCTGCCCTGCGAACGTTTCGAAGATGTCTTCCGGAGTCTGAAATCCGGGGCGGTTTTGGGCGCGGTGATTCCGATTGAAAACACCCTGGCGGGATCGGTGCATGAAAACTACGACCACCTGGTGAACTTCGAATTACCGATTGTGGCCGAAACCAGCGTGCGTATTGTTCACAACCTGATCGTGAGAAAAGGCGTCGCATTTTCGAAAATACGGCGCGCTTATTCCCATCCGGTGGCCCTCAACCAGTGTCTCGATTTCTTTGCAAAGAATCCACAAATTGAGCGAGTTCCTTTTTATGACACCGCCGGCAGCGTGAAAATGATTGTCGATGAGGAACTCGGTGATGCGGCGGCGATTGCTTCGTCGGTGGCGGCGGAAATATATGGCGCGCGGATTTTACGCCGGTCGATAGAAAGCGACCGGCAGAATTTCACGCGTTTCTTTTTATTGCGCACGGAAACCTATGCGCGCCGGCACGTAATTTCTCCGGCCGCGCATACCACCTGGAAAACGTCGCTGGTATTTAGCACGCACAACGTCCCCGGCGCTCTGTTTCGCGCCCTGAGTGCGTTCGCTTTGCGGGATCTGAGCCTCACCAAAATCGAATCGCGCCCGCTGCGTGGGAAGCCGTGGGAATACCTGTTCTACGTGGATTTTCTGGGCCGCGTGGATACTCCCAACGCACAGAACGCTCTGAATCATCTGCGGGAACTGGCGGACTTCCTGAGGGTGCTGGGCTGTTACCCGAAAGGGGCGTAGCGGGGCAAAATACGCTCCCTAACGGTCGCGGCTCTGTAACTAATTGCGAACACTCGGGCAGTCGTTACAGAGCCGGGCCCAGAGGGCACCCCGTTAGGGAGCGTTCACCGGTGACAGACCTTTCCCAGATCGGTTACGCACCCGACTGGTGGCGGGTGCTTAAACAGTTTCGGGATTTTGGTTAAGAACCGCTTGCTGGCGCGCGCGGCTCAGAATGGCGTCTCAATGTTTGTAAGTGTTTACAGAGCCGCGACCGCGAGGGAGCGGTCGACGTGCCTCCCGAAACCGTTTACGCACCCGACCGGTGGCACGAAAGCGCGCCGGGCAGTAAGCTGGTCTTATATATGGGTAACGCTTGATGGTCAGCCGGGCGATCCTTCTCCCCAGCCTCCTAATGGCGCTGGTAGCGAGCGCCTCCGGTCCGGCGGCGATCGCCATCGACTATCCCCAGGACGGGTCGATCTTTCCGCCCGAAATCACACCTCCCACATTCCTCTGGCACGATGGCAGCAGAGGCGTCACCTCCTGGCGGATCGACGTCTCTTTCGGCGCCGGCACGTCCCCCATTCACGCCATCTCCAAGGGCGAGCGCCTCCGCATCGGTAAGATCGACCCGGATTGCGTGGCCCCTACCAACAAGCCGCCCATACTCACCCCGGAGCTCGCGGCAGCGCATTCCTGGACCCCGGACGCGGCCACCTGGCAAGCCATCAAGCGCCACTCAGTGGACCGCGCCGCCACCGTGACCATCGGCGGCTTTCGTCCGGACGCCCCGGACGCGGCCGTCTCCTTTGGAAAAATCGCCATCCGCACTTCCAGCGACCCCGTGGGCGCTCCTATCTTCTATCGCGACGTGCCGCTGATGCCTTCGGAGCTGGAAAAAGGCGTCATCAAACCCCTGGCGTCGGAAGCCATTCCGCTGGTCGCCTGGAGGGTCCGCAATGTGGGCGAAACCAGCGGCCGCGTCGTGATGGATAACCTGCCGGTGTGCGCCAACTGCCATTCCTTTTCCGCCGACGGCAAGACCATGGGCATGGATCTCGATGGCCTGCAGAACAACCGCGGCATGTACATCCTGGCTGCGGTCGCGTCCCAAATGGCGGTCCGCAAGCAGGATTTGATCGAGTGGAGTTCGCCGGAAGGCAAGCTGAAAGGGCGGGTGCGCGTGGGCTTCATGTCGCAGGTCTCACCCGACGGACAGTTCGTGGCCACCACGGTCAACCCGGACTCCATGGCGGCCGCCGGACCCGAGCCCCCGAGCAATTATTACGTGGCCAATTTCAAGGATTACCGCTTCCTCCAGGTCTTCTATCCAACCCGCGGAATCGTGAGCTGGTATAGCCGCCAGACTGGCGTCCTGCAGCCGCTGCCCGGCGCCGACGACCCGCATTTTGTGCAGATGGGCGCGGTGTGGAGTCCCGACAGCCAGTACCTGGTATTTGCGCGCGCTCCAGCCACCGACGCCAATCCGCCGGGCGCGCCGCTGCCGAAATTCGCCGGCGACCCGAACGAACTCCAAATCCAGTACGACCTCTACCGCGTTCCGTTCCACAACGGGCAGGGTGGCGCGGCCCAACCGATCACCGGCGCGTCGCGGAACGGCATGAGCAATACCTTTCCCAAGGTGTCGCCCGATGGACGCTGGATCGTCTACGTGCAGGCTCGCAACGGGGAACTGATGCGTCCCGACAGCCAGCTATACATCGTCCCGGCGGAGGGTGGCGTTGCGCGGCGCATGCGGTGCAATACGCCGCGCATGAATTCGTGGCACAGCTTTTCCCCCAACGGCCGCTGGATGGTGTTCTCGTCGAAGGCCCGGTCGCCGTATACGCAGCTTTATCTCACGCACATCGACGCCGATGGCGACGACAGCCCGCCCATCCTCATCGACAACGCTACCGCCGCGAATCGCGCCGCCAACATTCCGGAATTCGTGAACGTTGCGGCGGACGGTTTGCGGCAAATCGGCGGGCCGGTGATCGACTATTACCGGCTGGTAAACAGCGCGGCGTATCTGCAAAGGACCGGATCCTACGAGGCTTCCGCGGCCAAGTGGAAAGAGGTTCTGGAACTGACCCCCGACGACGAGTCCGCGCAGCGCAATCTGGGAACGGTGCTGTTGATGACCGGCCGCCGCGAAGAATCGGCGGCGCATTTGCGGAAGGCTGCCGAGATCAAACTGCGCGCGGCGGTGGAGGCCGATCCGCAATCCGCGCGTGGGTTCAGCGATCTCGGCGCGCTGCTGGCGCAATCGGGGCGCGCCGAAGAAGCCGCCGCGCAATTCCGGAAAGCGGTGGAGCTGAAGCCCGATTCTGCCGCCGCGCGCGTGGAACTGGGCGAGGCGCTGGCCAAGGCGGGAAGGCCGGACGAGGCGCTGGTGGAACTCCGCAAAGCGCTGGATACCGACCCGGGAAACGCGCCCGCGCACTATGCTCTGGGCCAGGTTCTGAACCGGCGGGGGGACGCGCCATCGGCCATCCGCGAATGGCGGCGCGCGCTGGAGCTCGACCCGAAAAATGCGGAAGTCCACAGTGCCCTGGGTGACGCGTTGCAGGTCCAAGGGCGGACAGCGGAGGCGCTGGCCGAGTGGCGCGAGGCGATCGAACTGCGGCCCAACGACGCGGCGACGCTGCGGCGCGCCTCCTGGGTGCTTTCCACCTCGCCCGATGCCGCCATCCGCAACGGCGACCAGGCCATGGCGTTCGCGGTACGGGCCATGCAGCTCGGCAGAAAAGATGCGCGCATGCTGGATATTCTGGCGGCGGCGTATGCCGAAAAAGGGGACTTCGAATACGCCGGGTTGACGGCGCGCCAGGCGCTGGCGGCCACCGCGCCCGAGAACCAGCCTGCCCTGGCGGAGCAGATCCGCGGCCGGCAGGCGTTGTACCTGGCGCACCAGCCGTTTCGCGATCGGGATACACTTGTACGGGAGTAACTCATGAAATCCCTGCTGCTGGTCTGTTCGTTCCTTTGTCTCGGTGTTGCCACGCTCCAGGCGGCCAGCACGCCTGCCAATGCTCTGCTGGTCCTCGAAAAAGAGCAAAACACGTTGGTGATTGTGGATCCCGCGACCCTGACGATTGTGGCGCGCGTGCCCGTTGGAAACGATCCGCACGAGGTCGCCGTAGCGGACGACGGGAAGACCGCCTACATATCGAACTATAGCGGCGGCAACACCATCGCGGTGGTCGACCTGGTGGCCCAAAAGCCGCTGGCTCCCATCGACCTGGGCGCTTTGCGTCAACCTCACGGGCTGGAATTCGTGAACGGTAAGTTGTACTTCACCGCCGAAGGCGCCAAGGTGGTGGGCCGCTACGACCCCGCTACGCAGAAGATCGACTGGGTGATTGGCACGGGCCAGAACCGCACCCATATGGTGACCGTTTCGAAGGACCTCAAAACGGTCTTCACGTCGAATGTGAGTTCGGCGACCGTCAGCATTATCGGGCAGGGCACGGCGCAAGGCCCCGGCGGTCCTCCGCGCGGACCGGGTGGCCCCGGCGGTCCTCCGCGCGGGCCGGGTGGTCCTGGCGGCCGTGGTCCTGGCGGCCCTCCGCCGGGCCGTGGTGCGCCGGATTGGATCGTCACGAATATCCCGGTGGGCCATGGATCGGAAGGCTTCGACCTGGCTCCCGATGGCAAGGAACTTTGGGTCGCGAACGCGCAGGACGGCACCATCTCCATCGTGGATGTGGCCGGCAAAAAGGTGGTCGTGACCATTCCGTCCACGCAATCGGCCAACCGCCTGAAGATCACGCGGGATGGCAAGTATGTTTTCGTCTCCGATCTGGGCGGCAACGATCTGCTGGTAGTGGACGCGGCCACGCGCAAGGAATATAAGCGAATCACGCTGCCCGCCAGTTCGGAAGGCCTGCTGATGTCGCCCGACGGGAAGCTGGTCTACACCACGCTGAATTCACGCGATGCCGTCGCGGTGATCGATCTGAAGACCATGACCATGACCGGCGAAGTCAAGACTGGCCGCGGCCCGGATGGGCTGGCGTGGGCCGCACGAAAGTAAGGGAACGGGAGGAATCTATGAGAACGTTCGTTCTGGCAGGAATCGCTTTACTGGCTGCTACGCCGGTGGTGAGCGCGGCGGATGAGCCGGCGCGTCCGCACATCACGGGCATCGCGCACATGGCCATCTATGTCCACGACATGGAGAAATCGCGCGCCTTTTACCATGACTTTCTGGGATACGACGAGCCTTACCAGCTCAACAATCCGGACGGCACCTTGTCCATGACTTTCTTCAAGGTGAACGAGCGCCAATACATCGAAGTGTTCCCCGAAAGAGCTCCCGGCACGGACCGTCTGAACCACATTTCGTTGGAGACCGACGACATTGAAGGCCTGCGCCGGTATCTCGCGGCGAAGGGCGTCAAAGTGCCCGCTAAGCCCGGCGTGGGCCGCATCGGGAACCAGAATTTCAATATCACCGATCCCGATGGCCACACCGTCGAGATGGTGCAGTACATGCCGGACGGATGGACCGTGCGCGAAAAGGGAAAGTACCTGCCGGATCGCGTATCGGCCAGGATCATGCACGTGGGCATTCTGGTTGGCAGCCTGGAGGCGGCCACGAAGTTTTACAGCGGCATCCTGGGCTTTCAGGAAATCTGGCGCGGCAGCCACGACGGCAAAATACTGAGTTGGGTAAACACGAAAGTGCCCGACGGCGACACGTACATCGAGTTCATGCTCTACGACCAGATCCCCGGGCCTACCGCGCGCGGCACAGCGCACCATATGTGTCTCGAAGTGCCGGATCTGGACAAAGCGAAGGCATGGCTGGAGGCGCGTCCCGCCATGAAGCAATACACCCGTACCTTGGAAATTAGAACGGGCACCAACCGCAAGCGCCAGTTGAACCTCTACGACCCCGACGGCACGCGCCTGGAGTTGATGGAGCCGCACACCGTGGATGGCAAGCCCGCTCCCCCTTCCACGGCGGCCCCGCCCCGCTAGTACCGAGACTCCCGATGTCGTGGAATTTGGGATGAACAGGCCCGCTGCCTATACAGGATAGAGGGCAGGCGAGCACCGCCTGCCCCACCGAAGCAAGAAACGGCCGACATCGGGAGTTCGGAGCCTGGATTTCTACTCGACTTTCTGCCCCGCTAGTACCATGCACCTTGCGTCCAGGACGCGAACCGGGGAGAATACCCCGATGGACTCCCGACGCATTGCCCCACGTTTCGGCCTTCTTCTGCTGTTGCTCGCCGCGGCATCCGCCCAGGAGCCCAAGCCCGCGCCGAAGTACGCCATCGTCGACGGCCATCTCCACTTCCTGAGCTTCGTGCAGGAGACCGACGGCATGGCCAGGTTCCTCACGGCGATGGACGATACCGGGGTGACGGAATCGGTGGTGATCGGCATGCCCGTGGTGAAGAAGTGGGACGAGGGCGATGCCCAACGGCCCACCTACTACCTGGACAACGATGCCCGCACGTATTGGTACAGTGCCACCGATTTCCTGGTGGCGCGGGCGGTGTTGGACCTGCCCAAGGAACAGCAGGCCCGTCTGCATCCCTTTATCTGCGGTTTCAACAGCGCCGATCGAAACGCCGTGGATCACGTGGAGCGCATGCTGGCGCTCTACCCCAACTTCTGGCAGGGCATCGGCGAGATTTTCCTGAGGCACGACGACCTTACCGCCCTCACCTACGGCGACACGCCGCGCGCCACATCCATCGCGTTCGGCCGCCTGCTGGACCTGGCCGCGGCTCGCGACCTGCCGGTGCTGGTGCACAGCGACATCGGGCCGGCCTGGCTGGAGAAGCCCAACTTTCTCGACGAGATCGAGTCGGCGGTCCGCACGCATCCCAAGACGCGCGTGATCTGGGCGCACGCGGGCATCAGCCGCCGCATCGTCATCCCCAATCACACCGACCTTCTGCGCCGCATGCTGGGCCAGTATTCCAATTTGACGATCGACCTGTCGTGGGTCATCTTCGAGCAGGAGATCGCGCCGGGCGGCGTTTTGGACCGGAAATGGGCCAGCCTGATCGAAGAGTACCCCGGACGCTTTGTGATCGGTTCGGACACGGTGGGCTTCTTCGACCAGTACAAGCCGACCCTGCAGCGCTACTATCTACTGCTGGATGCACTCAAGCCGGAGACCGCGCGAAAAGTAGCGCACGATAATTTCCTGGCCCTGCTTCCCGCGCGCAAGTAGCGCGCC
>Ga0182016_10004627_pt1 | contig 15146 bp, 30 predicted proteins | sample 712S2MmetaG_FD_120491 | JGI IMG/M metagenome (GOLD analysis project Ga0182016, IMG submission 120491) | Permafrost microbial communities from Stordalen Mire, Sweden - 712S2M metaG | ecosystem: Environmental > Terrestrial > Soil > Wetlands > Permafrost | place: Sweden: Stordalen | collected...
ATGGCAATTCTCCAGGTCGATCGCCCACACGACTTCCACGCGCCGGTGACTTTAGGGCTTGGTGAAGTGCTGCTGGAGGGGCTGAAGGCGTCAAGCTACAGCTTCGACGGCAGCAAGCTTTCTCTGTTCTGCGGCAACAAGATTGTCGATACGCTTAAACTGGCCATGGAAGTGCCGATGCAAACCAGCGCCCCGGCGGCTGGGTACTTATCGGTGCAGTCTATCGGCGGGGCCGTCGTGCTGACCCAGGACTATACTCCCATGACGGGCGCCGTGTTGCCGCTGCACGGGTAATCGGATTGGTCAACAAGATAGCCGCTCGGAGCGATCCGGGCGGCTTTGCTTTGCGAAATCAGCCGTTGTACCAGCGCCGGTGTGGCGGCGTGCTTTTTCGGTTTTCCAGGATATGAACGCCGCGTGCCGTGCCATCGGCCAGGCTGAGCCTGACCAGCATGGTCTTCCAGTTCTCGCCGGCGGCGATCGCCCGCGCGCAGGCCGCGTAGCGCGCGGGCTCGCGGGCCGCCAGCTCGGCAGCCGCATTGCGCCAGCTTTCGTTAATGTCCGCCGCGCTGGCCATCAGCGCCGCAGCCCGGCGCGGTAGCGCCGGCCGACCACTACATTCTTGGAGATGAACACCTTATAGACATCGCTAAGCGCGCGAGCAATGCGTTCGTCGGACAGGCCCTCATGCCAGAGCGCGGTCATGTACGCGTGCCGCTCAGGGCTGCTGAGCAGGCCCTTAGCGGTGCCGGGAGGACGGCCGACAGGACGCCCGGTGCGCGGTGTAGCCATATGAGGGGTTTCCTTTTAGCTGTGAGGGTCAAGCAGGTCGTATTTCGAAGATCACCATTGGTCGCTCTGAGTACCGTTTCCAGATGTGGCAGTCGGTAATCTGGCAGTCGTCAACCCAGACAAGTTTGTTGAACTGATCCCAGAATTTGGCAGCATTATCCGCGTCGGGCTTTTTCGTCGGTTTCAGCCCCGGCGGATCAGCCAAAGCCAGGGCGCGGTTTTTCTTCGACATCGACTTAGGGATCGACATGAAGAAGCTGGCGCGCACCTCGATCGGGCCGGTCAGCGGCAGGCGGCCCCGCATCGCCTCCTCGGCATACATACGGATTACGCCCGCCTCGGTGCGAGTCGCATTGGGCGTGTAAACGCGGGTAAAGCGCTGACCATCAGGGCCAACACCCGCCGCGGTGCGCCCCCGGCCTACCCCCTTCGGTTCGCCGGGGATCTCGATTCGAATTACCAGGGGATCGGGGTCAGCCATTACGCAGGCTCATAGCGCGTCGCGTTCAGCAGGACCGCGAGGTCATCGACATCACCCTTGACGGCATACGGAAACGCCGAAACAAACAGGGTGCCCGGCCTGGTGCCGGCGATGATATACGGCATGCGGGCCAGGTTGATCAGCACCGGACTGCCGTCAGGCCAGGGGCCGGTGTTGCCGGCCTTGCGCAGCAGGAGCCAGTCCGATGCGGGTGGATCAGGCATATGTATGATTTTATCAGGCATTATACGGTAAATCTTTTCCTTTGGTTGGTTTTTTACGAGCCGCTTGCCCATACCGCGGCAGCCGATCGCCGCAGGGCGGCCCACTGCCTGGCCGTGACATACGCCGCCTTGCAATCGGCCGCGGTGACCTCGCCGTGCGTGATCTCGGCCAGTTTGCAACCCAGGACCGGCGACAGCCACAGCCCGCGCCGCCCCAGGCGGAGCAGCCGGGCGAATTCCTCGCTGACGCCGAGCTGTCGCGCCAGCTGCCGGTTGGTCACCGCATTGCGGTTCATCCACTCGAATAAGGTCACACCGGCGAAGCCCTGTTTTAAGTGTTGCGTCTGTTGGGTGTTGGGTATACGGTCTGCCGCATCACAACGCAAGAGGAAAACCGGTGACCGATCAGGAAGTTGTCGAAGCCTTGAATACCGATACCCCGCTCAGCCGGGCCAGGGCGGCGTTTTCCGCCGCCTGCGGCAGGATAGAGCAGGCCGAGGCGCAGCGCCGCAAGCCGACAATATTCGATATCCGCCGATGGAGTTTCAGGCTGCGCAAGAGATTGTCGCCGCATTTAATGGAGGGCCGCGATAATGGACAGCATAACTGATATCTATGGGGCGACACTTCGCGGCTTCCGATCTGAGATTGAGCGGCGGCGCTCTGCCATAGCAAAAAGCTACCGGGCTTTGCCGAACCCGGAGAGTGGCTACGCTCAGGTTCACCGTCGCGTGGTTGCTGTTCTGGATGAATGCCAGGCGCTTGTTGAGCGCCGCCTTACCAGCAGAGAGGAATCCGAACTCGATGTAGATGCCGCTACGCTGACCGGCTGGCCAAAGGAACAAGCCCGGCGAGTTCGGTGCAACAACGTGGAGCGCATGCTGGACGCGTTCGACCTGAAACCGGAGGACTTCCTGCAATGGCTGCGCGAACAAACAGAAAAGAAAAAGGATTAAAATAATGGGAAGCCTATCGCATTTCGACGTCGCCGCGCTGGCGAAAAACCATGGCTGCACGGTGTTCGCCGAGACCGGCACCGGGACCGGCGATTCGCTGGAGCACGCCTGGAACGCTGCCGGCGATCAGTTCGACGCCCTGGTGTCGGTCGAGATCAACCCTGTGCTGTGGCGAGCGGCGAGAGTCCGCTTCGACGGCTATGACCCGAAGCTGAGCGTGTTGCTCGGCGAGAGTGTTGAAGGCATCAAGGATATTCTGCACGTGTTCGGCAAGCAGAATATACTGTGGTGGCTCGACGCGCACTTCCCCGGCGCGGATTACGGGCTGGCGGGCTACGGCGACGAAGTGAGAGATGAGGTGCGGATGCCGCTGCGGGCTGAGCTGGAATTGCTGGCGGGCCGGGCAGGCGATGTGATCCTGATCGATGACGCGCGACTTTTTTCGGATTACGAGATGTGGGGCGCGGGAAAGCTGGAGGAAAAATACAAGGTGCTAGTCCCGGAAAAGATTCGCAACAAGAAATGGATTTTTAATATGTGGAATGCTACCCACACATTTAAAACCGATCCCGCCGATCAGGGCTATTTCGTGCTGACGCCGCGGGGGGTTTGAGCGATGGTCGGTATGACGGGTAAAGACGCATTTATCCTGGTTGCCTTGACCGGCGCCGCCAAAGAACTGCTCAAGCTGTCGCTGAGCAAAAACCCGGCGGTGTTGGCCGAGGCAAGCGGTTGCCGGGGGGCCGCTATGCGGTGCTTCGCCGCCGGTGGGCAACTCATGGAACCTTATGTGCTGGCAGAGGCAACCGAAGCAGGGGCAACGGAACAAATGATTGTGGAGTATTCCTGCGCAGTTGAGGCAGCGCAAGCTGCGCTGTTCGAGGCGGCAGCATCGAAAGGGCTTGAATAAAATGACCGCACACACGCCCGGTCCTTGGCGCTGGCGGCATAAATCCGGCTCGCTGCACCGCATCGGCGAATACCCGCATACATTCAGTGCTGCTGTCTTGTCGCCGTTTTACGAATATGAAACTGGCGTCGATACGCAAGTCAGCAATGCCGATGCGACGCTTATCGCAGCCTCACCCGAGCTGCTGGAGGCGCTGCGCGGCACGACGGCGGCGCTGGTCGCCGCCATCAGTCTGCTGGAGCGCGGCGGCAAAAAAGCCGCGCCATCGGATAAGATGTTTTTCCAGATGCTGAAAGATTACACTAAAGCGGCCGAAGCAGGGCGGGTTGCGATTCTTAGGGCGACTATAATCGAGGGAGGATAAGATGACCGTGGAAATGTTGATCCGGCAATTGCAGGCGATGCCGCAGGATTTGACGGTTTGCCTGAGCTATGACGACGGTGCCGGGTGCTGCGAGATCAACGCCGTGCGTTTCGCGACACCCTGGCCGGGCGGGCGCACGGTCGTTGAAGTGTGCAACGACGGCGGAGAGGATTGATATGTACATCGAACGCGCGGCTGACCGGGACGATAACACCACGCACTGGCTGGTGTGTGATGCGGCGGGCAAGGTGCTGAAATTCTGCCGCAGCGAGAATGAGGCGGCGACGTGGCTCGCTGCCAGGGGGTTGCGCAATGACGACCGATAAACCCATCGTAGTCCTTTTTGACCGCAAAGGTAAAAAGCGGGAGTTCACGCTCCCCACGGGATGGCAAGTTGTGAAAGACGACAATGCAAAACGCGGTGATCGGTGGTGGCGGCGGAGCGATGAAAGCTGGCAGCCGATAGACGAGCACGCCTTTCTTGGTCAGCACGGAACGCTACTCCAGTGCCTGATCAGGAAGGTGCATAATGTCTGATGAAGCCCGCGCCATCCTGCCGTGTCCGTTCTGCGGCGGGGTCCTGGTGCACGTCGAGAGCGTGGCGCGGTCATTCACGCCGCATAGGATATACCATGAAATCAAGCACCCGCCGAACGCGTGTTTGCTGACCCATTGGCGGTGGTCTTTTACGGACGATCCGGCGCCGCGTTTGAAATGGGTCGAGCAGTGGAATCGAAGGGCCGCAAATGGCTGAGATTGTCCTGACGGATGAGCAGCAAGCGGTGTTCGCTGCAGCTGAGCGGTTTATCCGCAACCCGCGCCCGGCTAAACCGTATTTTTATTTTGAAGGTTTGGCGGGTACGGGCAAGTCGGTGGTGCTCGCCGCCCTGGCGCGAGCGCATCCGCGGGCGGCGTTATGCGCCTTCACCGGCAAGGCCGCCTCGGTGCTGACGCGCAAGAGCGGTCTGGCGGCCGGTACTATCCATCAGGCAATTTACCAGTTTTTAGGCGAGGACAAGGAAACCGGTAATCCCTATTTCAAGCCGAAACACGATGACGGCGATCTCGACGGCGATCTGGCCTTCATTGATGAATCGTCGATGATCTCGGTCAGGATCATGGACGATTTCTTGGCCACCGGTTGCCGTATCGTCGCCAGCGGTGACCCCGGCCAGTTGCCCGCGGTGCGGGCGGCGTCGTTCTTTAATTCAGGAATGGCCGCCGCGCGGCTTGTGACGGTGCACCGCCAAGCCTGGGACAGTGCCATTATCCGGCAAGCCTACAATGTCCGCCACAACGGCTTCTACGTCGATGACGGAGCGGACTTCCGGGTGGTGAACTGGTTCAGCGAGACCGAGGCGATATCGGCTGGTGCCATACTCTGCTGGCGCAACGCCACGCGGCGGCATTTGAACGGGCTGGTCAGACAGTGGAAAGGCTTGCCGCCCTGGCAGGCAATGGCGGGGGAGCCTGTCATGTGCCTGAAGAATGATCATGACCTGGGGGTGCTGAATGGTGCCGTCTACGAATTGCTGGAGGACCATGCGCAAGGCAGCGGCGTCATCGTCGTGCGCAATGAGCGCGGCGAGGATGTGGAGATCGAGAAAGCCTGGATCGAAGACTATGAGCCAATGCCGCTGACCAACGACACCAAGCCCTTCGCCTGGGGCTATTGCGCGACCGTACATAAATATCAAGGTTCCGAGAGCGAAACGGGTATCCTGATCGATGAGTATGGCTCACAGGATGGCGCACGCGAGTGGCGGTATACCGGGATTAGCCGGTTCAGCAAATCGCTTATCGTGCAAAGGAATTGGTAAAATGAGCGGCTGGAGAACAATCCCGTGGTCTGTCGTAGATCAGCTTATGGCCGCCCGCGCCGCGCAGACGCCTGCCAACATGTCGATCGACTACGGCCGGGTGCACGCCCACCGCGACGGTATCACGGTGCAGTACGTCGAGGACAAAGACGACCCGATGCCGCTTGCGGATTTCGAGCATTTCCGGTGAATACCAGTTGACATCACCTGGGTGATGCGCTAAATCCGCTGTATGGAAAACAATCAAACCCAAACTCCCGTAAACACCCGCCGCTTCACCCGGCGCACGCCGCCCGGTGCGGCGATCACGCGCAAAACCCTGACCTTGCGGCTGGACGATGATCTGCGAGCCCGGTTGCGGGCGCACGCGGTGCGCTGCGCGACCACCGAGAACGACCTGATCATCGCCACGCTGGACGGCGCGCTGCCTCCCGCACCGGAAAAAGCATAGAAAGGTAAAATGATGAACAACGAAGAATACGACGCTTATATGCACCGCATGGAGCAGCGCGACAAGCAGCGCACCGGGATGCTCGGGGCGTGGATGTTCATGGTTCTCGGCGGCCCGAGCCTGGTCGTGCTGACCGTGCTCGGGCTGCTCGGCGCGTGGGCGTACATGGTGACGCCGGCCGAGACCACGCTGCCATGCGCCGAGCGGCTGGCTAAGGCGCAGTGGAATGCCGGCGGGAGCCGGGGTGCGCGGCTGATCTGCAACAGCGAAGGCGTCATCGTCGAGCGGCCCGCGGTGACTTTGGACGGAGGAAAATTCAAATGAGAGGCGTGATCACCGGCGTGCCGACCGGCATTGCGCTGTGGCTGGTGCTGCTGTGGCAGCCTTGGGCGTTCGCGGGAGTGCTCGGGCTTATGATCGCCGCCGTGGTCGGCTTCAGGATTTGGGATAATGGGTGAACCTTTATTTAGCTGCGAGTGCGAAACATGCCGCAGGGCGTGCACGGTAAAACCGGGCTGGTTCATGCCCGGTGAAGCCGAGATACTGGCAGGCAACATGAACCTGACCCTGCAAGAGCTATTCGACAACCATTTGCAGGTTGATTTTTGGGCAAGCGGCGACGACAGCATTTTTGTATTGTCGCCAGCGACAACCAGTGGAGTGCGGGGAGCGGAATTTCCGTTCGACGCTACCGGGCGCTGCGCGTTCTTTGTCGAGGGCCGCTGCGCTGTGCATACCGCGGGTAAACCTTTTGAGTGCGCTATGCTCAGCCACGATGGCGCGGAAAACCGACGTCACCGGGAAGTGGCCGATGCGTGGAAAGCGCATCAGAACCAGATAACGGATTTGCTCGGCCGCGAACCCGTGGTGGCTGAACCGGATAGCGGCGACCTGTTCAGCATGCTCTTCGGTATGCTCCAGCGTCCCGGCACATGACCGGCCGAGGCACAGCGGGCATGTGCGCCGCGCTAGAGAAAGCAGGCACCCCGGTGTGGCGGCCCTACGGGTAGGGGTGGCCTGACAGGCGCGGAACGAGTCGGGATTGCGGTTGCCAGAGGGGCGCCGGGAGGCGGATAACACAAGGCCCCGGCAGCCTCACTTCCGCCGGGGCCTCATGTTGTAGCGGGGTAGACCGGCGCCGGGCGAGCGGCACGATACACACACCCACCAAAAACGATTGCTGACCGCGTTCGTTCGTTTTTGCATGTATCGTGTCAATTGCCGGACGTCAACCCCTAACGGGAGTTGACATTGAATGGACACGAACATTTTTCCGGAGCTTGGTGCGGTCGGCATGTCGGCCGGAGGTTATCCAGGGGAAGCGATCCGGGCGCTACGGCAGCGTTTGTATGAAAACGGTTACCGGCCGCTGCCGGTTTATAACGCGAAAGTCGGAGATGCCGGGTCGGGTAAGCGGCCAACCGGACACCAGTGGCAGGACGTGGCGCTGCGGCAGCCGCCGGTCTGCACGCAATACCCGGCGTCACCGGATGCGCTGAACACCGGTGTGTTGTGCACCGGGTTGCGGGTTGTCGATCTCGATATAGACGATGAGGCGATGGCCAGGGCATGCGCGGCCATCGCGCGAAAGATGCTGGGCAGGGCGCCGATACGGTGGCGGGCGGGCTCGGCCCGCTGCCTGTTACCTTACAGAGCGGCCACGGGCGAGCCGCCCAAGTATCCCTCACTGACCGGCAAGGCGCACAGCAAGGCAGACGGGGTGTCGTGCAAGGTCGAGGTGCTGGGCGCCGGGCAACAGTTCGTCGCCTGCGGCATGCACCATAGCGGGGCAGCGCTGGAGTGGGATCCGGCCGGGCTGCTGGATATCCGCCGGGATGATCTGACCGCGGTCACCGAGGCGCAGATCGAAGCCTTCATGCTGGCGTGCGCGGCGGTTATCGGGGTCAAGGTGGCCGAGGGCGGCGGACGCGGCCATGGCGGTCCGCGGGTGCCAGGCGAGCCGCAGGCTGAGCTTGAGCGGCTTGGCCCGGCCGTGGCGGTTATACCGAATGACGGGCCGGCTGACTGGGATGCATGGAACCGCATGGCGATGGCGCTGTGGGCGGCGACCGGGGGCGGCGATGACGGACGGGTGCTGTTCCATGAATGGTCGGCGAAGAATGAAGGTGCCTACGACGAGGAGTTCACCGAGGAAAAATGGGACCACCTGTTTTATTCGCCACCGAAGAAGATCGGGGCCGGGTCGCTTTTTTACGAGGCCAAACAACACGGCTGGATCAATCCAAAAGGGGCAGGAGCGGCGAAAATGGGTCAGATCGGGTTGGTGGATTTCGCTCCTCCAATAGAGAGCGAAGCGCCCGTATTGCGGCATACCGCCGATACTATCCGCAAGCTAATCGAGGAGACCGATAAGGCGGATGTAGCGCGGCTGTTTATCGCGGCTCTGGTCGGGTCTGATATCGATCCGCTGGTAAGAGAAGAATTCTACGGCCTGGTGGCGAAGAAAACTAAAGCGCCAAAAGCCGCGGTCAGAAACAGCGTCAAAAAAGCTGAACGTATCCTGGCGGTGCCGTATGGCGATTGGCAACGCGATATTCAGCGCAACGAAAAAGGTGAAGCGCTGGGTAATCTGGCTAATGCGACTACGTTTTTGCGTAATGCACCGGAACTGGTAGGGATGGTCAGCTATGATGAGATGATGCGGAGTGTTTATCTTAATCACCGGGTCCCGGAGGGGCGCCTGCAAAGCATCGGCGGCACGCAACAGGATGAAGATGTATCTGAAATTCAAGAGTGGATTCAGCGGCACGGTGTTGTCTCTATTCGGCGCGAAGTGGTGCAACAAGCGGTTAATCTGGTAGCACGGGAGCGGTCTTTTCATCCGTTGCGAGATTACCTTAACGGGTTGCAATGGGATGGTGTCGAGCGTGTGAGTAACCTGTTCGGGAAATATCTTGGCGCTAAAGAGCAGCCGGTGAAGTATCTTACCGCTATCAGTCGGTTTTTTATGCTGTCGATGATCTATCGCATTATGGAGCCGGGGTGTCAGTGCGATTATATGATTGTGCTGGAGGGTCCGCAAGGAAAACTAAAAACCACAGCGTGCAATATTCTGGCTGGTGATTGGTTTTCAAACTCCATGCCGGACGTACACGGCACCAGTGATGACGTTCGCATATCCATGCATTTGCGCGGCAAGTGGCTTATCGAGATTGGTGAGTTGTCGTCGTTTCGTCGGTCTGAAATCGAAAAGCTGAAGAATTTTCTGACCCGACGGGTTGAAGATTATGTGCCTAAGCACGGGTACAACGAGGTGCACGAACTACGCCAGTGTGTGTTCGTCGGCACCACCAACGAGAAAACCTACCTGAAAGATCCGACCGGCGCACGGCGCTTCTGGCCTGTCCGTATCGGAGATATCCTCCTGGCGTTGCTGGTAGCCGACCGGGATCAGCTGTTCGCGGAGGCGATGTGTGCGTACCGGGTACGCGAACAGTACTGGCCGGATCGAGAGTTTGAAGCCGCGCATATCAAGCCGCAGCAGGATGCCCGGTTCGAGGTCGATGCATGGGAGGCGCCGATCGCGGCGTGGCTGGAAAGCCCGGGCAGCGACTTCAGCGCCGAAGGCGGGGCTAAGCCGAAAGCGCCTGTTACTGAGTGCACTACCGGCGAAGTTGCTGGAATTGCTCTTAAACTTGACGCCTCGCGGCAAAATCAAGAGACACAAAAAAGGATCGCCGGCGTTATGAAACGGCTTGGGTGGGCGCAAAGGAGGTTCCCTGCAATGCACTGGTTTAAGGATGTAAATTAGCATAAAATCAAGCAATGTGGCGTTCTTTGTGAGCAAAGAGACCCCTAAGTGGTGTCAATTCCCTTTGCACGCATATAGGAAAACGCTGTCACCTAAAACTCACAGCGTTTACTGGGTTTGGCGCAAAGGGAATTGACACCACATACCTCGCCGTACACGGCACCTATCCTTGACGAACTAGGTTTTACACGCTATACCCGCTTGATCAAATCAAGGGAGGGCATAGCAGTGAGTGATCAGAATGAGACGGATCAGGTGGACAGGGGGGTCCCTATCCCACCACCGGGCGGCTATCGCATCAAACTGACCGGACTGGAGGTTGGCGACAGCGTGCGTGTGGACTACGTGCGGCGGGCGTCGATATCCGGGACGATTAAATATCATCAGATGAAGCGTGCACCGGAGGAGCGATTTACCCGTCGGGTCATGCGGGACAAGGACGGCGCGAAATATGTTCGCGTCTGGCGGATCGCCTGATGATCAGAAACGGATGGGTGTATGGCGACGGGGTGAAGCGAACGATAAAGATCGGGCGAAAAACAGTGCACGGAAAATGGGGCGATAAGGAGGTGCCGTCTTACGACTGGGTTATATACGATACGATTGAGTTGGAACGGGATGATGACCCGAAACTTTGCGGCATGTGTGAGTATAAGCATATAAAATATTTGCATTTTATGGTGCATGCGGGTTTTACGGAGTTCGATGGCGAGGAGGTCAAGGGTATCGTCGCGGGTCGCTATTGTGCGCCGTGCATGCTCAGCACAGGTGAAGCGGCGGACATAAAGCGCAAGGAAGCGGATGTGCTGAAGATAGAGCGGCGTATTGCGGCAAAAGCAGCGCGGGCACGAAAAAAGCAGCAAGCGGCGGAGCCGCGTGTATGACCGCAACCCCCTCGCCCAGGCAACTCGCCTATTACGCCCGGCTCAAGAAAGACACGCCCCTGCACCCGACCGAGCGGCAGATCGCCAAGGTGCCGAAGCGGGCGGTGCGCCAGGCCAGGCCCCGGCTGCGCACCCTGACACCGGCCGAGCTGGCCAGCCTGATGCAGACCCTTGAGCAGGTCAGCCTGATGGTGATGCAGACCGGGCACGTCATGCGGCAGGGCCTCGGCGGTGGCTGGACGCAGCGGGCCGAGCGCATCACGCGGATGGTGGTGACGTACCAGGGGCAGATCGCGGATGCATTCCGGAGCAAATACGGGCATGAACTCAGTCTCCCGGACGCGCAGGCAACCAATACCAGAAAGAAAATCTTTTGACCCGGCGGCAGGGGCAACCTGTTAGGTTGCCGGGCCTGTAAGGCCGGAAAAAAGTCGCGATGCCCTATGACCATTGAACGCGCCGTCGTCATCCAACAAGACCCCGATAATTACGCGGTATTCGTCGCCGTCCTCGGGCGCCATGGGGGTCAGGGACCGACACTGGCGGCCCAGGTGCTGACACAGGGCTCGCGGGACGCGGTGCGCGGCAATTATCCGGAACTCCCCGCGCCGGGCACGCACGGGCTGGTAAGCAGTACGAGCGGGGATATCCGCAATCTCGTTTGGCTCGGAGCGACGCGCACCCAACTGATCGATGCATCCGGCCATGCGCCCGGCAAGGGCGGCGAGGCCCATGCGGCGCACTATGGCGGCGGCTGGTCACGCCGGGCGATGGACGGCTCACTGGTCGAGGTGTTTCCCGACGGCACCACGCTGGCCGTGGGCGCCTCGGGCGCCGTCTCGACGCGGCATACGCTCGACGGCAACCAGGCCCGCCAGCGCACGCCCTATACCGCCTCGGAGCGCTGCCCAGCGCCTCCCGGAGCCTTTCCGGTGGCCTTGCATCATCCGAGCGGGGCATCAGCCACGCTCAGCGCCTCGGGGGCGTGGAGCCTCGCCACAGCGGCCGGGCAGCCGATGACCCTGACCGGGACGTCGGGCGCCGCGGCTGCCGTCAGCGCGGCCGGGGCGTGGTCAATTACCGCGGCAGCCGGGCAGCCGGTCACCGTCAGCGTGCTTGGCGGGGCCAGCATCACGATCGATACGGCCGGCAACGTCGCGATCACCACGCCCGGCCAGCTCACGGTGACCGCGGCCGCGGCGATGAACGTGCACGCGCCGAGCGTGGGGATCAGCAATGGCGGATCCGTTCAGGCGCTCAAACGGGCGGACGGCTCGAACACGACGGTTTTGTTCGCTCAGTAACCCGGCATCCGGCCTGATGTTGGTACAACGTTGGCGTTGATAAACGCGGCTACATCGCTGGCGCGGTAACATATATGTCCGTTTAGCTTTATGTAAACTGGTCCAACTCCACGGTTGCGCCATTGCGCCAGGGCGGAGCGTGTGACTAACAGATAGTTGGCGGCTTGCTGTTCATTTAACAGTAGCGGTATGTTGGTGTCTGTCACAGACCTTGTAGGGATCAGGTATGGCGCGGACTCGGGGTTCATTAGGCACGGTTTCCAAGGTTAGAGCCGTGCTCGACGTGAACGCGGCGCGGCTGGCGATAGCCAGGCATCTTACCAGTCTTACGGAATTGCATAATGTTAATATGGTGCAATTCAGGGCGCAGGTGCACGAGGAAGAAGCGGTTTCGACTCTGGTCGAGATCATGCGTGATCCGGAAATGCCGCCTGCACTGCGGCGGCAGTGTGCCACGGATATCGTGCTTTATGCCCGAGGCGGCGTGAAAGTATGGGTGCACGATCAAGCCACGATAAACGCGGAAGCCCCTGGCACGACGGCGGGTGTAACGGTCGGTGCTGAAATAGAAGCCGCGCGCAACACGGCCGCATTGTATGAGAAGTTTAATCTGCTTGTTGCGCAAGGTATTCATTCCGATGATTGGCCTGATGATGTCAGGCAAATCGCGGGCGATCTCATTGACCATTTCAATAAAGTGCCCGTGGTGATTAACGAGCAGTAGGCGTAAGGCAGGTGGCTTCGATGTTGTTGCGGGCTATGTTGTAGCTTATTATCGCTGGCCACGCGGCTACCAACCCGGCGATGTTGACGCCGGAATACAGCACGCGATCACCGGGGCACAGGTTTACGGTTTGGCCTATCGCACTGCCGATAAGCAGGCAGCCGAGTAGCTAGTAGAGGGCTATAGCAATTTTCGTAATGCGGTTTCCTTTAGCTCATCGATTGAATCGACCACGGTGTCGTCGCGGTCGATTTCATAGTCCATCTCCCATTGCGGGTCGTCTTGCGCCAATGCGGCGCTTCTGGCGGCGGCTTCGTCCGGCGCGTCGATTTCCATATAGGCGTATAGAGCGTCGGTGACCGCGACGCTGAGACGGATACGGTATTTTGGCATCACACAGCCTCCGAAATTTCAATGTCAGGCCCGGCGGTTCTGCCGGCGAACCAGGTCTTGATCTCTGCCATCGCGATCAGCGCACCGTCAACGCAGATACCCTGCACCCTGGACAGCGGTATCTTGCCATCGTCAACCAGGGTTGCGGCGCCGGGTGTGGCCTTGCCCGGCTTGAGCGTGAGCAACCGCCGGCCGCACTGCACCACGTCGTGCCGGCCCATCGCCTGCAACAGCAAGGCGCGGTTGACGTCGATGCGTTTGCCGGCTTCGCGGGATTGCTTATCGAGCGACTGGCGCAGCTTGCGGTCATCCTCCAGGGCGGTGATGACGTGGGTAAACTCGTTGTCGTTTATAAGCGGCAATTTCTTTGCCATTTTGCTGTTTGCTCCTGTGTGAGGGTGTTCAGAAAACATCGGGGGTGCCTAAACCCCCTGATTTCCAGGCTACGCGGCGTTCCTGTCGTTATCGTGGCGAACCACATTGGCGGTGGACTTGATCACCTCGGCCGAGATGTCAGTGAACGCAGCTTTAGCTTCTTCGGTGTTCGGGATTGTCGCGTCATTGCTGCTTTCTGCGGTCAGCGCGAGGTGATGGTTGCGCCAGCGGCCTTTGACGGACAGCCAATCGGGATCGATGTCGCCGCCACCGCGCGAGGCCGGGTGATATAGCATGGACAGCACGGCGGCAGCGGATGACGCGAGGCAGCCGTTTTGCCATGAGGTGGCGCGCATGATGCCTAAAGTCGTCGGCACCTCACCCCATGCGGCCGGGTCGCAGTATTCGCGGCGTTCCAGGTTGACCCACACACGCGATTGGCCGAGATCTTGATCGGCATCCGTGGCGTCAGGCCAGGAGAGATCGGCCGGCGGCCGGTCCCACGGCCAGCGGTCGCCGTTCGGCATCAGTTCGGCGTGAGGGTCCATGCGCACCTCGCCGGGTTTGTTCCAGCCGCCGAGGCCAGTCATGCGCAGGATCAGGTTCCATTCGTCAAGGTTGCCGGCGATACGATCGGCGATGCGGTAGTGCAAATGACCGTCCTTGCCGCGTTCGGCATAGGCTTTGACTGGCACATCCTCGGACCAGCCGCTGCCGCAGAAGCGCACGGATTGCACGAATTCGATGGCACCACGGAGTTTTTTCGAGGCGTTGGCGAATAGCTCGTATTTGCCGTTGACGGTGCGGCGCTTATGTTCGCGCATGGCGTCCTTGAAACGGCTTTCCGGGGTTTCCTTGATGGTGCGTACGGGCCCGCCATCGCGGCGCATGTCGTACTTGTTGGAGAACTGTGAATAGGATTTTGCGGAGCCTTGGCGGTAATAGACGCGAACCGGGTCGGTGTCGAGTTCGGGCGCTTCCTGGCATAATCCATATATGCGATCCAGCGGCGGACCCTGGAATTTCTTAATGTCGCCTCGCTCGGCGTAGTCGCCCACGGTCAGCATGCGGTGCCCCGCCCAGCGGCCAGCCATCGGGTGATGGCCGACGTCGGCAGGCATGTTGCCGGGTCGGTGCGCAAGCAAAAACGCCAGCGCGGATGGGTAGCAGCCACCGACTTGTTCCCACTCTTTCAGGCCGGCGCCGAGATAGTGCGGATCGAGGTATTCGTTGGCGTCCATTGATATCACGTAGTGGTATTGGCCCATTTTGCTGTTTCCTTATTCGATAGATAAAAAACGCCGAAGGTTACATGCCGGCGGTCAGGTCGCGCCGGCCGTTCAGTTTGGCCGGCGGCGGGAACAGGTCAGGCTGTTCCGGGTCAATCCGCCGGGGTGCCTTCACCAGCCTGTGGCGTGGCGGGAACAGGCTGTCAGGCTTGCGCGCGGCCAAGGTGCGCGGCGCCTTGACGATGGCGTTGCCGATCAGGACCGAGGGCACGGCGAGGTCGAGGCAGCCATCGAAGCCGTGCGTGACCACGGTGTAGCCGGTCAGCCTGCTGCCGGTGAGGTATATCAGGCTGTTGAGCTGGCGTTTGGTCATATGTTAGGCGTCCTGTGAGGTTGGAGAAAAACGCGGAGGGCTATTCGCCCGGTTCGGTCTCGTCTTCATCGCTGCCGCCTTCGCATGCGCTATC
>Ga0182016_10004628_pt1 | contig 15142 bp, 10 predicted proteins | sample 712S2MmetaG_FD_120491 | JGI IMG/M metagenome (GOLD analysis project Ga0182016, IMG submission 120491) | Permafrost microbial communities from Stordalen Mire, Sweden - 712S2M metaG | ecosystem: Environmental > Terrestrial > Soil > Wetlands > Permafrost | place: Sweden: Stordalen | collected...
CAAGAAAACCGCCAATACACAGAGGATGGTCGAGATCGCTGTCGTGGCGGGGTTCTTGTTCCATGTTAAATAGATGGCATAGCCGTTGGTTCCTCCCAGGATCCCTGCGAGAACCAGGCGCTGGTAGAGCCTCTGTCTCTCGTGAAAGGGCTGCATCTTTTTAGTGTCACTGGCGTAGAAGTAGAAGAGATCGACCGCGCCGCCGCCTGCTTCTATCTCTTGAGCCGAACACTTCTCGCATCTCTTCATGAAGTAGGTCAGCTGGCTGATGACCCGGTTGTGCAGGTACATGAGAAGCGAAGAGGCAAGCGTGAGGACGGTGATGCTGATGGTCAAGAACGCGCCCATCTCGCTTTTGTCTGCTGCGGCTGATAGAAAGTAGAAGCCATAGACCACGCCGGCAGCGCCCAGATACATCTGCAGGACCGACTGGCGTTGCTCAATGCGCAGGTTGTGTTCGCTCCACGCGGCTGAATAGCGGCTCACGAGAGAAAATGACCCTGCCGGTGGAGTGTTCGGCGGAGTGGTCGGCGATTTCATCGATTTCAAGTCGCGTTGCATGGGCGGTATCGTACAACAACGGATTTGTTTTTTGGTTGAAAAAGGTCAAGCCAAAAATAGGCAAGTTGGCGGGGATTGCCACTTGCGGCGGGGCCATTTAAGCGGTGGGGTCAGGCTTGAAGGTTGGAGTGAAGCCCAGTTGGAGCCAGAAGTGTTGGACCAACGCGATGGTTTCCGGGCTGGTGCGAGGGGTGGTGCGAAGCAGGATTTCAGGGGCCAGGGTGCCGGTCAATTCAAAAGCTTCGGCCGCAATGGCGATGCACTTTTCCGGGCGGTAGGTGCAGTTGGCCAGGTCGGTGATGGACAGGCGCGTGGTGGGGGTAGCGAGAACGGTGCGCGGCGGAGCCATGCGGTCCAGCAGCCAGAGAATTTCGAGCTTGGATTCAAGCTCGTCCGGCACGCAATCGATGGCCAGGTCGGCCTCGCGGACGGCGTCTTCAATGGTGGAGACGAAGGCGATGGCGGGCGCGGCTAGAGAGCCAGAGTCAAGGCCCAAAGCAGCCGGGCTGAGTTGCCGGCGAAGAATTTCCTGGGCGTGATGCAGATTGCCCGGCATCACGTCTTCGAGGAGCACCGGGAACCCGGCGCGGGCGGCAGTCAAAGCCAGCCAGCGGCCCAGGGGACCGGCTCCAATGATGGCGACAGTGGGGGGCAAGCGGGCTTACTTGGCGGTCAGTGCCTGGGCCACGTCTTCGGCGTTGGGCTTGGCCTGGAGCAAATGCTCGGCGACGCGAACGCGCTCCTCGGCGCTGAGGGTGGGAATGGCGGCCAGCACCCGGCGCAGGGTTACGGCAACGTCGTCAATGTAGTTCATCAGGCGGATGGCTTCTCCGGAAAGCGGCATGGCGGGAATCCCTCGGGGTGGTAAAGATCAATACCCATTGTAGGCGGTGGGGTGGGGAAGGGGAAAGTTCGCAGGGTGCGACTGGTCCTTTGCTGGGGCTGAAAGGTACCCGCCAGGTGGATTCTTCTTGAGGGGGAATCCGGCTGGCGGGTTGTTGTGGGGAGTTGAGTCGGTTGCGTTTTGGAGCAGCTTTGCTATCGGCCCAGAGTGAGCGTGGGCCGGGAGGCCCACGCTACAGCCGACCGGGAGGCGTTACAACTTCGGGAGGTCGGCGTTACAGGTTGATTAGTTCAGCGTTAATTCGGCGTGGAGCGGGGTGTTCTCGCTGGAGTCGCCGACGCGCACGACGAACTTGCCGGGATCGATGGTCCACTTGTGGGCCGCCGCGTCCCAATAGCTGAAGGCGCGTGCGTCCAGGTTGAGAGTGACGTGCTTGGTTTCGCCGGGGGCCAGGCGGACCTTCTCAAAGCCTTTCAACTCGCGCTCTGGCCGGGTGGCCCTGGCGGAGGGGTCGGAGACGTAGAGCTGGGCCACTTCCGCGCCCGCCACGCTGCCGGTGTTGGTGACGTCGAAGCTGACCGGGACTGTCGATCCAGAGGCGGCGGTGGCTGGCGCCTGCAGCTTGGAGAAGCTGAAGGTGGTGTAGCTGAGGCCGAAGCCGAAGGGGAAGAGCGGGTGTTTGCCGGTGGTGGTCCAGTAGCGGTAGCCGACCATCAAACCGTCTTCGTACTTGACGTGGGGAATGACGTAATCCACCTTGCGACCGTCGGTCTCAGTGACGTGCAGCGTGGTGTCGGCGCCGGGGATGGGGTAGTAATACTTGGCCGAGGGATTCTCATCCCAACTGCGGTCAAAGCTGACGGGCAGCTTGCCCTCGGGGTTGTGTTTGCCGAAGAGCACCTCGGCGACGGCGGTTCCGCCTTCCTGGCCGGGGTAGTAGGTGTGGAGGAGCGCGGGAACCTTGTCGAGCCAGCGGCGCGTATCCATGCCGCCGCCGCCGGTGAGCGCGACGATGGTGCGGGGATTGGCCGCGGCGACGGCCTCGATGAGCGAGTCCTGTCCCCAGGGGAGTTCAAAGGTGCGGTCGGCACCCTCGCCCTCGGTTCCTTTGTTGAAGCCGACTGCGACGATGGCGACGTCGGCCTTGGCGGCGAATTCCTTGGCTTCCGCGGAAATCAGGTCGGGCTCGTAGGCCATGCCCAGGCCAAAGCGGATGCCGACGAAGCCGGGTAGATAATCGGTCACCACGCTGACTTGCTGGCCGGCGGTCAGATCGAGCGTCCAGAATTGCGGAGCTTGCCCCTCTGCGTGGGGAGGGGAAGTGAGCTGCTTGCCGTCAATCGTTATCTTGTAGCTGTCATTGCCGGAGATGGCGGCCAGAACCAGGTATTTTCCGGCTTTTTCAGCCTTGAAGGCTGCGGTGTAACGAATGCTGCGCGGAGTCTTGTCGTCCGGTCCCCACCACTCATCTTTCCAGTTGGCGATGCCCTGCGCGTCGGCTGTTTCGGGTGTGCCGGTGAAATCCTTGCTGGGGTAGGTGGCAACGTTCACTTTGCCCGCCCAGTGCGTATTCCAGAAGACATCGTTCATCTCCGGCAGGCCGCGGGTATAGAGCACGTGCACATTGGGGCCGGCCAGGTTGGCGATGCCGGTAAGGATGCTGACGGGCTCAAAGGCCTGGGCTTCGGAGGAACCTCCGCCGCCGGTCACCGCCGGCCATGCATTGGGGCCGATGACGGCGATGGTCTTCACCTTCGACGCGTCGAGCGGCAGGGTCTGCCCTTCATTCTTGAGCAGGGTGATGCTCTCGAGGGCGCCTTGCAAGGCAACCGCGCGGTCGGCTACGGAATAGGTGGAATCGGCTGGATCGAATTGCGGCCGGTCGAGGAATCCGTAACGCAGCACGGTGCAGAAGAGGCGCATCAACTTGTCGTCCATGGTGGCTTCCTTCACCGTGCCGTCTTTGACCGCGGCCAGCAGGTTCTTGCTGTTCATGAAGCGGGGGCCGGGCATCTCGAGATCGAGGCCGTTGTTGGCCGCGCCCACCGCGTCATAAGTGGCGTCCCAGTCCGACATCAGGATGCCCTTGAAGGCCCACTCGCCCTTGAGCACCTTGAGATTCAGGAACTCGTTCTGGGTGGCGTGAGAGCCATTGATCAGGTTGTAGGAGTTCATGACGGCGTCCACGTGGCCCCTGGTGACGGCGGCCTCGAAGGCCGGCAGGTAGATTTCGCGCATAGTGCGCTCGTCGGCTTCAGAGTCGACGTTGTGCCGGTTGTACTCCTGATTGTTCAGAGCATAGTGCTTGACTGTGGCGATGACGCCCTGAGACTGCACGCCCTGAATGAACGGAACCACCATGTCTCCATTCAGGAAGGGGTCTTCCGAGAGGTACTCGAAGTTGCGGCCGTTGATGGGCGAGCGGGCAATGTTCACTCCGGGACCGAGGAGGAAATTCACGCTGCGGGCGCGGGCGTCCTTGCCCAGGGCTTCGCCCAGCTTGCGCGCAAAGTCCCGGTCCCAGGTGGCAGCCAGAGAGACGCCGCCGGCATAGGCCGTGGTTGGTCCCCAAGTGCGCACGCCGACGGAGGCGTCGGACATCTTGAAGCGGGGCAGATCGATGCTGGGCGACTGATGGGTGTACATGCCATCGACGCCGCCCAGCAGATCGATCTTCTGCTCCAGCGTGAGCTTGGCGATCATGGCATGGGCCTTGGCTTCGATTCCGGGCGAGCTCGGAGCCGGGGCCTGGGCCAAGGCAGACAGCGCGCAAATCAGCAGAATCGGCAACATGCATGTGCGCATAAAGGCGAAAATAGTTTCAGGAGTGTGTTTTTGCTGGTTTCTCATGACCGGCAAGGGTAGCGCATTTGCCGGTTGCCTGTATAGCCATATCCAGGCCCGAAAAAATGGAGCGCTTTGGGGTTTTCCGCCGTCCAACTTCAGAAGAATTGACTGTGCGTGCCGAGCCCGTCTGGACGGTAGGCCGCTACAATGGACCTTCCGATTTTGAAGACCCGTTTTCGTGCATCAAATCGTGGCAAATGGATTGCTCTTTCGATCAAGCGCCTGAAGCCCGCGCGGATGGGCAACGGTTTCGAGGACGCACAGGAGGACAAGTGGCGGCATTGATTCGCTTTGAAACAATCTGGCAGGATTTTCGGTATGCGGCGCGTCAACTCAAGAGGAATCCGGGTTATGCGATCACCGCGATCCTGACTCTGGCCCTGGGCATCGGCGCCAGCACTGCCGTTTTCAGCGTCGCCTATGGAGTTCTCATCGATCCTTTCCCCTATAAGGATGTTCATACACTGGCCACCCCGAGGCTCTGCTCTCCCGAGTGGCCGCGCTGCGGCTGGAGGGTTTATACCCCGCAGCAATACAACGAAATCGCTGACCGGACCGACATTTTCAATGGCGTGACCGCGTCGACCATCAGCAACGTCGTACTCACCGGCGGGACGGAACCGCAGCGGTTGCGCGGCAACTACATCACGCCCAATACCTTCGACGTGCTTGGCGTGAAGCCAATCCTGGGCCGCGCCTCGCAGGAGAGCGACGTCCAACCCAATCACGGAGAGGTGGCCCTGCTGAGCTACCGCTACTGGCAGGCTCATTATGGCGGTAGCAACGCGATCCTGGGACGCACGCTGAACTTCGACGGCCATCCCCGCACGATTATTGGAATCATGCCGCCGCGTTTTCTGTGGCGCGGAGGGGACGTTTACCTGCCCGTCCAGATGACCAACACTCCCGAAGTCCAGGGACAACACAACTTCGCACTGGTGGGGCGCTTGAAGCCGGGCGTTACCGACGCGCAGGCTGCCGCCGAACTGAAGCCCATCTTTGATGAGTTCAGCAAAATTGAGCCGCGCAGGTATCCGAAGAATATTATCCTGGGCATTATTACATTCGATGAGATGTTCAAGTCGGACCTTTCGAGCATTCTGCATTTGCTGCTTGGCGCCGTGTTCGTTCTGTTGTTTATTGCGTGTGTAAATGTCTCGAGTCTGCTGCTGGCCCGCGCGGTCAATCGCGAACACGAGTTCGTGATTCGCGCTTCGGTGGGAGCGTCGCGGCTGACGCTGATCCGCAATGCGCTGATGGAATCCCTGCTGCTGGCTTTGTGTGCATTGCCACTGGCGCTGGCCTTCGCTTACGGGGGACTGCAGGCGATTCTGCGCATCGTCCCTACGGAGACCATTCCCGACGAAGCCGTGGTGACCATGAACATTCCTGTGCTCCTGGGCGCGCTCGGCATCGCACTGGCTACAGTCCTGATTGTCGGCCTGGCACCGGCGTGGCACAGCGCCAACCCGCGCCTGGCCGCGGCTCTGAACAGTGCTCACTCGTCAGGGAGCCGGACGCAGCGGCGCATCCTGAGCGGCTTTGTGATTACCGAAATTGCGCTATCGCTGGCGCTGCTGATGCTGGCCGGGCTCATGATTCGCTCGCTGCTGGCGGTGGAAAGCGTACCGGTTTCCTTTACTCCCGACCACACCCTGTTGATGGGACTTCCCCTGGCCGACGCGCACTATCCCACGCCGGAGAGCCGCGTCACCTTCTTCCGCGAGCTGTTGGATCGCGTTCGCGCGGTTCCCGGCGTGAGTAATGCCACCGTGGATACGACCTATCCGGTGATGGATTACTACGGCGACCACGTGCAGATTGGCAGCGCGCCGATTGACAAGCGCGTGGTGGCCATTCATTTCACCGATCCGGAGTTCCTCGCCATCTCCAACCGGAGAATAGTGCAAGGCCACTTTCTGGACGCGCGCGAAATATCCGCGCAGTCGCATGATGCGGTGATCAGCGCAAATTTCGCCAAGCGTTACTTTGCTGGCGAAAACGTGATTGGCCGCACGGTGGTTCTGCCGGAGTTCAAGCCCGATGGGAAGACTAATCTCCAAAACCCCTCTTTCACCGTGGTTGGAGTGATCAGCGATCTACCCTTCTTTGCAGGATTCACGGAAGACTATCCGCATATCTTCCTGCCCTATACGGTGGCTCCCGCGGCCGACAGCGCCCTGATTGTATCGACCGCTCTGCCGGCCAATAATCTTGTGAATCCGGTGCGCCAGGCGGTCTATTCCATCGACAAGGACCAACCCATTGTCGACGCCATGAGCCTGCAGCAGATGCTGGATATGTATGGCTACGCCGGGCCGCGATTTGCCTTAACGCTTTTCGGAGCCTTTGCCGCGGCGGCGCTGCTGCTTTCGCTGGTGGGGATTTACGGGGTTCTGTCCTTCGTCACCTCGCAGCGCACGCAGGAGATTGGCATTCGCATGGCGCTGGGTGCCAGCCGCGCACGCGTGATGTGGCTGGTGCTGCGTCAGGCGTGTGTGCTTGCCGTGCTCGGCGTGGCGGTTGGGCTTCCGCTGGCTTTTGTCGCAGGACGCCTGGCCAAGGGAGAACTGATTCAGACCTCGCAGTACGATCCAGTGACCCTGATCGTGGCGATCTGCATTCTTCCGTTGCTGGCCGTGGCTGGGACGTTTCTTCCGGCGCGAAGAGCTGCCGCCACCAATCCGGTGACGGCGCTGCGGGCGGAGTAGCGGCGAATAGTGGTTGGGTTCGTTCTTTGGTCGTGGGATGGAGACGAGCGTGGACCGGGAGGTCCACGCTACAGCCGACCGGGAGGTCGGCGTTACTCCTTGACTTAGTGGGTAGAGGGAGGAAGATCGCTCTCCGCCCAATGGGCTGGTGTTTTGGCCATGGTCAGGACCAGCTGTCCCCCGGCAAGAATTTCCGCGTGATGCAGCCAGGCGCGGTCGAGCGGCTTTCCATTCAAGTCTGCGGAAACCACGTAGAGATTGTCGACAGAGACGTTTTTGGCCTCGATCACGAAGTCTTTTCCGTCGGCAAGATGGAGCGTGGTCCGGGGATAAGCGGGACTTCCGATGAGATACACGTCCTGACCCGCGTTGGGATAGATGCCCATCTGGCCAAAGGCAAACCAGGAGGACATGGCTCCGGAGTCATCGTTTCCCGGCAGGCCGCTGGGCCCGGCGTGATAACTCTTGGCGATGATGGAGCGCACGTGTTCCGCGGTTTTGTCCGGGCGCCCCGCCCAGTTATAGAGATAGGGAGCCAGGAAGCCCGGCTCGTTGCCGACATCGTAGCGATCGGGAACCTCGAAGAAGGCATCGAGACGGCGGACAAACTGCTCCTTGCCTCCGGATTTCTCAATCAGCGAGGCTACATCCTGGGGCACAAAGGTCGAGTAAGTCCAGGAGTTTCCCTCATAGAAGGTTTTGCCGCCCCAACTGCAGGAATCCATCGCCGTGAAGGGTGTGATCCAGCTTCCGTCCCGATGGCGCGGACGAATGAAACCGGTAAAGCCCGCTTCGTTGAAGGTGCTGTCCCAGAGGTTTTTCCAGTTGGCCGAGCGGGACAGGTATTTTTCGTAGTCCGCCGTCTTGCCCAGCCCTTTGGCCAGCAACGCAATCTCAAAATCGTTGGCGGCATACTCCATGTGCACCGATCCGGAGCGGTCAGAGCCTTCGATGGAAACGTAGCCGAGTTTGTGCCAGTCGTCCAGGCCGCCGCGGCCTTCCTTGAAGTGGTCGGCGGGCGAGACTTCGGCATCGTGCACTTCGGCTGCGTACGCCGTCTCCCAATCGATACCCTTCAGCCCCTTGAGATAAGCATCGGTGATCATGAACTCGGCATTGCTTCCGCCCTGGGTGCGGCCGTTGAAGTTGCCGCTGCGCGCATCGGGCAGCCAACCTTCATGCCGGTAGATATCTACCAGCGAACGCACAATGCCGGTTTGCCGTTCTGGAGCAATCAGGGTAAGCAGCGGGCCGGAACTGCGGAAGATGTCCCATATCGCATAGTAGTCGTCGTAGTAAGGCTCGTCGGAGGTCCACAGCGGGTTTTCGCCGGTGCGGTCTACGGGCATCAGCATGGTGTGGTAGAGCGCGGTATAGAAGATTTGTGCTTGCTCGGGCGTTGCGCCGCTGAGCTCGACCGTGCCCAGAGCCTTGTTCCATGCGGCAATGGCGGCCGACTGCGTGGCTGCGAAATCGAAGCCGGGAATCTCGGTTTCCGCGTTGCGGCGGGCTTGTGCGGTGCTCAGGAAGGAAATGCCGATCTTCATCCGCACCTGCTGGCCGGCGCTGGTGGGGAAAGAGAGCCAGGCACCGGAGCGCGCCTTGGCGCCGGTTTGGGCGGTTTTGCTGCCGGGCTGGAGCCGGCCGTCGATCCAAGTTCCCCAGGTCGCGGCGGGAAGGTCGGTCTGCGCGTAGAAATACACGGTGTAGGAATTGGTCTGCTTGTTCCATCCTCCGGTCACGGAAGTGGAACCGCTGACCTCGGTGGGAGATAGAACCTGGATGGCGGAAGCGGTGATGGACTGTCCTTCGCCGTATTTGGCGACGGCTACCAGGCAATGTCCCACGTCGAAGAGAAGGTTGGATTTTTTGCTCGCGGGGAATGTGAACCGGTAAAGGGCCGTGCGGCGGGCCGCGGCGATCTCTACGCCGACGCCGTAGCGCGGGAGCGTGACGCCATAAAACCCGGCAGAGGCGCGCTCATTGGCGCGGGGCGACTGGTAGCCGGAGGCCGCGGGCTCGCCCACGGTCGGCATGACCAGCACATTGCCATACTTGTCTCCGCCGCCGGTGCCGCTGACGTGGGTCTGACTGAAGCCGCGAATATCTCCCGTAGCAGCCCAGCCGGCGTTGGGCGAGTCCTCTCCGGTGTCCATATCCGGACCTGGCTTGATCATGCCGAAGGGCATGGAGGGACCGGGAAAGACATTTCCGCCGCCATCCGCGCCCAGGAACGGATCGACGCGAGGGGCATTCTGACTGAGCACGGGATAACTCAGAAGGAAGAAGGGCGCGAGCGCCAGGGCAAGGCGTGAAAGCGATTTCATCAGGATCCTCGGAGACAACCCGGACGTTTTGGGCGGCGGCGGTCTCACCAAGAAGTGTATTTCACAGGATTGGCGAGTTTCAGGGGCCGGGCTTCTTCTACACGGACGTGTGAGAGGCGGTGTAGATCGGCGAGTCCTGCGTGCGGAGAAGGAAAGTGAACGAAATGCCGCTGTTGATGGGCTTCCTGCGATTACATAGCGGGGAACCAAAGGCTGGTTTCTTAGGCGGGAAAGGAGGGTAACAGCCGATGTATCTGGAGGATATCCGCTGTATCTTGTGACACGAGTCACAGCGCGGAGTGAATAAGGTCACTGCTCTCGACTCAGCGCGGGGCGCAGACTCTGAATCCTGTAGGTGGAAAACTGTGAGGGCGCGTGGTGCGCCTGGAGGCTGGCATGAGCTTTGCAACCGGATTGAAGACCATCGTCGTGGCAACGGATTTGGACGGGCGGTCGGAAGCGGCTCTGGAGTATGCCCGCAAGCTTGCCTCGGCCTATGGCGCGCGGATTGTGCTGGCCCACGGCCTTGATCCGATGGAGTATGCGGCGGTGGATGGGGTTCCCGGCCGGGTGCTGAAGAAGTTGCCCGAGCAGGCGCGCGCGGTGCTGGAGGAGATGGCCAACGCCTTGATTCGGGAAGGCATCCACAGTCACTCGGAGATTCGTCAGGGCACCGTCGCCGAGATGCTGGTGGATGTGGCCAGGCAGTATCAGGCCGGGCTGATCGTGGTTGGCACCAAGGGGCATGAAGGCGCGGGACCGGTAGTGGTGGGGGCGGTGGCCGAGCAGATAGTGCGTCTGGCGCCATGTCCGGTGCTGGCCGTGGCCGCGGACTGGAATGCCGGGGAATTCCGCCCCACTCCCGGTGGTCCGATCTTGTTGGCCATGGAGCGCAATGAGGCCACCGCGCCTGCCGTGGCCACGGCCTATTCGCTGGCGCGGACTTTTCACCGCACACTGTTGGTGCTCCATGCGCGCGGGGCGGCCGAGGCTTCGGCTTTCCTGAATCCCTGCGCGACCACGCTGGAGGAGTTTGGCATCGAGGCAAGCGCGGAATTTCCGGTGCGTTGCATGGTCAAGGACGGCAATCCGACCGATGCCATTGCCGAGGCAGTGGAGCAGTTTCAACCGAGCATCCTGGTGGCCGGGGTGAAGCGCGCCAGCGATACGCCAGGTCCGCATGGCACTGCCTTTGCGCTGCTGGCCCGTTCCCGCGTCCCGGTTTTGTGCGTTCCGCCGGAAGTTGCGCGAGAGGCAGGAATGCCAGGGATTTCGACCCTCGTTGAGGCCGAGTAGGCCAAGGGACACTGCGGGCCAAGCATTGAGTTTCACTCGAGAGGGTCGGCGGAAGGAGAAATTCCACCACCCCCCTCGTTCCGGCCTTTCCGGATTTGTTGCATTTGGAGCGATTTGCTGCATATGGAATACGGCTCATCGCAAAATCGCATGACCAAACGCCTTCGCCCACAAGCGGCCGGCAGGTGGAAGGCTGAGGCCAACCGCCGCGGGACCGGGTATCGGATGGAGACAAAGGGAGACGCAAAAATGCAACCTGATGCAATATCCGGGCGAATGGATGCCGTCCAGGCGCATCCCCTTGCGGAGCTTCTGGAGTGCCCACAGGCGACTGGAAGTCTGCTGAACGGTTCGGCCCAGGGCATGGATTTCAAGGCCGGGGACACGGTTTTTCGCCAATCCGCGGTGTGTCGTGGGCTCTATGTGGTTGTTTCAGGAGAGTTTTTGCGCCGCACGGAACGACTGGAGGCGCGCCTGACGCTGGGACCCGCGCGTCCCGGGGACCTGTTGGAACTGGCTGCCGCCCTCGGGGACGGGCATCACACCTATACGTTGTCTGCGTTGACCGACGGATCGGTGCTGATGTTGCCCATCGAGTCGCTGAACCAGGCGTTTCAAAACTACCCTCCCCTCCGTATGAGGTTGCTGGAGGAACTGGCGCGCGAGGTTTCCCGTGCCTATAACGTCTGCTGCATGAGCCGCACGGTGAAAACGCGGCGGAAAAGCGGGGCTTCGGCGCAGGCGTGAACGGGGAAGTTCGGCATCGGAGGATTTGCGCGGCAACGCCGTCCAGGCGTCGTAGCGCAGATTGACAGAAAATCCCTGCCTGGTTTGGGACCAAAGTGCGCTATACTTCAGTTTCACAAGCGTCAAAAGTATGGCCTCATTCCATTCTCATCGCCCCCCGGAAGATTGTCTCAATTGTGAGCATCGCCATCTGCGAATGTTTTGCAATCTCACACCCGAAGCGCTTCGGGATTACGACGGAATTGGCGTCATGATGAGTCACGCGCGGGGGGCCAAGCTGTTTTCCGAAGGCGATCCGGCGCGCAACGTCTTCGTGATCTGTTTCGGTCAAGTCAAGATCTCATCCACATCCCGCGACGGCAAGACCATGATTCTAAAAATCGCCGGCCCTGGGGACGTGATGGGATTGAGCGCTGTTTTGGCCAACGTTCCGCATGAAGTAACCGCCGAGGCCATAGAGCCCTGCCAGGTGAAGACCGTGCGCAAGCAGGAGTTTGTGGACTTCCTGGGCCGTCACGGAATCGCCTCGATGCATGCCGCGCAATCGCTTTCAGGCGAGTACCTTACGGTCTTCCACGACGCCAAGAGGCTGGCGCTTTCCGGCTCTGCCGCAGGACGGCTGGCCCGGTTGCTGCTGGACTGGGGGCGCGCATCGGCCAGTGGAAAGCCGGAAATCCGCTTCACCATGGCCCTGACACACGAAGAGATCGCCAACATGGCCGGAACTTCGCGCGAAACGGTCACCCGGCTGCTGAATCAGTTTCGCCGCGACGAGTGGATTACGGTGAAGGGCTCCAGCCTGACCATCATCAAGCCCGACCAGCTAGAACGCCTTACCGCCTGAGCTGGAGCATTTCTGCTCCAGGCCCCGGAATGACCGATGGTACTTTCTTCATCCTTGAAGGGTTAGGCGTTTTGCGTCTGTGGCGTCTTCCTTGACCAGCGGTTCGCGCAGGGTAAGCACCGGACAGCGGGCATGGGCCAGAACGTGGTAAACGGTGCGCTCGCGGGTCAAGTTCTCAAAGATCGAGCGCTCGGTGGCGCCCAGCACGATCAGGTTGGCATTGAGTTCCGAGGCCTCGGCGAGAATCTCGATCGAGGGGTTCCCATGGACGACACGGACATCCACACTGCTTGAACAACCCATTCCCATCTCTGCGGCCAGAATATGCAGTTCATGTAAAGCGGCCGAATCCAAGCCGGTGGGCAGGCCTTTGCGCTCCATCTCGTCCTTGGGGGGCAACACATGCAGCAGCACCAGGCGCGCATTGCGGCTGGCCGCAATCCTGCACGCAAGTGCAGCGCTCGGGCGGGAGGCCTCTCTGAGTGCGGTGGCATGCAGCACGACCTGATTCTGGTCGCCGCTCCCCACCGGAAGATGAGCCTCGGGTCCCACGGTCATGACCGGGGGATTGACCGAGCGCAGCACTTGCTCTGCCACGGAACCAAGGAGCAATTTTCCCAGCTTGCTCCGGCTCCGGGTCCCCAACAGGACGCGATCCGCTTGGAACTGGTGCGCGGCTGCCGCAATCTGCTGGGCAGCGTTTCCTTCGCGCACCAGCGCATCGCATCCGATACGCCGGCGGTGCGCCTGTTCGCACCACGGCTCAAGCGCCTTGGTGGCAAACTCCAATGCACCTGCCGGATCGTAGTACGGCAAACCGCCCGCGTCTACCGCCATGCCAGTGCCGGAGGCGATCACATGCAACAGAATCAGCTGGGCTCCGGTTTCCGCCGCCTGCTCGAAGGCGAACGGCACCAGCCGGTCCAGCTCGGTCAAATCGGTCGCGACGAGAATAACGGCTGGACGGGGCCAGCGATCCTGGGCGATCTGCGGGCCAGAATCCGGCATGGCTTCCACCTCACACTGGAGAGCGTGGCACCGGCACATTTTGCGGTATGTGCCAGGGCGCACCCCTAAAAGTGATTTATCTCACACTACTATAGGATGCTTTGAACGGTTCTGGGGGAGGGTTTTAATTCCACGATCTGGAAGCCAATCGTGGACAGGTGAATGGATTCAGGGACAAGGATTCTCCGGGACGGCGGTCTGCAAGTTCTCCGAGGGCTGGGAAAGGGCTCAAATGAGCAAGGGCACTGGGGGCAATTTTACGAGGGGGAGGGAGGGAGGGGATGGGGTAGGGGAAGTTGTGCTACACTGCGTTCGGTAAACGCTTTCCCGGCTCCGGCGCTGTCTCTGTTTTTCTGCTCTCGCCGGTTGCGCTCTCCTGCGGCGTCTGGAGTGCGGTTTATTTTCACGGCCCAGGTTTGCCGCTTGACAAGTGTTTGAGTAAACCCATTTACTAGGGGTCGAACGTTCGCGCACTGCGCGGGCGAAATCACCCACGAAGGTGAAGCAATGTTCGGATTGGTTCCAGTCTCCATCGCCGCAAGTCGTTTGACTCATCTTCCGGTTCTTCTGGCCTTCAACGTCGCTCCTCTGGCTCACCTGAGGCCCCTCGACATCGCTGTGATCGCCATTTATTTCGCGATGGTGGTGTGGATCGGTTTCTATCTCAAAGGCAAGTCGAACACCAGCGAAGAATTCTTCATGGCCGGGCGGGAAATGACCGCCTGGATTGCCGGCTTGAGCTTTGTCTCGGCCAACATGGGCTCCCTGGAACTGATGGGCTGGGCCGGCTCGGCTTACCAGTACGGCATTCTGGCCACCCATTGGTATTGGGTGGGCGCCATCCCCGCGATGCTCTTCCTGGGCCTGGTGATGATGCCGTTCTACTACGTCTCGAAAATTCACTCCGTTCCCGGTTATCTGGACCTGCGCTATGGAGGAGGAGCCCGCACTGTGGCAGCCTTCTCCTTCGCCACCGAGATGATCCTGATGAGCGGCGTGAATATGTTCGCCATGGCCGTGGTGATGAAGGTGGTGCTGGGGTGGGACATTACCTTCAGCATCTTTGTCTCTTCGGTTGCGGTGGCGTTGTATGTGGGCCTGGGCGGGTTGCGCTCGGCAATTTTCAACGAGGTTTTGCAGTTCGTGCTGATCTGGGGTGGCGCACTGCTGGTGCCGATCCTCGGCCTGATCCAGGCCGGCGGACCCACCGGCCTGAAGAACCGGATCATGGCCAACCTGGTGACCGCCAGCTCGAGCATTGCCCCGGACAGTTATTTCCACCTGTGGCGCGATACCGGCCACTTTGCCTCGAACCCCATGGGCGTGCACTGGTCTGGAATCGTGTTTGGCCTGGGATTTGTGATCAGCTTCGGCTATTGGACCACCGACTTCCTGGTGGTGCAGCGCGTGTTGGCGGCGCACAATCTGCGGGCCGCGCGCATGGCCCCGATCATCGGATCGTTCTTCAAGATGGCGGTTCCGTTCATCGTGATTCTGCCGGGCCTGCTGGGATTGGTTCTCTTGCAGAATCCCGACGGCAGCCGCCGCCAACTGGTGGGAGAGGACGTGGTCGCCTCCTGCACGATTGCTTCAGCAGGAGGCAGGCTCGAAGATCCAGGCGCCTGCTCGGCCGCCATGTCAAAGACTTCACTTACGCCGCAAGCGCAACAGAAGGTCTTGAGCGGCGCACCAGAGACAGAGCTACACAGTTACAACCAGGCGCTGCCCCTGATGATGGTCCGCTACCTGGGACCCGGCCTGCTGGGGCTGGGCATCACCGCGCTGATCGCCGGATTCATGAGTGGCATGGCGGGCAATGTGAGCGCCTTCTCCACGGTGTGGACGTATGACATTTACAAGCCGCTCATCAACAAGAGAGGCTCCGACAGCCACTATGTCATGGTGGGCCGAATGTCGATTGTGGTAGGCGTCGGGATTTCCATCGGCGCGGCATACC
>Ga0182016_10004630_pt1 | contig 15140 bp, 13 predicted proteins | sample 712S2MmetaG_FD_120491 | JGI IMG/M metagenome (GOLD analysis project Ga0182016, IMG submission 120491) | Permafrost microbial communities from Stordalen Mire, Sweden - 712S2M metaG | ecosystem: Environmental > Terrestrial > Soil > Wetlands > Permafrost | place: Sweden: Stordalen | collected...
AAATGTTGCCTGATCAGCGGCAATCCACAACCCAATAGCAAGTGGTAGGAGAAAATTCGCAAACGAATAGCAACTCGACAAATAGTTTCCACTCGCTAGTGCCACCACAAGTCCATAGGCAAATCCTCCAACCATCAACCAAGTCGCTAGTATCAGGGGGCGAGACAGCCGTTGCCATCCGCCCCCATATGTCAACGACCAGACATGGGGCAGAACCGCCAAAAATGGAAACAATGGAAACACATCAACTGGTGGGTACATCCGCCAATCAACAAGACGGCGCAGCTCTGGGTTGACCACCCATAGCACCAACACCCCCAGAGTGTACCACCACATCCGACTCATTATTTTGTCGTTTGCACGGCCGGAAGTAAAGCCACCCGACCTTCAGTAATCGCCGCCGGCTTCGTAGCCACAGCAGACCCCGTCATAACGACACCAATCACTGAGGCCCCAATTTCCCTGAGCACACGAGCAAGTCGACGATCTGCGGAAACCACTTTGCGATCCTCATACGCAGCAATTACGACCCCATCACCGACGCGCATCGCATGTAGTCCTAACGTCTCCACACCTGATGTGCCCGCATCAATAATTACAATGTCGTACATCGAGCGCCAAGAGGAAATCGCTACGTCAAAGGATTCGCGCAATGAACCAGAGGGTATCACCGACAAACTAGCATACGTTCCTGAACTCGTCTTCGATCGTGCCGAAGCGCTCAAACACAGATAGCCCGCACGTTGCCCATCGGATTGAGCCGCCGTAGCCAACCCGCGCGCGATAGATTCCGTATCATCACTCGGCGTGGCACCCGTTATGACCACAACCGATGGAAAAGCCTTGCGAGACTGGACAATCGCCCAAATCGTCGCTAATTCGTTCATTTGGGCAGTAGACATCACCGATGAAGCGTTCATGCAATCGATCCTATAAGCTTAGTGCCATAAATAGATTCTACGGTTTGAGGATCACGGAGCCATTCGTACGTGCCATCTATCATTACAGCAAGGGTTAGAGCTAGCCACAAAGTAAAAAATACGATTCCGGTAGCAATAATAATACCGCCAGCAAACATATTTTTGGTCGCAAATCGAGCCCGATCAAGAATTACCACCGATCCCGTCGAAGCGGCTTCGGCCCGATCGGCAATCGTTTTTGCCAGTCGATCCGCTATCGTCGCATACGCGGTTTCCGCGCTATCGCGGTCTCGGCGAATCCGACCAACGTCTGTACTAATTCGACCCTGTCCGATCTGAGCTTGAAGTCGCGAAAGTTCCTCGTTTTGCGAGCGCAATTTAGCAGTATCACTGGCAAGCGTCGTGTTCGCGTTCGCTTGGGCATCAAGTGCGGCAACATAAGTAGCATTTGAGACCGGACCAGCACTCGCGGCATGCTGACGAGCAGCACTTACGATCGCAGCTTCCCGAGCAACGGTTGCCCGCAATTCGTCCAATCCGGGATACCGATTACTCCCAAACGAACTCAACTTCTTGAGTTGGGCGAAATCTTTCGCGTATTGATCACGCACACTGAGATACGCACTATCGCTATTGACTACATCCCGTTCTGCTAAAGGTCCCGCATTGGTAATCAACCGTGACGTGGACTGAGCAGCAGCCGCGTCGGCATTAACGGTAGCCCGCAGCGCGTCGCGCTCGATTTGAAGCGCAATGAGTCGCTGATATACCGATTCGGTTCCGTTCACAACCGTACCAGGAGCCGCTACATCAATATATGGATACGTTTTCGCTGCGACTGCAAGTTTCCCGTCAAAACCGGTCAACTCGGCACGGCGCTTTGCAAGCTGTGAATTAAAATCTGCAATTAGGGAATCGAACCGTGTTGTTGCTGTCTCGCGATAGAAGCGCACAACCTCATCGCTCAAGACATTCGATCCTTTGATCGCAAGCTCCTGGCTATTAGCGGAGTATTGCACTGGCAAAATCGAAGAATCGATGCTCACCCGAGCATGAATACGCTGTTGTAACGTTTCAAGAGAGTCCGACAATCCCATGTCTTGGCGAAAACGCAACAAGACGGTAGTTGCCGTTGCGAGCGAAGCGAGATCGACAGACAACAACGGTTTAGTTCCGCTCGACGTAGTATAGCTCGCGTTGCCACTCTCGGGCGGCTCGGCCACCATGAGCACCGTAGTAGTCGCCGTATATTTAGGATGAGTTCCAAGCAAAACAAACACCGTCGCTGCCATCCCAACGAGCAGCACACACATCACGACGAGCCACTGATGCCGGACCGCATCGACAACCCGAGTAAACAACGACATCTTCATCAAATCCCTCCCAGGTACTTAATAGATCCCAATGCATTAAGCGTATTCACGAAGGTTCCAAAATCAATTTTGTGTCCTTCAGGCACGAACACTACGTCCCCATCGTGAATCTCAGCGTTCTGTGAAAGATCGCCGTGAGTCAAACGTGACACATTATACACGCGCGTCACGCCCTGATGCGAAACCTGAATATGTCCAAGGTCTGCGAAGCGATTAGGACCACCCGCTTCGTAAAGTGCGTTTAGCAGAGTAGGATTCGTCTGGAGAGTCGCATCTCCGGATTTTTCAACCATCCCTAAAACACTAACGCGTGGCGCGGGCTGCAAAGTTACGATATCTCCGTCTTGTGCCGGCGCCCGAAAGACGCTGTCTGCTGACGATACGACACTATTCTGACCCTTCCGCTGGAGTCCAATCGAAACAAGCGAAGTAGTTGCAGAAAATGGCCCGGTCTGCGCAACTGCTTGAGCAAGAGTATCTCCCGCATACACATAAACTGTTGTCGGATTCGCCAGGTTACCACGAACATCAACCCGAACCGGTTTTGCCTTCAGTAATACCACATCGCCGGCTTCTAAGCGCGGTCCCGAATCCCCCGAGCGCTGTAGCGATTCGAGATCAATAGCACTCGACGTGGTTGTACTATGCGCGATGCGCACAGTGCGTAGATCGACATTACTAAAGCTCGTCGATCCTGCTGGGCTGGAGTTGACAGTTCCTCGTAGCGCTCCCATCGCAGATTGTAAAGTCTCGCCGGGCTGATACGGCACCACGCCTACCAACGATCCCGTAAAGAAAACCGATTGACCTTGAGCAATAACGCGAAGATCGACGCTGGGATGTAACAAATACGGAGCAAACGCTGCCTGTATGCGACTCGTCGCCGCTGATTGAGACAAACCTTCCACGGCAATGTCACCCGCGATCGGAACCCGCACCTCTCCACTACTCGTGACCGTCATCTCCGACGAGAGGTCGGGATGATTAAAAACCGTCAATTGAATCTTGTCACCCGGTCGAATCGTTGTCTGAGCATCAACGACAACCGTCGATCCAGCCAGCAATATCGCCATCAAGCACGTTGGTAAAATCACGTTCCGCATCTTAAAGAATCGCATAATCACTTGATACCTTTCTCGCAAAGTGTGCTCCCGATTTGAATTGGCAAAATAAACGCGACCCCTCGCGGCTAGACTGTCGAAGCTATTACCTGTTGGCCTCCAACACGCTGAATAACATCCTCAAAGCGACTATATGCATTGGCGATAAACGGATCAACCGCGCCTCGCGCCGCATTTTTTGCATGTTCCATTAAGTGGCCGTACGACAAATACGCCCGCACGGCATCAACGAACGCCATCTCATCCCCTGCTGGAACAGCAGTGCCGCAATGTTGCTGATTTAAAATCTCGCACACTCCCGCATCATCGAAACAGATGAGCGGAATGCCATTTACAAGTGCTTCGAGGGAGGTCCGCGAAAATGGTTCCCGTGTGGAGCAATTGCAAACTAAATCAATAGCTGCGTAGACCTTCCGCATATCTTCTTGCCACGACACGAAATGAATGCGATTCGATCGACCAATCATTGAAACGGCGAGCTCTAGCTCTGGCAAAAATTCCGGATCGCACCCAAACAATGGACTTCCGATAATCGCAAAATGGGCATCCGTATCGCGCAACACCTCGGTGGCAATTCGAATAAAGCGATCTTGTCCCTTCCATCTAGCGATCCGTCCCACCAAGGCAACAACAGGCAGTCGATCATTCGGCAATCCTAACTCTGTACGCGCATTTTGCCGATCTGGTAAATCCGTAAATGCCGCGGTATCGATAGCTGAATACACTGGAGTTGTCCGCCCAATGCCTAAATTAGCAGCAACTTCACGAGAGCATGTCATGCGCTCAACCGCACAGGCCCGGCTCACAATTTGTAGCAATGCCAAAGCCGGACCTGTAACTAAATCATGAATATAGTTCACGCACGGAAGACCTGCCGCCTTAGCCGCAAGTGATCCGATAATATGAGCTTTCATCGAATTTGTTAGTACCATGTCAGGAGCAGCGTGGCGCAACGCGTCCGTCAACCGCCACACCAGCCCAATGCTGTCCGGAATTGCATCAAGCATTAACCGACCGCGCTTAACAGTAGAAACACGTTCAGACATCGGCAGAATCGTGACTGAACCGAATCTCTCTCGAATGTCTTGAGCGAATGCGCCGTCTTCGAAAAAGAAAAAAACCGGCTTGACCGTTGTCGGCAAATTAATCAAGAACTGCAAGAGCGCGTGCTCCGCGCCAGCTCCGACATCCCCTAGATGATTCACAATCGCAAGACGCATATTAAGAACCAGTCGCCGTAAGACGCGTTTCGCGCGGCGCACCATGCCGTTCTTGGCATGCCATCACTATAATCTTTCGCAATGTTGCAGCAAAATGAGCTTTCGAAAAACGTTCCGCATGACGACGAATCGCTACGGAATCGAACGACAACAATTCAAATCTGAGCATAGCATCCGCTAAACTATAAACGGTTTGTTCTCCAAATATCACGCCCGTTTTCCCGTCGACGATTGTTTCGAGAGCGCCGCCTTTTCCGTAGCCGATTACCGGACGACCACAAGCATTCATCTCCAACACCGTCATCCCGAAATCTTCGTGCTGAGGGAAAATCAAAGCACGCGCTTCGCGCATGAGCTTAAGCAATTTCGCATCGCTAACACTCCCTAAAAATGTCACATTCATACTAGACGTCGCAAGCCGATCCGTTCCATCTCCGACGACCACTAAACGTCTGCGGAGCTTCTCTGCAGCGGCAATAGCCAAATCGATCCGTTTATAAGGAACATTCCGTGAAGCTAGAAGATAATAGTCGCCAACCGAGCCGCCCGGCGTAAATCGATCGGTATCGATTGGTGGATGCAAGACAATACTATCGCGTCGATAGTGTTTGAAAATTCGCTCGCTCGTAACCATACTGTTTGCCACGAATTGATCGACCCGCGAAGCTGTATCAAAATCCCAATTGCGTAACCCGTGCAACATAAATGTCACAAACGGACGCAAGGCCCCAGGCGCGCGCAAAATTTCGTCCTGCGGCATCTCCCACAACGAACGCATCGGGGTATGGCAATAACAGATGTGAATCTGATTTGCGCTTCGCAAAATCCCCTTCGCTAAAGTGTGGTGAGATGAAATTATGATGTCATATCCGCGCAAATCGAAACTCTCGATTGCATACGGATAAAGTGGGACCAAAAGCTTCGCGAATGTAAGCGAGCCTGGAATACGCCGCAACCACGACTGAACCACGCGTTTCTCAATCGAACGCGGGCCTCGATCGGGATCATAAAGAACGGTGAAGACTTCGGCAGCGGGAAACGTTTCGGCGATCGCGGCGACTACACGTTCCGCTCCACCAGACTGTACCATAGTATCAGAAACAATCGCCACTTTCGGTTCTGCAGTCCACGCCAACATTTTAATAAGCTCCTTTCCCGAACAATACCGCAGGGATCGTCGAAAGAAAAATCATCGCGTCATACGTTGGGGACCAATTGTCGAGATACGCATGATCCAAGCGCATCCACTCATCAAAAGAAACATGCGAGCGACCAGAAATCTGCCACAGACACGTAATTCCCGGCTTGGCTCGTAATCGACGCAAAGCAAAGTCGTCATAGTTCTCAACTTCACCGGGCAACGGCGGCCTTGGACCAACAATCGACATTTCGCCGCGAAGAACATTAACAAGATTCGGCAACTCGTCAATACTTAATTTTCGCAAAATACGCCCAAACGGAAACACGCGAGGATCTCGACGCATCTTAAAAACTGGACCCGTGACGTCGTTGGTATCTCGAAGCTCGTGTTGGTCGCGATGGGCATTTTGTCGCATCGTACGCAGTTTGTACATGGTAAACCGACGGCCGTATCGACCAACCCGCTGTTGACTGAAAATTGGCGAGCCTGGTGATGAGGCCATAATACCCAGCGCTGATGCCATCAAGACCGGCGAACTGAGCGTCAACATAGTGGATGCGATCACGATATCCATCACGCGCTTCGCGTTCGACCACGATGGAGGCACGACGCGTTCGGGTCGATGACGCCACGACGTCACATCTGATCGCATTAACGACAAAGCGGCACGATGGATACTAGTCAATGCTTCCCCTCACTTCCCCGAATCGAATCCTCACTGTAGATACCTATGTCGCAGTCACTTTTCGCTTTGCTGCGACAAAAACGACGGTCGTCCATAGTTGATGACGAACCTCGTGGAACGGAAGTCGCTCTGGTTTGCAACGTGAACGAGCGAATCCTTCTTTGGCTAGCAGTAGGAAAAGAACTCGACAAATCGTGTAGTATGCAAGCGTGAAAGGCGACGGATGGCCAGCCTCAACACTCTTGAGAATCGCTCCTCGAATCTCGCATCTACTGAATAGAAAAAGAAATTCCTTCGAAAATTTCGCCAAACAGAGCCGCCTATGTACGCACCGCGGCAGGAAATTCCTTCGAAAATTTCTTCCTTTTTGAAAACTCCAGTCGAGAATTTTCTTCACACATCGCCCACGCCCATGCCACCAGACGATTACATCGAAATTTTCCGAACAGTGACCTCACGCGCAGTGATCATCACGCGCGATAATTTTTCATCGAAATCGTGTTGAGACGCCGCACGAAAGCGCGACGCCGTTTGCCATGGATCCGCACCCGCGGCAAGATCTTGGCCTGTGCGCACATTTTCAAGTGCACGTAATAGCACATCACGAACAAGATCGTTGATACGCGAATCACGAAAAACTTTACGACTAACATTCGGTTTCGATTTGGACATTTTCTGGAATATCGGCAGACATTCCGGCAACCCGCATATGCCCTCCTTACTAAATCAACCAAGCGCAATGAGTCGAAGTACATAAACGTCGAAGAACTCGAAAAAGCGCATTTTTGATCGGAGCGACAATGAAATTTCAGAAAAATCCACTACCGAATCAATGTACTGAAGAAATTAGAGGCGCCCGCTGCACAAAACCTGCCGGACATGATACCAACCCTGACGGGACACCAAGCCTAGACCAGATTCACGTACCAGAAGAAACCGACTGGCTCACCGACGAGCCTCTCAGCAGCACTTTACCGGGAATTCTTTGACGTTTTTTAAATGTCTGAATTCCCAACCACTTTACTACGCCGCAATGACAACACCATCAACAAACACGCTCCCACAACAATACAGCTATCCGCAACATTAAAGATATCCGGCCAAATCGTTTTGAAATCAATAAAATCTACGACAAACCAGTGAGTGAGGCGATCCGCAATATTACCGAATGCGCCTCCCAAAATAAACCCCAAACTCGTAGACACAATCCGCGAACGTTTTTTCGCATCACGAAAGACAAAAGCAAACAAGGCAAGCACTCCAAGCGCCAACAAAATCAAAAGCACCGGAGCCGATCCAAACAATCCAAATGCACCGTGAGTATTCTGCGAATACGTCCACCATAAGAGATGCGGAATAATCTGATGACTTTCACCAGGAGCGTAAGATGTGCCAATAAGATGTTTAGTCCATTGGTCAAAAACAAAAACAAGAAGTGCGGCAATCCAAAGCATGTCCTAATCCTAGACCAAACTGCCTCAAACGCAAAACAAACCACCCCTCAACATTGTCGAGGAGAATCTGGTCGATTATCTACCATTAATGAGACAACCCATGCACAATCCCTACGTGGTGCAGTCGATCGCCGACCTCCGAATAAACTAAAAAGCAACCATCCTCCCCTCTTTTAAGGGAAGTTTCCTATCTTACACTGTTTAGGATATACTCTCCCTATTATGGCAAACCGTTTTGGTCGTTTTGAATCCCTCGTGGCAGCAGCTTTAGCGCGCCTCGATGGTCCCGCAACCTCCGCCGAGATATTGGCTGAGATACTTGACTCCGGGGGAGCAGCTCTCGCTGCGAACGTCTACGCCACGCTTGGTCGGCTCGAAGGCAAAGCGATCGTGACAACCGCCGTCGAAACCATCCTTGCTCCGGATCGGGCGAAGCGTACCGTCCGCTTTTACACTCTCACAAAAACCGGGAGAGAAGAACTCAAATTTGCCATTGAACGGCTCCAAATGACCGTCTCCGTGTCACCTCGCCCCCGAAAGGCCGCCTAGCCATGCCGGACGATTTCGACCCATCCGAAATGCCCTTCGACGAGGCAATCGGCCAATTCCGTCAGCACGGGTTTTCCTTTATTCAACAGCATGGAATCATTGAAATCCCGCCTCCACACACCAATTCTCAAATATTTTTTGTCAATGATGAGTTTCTCGATCTCGTCCACAAACGATAAAACCAAGGCATCGATAGTATCCACAAAAGTTAGCGGCTTCGTCTTACAGGATTAAGGGCTCACCTTCACGTTCGACACGGCACCTCTCGGACGAATTTTGAGTCTTTTCACCCAGTAGTGTACCGCAAACACGAACGCGAATTCGCCGCTCCAATGTGTTTTATTGGCTTCGGGGCTCCTTGATTTTCAAATGAGAACGACCAACTTGGTCTGCCTAGTAACACCCAAACTCCATGCACTAAAATCTTTACCCAAGACAAGCGTAGGATACTACGATCGCTTCACAATTCCGCCGATATCCCTAGCGATGAGTATTTTGGCTCGATTGTACGATCTGTCGTATTTTGTTTTACTAACTTAGCGTAACTAATACCGAGCGCGTGCTATCTTTGTAGTGCAGTTGTTTTTTGGATCGAATATGAGTAAATCACAAATTCTTAGTGAAATGTCCTACCATCGCTTTATCGATGGCATCGTTGATCTGGCTGTATATATGCTAGAAATCGACGGGACCATCGTCAGTTGGAATAACGCCGCACAAAAGATAAAAGGGTACCAATCAGACGAAATCATCGGCCAAAATTTTTCGTGTTTCTACACGAAAAAAGACATCGCTCGCGGCGAACCACAGCGCACTCTGGCACTGGCTATTGAAACTGGGAAATTCGAGGGGGAAGGCTGGCGTGTTCGTAAGGACGGCACCCGATTTTGGGCAAGCTTGATATTAGCCCCAATTCACGACGCCGACGATATCTTGATTGGCTTTGTAAAGATAACCAGAGATATTAGCGAGCGTTCCATCAAAAGTGACCAACGTCAGTTGATCATTGATGCTGACGCTAATGGCATGCTTCTCATCGACGAAGCTGGGACCATCACGCTTGCTAGTCCTTACCTCGAAAACACGTTCTCGTATCCAACTGGTAGCGTGCTCGGCTTGCCAATAGAACGACTGCTTACCGGATCGACAATCCTCCATCCTATTTACAACTACGACAATACCAGCACTAAAGAAAATTCGTCCCTCTTGAACTTCTGTTCGCAAGAGGAATTAACCGGACATAGACAAGATGGCACAACGTTTCCTGTCGACATGAAATTCAACCCTGTCTCAACAGCCCGAGGAATTGTCGTTGTTGCTTCCATTGTTGACATCACAGAACGTAAGCGTAGCGAAGCAGAAATGTTCGAAACCATCCGACTCTGGACATCTGCTAAAATAATCGCTGACGAAGCCAAAGCCACCGCAATACAAGAAAAAATCATAGCTGATGAAGAAAAAGAAACCGCTGCTGAAGAAAAGCTCGTCGCGGATGTGGCGAAAGCTAGTGCCGCCCATGCCAAAACTATAGCTGACGAAGAAAAAGAAATCGCCGCTCAAGCCAAGATCATCGCCGACGTAGACAAGGCGACCGCCGCCTATGAAAAAATCATCGCGGACGAAGAGAAAAAAACCGCTGCTGAAGAAAAACTTGTCGCAGACGTAGATAAAGCTGCTGCTGCTCATGAGAAAATCATCGCTGACGAAGAAAAAGCTACCGCCGCTGAGGCGAAACTCATTGCCGATGTAGCAAAAGCAACAGCCGCACATGAAAAGATCATTGCAGACGAAGAAAAAGCAACAGCTGCTCAAGCGAAAATCATCGCCGACGTAGCGAAAGCACTCGCCTTAGAAATTAAAGTTGTCGCCGACGAGGAAAAAGCCCTCGCGGCAAAACAAAAAATCATTCTTGACAACGCAAACCGCCTCCTCACCATGGCCGAAGAAATGGCGCATTATGGTCATTGGCGCATCGACCTTGCTCTTAACGAGGTTTACTGGTCTGAGGAAGTCTGCCGCATCCATGGTGTGCCCATTACCTACCGTCCATCTTTTGAGAATGCACTCGCAAAATACGAGGGAGAAGGCCCAGATGTAGCCGCGATGGTCCAAAAAGCATCGATCGATGGCAACCCATTCTCTTATGAGGCACGAATTTTACGACCAGATAAGACGCTTCGAGACGTGCGCTGCCGCGGACAAGCCGAGCGTGCCTCAGACGGTACCTTAACCGGACTCGTCGGTATCTTTCAGGACATCACCGAGCGCAAAGACGCCGAACGCATCCGCAACACTCTTGCGGAACGCACGGTTGTCTCTACCCAAGCAGATAAAGTCGGCGCCTGGGAGCTCGATATCATCAAAAACTCCCTGACTTGGGATACAGTCATGTACGGGTTGTATGACCAAATTGAATCGAACATTACACCTTCGTACGATCTATGGGCACAATCTATTACCGACGAAGACCGAGATCGAGTCACCGCCGAATTCGGGCAAGCAATCTCTGGTAAAAAGCAATTTAACACAATGTTCCGCATTCTATTGCCCAATGGCGAAACACGAAGCATCCGTGCACAGGCTACCGTCTTGCGAAACGCAGCAAACGAACCTGAACGCATGGTCGGAATTAACTGGGATATCACCGAAATTCGTAGCCTCGCCGATCAGATACGGAACGAACAAGCAGCTCTTAACGCTTTAGAACTCGAAAAGCTCTATCAACACGAACGCCAATGGTCCACGACCTTTCAGCGGGCGGTGTTGCCTGTTGCCTTACCTAGTGTGATCGGATGTTCGTTCGACGCCGTCTACGAACCCGGCCTAAGCAATACCACAGCCGGCGGAGATTGGTATGACGCCATCCACTTAAGCGATGGCCGTATCCTCGTTTCTATTGGAGACGTTTCCGGCAGCGGTCTTCAGGCGGCTGTGGTTGTTGGCGTTGTCCGCCAAATCATTCGCGGCATCTCGCAATTGCATGCCGACCCAATGATTATCCTCGACGCCGCAGATCGTGCGCTGTGCTTAGAATATCCAGAAGTCTACGTATCGGCATGGGTTGGTCTCATCGATCTCGTTACTCGCACGATCACGTATGCGTCAGCTGGGCATCCCGCACCCTTATTGGTAAGCAAATCCGGAACGGTCCGCGAGCTCGATGATCCAAGCACTACCCTTATGGGACTCAGAAAAGGACACAAGGGACAACCAAGTACCGTTCGTCTCGATCAAGGAGACACTCTTGTCCTCTATACAGACGGGTTAACCGAGGCAGGACGTGACGTGGTGGCTGGAAACAAATCGCTTCACGATGCCGCAATTCTCATTGAAACGGCACATGGACCAGCACCTGCAAAAAGCATTCGTCGCCAAGTCATTCCCGACGGATCCAACGACGATGTCGCAATTTTGGTCGTACGCACCGACTATGAAGAAGCCGAACGACATATTGACCGATGGACTTTTGCCATCCACGACGGCGACGCCGCACGCCAAGTACGCAACAATTTCGTTGCCTCCCTAAAAAAACAGCTCTTTTCCTTCGATGCATGTGCGAACGCCGAACTCGTCTTTGGAGAATTGATTGGCAACGTAGTGCGCCACGCCAGCAGCACTATGAACGTTGAGGTTGCTGTTAATCATGCCGGCCCCGACACAGTCTTGCATGTTATGGACCTTGGAGGAGGCTTTAATCATGCTAGCCGTCTGCCGCGCGATCCATACGCCGAAGCCGGCCGCGGATTATTTTTGATTGCCGCCTTAACCGAAGATTTCACCGTCTCTGAACGACCTGATGGCGGAAGCCACGCACGAGCCGTCTTACTCCGCAACACACCCTAGTAATCAGGAATTTCAATCTCCAAACGAATTCCACTAGAGGTCGCAAACCCGTACGGGATTTATTGGCTTATAGTCTCCGTCACAAATAGAAGCATTGATATAGGTTGTCGCTCCACGAACCAGAATACCCGAACCTTCGTGAATATGCCCGAAGGCATGCACACGCGGGCGCACTTTAAGAATCCGCTTTGCTAAGTCCACGCAGCCGACATGCTCATCGTGAACAAAATCCAAAACATCAATCGGCGGCCCATGCGTAATCAGAACATCGGTCTTTTGGGGAATCATAGCCCACTTCGCGGCGATCGCTGGTCCTCGCCGTACGTTGAAAGCCCAATCGTAGAACCACGGTTGCCATGGAGATCCCCAAAAATAGACATCATCGATTACCATTCCAGAATCTTGCAGATACGTGATTCCACAGGTTCCATCACCGAGCACCGACCGGGCAGCCTCCGGTTGTCGTTCAAAACCCCAATCATGATTGCCCGCAATAATCAGCTTATGTTTGTGCGGTAACGATTGTATCCAACGGCCAAAAGCTCCAATCGCTTTAAGATCGCCACGATAAGTCGCATCTCCCGCATGAATAAATACATCTCCTTCAGGGACGACAATAGACCCGTGTTGTTCGTGAGTGTCGGAGGCAAAAACGATACGCATAAAGATCACAACCCCACGAATTTCGTCGTCATACTCGACCCACAAAACATTGGCAAAAGCGGAAAACCATAACCACCCTAACATATCATAAATTCAACGCAACCACAAACAGCCCAAGAACCGACCTCGAATACCCAACGTACAAGGTCCGATGGCACTAGCAATATAGCGAAAATACCGCCAAAATCACGATATGCCGAGATCAATCAGCAAACATGTCGGCCTCGGCGCTTCCCGGCCCTGGAATTCCGACAGCACGCCCATCGACCGTGAAGGACCCCAAGGCTACGATACGGGTATTCCACTGACGCAAACCTATCCCGATACTGATCGATGCACCGCCATCAGCAAAGAGGGACATCGATGCGGTGGACGCCAAATGAGCAATAGCGTCTCTCGGTGTTGCTATTCCCACACATCAACGAGCGAAAAAATCGCCCACTGCCTTCAAGACGTCAAACGTCGGAATGGTACCTTGATCCATCCGTCTGATGCCTGCCAAAAAAACGAAATAGCCACAGTCTGTAACGTTCACGGGCGCTATTTAGCTTTGCCGACAGACGAATGCGAAACCAAACGCTTACTCCGACGACTTTTGAAAAATCTCAAGTAAGACAATCCAGCCGGCCGCCGCTTCGCGTACTAGTCCCAAATACACGTTTCTTGAATGGTGATGACGGAATCTATCATTCGCAGCCGAGCGTTTCCTAAACCAATAGAAATGTGAGAACGTAGGAGAGATCAGACCTATCAAATCACAGTACAAAGGAAGCTCGGCGATCTTATGTTCTTAAATCGCATATATCGGTTCAGAAAACGCAACATAACGATCGATCCTATCTTGTGGCTTACTTTGCTTGTGGCGCTGGCAACCTTCCTCGGCGGAGCATTAAGTTTCCAGCCATATACCGACCTAAAATGGCAACGCATTTTAGGAGACTATGTTCTACAGAATCATTCCCTCCCTACAACGTTAGGGCCTATGACATTTAGCGCGCCAAACGCCTTTTGGATGCCACACGAATGGATTTTTTCAACGATTTGGACTATTGCTGAGCGCACCAATTTGCAGCCAATTTTCGACATTGGGTGCGCTCTTTTCGCATTTGCCGTCCTTCTTGTAACTCTTCTGCGATCCAAAAATAGTTCATCATCAGCCAAAACCATTGCCATCATCTTAACGGCAACAGGCTTGATCACCATCAATGAAGTCCGCGTACAAGTCCTAGCATGGCCGCTCCTTGCGTTGTTGATGCTTTCTCTTGAATCTGGACCGAAACGCGCATGGTGGGCGATTCCCATCGCCATTATATGGGACAACCTCCATGCCAGCGGCCTCGTCGTTCCGATCCTTGTAGCCCTCTACGGATGCGGACAGATCATCACCGAACGCACATATAAAAGCATTTTTACAACCCTAGCATTAACATCTGGAACACTACTTGCCGCAGCAGCAACCCCCTTTGGATTTACCTATTACACCTACGCGCTATCCTGGACTCTCAATCCCGCCACGAGTATGATTTCTGAATGGCACCCGATCTCGATTGAACATTTTTCTGCCGAACTCTTCGTCATTTTTGGCATTCTCGTTGTTGGTGAGTTTCGACACGCATCGATGACCTGGTCACAGCGTATCTTGGTCGCCGTCCTCTTTTGCTCCGCATTACTTCATATTCGGAATATCTCGATATTTTGCATTGTTGCTGGTCCCTGGGTTGCACTCAGCTTAACGAAAATGATTCTTCCTGTACACAATCTTCCATCACAACCCATCTGGCGTACCATAATAATTTTCATCTTAGCAGTGCCTTGCGCCATCGGGATCGGCATTTTCGCCACATTTCGACCGTATCACGAACCCGACCCAACGCCGGCTATTGCACGCATCATGCAGGCCACATCGCCCACCCGCGTCTTTTGTGAGAGTTGGTCATGGTGTGACGACTTTACCACAAACCCCAACATTCAAGTCTTTCTGGACGGGCGACTCGACGCCTATCCACCACTGGTATTCACAGACTACCGTGCTATCCGACTCGGTCATGGATCACACATGCTAGCCTATTGGAATATTGATACCGTCATCACCCGAAAACATAGCCTCGTCACCGATGTTCTACGGCCACCTACATGGCAACGCATCCCATTCGAAAGCGTCGACCTCTTTG
>Ga0182016_10004631_pt1 | contig 15137 bp, 17 predicted proteins | sample 712S2MmetaG_FD_120491 | JGI IMG/M metagenome (GOLD analysis project Ga0182016, IMG submission 120491) | Permafrost microbial communities from Stordalen Mire, Sweden - 712S2M metaG | ecosystem: Environmental > Terrestrial > Soil > Wetlands > Permafrost | place: Sweden: Stordalen | collected...
CAACCCCAAGCTGAAGGTCGCCTTCGTCGGACCGCCCGTCACCGTGGAGCCGGAGAAATCCCTGCGCACCTCGCCGGCCATCGATTTCGTGGTGCGCCGCGAGTTCGATTACCAGATCGCCGACTACGCCCGCGGCACGCCCGTGGAGGATTTGCCGGGCGTCAGCTTCCGCAAGAACGGCCATATCGTCAACAACCCCGAGCGGGCCCCCATCGAGAACCTCGATGAGTTGCCGTGGGTCACCAAGGTCTATAAGCGCGATCTCGATGTCCGGCGCTACAACGTCCCGTTTCTGCTGAATCCCTTCATCTCGCTCTACACCTCGCGCGGCTGCCCGGCGATGTGTACTTTCTGCCTGTGGCCGCAGACGCATTCGGGTCACCGTTGGCGCTTGCGCTCCACCGACGACATCGCGCGCGAAGTGGCCTACGCCAAAGAGGCCTTCCCCTATGTCAAGGAAATATTCTTCGACGACGACACCTTCAACTATCAGAAGGCGCGCACCATCGAGTTGTGCAAGAAACTGCAGCCGCTGAATTTCACCTGGTCGTGCACCTCGCGCGTCACCACCGATTACGACACCCTCAAGGCCATGAAGGACTCCGGCTGCCGCCTTCTGATCGTGGGCTACGAATCCGGCGACCAGCAAATCCTCAAGAACATCAAGAAGGGCGCCACCATCGACATGGCCCTGCGGTTCACCGACAACTGCAAGAAGCTGGGCCTGCTGGTGCATGGCGATTTCATCATCGGCCTGCCGGGCGAAACCCGCGAAAGCATCCGCAAGACCATCGATTTCGCCAAGCGCCTGGATACCGAAACCATCCAGGTCTCGCTCGCCCATCCCTACCCCGGCACCGAGTTCTACGACTACGTCAAGAAGAACAATCTCATCACCATCGACGCCATGACCGATGAGACCGGGCACCAGCTTCCCAACATCATCTATCCCGGCCTCGACCGCGGCGAGCTGGTCGAATGGGTCGAGCGCTTCTACGGCGAATACTACTTCCGCCCGCGTGTCATTTGGCGCGTCGTGCGCAAGGCCATTTTCGATTCCACGGAGCGCAAGCGCCTCTCGAAGGAAGCTCGCGAGTACATGGCCTTGCGCTCCAAACGGAAAAAGTTCGTGGCCTCCGAGAAGGCTCTGGCGACGGCCAACTCCGGTGACTAGCAAAAGTGGGGCAGGCTCTCAGCCTGCGGCGGCCTCTCAGGCCGCCCGCCTCAAAACCCGCTTCTTCACGATGCTCGTAATTCTCAGCAGCCTCTTTGGCAACTTCTCCTTAAGCTGTGGCATGCGCCAAGTCGGACGCTTAGTCTCCCTATCGCCCCTGGCATACATCCGAGCGGTCTTTAACCCCTGGGTGGCCCTAGGCATTTCGCTCCTCATTCTCTGGCTGTTCTCTCAACTGGCCTTGTTGTCCTGGGCAGACCTGAGTTATGTGCTGCCGGTGACCTCCATCGGCTACGTGCTGTCGGCCCTGGCGGGCACGCTGTTTCTGCACGAAGAGATCACCCGCTGGCGCTGGGCCGGCATCCTCTTGATCGTGGCCGGCGTGGTCCTGGTAGCGCGCACCGCCCCGCATCGCTCCGGAGCGCCGTCATGAATTGGCTGCTGGTGGCCCTGATCGCCGCGGCCACGACCGCCTCCGATGTATTGCAATCCGCGGCCATGAAGCGTCACGGCGAAATCCGCGATTTCCGGCCCGGTGCACTTGGGCGCGTGCTAGCCCTGCTGGCGCGCAACAAGCTGATCGTAGCCTCCGTGGCCGCCATGACCGTCTCCTTCTTCGCGTTCATCGTGCTGCTCTCGGTTGCCGATCTCAGCTTCGCCGTGCCGGCCACCGCCGCCAGCTATGTGCTCGAGACCGTACTGGCCAAGTACGTGTTGCAGGAGCCCGTGACCATGGAGCGCTGGGCGGGCGCATCGCTGGTGGCCTGCGGCGTAGCGCTGCTCTCGCTGTGATCTGGCTGGCTCTCCCCGCGCTCGCTTCGGCGGCCTACTGGCTGCTGGTAGCCGCGGCAGCCATCTGGTGGGTCAGACAGTTTCGCGGGCCTTCCGAACCCCTGACGACCAGCCTCCCGGTCTCCATCCTGAAGCCCGTGCATGGCCGCGATCCGCACTTCTACGAGGCCATCCGCTCCCATGCGGTGCAAGACTACCCGCAATACGAGATCCTATTCGGCATCGGCCGCCCCAACGACCCCGCCGCCGCCGATATCCGCCGCCTCATCGCCGAATTCCCCGCGCTCCCCATCCGCCTGATCGTCACCACTACCAAGATGCCCAACGCCAAAGTCGGCGTGCTGGCAGATTTGGCCGCCCAGGCCCGCTACCCGCTCCTGCTGATCAACGACAGCGACATACGCGTAGAGCCGGACTACCTCAGCCGGGTGACCGCGTTCCTCGATCAACCCCACGCCGGCTTGGTCACTTGCCTCTATCGCGCGCAGTCCGAAAACTGGCCCGGCCGCTGGGAAGCTCTGGGCGTGGCCACCGAATTCGCCCCCAGCGTGCTGGTGGCGCGCATGCTCGGCTCGGTGGAATTCGCGCTCGGTTCCACCATGCTCCTGCGCGCTGAAGATTTACGCCGCATCGGCGGCTTCGCGGCCATCGGCGATTACCTGGCGGACGACTACCAACTTGGACGCCGCATCCGCGGTCTGGGCCTGCGCGTGGTCTTCGCGCCGGCCATCGTCGAAACGCACCTGAGTGGCGCCACCTGGGGCGAAGTCTGGCGTCACCAACTGCGTTGGTCGCGCGGCATTCGCGTCTCGCGGCCGGGCGGCTACTACGGCTACCTGATCACTCACGCCACTTTCTGGGCCGTTGTCGCCATTGCCGCGGGCGCATGGCCGGCCGGCGTGACGGCGCTCGCCATCCGGATGCTCGCCGGAATCTCGGTGGGCTGGGGCGTCCTGCGCGATCCCTCCGCGCTCCGCCGTGCCTGTTGGATGCCCTTTCGCGACCTTTGGGGCTTTGCCATCTGGGTGTGCGGCCTCTTTGGAAACACGGTCGAGTGGAGGGGGGCGCGCATTCGTCTCTCGCCGGACGGTATAATATTAACGGACCTGTAAATCTGGTTGGTAGCACAGGCTTCAGCCTGTGAATCTGTGGTGGCACAGGCTTCAGCCTGAATCTGTGGTAGCACAGGCTTCAGCCTGTGAATCTGTTTTGGTGGCACAGGCTTCAGCCTGTGATCTACAGGGTCCAGGAGGCAAGCATGATCGTCCTGTTATTCGGACCGCCCGGCTGTGGCAAGGGCACTCAGGCAGCGTCGATTGCCCACCGTTTCCAAATTCCCGCGATTTCCACCGGTGAGATGTTCCGCGCCGAGTGCAGAGCCGGCACTGAACTGGGCCGCCTGGCATGCTCCATTTTGAAATCCGGAGGCCTGGTCGGCGACGCGATTGTGGACAAGATCGTGGCTGCCAGAATCCAGCAGCCGGACTGCGCCTCCGGCTTCCTGCTGGATGGCTACCCGCGCACCCAGGAACAGGCCACCTTCCTCGACGCCTTGGTCCGGAAACTGGGCCTGCCCAAACCTGTCGCCATCCTTCTGGACGTGCCCGCGCAGGTGCTGGTGTCGCGCATCACCGCGCGCCGCCAATGCGGCCAATGCGGGCGCATCTACAATATGCTCTCGCAGCCGCCCAAAATCGGCGAAATCTGCGACGACGACCAGCAGCCGCTAATTCGCCGCGAAGACGACACCGAGGAAGTGATTCTGGCTCGCCTAAAGGCCTACCACGATGCCACCGGTCCCGTGATCGCGTATTACCGCAACGGCGGATGCCATCGCGTGGATGCCACCGGCACACCCGCCGCGATCGCGCGCGAGATCGAGCGGTTGCTCGCCGGACTTGGTGGGGCAAGCTCCCAGCCTGCGGCGGCCTCTCAGGCCGCACCGCCGCTGAGCTTGGCTCTTTGACCTACAGCTTCATCTCTTGCCCAATGCGCTCGATGCCGATCCGCTCGGGCTCTTTCCCGGCCGCCCTGTAAAAGCGTTCGATCGGTTCGTGCCGCGGTTCGCGGCTGAGCGGAAAGGTCTGGTGATGCACCGGCAGGAAGATCTCCGCGCCCGCATCGTTGCCCATCTGCCAGGCTTGTTCCGGAGTGCAGTGGTACCGTATCCAGGGATTGTACGCTCCCACCGGCATAATGGCCAGATCGATGCGCCGCGAACTGCGCAGCGCGCGGAAAGCCGTGGTGGCCGCCGTATCGCCGCCGAACAGCACGCGGTAGCGGCCCGCCTCAATCAGATAGCCGTTGTATCCGCGATACGTATCGCCATGCATGCGCGCGCCCCAGTGATTCACCTCGAACGCCCGTATCCCAATGGGTCCCACGCGCGTGCGCTCGCCCCATCCAAGCTCCTTCACGCCGGCGTAGCGGCGGGTCCGCAGCAGGTCGCTGGTCTTGGCGGCCGTCACCACGGTGGTCGAGCGGCTTTCGAGTGCTCGCAGCGTCGCCAGATCGAAATGGTCCATGTGCGCGTGCGAGAGCAGTAGCACATCGATCTTCGGCAGTTGGTGGACGCGTAGCGCGGGCGCCACCAGGCGCTTCAACCCCAGCGTCATCGGCCCCAAACTCACGCCCACGCGGTTGCCCAGCACCGGGTCGGTCAGAATGGTTACGCCATCCAGTTTGAGCAACACGGTGCTGTGCCCCAGCCACGCCGCGTATAAACCGCGATCGCGCCACAGCTTCGGATTCGGACGTTCCGGTGAGGGTGTGATAGGATATCCCCTATCACATAGGATGCGGGTTGGCTCGCGCGCGTTGCGGGACATCCTGCGGCACTGAAAACAAGGGGAATACAATGCATCGATCAATGACGACTCTATTACTGGGCGCGGCTCTGGTTCTGCCGGCCCTGGCGCAAGACGCGGGCACCGTTCCGTCCGTGCTCGTGGACCATTGGAAGACCTCCAAGAAGTACATGCTGGCCTTGGCCGAACAGATGCCCGCCGAGGACTACTCCTTCAAGCCGAATCCCGCGGAAATGAGCTTCGGCGAGCAGATGGCGCACATCGCCGGCGCCAATTCGTTCTTCTTCGCCACGCTTTCCGGCCAGAAAGACCCGATCGCCAAGCCGACCAAGTTCGATAAGGCCTCCGTGCTGAAGACGCTCAACGATTCCTACGATTTCTGCATTACCGCCTTGACCACCCTCGACCACGAGCGCATGTTCCAAACCTTCGATTCACCCGCGGGCAAGATGACCGGCATGGAATTGCTGCTCCTGGCAACCGATCACACCGCGCACCACCGCGGCCAATGCATCGTGTATCTGAGGGCCAAGGGCATCAAGCCGGCGCAATATCAGTTCTGAAGTGGAGCAGGCGGCGCTATTCCAGAACCCCGAGGATCTCGTCCTCTTTCAGAATCAGGTACTCGTCTCCATCGAGCTTGACCTCGGCCCCCGAGTACTTGCCGAAAAGAATACGGTCGCCCGCCTTGACCTCGGGCGGCATGCGCTCGCCCGTCTCCAGTAACTTGCCGTTACCCACCGCGATCACCGATCCCTGCTGCGGCTTCTCTTTGGCGGTATCCGGGATAATAATGCCCCCGCGCTTGGTTTCGCCCTCTTCCAGGCGCTTGATCACGACGCGGTCGTGCAACGGACGCAGTTCCATATAACTCTCCTATCGTTGCGATTATACCCGAAGACCACGTGGGGCGGGCGTCCACGCCAGCGGCGGGTCTCCAGACCCGCCCTTTTTCCCCAATAGTTGTGGAGCCTGGCCCCTACTCGACCGCGATCACCGCGGTGCCCGGCGAAGCGGTGGATCCCACCAGCGCCACCACCGGCACATCGCCGCTGGCGGTAGAAGCCGGTACCGTGACGTTGATCTGGTACAAGCCGGCATCGATCAGACCGGCGAATGCGACCTGGCCGGCGTCGGTTCCGCCGATAGTGATGGCAGGCAGCGTCGCCAGGGTTAGCGGCGTCGTAATCAGTTTCCCTTCCGGCGCCGCGGGATTCGTGACGCCGAACCCGGTGCCATAGAGCACAATGGTCTCGCCGGGCGCCGCCGGAGTGGCCCCGGTGGTGGTGCTGGTTGGTCCCACCAGCGTGCCATTCGCGTGCGTCGCCACAATGTGCTTCCCATCGCCTTGCAGGAAGAACGCCGGCGCCACGTCTTGCACCTGGACCGTCACCGTCGCGCTGGCGAGACCGAAGTTGTACGTCTCGACTTGCGCCTGTCCGGACGCCAGACCCACCGGGAGCAGAATGTTAAGCTGTCCGGGGCTGACATATTCCACATACGCGTAGGTCCCGTTCACCGTCACACTCACGCTGTCGATGTCGGTCGGGAGCGCCGAGTTCACGATGTCCTCGCTGTCCCACACCCGCGTGGTCCCCGAGAGATTGCCTCCCGTTATGGTCACCCATGTGTTCGGCGCGATAGCGGGCAGAAAGCTCGCGCCATTCACCACGTCCGTGGCGGTCAGGACAGGCGCTGCCTGGAGCCGGCCGAGCAGTCCGTGGTTTCCGTTGTCCGGACCCGGAATCCCAGCCGTGAAATAGATCGCATTGGCGTCTCCGCCGCTGCCGCCGTTGCCGGCCTGCAGTGCCCACAGATTGGGGATCACGATAGGAGTGCCATCGGAGTTGTTGAGCGTAATCACATACGCGCCCGTGGTGGGATTGAACACGTTGATGGTGCCGTCGCCGAAATTCCCCACCAGCAAATCGCTTGCGTAATCGCCGAAGTTGGTGGGCGCGATCGCCAGTCCCCAAGGCGCGTTCAGGTGTCCACCCGAGACCAGCCGACTCATCAAAGTTCCCGCCGTGCTGTAAACGTCCACGTATCCGTTGCCGGCGCCCGGCACCACGAAGGTCTTGCCGGTGTTCTGTAGCGCGTAGGCCACGTACAAGTTGCCTGCGAGATTCTGAATGTTGAATGGCGCGTAGCCTGCGGGCAGGTTGGCGTCCTGGAAAGCATTCGGCAAAGTAACCGCGTTATAATTCGAGTCGAAGACGTCAATGGTTCCTTTGCTAAGATTCGCAGCGAAGAGGTACGTGTTGGAACCGCTGGCGCCAATCGCCAGGCCCGTATAGCTCGCACCGGATGCTGAGTTGTCCACCATCACCTGCGCGGCGGCCGCGTTCACGGTGTGGTTCCAGCCGGATATGGTGCCGTCCAATGTGTCGAAAATGAACGATGCCGCTTCGCCGGTGGCGATGGCAAAACCCGTGGTGGCGTTGTTGACAGTCCCTGTCGGGGTGCCTGAACCTGAAACGCCAACCGCTTTGGAAGGCGGTATGGTGACCACCAGCGAAATCGGGCTGCCAGTGCTGCTATAAAGCGTGGACAACCCCGAGCCGGCATCCGAGATCCAGAACGGACTGCTGGCCGATTCCGAGATGCCCCACGCGCCCTTCAGGTGCGGATCGGTAAAATCGGCCAGGTCGGGGACATCCGATGCCAGGTTGCGAACTACGTAAGCGTTCGAGGCCCATAGTGAGCCGTGAAATGCAGTTACACACAAGGCGTATCCTGCCAGCGTGGCACACCTGCGAGAACCTTGCGTACCCATAGTGTTACTTACCCTCCTTCGTCGTGCAACGGTATGTTAAAAGCATCACACTTACTCACAGCAAATGATTGTGGCGTGACGTCAGTTAGGGTCAGTGTACACCCGCTCGGCCCAGGCCGGTTCTCTCCGTCGCGATTATTTACACTCATGAAGCGCGAAAGCCTTCCTCCGCGCGGATTTCCGCACGCCTCCCGGCTGCTTTTCAATCGCAATCCGCGGCGCCGTCCGCCATGCTACGCTGTTCCTTACCAAGCCCATGCCCCTTACTCGCGTCAAAGGCCAGCTCATGAGCGCATCGGAAATCGACCGCACCCTGGTGCGGCTGGCGCACGAAATCCTGGAGAAGAACTCCGATCTCGACCGTCTGGCGTTCATCGGTATTCGCCGCCGCGGCGTGCCCCTCGCCCAGCGCCTGGCCCGCAAAATCGAATCGCTGGAACAGCACGCCGTGCCGGTCGGGATTCTGGATATCAATCTCTACCGCGACGACCTCACCACCGTGGACATCAAGCCCGTGGTCAGCGCCACCGAGATTCCGTTTTCCGTGCAAGGCAAAGACATCATCCTGATGGACGACGTGCTCTATACCGGCCGCACCATTCGCGCCGCGCTGGACGCCCTCTTCGACCACGGCCGCCCGGCCCGCGTCCACCTGCTGGTCTTGATCGACCGCGGCCACCGCGAGTTGCCCATCGAAGCCCAGTTCGTCGGCCGCATCGTACAAACCGCGGACAACGAAATCATCGAAGTCAAATTCCAGGAGATCGACCAACAGGAGAAGGTGCTCATGGTCGAAAAGGTCGCCGAGACCGAAGCCGTTTAAGCCATGCCGGCAGGATTGCTGGGAATCGAAGAACTGGATCGCGCCGAGATCGAAGCCATCCTGGCGCGTGCCAAGCAGTTTCAACCTGTCCAGGACCAATCGCAGAAGAAACTGGACACGCTCCGCGGGAAGATGATTGTCAATCTCTTCTTCGAAGCGTCCACTCGCACCCGCACCAGCTTCGAAATCGCCGCCAAGCGCCTGGGCGCGGACGCCGTTTCCATCGCGGCCTCCGGCTCCAGCGTGTCCAAGGGCGAATCGCTGGTGGATACGCTCAACACCTTGGCGGCCATGCGGCCCAACGCAATTGTGATGCGGCATGCGGCGTCCGGCGCGCCGCATTTTCTGGCGCGCCACCTGGCCATGCCCATCATCAACGCCGGCGACGGCACCCACGAACACCCCACCCAGGCGCTGCTGGATGCGCGCACCATCCTTGACCGGCGTCCCAGCCTCGAGGGCCTGCGCGTGGCCATCATCGGCGACATCGCCCACAGCCGCGTGGCCCGTTCCAACGTCTACCTGCTTTCTAAATTCGGCGCGGAGATCGTGCTCTGCGGGCCCGCCTCGCTGCTACCGCGCGAGCTCGCCCACATCGCTCCCGGCGTGACGCTGACCAACGATATTCGCGAAGCCATCCGCGATGCCGACGTCATCATGATGCTGCGCGTGCAGCTCGAGCGCCAGCATGAAGCGGCCTTTCCCTCCGCCGAGTATTTCCAGTTCTATGGCTTGCGGCTGGAACACCTCGCGCTGGCCAAACCGGACGTCATTGTCATGCACCCCGGCCCCATCAACCGCGGGCGCGAATTGTCGTCGGAAGTGGCCGACTCCCAGCGCTCCGTCATCCTCAACCAGGTCGAAAACGGCGTCGCCGTGCGCATGGCGGTGCTAGAGCGGGTGATTGGTTAGATGTCACAACTCCTCATCAAGAACGGGCGCGTCATCGACCCGGCTTCGGCCACAGATATGCTGGCCGACATCCTGGTTCGGGACGGCGTCATCGCCGCCGCCGGCGCCAACATCGACGCGCCGGGCGTTGAGGTCTTCGATGCCACCGGCCTGATCGTCGCGCCCGGCTTCATCGACATGCATGTGCACCTGCGCGAGCCCGGCTTCGAGCACGCCGAAACCATCGAAACCGGCGCGCGCGCCGCGGCTGCCGGCGGATTCACTTCCATTTGCTGCATGCCCAACACCCTGCCGGTGAACGACAACGCCACCGTGACCAGCTACATCATCGAGCGCGCGCGCAAGTTCGCCGTCACCAATGTTTTCCCCATCGGCGCCATCACCAAGAACAGCGCGGGCGAAGAACTGTCGGCCATCGGCTCCATGAAAGCCGCGGGCGTCGTGGCCATCTCCGACGATGGACGCCCGGTGATGAACGCGCGCGTAATGCGCCGCGCCATGGAATTCGCGCGCTCTTTCGACCTGCCCGTCATCGATCATTGCGAAGACCTGAATCTGAGCGCGGGCGGCGACATGCACGAGGGCTATGAGTCCGTGCGGCTGGGACTGCGCGGCATTCCGGCCAGTTCCGAAGACGTGATGGTGGCCCGCGACATCCTGCTCGCCGAGGCTACCGGCGCGCGCTTCCACGTGGCCCACATCTCCACGCACAACGCCATGGCCATGGTGGCCTACGCCAAGAAGCACGGTCTGCCGGTCACTTGCGAGACCACTCCGCACCACTTCGCCCTCACCGACAGTCAGATGCTGCCGTACGATAGCAATTTCAAAATGAAGCCGCCGCTGCGCACAGCTTGCGACGCCGGCGCCGTAGTGGACGGCATCGTAGCCGGCGCGGTGGACGCTATCGCCACCGACCACGCACCACACCCCGGCAGCGAAAAGATGCAGGAGTTCGAGAAGTGCCCCTTCGGCATCATTGGCCTGGAGACCGCGCTGGGACTGGCGCTCGAGCACCTGGTGCACACCGGCAAGATTTCGCTCACACGGCTGGTCGCGCTGCTCACTACCGGGCCCGCGCGCGTGCTGCGCCTTGATCGCGGCACTCTGCGCGTGGGCGTGCCCGCGGACGTGACGATTTTCAGCACCGATCTCGAGTGGACCTACGACGTGAACCAGTCGTTCTCCAAGAGCCGCAATTCTCCCTTCGATGGGCACACGTTCCGCGGCGGTCCCATGGCGACGATCGTGGACGGAGCCATGGTCTGGCGGCGGGAATAGTCGGCGCGCATCAATCTAAGTAGAAAAAGGTTCTGCAAAAGGCGCGCCTATGGAGTATGCTAGTAGCGGGACCGGGGGTTGCAGCCCCGATCCCGCTCGGTCGTTATCGCCTGCCCTTACGGGTCCAGGTGATCGTGACCGTGACTCTACCCAAAAGCAGCAGGCCAACTAGCAGCAGGATCATAGATCCTCCTTTCTGCTTAAAGAGGAAGGCCCGGGCTAATTCCCGGGCTTTTCCAATTGAAGCTCAAGTGCTTCTTTCGGAACTCGCGCTTCCAATTCTCCACAGGAAAGGTCTCCGCTTTGAGAGTGGGCCGACCGGCGCGGAGTTCTCCGATCAGATGTTGATTGCCGCTAGGCGCTGGCCTTCTGCGCACCCCGCCACGTCGTCAACTGGCCCGTCAGCCGCTCGCGCATACCGACAAACTTCGGATTGTCCACCTGGTTGACCTGCTCCTTCGGGTCCGCCGTCTCGTCGTACAATTCGTTGGCGCCCTTGCCCTGATTGCGCAGGATCAGCTTGTAGCGGTCGTCGCGCGCCATCTCCGCATCTCGAATCCGGCCAAACGCCAAATCCGGCCACGATTGCTTCTTCCCCACGCGCCGGCCGTACACGAACGCCAGATAGCTCGGCACATGGCTGCCGGCCGGCGGCGCGACGCCTGCCAGTTCGCAAAGCGCCGGCATCAAATCGTAGGAGTTCACTACGTCGTTCCGCACCGTCTGCGGCGGAAACCGGCTTGGCCACGTCCAGATCAAGGGCGTCCGCACTACTTCTTCATACAGGCTCGCCGGATCCGACGCCGTGGCATCACCCCACAGCCCATGCCGGCCTAAGAGGTATCCGCCGTTGCTGGTGAAGACGATGAGCGTATTGTCCCAAACGCCGCGCTGTTGCATCTCAGCCGACAGCGTGGGAATCTGCTCATCCAGCGTGGTCAGGCTCGCCGCGTACTTGCGCATGTTGCCAGGCACATCCCGCAGCATTTCCTTTCGCGTGGCATTGGCCGCTTCGGTGTCCCAGCCGGTCGTTTCGAATCCCGTCTTCGCGTACAAGTCCAGATTCTTCTGCGGCGCCGCAACGGCGTTCGGACTGGGCCAGGCGATCGTCAAAAAAAACGGTTTCGAAGGCGTCTGCGCTTCCAGAAACTCGCCGGTCCGCGCCGCCGAAACGCTGCGGGAACAGTTGTAGCCCGCAGCGGCGAAAACGGCTTGGTCCGGCGCAACCGGAGCGCAGGAGAAGCTATTCGCAAAGCGCACGCCGGTCAACGCCAGGCGGTCGATATTCGGCGTATGCACCTCCGGATTCCCGTAGCACCCGAGCATGTAAGCGCCGAGTTCCTCGGCCACAATCAGAACGATGTTGGGACGTTCTGCAACCGCTTGCTTCTTGGTTGCGGCCAGCACTGGCGCAGCAAGCGCCCCGAACAGAAAATGACGGCGATTCAATGGCATTCAACCCAGTATACGCGGGCGCGCGGGCTGTCTGCTAAAATCGATAAGAAAGGCGGCGTAGCTCAGTCGGTTAGAGCGACGGTCTCATAATGCGTTTTTCAGGGGTCGGCTTCGTGTGTTTTCAGCGATTTACGCCGGCATACGTAGGGTCAAACGGCATCATTCGGGCGCAGTCGGCAAAGTTTTGGGCAAAGAATTGGGCAAAGCTCAATTCGTTCTTGTCATCCTTGTTCTCAAGCGCGGTTGATAGCCGTGTGCTGGCCGAAGCAGACATTATACGCATACCGATTCGCTTCCGTCAGCCGATGAGCGCCACAATTTTGGCCCGGATCTCCGCGAGCTCGTCCGTTGAGATTTTCCCTTTTCTGGCCGCTCGTCGTTTCCGCCAATCAAAGCTCTTAACCTGATCCGACAAGACCGCGCTCGCCTTACCGCCGCTGATCGCAACCTCGACCGGATAGTTCTTGATCTGCGTCGTCATCGGGCAGCACACCATCAAGCCTGTTTTACCGTTGTAGGCGGCTGGGCTCAGCACAACCGCCGGCCGGTGCCCAGCCTGTTCGTGCCCAGCCTGCGGATCGAAACTGACCCACACAATATCGCCGGCATCGGGCACATAGGAGCGCCCCACTTACAATGCCTCTTTGCCGACTGGACCGCCGAAATCGACTGCCTCGTGCAAATTCGCGCGCGTAATTCCCTTTAGGAGAACGGCCAGATCATAGTCCTTGCGTCGCACTGCTTCGATGACGATGCGGCCCGATTCCTCCCGCACGTCAACAGGTTCGTCCAACTCCAGGTGCGCCGCCCGCATGACGGGAGCGGGTATTCTCAGGGCCGCGCTGTTGCCCCATTTTTTGACGACAGACTTCATGTTATTCGTACTCCTGCTTATCAGCCTTGTATGAACATGCCACGATTTCGCGCATGTGTCAACATTGTAGATACATGGCCTTGGAATCGCTTCGCGATCCCCTTGGCGTGTCCATTACCACAGAGCAGACTGAGTTCCTACGCCCCGGCCAATCCAGGGCGAGTGTAGCCGCGCCAAGAAACTCGAAACGATCCGGCTGTATCGCTGCCGGTCGTGCCCCCGCATTTTCACGCCAGGCCCGCGCCCTTTCCCGGAACAAGACCTACCCGCCCCATGAAATCCTTGATGCCCTTTCGCCATACAACCGCGCGGCTACATGCCGCGCACCCCCGCCTCCGCACTTCTTCGCACGCCTCAAACTGGCCTGGGTTGCGCCGGGGTAGGGCTGATAATGAGTTGCGGAATCGGCCTGACTTGATGCCAGCAATCGATGGCGCAGTCGGCGAGAATGCTGGCGGTCGCGTGCAACCGTTCGGGCTTCATAGGGTCCCGGAAGTCCCAGGCTTTGATCTTGTCAAAAAGTGCAGCGGCATGGACCTCAATCTCCGCTCGACTTTTCCCGCGCCAGGATTCGGGGGCGAAGATATGTTTTGCCAGAACCTTCACTATATCCATAAGGCCGTGATAGGCCGCCCCCGCTAGCGCCAGATCGTTGTCTGCGTGGACATCGGCGCCCTTTTCCAGCAGGTACTTCACGATCTCGACATAGCCATACACTGCGGCTCGCGGCAAAGCATCTTCGCTTGCATGAACGTTCGCTTTCTCCCCATCCCTCTCCAGCAAATACTTCACGACTTCCAGGTGCCCGCGATGTGCGGCTTCCACCAGAACATTGTCCCGCCAGGCGTGGATGTCGGCCCCTTTCGCTAAGGCTTTCTAGACCATTTGGAGGTTGCCATACTCGGCAGCCTTTAGCAGTCTGAAATCAAGATTTCGCTGCGTCATGAAACCCAGCCCTGCGGCCATTATTGCAGAATACGAACAGGAGGCCCATTGACGCGAAGGCCGTCCAGAAGGCGCTTCGTCGAGGCCGCTGATCGAGGCGATACCAAATTGGTCCAAGAGCTTCTGGCCAAGGGCGTCCATCTCCACGCATGGAACTGTAATGCCATAGTCTGCGCCGCCCGCAAAGGTCACGCGGATATAGTAGCCATCCTCCTTCCCCACGGCGCGCACCCTCGGACCGAATCAGATCGCCGCGTTTGAGGACGCATCCGCGCGAAGCGGGTCCAATAGTGGCAGTCCTCAGCCCTGGCGAACTCTTCCCAGTCTGCCCTGTGCCCAATTTTATTCAGGTCGCTGTAGCAAACGACCGTGAAAGGCTTCGGTGTTCATTGCAACAGCACCTTCTCTGGCGCATCCCGCAAGCCGGGTAGAACCCGGCCAAAGCCGTCGCCAGAAACTCGCTGTCTCCAAGTCCGCCCGATTTGACGGCACGCGCGTTCGCGCTTATTCTTGCACCGATGCCGCGCAAGAAATCCTTAATGCCAGTCTCGCTCGTTGAACGACAGATTCACCTCATTCGAGGCCAGAAGGTCATGCTCGACCGCGATTTGGCTTTCCTCTATGGCATTCCGGCCATCGCGTTGCGGCAGCAAGTCAGACGCAATACAGAGCGGTTTCCGGATGATTTCATGCTGCACTTGACCGACGAAGAATCCGAAAACTTGGTATCACAATCTGTTATACCTTCCCGCCGCAGTTTCGGCGGTTCGCTTCCGTTTGCCTTTATACAAGAAGGCGTTGCAATGCTTTCATCCGTCCTGCGCAGCAAACGCGCAGTTCAGATGAATATCGCCATCATGCGCGCTTTTGTCCGCCTGCGCGAAATGATCGCCGCCCACAAGGATTTGGCTGTTCGCATTGAGAAACTCGAAAGCAGTCACGCACAGCATGCCTCAATCATTAATCTCCTTGCGAAGGAGATCACCGCCCTGAAGATGCCGCCGGAGCCGCCACCGAAGCGGCCAATCGGGTTCCGAATCCGGCGAGACGATGAGTAGCGTCCGCCAAAACCGACGCTAGCGGGGTTCGCCGGTTCTGGGCTTTGGGATATCTCCACAAGAACAGGACCCAGGTCAGCCATCGACGAATCCTCGGCCCAAAACCCTGCCCCCCATGTCCCTGGGGTGCCTCTTAGCCCGCCAGTTTGGCGGCGAGAGGCCCGATAAACGGCAGCGAGAAGCACTGGTTCCTGAAAGCTTTGTACATCAAAAAAAGCGATAGCGGGAACAAAGCTAACC
>Ga0182016_10004637_pt1 | contig 15128 bp, 15 predicted proteins | sample 712S2MmetaG_FD_120491 | JGI IMG/M metagenome (GOLD analysis project Ga0182016, IMG submission 120491) | Permafrost microbial communities from Stordalen Mire, Sweden - 712S2M metaG | ecosystem: Environmental > Terrestrial > Soil > Wetlands > Permafrost | place: Sweden: Stordalen | collected...
CAAAAACCGTCCGACAGCCGCCCGGAACCCTGTCCGACAGGAATTAGAATGCTGTCCGACAGAAATCGGAACCCTGTCCGACAGAGATTAGAATCGCTGTCCGACAGCGACCGGAATACGCAATGGTGTCTTGTAACCATGCCTTTTTAAATTACAGTTCACGGAATTATGACAATCGTGAAGGATCGGAATGTAGATGCCGTTGTTTGCGTTTTGCTTACAGTCGTTCATTAAATCTTCTCCCCCCTCCGGAATTGGTTGACATGAGTCATGGCGAGTGCCATTTGGACCTCCTCCTTGATTTCCTTCATTGCCATCGGGACAAGGGGATTTGGGCTTGTTACATGACGATGACGAGCCAGAAGACGATCCAGATCCGGTACTGGAACCGCTTGTTCCACATGATTGACAGCCACCCGGAGGCGGAGAACTGTCGAAAAGATAAGTGTGATTTCCAGCACCCCAGTCTGTCTTCCGACTACAGACATAAATTGTTAATCCTTGAGCATCAATTCCAAAATGTGGATTGTTGCCAACGTATTCGTAGAGATTAATTCCACCATTCTCTTCAATTGGGTCTCTATTTAGCCACCGTTGCAAATTTGGATCATAGAACCGGTAGTGGTAGTAATAAAGACCTGAATTTGCATTCCATTCCTTGCTGGAGAAACGGTAGCTGTTGGCATTGGCCAGCGCACCATACGTTGAAATCGTGTTTCCAAACGGGTCGTAAAATTGCTTTTTGCTCTCGGATTTATGATATCCGCCGACAATTTATTACCCTCATTTCTTCATCCGAAATGCCACCGCCAGCGCCACCGCATCAAAGATGTTTGCCGGCTTGTATGAACAGGTGGAACAGGAAGTGGCGACGGTTGAATAATACAGTGAAGATTGAATTAGTACTGGCAGATATTTTGCAAACCGGCAACTGGTTTTTGAAAGCCTCGGTAGTCAGTTTGCTTTGAAGATTGGCTCGAAGAGCGGAGTCAAAAGCAGCGAACCTTCAACCGTTAGATGATTGTTGTCGGAATACAAAACCTGATTGTTTTTTGCCATGCCGTAGAATCCCTTTGGATTGAGAAAATAGTCAGCGGGATCCAAAACCGTTGCCCCCATTTTAGAAGCCTGGTTGAACGTTTCGGCCAGCGCTTTGTTATCCTCTTGATGCTGTTTCAGGGTGATACCTATCTGATCGAGATCGCCATTATGTATAATGGCTAAAGCCATCTTGGTGGGGAGGTTTGGATCTTGAATAGGAACATCTTTAAGAACATAAACCTTGGCGCCTGATTTTATGATCTCATGAACAGTCAAAAGCAAATCGGCTTTGAACTCATCGGATTCCAGATAAAATTTCCAACGGGCGCTAATTATAACATTCTGGATGTGATTTTTACCGATATAATCCAGAACCGCTGCCGCAAATGTTGGCGAACTTTCACCGAGAGTGTCCGGACCAAAACTCACAAAATTCAAAATTGGGGCGGTTGCAGAGTGGGTTGCCTGTATGCCGCGCCAGGAATATCGGCGGCATAGTTCATCAAGAACAGGAGTTACTGCCATTGCATGGCTGTCCCCCCATATCAATAGTTTAATTGGTTGATTGGTTCCCGCTATACCTAGTTCTGGGAATTGACCGGCAACAGCCTTATCCAAACTTATCGAGTTTCGAAAGGCAATATGATTGCGGCTGTTAAGGTAGCTCAAAGCCCTACCGGAATACCGAAGTGGAAATCCATGGCCTTGAACGACGAAAAATCCAAGAAAAAGCAAAGCCATCATGGAAACACCAGCAAACAAAAAAATTTGCGGGCGTTTTTTTAGAATCCGCCGTTTTCGGAACGGGCTTTCGATATATTTCCAGGACCCTATGGCAAGCACGATGCTAACCAGAAGCATGGAGACGCTGACTTTCCAGCTTTGAGAGCTAAATGGATATTTCGAAAACGTCAACAACGGCCAATGCCAGAGATAGAGTGGATAAGAAACCAAACCAATAAAAACCACCGGCTTCCAAGCAAGAATCCGACCGACGGTGGAAAGTTTGGTTTCGCTTGAGAAAATGATTAGAGCTGCTCCCAAACAGGGTGGAACGGCCGCCCATCCCGGAAACTCGTTAAATGGGCTGTAAGAAAATATGGGATAACCAACTAGGCCAACGCCAAGCCAGCCTGATATTTCTCTCACCAGCTTGTTGGTGTCGATCCGGTCACATAACAATTTCAGCGTCGGCAAAGTCTCAACAATGTGCATCCTCCACAGCCTGTTAATGACCGTCCGGCCGCGTAACAGCGCCAGCAATACTCCCAGCAAAAGCTCCCAAACTCGCGCGGGCAACAGATAAAATGTCGCCGCCGGACAATGAACGCAGCCATAAATACTCAACATGAGCGAGCCAACGGCAATACTCAGTATGGTTACGACGACTAAAGAATGTCTCTGAAACCGTGCTAGGAAAACTAGAAGCAGGGGAAGGAGTAAATAGAACTGTTCCTCCACTGCCAGCGACCAGGTATGGATCAGAGGTTTTGGATCCACAGTTGGGGTAAAATATCCTTTTCCATCAAGCCATTGCTGATAAAATAAAAAATTGGACAGCAAAGTCGATTGAGCGATGGCAGCTTTGCCAAGCTTTATCAGGTCTTCCGGCAAGAACAGAAACCAGCCGGCAACAAGAGTAGCAAGCACAACCGTCACTAATGCAGGTAGGATGCGCCGAATCCGTCTTTCCCAGAATGCGATCAGACTAAAGGATCCGTCGTTCAAATCCTTTAAAATAAGCGAAGAAATTAGAAACCCGGAAATAACAAAGAAAATATCGACACCAACGAAGCCTCCAGGACAGCCCAATTTTGCGTGGAATAGCAGCACCGGCAAAACCGCAACCGCCCTCAAGCCGTCAATGTCCGGGCGATAACGTTCTGGATATTGTTTTGTCACAACTGTGTCTCCGTCCGCCATGCTTCGCTTTTTTATGGTGTCACCGGGCAGTTGAAAAGCGGCCAGTAGCGGGCACTTCAAAACCGGCCACTTCGAGGTGAGAGATTCATATCATTTCTGGTTTTTCAATCAAGGGATTTCCGCACGAGTTAAAACGAGCCGGGACCGAGCTGCGAGCCTTAGCCGGAACTATGTAGTTGAAAAGATGCCACCGAATGGGAATTGATTGGTGGTATATGAAAACAACACAATCGTCGGGCAAACGCCCGGTTCACCAAACGGTGGCTGGTGAATTTGAAGTCAAAACTGACGGAAAATCAATCGCGATCGGGTTCACCGATCAGCGGCTGAGTCCGCATGCTGGGAGCGCCACTTTCTGGAGTTGGTTGCGGCCGCTCGGCTGGAACAAGCTCTTGGCGACCGCGTTGCTTCCTTCACACATCCCTGCCCCCGCATCGTCTTTCGTGTCGGCGATGATGATGCCATGAAATAGGGTGAAGGATTCACGACCTTTGATGCCCGGAGCCTGAAAACGATGGAAAAATTCCATGCGATTGTTCGCGTGGAGCGGAATGATTTTGATTTCAATCTGGCGTTGCGGAAGCCGGAGTTAGACGGGGTTTCCAATGCCCAAAGCATCCGCTGCCAAAGTTGCGGGCGGCGGTGGAGCAAGCTTTGGAAGTGGGTGCCATCACACGCGACGCGGTCGCCCAGTTTCTTTATCCACGCGAAGACTGGGGGACCACGCTGTTCTCACTGGCTGGCCAAGCAAGCGACGGAAGATAATATCCTCCACGAAATTTTGGAACGCTGGCACGATAGCAAAAAACGCTTTCCAAAAGAACGTTGGCTGAAAGCAATTGCCTGGATGAAAAAAGAAGGATTTGTGCCGACCGGCTTTGGCAAACCAACGAAGCAGGCAAAATGAAAATTAGTCGCCAGCCAATCCGCCGCCACCAGCCTGTTTTCCATAAATCATTCGCCGGAGGACTTTGAATTTATGTAGTTTTGTTTAATCAAATTGAGCTGTTTTCCTTTGAGGGAAAATGTATTTATTTAAGAAAATTGGTTGCTATTTTCTTAAAATATATCATTTTCCCACTTAAGAAATGAAAGATAACCAGCAAATTAGTGAAGTCACGATGCTTTCCCGCTTTCAGGTGGGAACGGTGTTGCTGCCGCCATTGGTGGTGAAATCCTGCACAGTGCTTGGCGGCAATGAAAAGGCGGATGCCCGCATAAAACTGGCGTTGCCGGGAGAGCCGGAAGAATTTCGTTTTGTGGTCGAGTTGAAAGCGCGGGCGACGCCGCAAACCATCCAGTTGGCGATGGCGCAGGCAAAGTCGGCGACGAAAGCAGGCGAGTGGCCGATGATTCAAGTGCCCTATTTGTCACCGGAACGGCTGGAAGAACTGGAGCGTGAAGGCGTGAGCGGAGTGGACTTGTGCGGCAATGGCGTGGTGCTAGTGCCGGGGCGGCTCTGCGTGATGCGCTCCGGTGCGCCGAACCGGTATCGCGATTCGCGCCCGCTGAACAATCCGTATCGCGGCCGTTCGGCAATGGTGGCGCGGATGCTTTTGCAGCGTCCGAAATGGGAGTCGCTCTCGGAATTGGCGGCGGCAATCCAGTCAGCGGGAGTTGCTTTGTCGCTGCCGCAAGCATCCAAGGCGGTGCAGGCGATGGAAGAAGATTTGATTGTGTCGAAGGGCGCAGGAGTCATTGCGCTGAATGAGCCATTGCGCCTGCTCGACAAACTCGGCAGTGAATGGCGCAAGCCGTTGGTGCGAGCACGGCAGGCGTTGCGGTTGCCGAAGGGCATGGACTGGGCGGGTGTTCTCTCAACGAGTCCATTGCTCAAATGGGCGCTGACCGGTGAAAGCTCCGTGACGCGCTACGCAATGTTTTCGCAGGGAGGTCCGCGTCGTATTGCGGTTTCGAGTTTGCCACTGGCGTTGACGCTGCTCGGCGGCACGCCGGAGTCCGTGCCGAATTTCGCCGACGTGGAGTTGGTGGAGACGGACGAGGCGGGATTCTTTTTTGGCAACGAGACGGATGGAAAAGGGGTTCGCTGGGCGAGCCGGTTGCAGACCTGGCTGGAGCTCCAGTCCGGCGACGCGCGCCAGCAGGATGCGGCGAAGGATTTGCGCGAGCAGATTCTCAAGGAGGCGCGGCGATGAGCGACGAAGTACAGGATGAGTTGTGGCCGCATTTCGTGCCACTCTGGACTGATCTGCGAAAGATTGCTCCCGGACTTTTGCTGGCGGGCGGCTATGGTTTATTCCTCAAGCAGCAGTGGTTGATTTCGCAATTGCGTTTTCTCGGCACCCCGGATGGACATTCCATTGTTACACCAACGGGCGATAAGTTGGTTGTGGATGAGATCAGAACTTTAGTGGCTATTCATCGCTGGAAAGATCAGACGCCCCGCGTGACGAAGGATTTTGATTTTCTGATAAGCCTGAATTTGATTGCTTCACCAGAGGAGCAGCGACGCCTGCATGAGGTGTTGGATAAACACGGCTTCAAGGTCGTGCCTGAAAATGCGCGCTGGCAATTTTCAAAAGTGATTGGCGAAGGGCGACAAGTTGTTCTGGATTTTCACGCGCCGTCGCCGGAGCAAAAGCGGGATGATTTGCGAATTCAGGCGCGGCGGGTAAAGCCACAACCTTCGCTGGGACAGATGGGTGTTCATGGCCGGGAAAACCCAGAAGCGACCGGCTCTGAATTACATCCATTTTCTTTCAAGTTCAAGGAACTGGAAATTGTGCTGCCCAATCCCGTGACGTTGACAGTGATGAAACTTACCGCAATGCGCGACCGGTGGTCAGTGTCACAGGATGCTTCAAAATCTGCCGAAGTCCGGGAGTTGGAAAACCGTCAGGCTAGGAAACATGCGGAGGATGTTTGCCGTGTCATCGCCATGATGACCCGGGAAGAAAGTGAAACCACCGGCGTCGTTCTGGATACTGTGCGTGGAAGCCCTGTTTATGCGGCTGCAATGACCACTTACTCGGAGTTTTTCAAAACGGATGAAGGCTGGGGATCGCAAGCTGTCGCCGAGCGGTGGCAAGCGGAAGATTTTCAGATTATTCAGAACACGCTCGCCACTTGGTTCAACTAATCTGCCACAAAAATTCAAACCAATGTCGAATCCAGCGCCACAACTCGTCCAAAAACTTTGGAACTACTGCAACATTCTCCGCGATGATGGTTTGTCGTATGGCGATTACGTCGAGCAGTTGACGTTTCTGCTGTTCCTGAAAATGGCGGAAGTGGAGCGGCGGTTGAGCGTGGTGGAGGAGTTGGAGTCGGTGGTGACCGCCAACCTCCAGCGCGCCACCCGCCTCCGCCAGTCCATCCCCCAAAAAGCCTTCGCCGGAGAACTCTGCTGACTATGAACATCTCCGAAGAATCATTTATGTCGTGGTCTCAAGGTCCAGCAGAAACAGAAGCGGCAAAATGCAAGAACGCAGATACAGGTGATGCCGGCGCTGGAAACAATCCGGGCAGCAGCAGCCGAGGCCAAGTCGTCATGGTCACGGCGGATTTGGAAGACCGCTTGGACAACCAGCTTATTATGGAGCATCTGGGCAGCGGTCATCTTGACCTGCCTGTTCTGCCTGGAATTCAGCACCTACTACGAACACAAAATGGCGGCCCAAACCTCCGACATGGCGAGGGTGATAAAATTCAACCAGGAAGCATTCCGAAAGCTTGCGATTGCCCAGGTGCCGGTCAGTGTGGTGCCGGTCCAAAATGATGACGGGACTGTCGATCCAAAGGGGTTTGTGCTGTTGATCCAAGGCGCTTACGCGGCCGAGATGCGCCCAGTAGACGGGCATAACGCCGGCTGCGTTTTCTTCAATAGCAGCGTTCCGGCCAGACAAATCCAGCTATTACAAAAGGCAACCGTAAATTCGGATCAAACGACCAACACCGCCGCAAATTAATTTACCTGTAAACTGCGCGACACCAAAACGCCGTCAGACATTCTGACGGCGTTCTCGTGTCGCTCTGCCCCGGTGGCCGGTCGCATGGGTGACCGCCAGCGTAGGGTAAATGGCCGCTTTTAGCGGTAGACCAAAAAGTGCAGTGGAGCGGTGTCGAAATAAATTCACCAAGTCTGCACCATCGGGAGAGCGCAAGTCTGGACAGTTGGTTTTTACGAAGCTGGCCAGTCTTGAGCCAATTGAAGAACTGTAGGCCTCATTTTTCCCCTTGCCTCACCTACCCAATTTCCCTTTAATATACCACATGAGCTTATCAAATTTATCAGTCCAACAATTAAGACAGGCAGCGAAACTCAAGGAACAGATCGAGGCGCTGAACAAAGAACTTGAGACGATTACAGGAATCTCGGCTCCATCCAAGCCAGCTAAGCCATTGAAAAAAGGTGGGATGAGTGCTGCGGGAAAAGCCAGAATTGCTGCGGCTCAAAAACTACGCTGGTCCAAGGTCAAAGCTGCTAAACCAGTTGCTGCCGTCAAAGCCGTCGTTAAACCTACGAAGAAAAAGGGAAAGATTAGTGCAGAAGGGATCGAGCGGATTAAAGCTGCACAAAAGGCTAGATGGGCCGCTATCAAAGCCAAATCTGCTCCAAAGGCTGCTGTTGTTGCTGTTAAGCCATCTGTTAAACCTACTGCTGTTGTTGCAAAGCCTGTTGTCAAAGCTGCTGTGAAACCTGCCAAAAAGTTTACGATGAGTGCAGCAGCCAAGGCCAAGATCAGTGCTGCGGCTAAGTTGAGGTGGGCAAAGATCAGGGCTGCGAAGAAGAAGTGATTTCTTAAGGATAAATGCGAAGGCCACTCAATTTAGAGTGGCCTTTTGTTAATTGATGGATCCGTAAAGCCCGCATAAACGGAATTAGAGGGCGGGTTCGTGGTCATTTGATCGAAAAAGCTGAATCTAAAATATTTATCAACAATCAGTGTTGACATGCTATTTGTGATTTCCCTATTATTTATCAACACAATGGTTTGGAGTGAGAAAAGCTGAAATAATGAAACATCATGAAATGCAAAAACCATGCTGATACTGATGCTGTTGATAGGTGCACTGCTTGTGCAGAGCCATTTTGCCCCGACTGCCTAGTAGAAATTCATGGGCAAAAATATTGCTGTTCTTGCAAGATAGTTGCAATCAAAGGTCAACCTGTTGTAGAAGAGGAGCCATCCGTTAATTGTCCCGAGGCAAATGAAGCACTTCAGATGGCGTTATTTTCTATTTTTTGCTTCGGTATCATTCTTGCACCTATGGCGCTATTTAAAGCATCAAAGGCCAAAAAACTCATCGCGGCCAATCCCAAACTGCTAGGCGCAGGCAAGGTTACGGCAGCCACAGTTATTGGTTGGTTTGTTTTAGGTTTGTGGATACTAGGAGCCATTGCGAAAGGTATCCAGGCCTCTAGATAAAAGTATTTTGAAACATGGACAACCTCCCCGACAGCCCCAGCCCAATCGGATCAAATGCGGGCTCGCAGCAGTCGGGACTCGCACGATGCGCCGTTCATTCGAATGTTGTTGCAACCTTCTGTTGTAATGATTGCAGCAAAACATTTTGTGACACATGTAAGTGTGATGCGGAGGATGGGGCAATGCTATGCACGACTTGTATGACACGTCGGGTGCCCCCGCCAGAAGCACCATCTTTGGTCCAAAGTCCGCAAACTATAAACCCGGAACTCGCTCGGCAGATGACGGAAAAAAGCGACCAAGAATTACTTGCAATCTTGGACTCGCCCGCCGACTGGAGTCAAGAAGCACTCGATGCGGCGAAAGCGGAGGCTAAAAACCGAAATATCACAGTGGAACCTCCAGAGAATTTAAGCCTTCCCCCTCTGAAGACTTTTCAAGTTCGCGAAGGGGTGATGTGTGCACAGCATCCTCAGGTTAAAGCCACCCAGCAATGTCGATATTGCGGGGGATTTATGTGCCCGACCTGTGATTTTTCTTTTCCTAACGAGGTGCATTTATGTCCGAAATGTGCCAGCAAATCAGATGATGGTCTTAGCCCACGCCGGAAAAAACTTTTGATCTGGTCATTTGTTCTGGCGGGGTGGTCTTCCATCGGTATGACGTGTCTCGTCAGCGGTGCATTCAGCGGATTTGCGACTTCAAAAGATGACGTTGCGGCGCTTGGATATGCGCTGCTTCTTTTTGTGTTGGCACCAAGTATTACGGGTTTAGCCCTGGGTGTATCTGCAAAACATGCTCGACTTGGAAATCCACCATCCATCTGGATTGCGATTACATGGAATGCAATTCTGGTTGCCAGTTTTATCATTTTGGATTTGATCGGATTGTCCAAGAAATGATAGTCGCATTGGCTGGCATTGAAGCTGGTCAATGACGCTTGATAATGATCCGCGTTTAACAATAAACACGCAAAATATATGGGAATGTTAATGATTAAAGTCTCGGATATATCTGGCAGCAGAATCAATACTGTCGAGACGCCAGATGATGTCCCTATTAACCGTATATTGATGGTGCTGGTCGAACGTATGAACTTACCACTTAACAGTCCTGACGGACAGCTAATGAGCTATAAATTGCACCATCGTCGCACAGGCTCACAATTGCTAGATTACCAAACATTCAGCCAGGCGAATGTTTTGAACGGCGATGAGTTGCGACTTCAACCTGAAATAACCGCTGGGCATAGCGTATTGCAGCAGAAGTGAAAGCTCTTCATTCTCTAAAGAATGTATGCCAAAAACCGTGCACATTGATATTAAAGAAGGTCGATTTGCACGGTTGGAAGCCATTGAGTGGTGGAATCAAGACCTGCTTGCTAAAACACGGGTGCTTGTAGTCGGCGCAGGCGCACTAGGTAATGAAGTCATCAAGAACCTTGCAATGCTTGGCGTTGGGCATGTGGTGGTGGTGGATATGGACAACGTCGAGCTCAGCAACCTGAGTCGATCCATCCTTTTTCGCGAATCTGATGAAGGAAAAGCCAAAGCCGATTGCGCCGCACAATCAGCGAGACAAATTTATCATGGCCTAGAGATTTTCCCCGTAGTTGGCAACGTGATGTCCGATGTCGGATTAGGATTCTTTCGCTGGGCGGACGTGGTTATCGGTGCACTGGACAACCGGGAAGCTCGAGTGTTTGTTAACTCTGTCTGCGCGCGTTTAAGCAAACCGTGGTTCGACGGCGGAATTGAAGTGCTTCATGGGATTGTGCGAGGTTTCGCCCCGCCCCGGACCGCCTGCTATGAATGCACCATGAGCCAGGTGGACTGGGACTTGGTAAACAAACGCCGCTCTTGTTCACTTCTTGCACGCCGGGCACTTGCAAACCACGGCACTCCCACTACGCCAACGACAGCGTCCATAATCGGGGCAATGCAGGTCGCTGAAATGGTAAAACATGTGCATGGTCTTCCGGCGATGCTAGGCCAAGGCTTAGTTTTTGATGGGGTAAGCCATTCTTCTTACACTATCAATTACCCAGTCAACCCTGAATGCCCTTGGCACGAAGCCCCTCCAAATATAGAGGCGCTAGACCAAGTTGACTCAAATACGCCTCTCTCAGAGATATGGGAGACAGCACTGCGTCGTTTGGGAGGGTTAGACGCCATTGATTTAGCCCGCGAGTTGGTAGAACGCCTTGAATGTCCTTCATGTAATCATGTGATGAGCGTTATGACGCCTGCAGAAAAAATTCACGAAGATCAACTAAGCTGCCCGAAATGCAAAGAAGAATGCGCTCCGGTATTCGTCCACTCAATTCCTGCGGGAAGCGATCTGTTGAGAAAAACACCTCGTGAAATCGGCTTGCCGGCTTGGGACATTGTCTGGGCTCGGCATGGCGAAGATTCTTTGGGTTTGGAAATTGCGGGTGATAATCCGTTGATGGACGAAGCCAAGAAACCTGAAAACAGAAAAAGGGGGAATTTCTTTGAAAAACAATCCAAATAACCCAGATAAGCATCCCGACCCAAAAGCAGCCACTGTTGAACCTGAATCGTGGTTAGCCACAGAAAAAATTACAGTTCAAACAGATGTTGAGGGATCAAAGCCTTTGCGCCGTGATTTCCCGGGACCCCGGAGTGCAGATGTTGCGCTGCGGGTGGCAGTTGAGCGCCGAGCAAATGCTGAATTAGTAGCTCATGCCAAGGAGTCACTTGAAGTGGAAGTCTGCGGTGTTCTTATCGGACAGACTTGCGAGGATGCCGAGGGAGTATTTGTCCATATCGCTGCTATTATACGTGGTGATGCTGCAAGCGAGGCCAGCACGCATGTAACCTTCACGCAAAATACCTGGAATACCATCCACAAAACCCTGGAGCGTGATTATCCACAACTGAAAATAGTTGGCTGGTATCACACGCATCCAGGATTCGGTGTGGAATTTTCTGAGATGGATTTATTCATCCAAAAGAACTTTTTCCCAGGCACCGCTCAAATTGCCCTCGTAACTGACCCGCTAACTGGCGCAGTAGCCATCTGCATCAATACCCCACAAGGTATCCGTTACCTGCCGAAGTATTGGGTTGACGGCCGAGAGCAGCCGTGTCGCGTCCCTCTTCGTAATAGAATCGCCTCGGAAATCGGGAAGGCATCAAGTAATTCTTCAGAGCCAACAAGCGACGATATATCGCGACTGGAAACGCGACTTGGCCAGTTGATACAAGTTGTGGATCAACAGAGAGCCTGGCAGCATAACTTTATGCTCTTTTGCGGTTCAGTTTTTTGTATCTCGGTGATTTGTGGGATTGGTTATTTTATCTTCAGAACTTACGCTTCTCAAATCGAGCCCCCACGTCTTCAATCAGCCTATTCGATTCCAATACAGGTTGGCGATAAGACTGTGATGCTAAATGTTGGGGTTTTAGAATGGAAAGTGCCGGATGAATTGAACGCCATAATAATAGAGGAAGACATGCTTAAAAAGGAAGCAGAAGCAAAAGCTGCTAAAGAGGCTGCGCTGAAACAAGAGAAAGAAAACCAAACCCTGACGAATGTGGAAAGCCTTAGCACAAACAAAGATAGCCAGGCTATAAAGTCGCCAGCCACCAAATAGAATATGAACTCTAATCCCGAAGGCCCAATCCGTATTACGAAGGAAGAGGCTACAAGCAGCCATGTTGATGATTTACTAAAGCGACAAATGAGTCTGCGTGGCGAGCCTGGCGTAACTCGTGACCGCGGAAAAGCATGGTATTACCAAACATGGTTGGTCTTTATGATTGTCGGCATGTTCGGTGCGATCCTAGCCTGGGCAATAATTGAACCTTACTTTTCAGACCGCATTTACTTTCAAGGGACGATCACATCTGTGCGCATGGGTGGCGACCAAGAGGCAACTTCAGACAAGGATTCGGACATGTCTGTGGTTGTATTGATGATTCGAGGCGAAACCATTTATGTTTTGTCAAGAACCAGAGAATTGTTGAGCGATGGCAGCATGCGCCTACTGGACTTGGATTCGCTAAAGAATGGAGAAACCGTAGGGGTATATTTAGAGATGATTAACAACGATCGGGGAGTCAATTTGGCAATTGCGGATTTCTTGGAACATTCACCGACAAATGGTTCGTTGGACGGCAGTGTAAAGACTTTATCGCAGTTAAGGAGTCGACAGCGTGTTAGTTCTACATTGCTGTTTCCGTTGGTCGCCGGCCTGATTGGACTTTTTATCGGAGCTGTTGATGGTATTATTTGCCGTTTGCCCCGACGCGCGTTTCTATGCGGTGGCGTTGGGTTGCTTGTTGGGTTACTCGGCGGATTTGTTTGCGGTATGGCTGCAGAAGTTGCTTACGCGCCACTGACTCATTTAGCTGTTAAGCAAGCGGAGGACACCTCTTCCGGGTTGAGCACATTGGGCTTTGTGATACAGGTTTTCGGACGCACGCTTGCCTGGGGCATGGTAGGCGTTGCCATGGGGCTTGGACAGGGGATAGCTTTGCGCTCAAAACGATTGCTGATATATGGCTTGCTTGGTGGCGTTGTGGGAGGACTGCTTGGGGGTATGCTATTTGATCCGATCGATATGATTGTTCTCGGCCCCGATAAGGTTAGTGCTCATTGGAGCCGATTGATTGGACTTGCCGTTATTGGCGCATCTGTTGGCGCCATGATCGGCATTGTGGAATTACTTGCTCGGGATACCTGGCTACGCATGACGCAAGGTTCACTTACCGGCAAGGAATTTATTCTGTTTAAGGATGTAATGAACATTGGAGCCTCGCCGCGTTCAGATATTTATCTATTCAATGATCCTCAAGTTGCAAATGAACACGCGGTGATTCGCTCGGTCGGTGACGAATGCGAGATTGAAGCCCTACAGACAACGCATCCTGTATTGCTAAACAATGCCCCAACACGACGATCCCGCCTTCGACATGGAGACACTGTAGCAATTGGACGCACAATTTTTACCTTCCAGCGACGCAGAGGTTAACCAGTAATTGTTATGGCAAAATTTGTCTGCTCCAGTTGTGGCAATGAATTCACCGCTACCGATGAGGCAGTTGATTCCGGTGCAGCATGTCCTGCTTGTCAACAATCGAGCAGACAGGGCATAACCGCTTGTCCCACTAAACAAATGGAGCATTCCAAAATCTGTGGAATTTGTTTATCTACACTGGAAGCTGATGAAAAGTCTGCGACCTGCTCAACTTGCGGCGCATCATACCATGCGGATTGCTGGGAAGAAAATAAGGGTTGTGCGGTATATGGGTGCTCCGAGTCACCGCACGTTGAACTGCGCAGTTCAGTTGAAATCCCCGTCTCCTTTTGGGGACAGGAAAACAAGCCATGTCCCTCATGCAGACGCGAAATTTTGGCGGCAGCAACCAGGTGCCGTTTCTGTGGAGCAACCTTCACTTCAGCTCAACCGGAAGACACCAACGCTTTCAACCAACGAACTGAAAGGGAAAAGCGACTTCCGCAAATCCGTCAAACCGTCGTGTGGATTTTCGTTCTATCCGTAATTCCATGTTTAGCTCCAATAGGTGGTTTATGGGGACTAATTTGGTTTGCTACACATCGGTCAGATGTGGATGCCTTGCCTTCACTTTATCCAGCACTCTGTAAAATTGGTATTGGTGTCGGATTAGGCCAAACCATGCTCATGATTCTTGTATCCATTGTTTATGCCTTCACTCGAGGATCTTGATATCTACACGATTATTGTTTTATGAACTCCCGAATCCGCAGATTGCAAGCAGATTACAACCAGGTGGTGCGGCTATTTACAGACCACCCCTACATCAAGGTCATTAAGATGGAAGGGACGCCACCGGAAAAATATACATTTTCCTTTACCGTTCAGGGAGTCGCCCCGACTGGTCCAGATGGCGCAACGCCTATTTCCGAACACAAGGCGGAGTTGTTTCTTCCTTTGGATTATCCTCGCCGCCCTCCGTTTTGCCGCATGATCACGCCCGTATTTCATCCTAATATTGATCCACAAAAAATCTGCATCGGTGATCATTGGAGTGCGGGACAGTCCGTTGCTCAAATGGTGGTGCATATCGGTCAAATGATTTGCTTCCAAAGCTACAACCTTAAAAGTCCGCTTAATGCCAAAGCTGCAGTCTGGGCCGAGCAAAACATTTCCAATTTACCACTGCAAAAATCGGATTTATCAGTGGGCTTGTAAAAGTTTTTGAGTCGAACCTTAAAGCAACATAAACCTCAACACACATCTGCCCCAACTTCATTCTAGGCGACTGATGTGTTCTTTTAAGAATCAAACTTTCAGAAATCCTTCATTTTTTGAAATCGGCTCCAAAAGCTGCCCGGAACATCAATTCAGCCCAACCCCAGCATTCAGAGCCAAATCCGTCCATCCTCTCTGATAACGACCATCCACAACTAGATCACCCCTTCTGGACTCTTCAAACCGCTCGGCCATCCGGCCCGCATAAGCACAAAAGTTTTTGCCACGGAAACGCTGGAACAATTCCGGCGCGATGAAAAATGGCTCACCCGCGCCAGCGATGCCATTGCCAGCTACTGGCGGGAACGCAACGCCCGCAAACACAAGGCTCGCGGGCGCGCGTGAGGCGAAGCAGGGCGTTTAAGCCGCCGCCGAAAACGGGTGACCATCGTGTAATGACAGGTAAACTTCCCCCCCGTTGCCTCATTTCAGAATGTTACCAAGACCGAACCTCTTCAGGAATGCCATTTTCTAGTTTGTTTTCGCTTCTGATTGACGTGGTTGCCTGCGCG
>Ga0182016_10004642_pt1 | contig 15118 bp, 18 predicted proteins | sample 712S2MmetaG_FD_120491 | JGI IMG/M metagenome (GOLD analysis project Ga0182016, IMG submission 120491) | Permafrost microbial communities from Stordalen Mire, Sweden - 712S2M metaG | ecosystem: Environmental > Terrestrial > Soil > Wetlands > Permafrost | place: Sweden: Stordalen | collected...
GGCGCACTCGCGGGTCTTGTCGATGAAGGGGTAGTGCTGCTCGGCGTAGTCGAGGCCGGTCATGAGGTCGGTGAAGGGCTTGCCGCCCCAGTCGCCGTTGACGCCGTCGACGATGGCCTGGCCGTAGCCGGTTGACCCGCGCGGGTTGATCATGACCACGACATAGCCGTTGGCGGCGAAGAGCTCGGCGTTCCAGCGGTAGGACCACATGTCGCCCCACGCGCCCTGCGGTCCGCCGTGGATGAGGAACTTGAGCGGGTATTTCTTCGCGGGGACGAAGCCGGGGGGCTTGATGATGAAGCCCTGAAGTTTGGTGCCGTCCTTGGCGGTGAACCAGAAGGATTCCATCTTGGGGAGGTCGAGCTGGGCGAGCAGGGCGTCGTTGAGGTGGGTGATAGGGATGTCCTTTGTGTACTCCAACAGATCATCGTGCATGACGTCCATTTCATGGCCCTTAACCTTCTCTCGAGAGGTTCCTCCTATTCCCTCCGCAGCTCTTTGCAGCTTGAAAACCTCGCTCGGTTGTCGAACTGTCATCCCTGATGCCAAAAGAGCATCCTCACCCTGGAGTGGATGAAGATCGGACCATTCGAATGTTCTTCCATTTGGCAAAGCATCTTCGTCTTTCAACGAGTTCGAAATCGTGAGACCAAAGGTGCCCACTGCACCATTCAGATTCACGGATTCAAGGGCAGTTCTCCCCTGATACCCGTAGCAGACGTAGATGGCCTTTGAACTGGGCGCCCAGGCAAACTCATCCACCCAGTTGTCGAATTTGGGCAGCAGATCCTTGGTCGTCTTGGCGGCACGGTCGTAGAGCATCAGCCGGAACTTGTCGGCTTCGTAACCGGCGCGGGCCTGGGAACGCCAGGCGATGTTCTTGCCGTCGGGTGAGTAGGCGGGCGAGAAGTTGCCCCCGGCTGAGGTCGATATCTTCAACGGCTTGGCAGCGGGGTCGGTCAGGTCGAGGGTATAGATCTGTGCACTGGTGGAGGTGGCCTGCTCGGCGTCGGGATCATCGACGAAGGCGACCTCCCTAAGGTCGGGTGAAAAGGAGAACTGGCCACCGGAGATGGAGAGCGAGAAGGGCGGCACGTCGTGTGGGTCTTTGGGTGTGAGGTCGCGCATTCGGCCGGTCTCAACCGAAAGAAAAAACAGATGGGACCTTTTGTCACCGGTGTAGTGGTTCCAGTGGCGGTACAGGAGGTGGGTGAAGATCTGTGCCTTGACCTTGCTGTCGGCGGCGGCCTGGTCGCGCGTGGCGTTGCATACATCGGAAGGGGAGCCTTCTGAGTCGACATCATCTGTGAAGGCTGGGCAATCGGGGTAGACGGGGGCGGTGAAGCCGATGAAAAGGCTGTCGGGAGACCATTGTGCGTTGTCGGGCTCGATGGTGCTGTGGGTGAGCTGAGACAGATTGGAGGTAGTGCCGGTTGCTGTGTCAAAGTCGGCCAGACTTATCTGCCTGGAGCCGGTGCGGCTGGAGAGGAATAGGATTTGCTTGCCGTCGGGCGAGAACTGAAGGCCGTCGTCGCCGGATTTGGCTACTTCGATCTTGTGCGGATCGCCGCCTGCGATGGGCTGAACCCACAACTCCGGTGTCTTCGAGTTGGCATCCAGGTCGACAGTGGTGACGCTGTAGGCCAGCCATTTGCCGTCAGGGGAGACAGCAGTGGAGCCCAGGCGCTTCATTTGCATCATGTCCTCGAAGGTCATGGGGCGCCTGGGGGTGGCTGAGGATGCGGGTTGCGTGGCCTGCGCAGCGCAGAACGGGACGGCGGCGAGGGCGAGGGCAAAACAGACGGCAAGCTTAGGTGGGTGCACAGTGTTTTCCTGTTCGCGCCAGGGATACAAAAGTACTCGCGCGAAGATCGAGTTTACACCGGATGCCCCACGGGCTGAGGACTTGCTGGCCTACTTGTTTTCGTTGGCGGTGAGGCGGAAGGTGATGGTGCCCCAGAAGAGGCGGGCGCGCATCTGGACGGGCAGGTGGCGATCATCGTCGGTATACCAGATCCATATATTGCCGCGATTCTTGACCACGCCGGCGTCGGCGGTGGGCTGCACGCGGATGGTCTTGAAGGTGCCGAGAGGGGTCTTGATCTCTTCGCGGCCTTCGACCTTCATGGTGACGAGCACGGGGCGGAGGGGATCGGCCACCGGGATGGGGAACGACTTGCCAACCTCCATGGGCTGCGACGAGGCGTAGTAGACGCCGGTTAGAAGGTCAGTAAGGCAGCCGGGGAGGGGCGTCTCAACGTGCTTGGTCTGGCCGTTGATGACGTTCTTTTCGTCGAGTATGGATTTGGAGTCAGCGTAGTCGAGCTTGAGAGTGGAGTTGACCTGGCGGCGGCCCTCGATGGTTTGCTTGTCGAATTCGGTAGTGCAGCCCTTTTCGCGGTCGAACGTGGATTGGAAGCGGTCGCTGACGTGGAAGAGCAGGTTGATCGCGCCAATCGTGTCGGCGTTGGCGGAGATGCGCTCAAAGCCGCCGTTTTCTTCGAAGTGGAGGACGGCGGTGCCAGCGGGAAAGACGCGCCAGTCAACCGCATAGGTGAGCGTCTGCTTTTGCGGGAAGGCGAAACCCGGACGGGGCGGATTGAGCTGGGGAATTTGCTGGCCGATAGCCCCAAGGGCCGCTGCAAGGGCGCAGAGGACGCCAGCTCCCGTTTTACAAATCCTGACCTTCAGGCGGAACTCCTTGCGTTGGATAATGTTGACCCTTTACCGGTTGGCCTGAGCAACTGCGACTGGATGGCGTGCAGACTCGGCTGGGGGGATGGGTTATGAACCTTGGACGTTGCGGAAGACCCCTGGGGGAGGATCGACCGAGCTGGATTTCGAAACCTGACCCGCATTAGAGATGGAAATGCCTCTCAGCGAGCGGCCGCAGCAGGAGCAAACAGAGATAAAGCAGAGCAACCCCTATAGCTGCATTGTACTCGCGGTGCTTGAGATAGAGCGATAGCGAGAATGCGCCGTGTGGATCGTCGTTACCGGGAGGTTTGACTGGGAGAATGCGGGGAATGAGGCGGGGGACGCGACGGCAATAGTCAGAGAACTCAGGGAAGGTGGCGCGCAAGAAACGCTCTTCAGAGGTGATGACCGGGATGTAGATGACGGCAAACATGATGGCCAGGACCAAGGCGACCAGCCAACTGAGCAGGGCCACGGCAAACCCGAAGGCCATGAGCATGGAGCCGAGATAGAGCGGGTTGCGGGTGTGGGCGTAGGGGCCGGTTTGGGTGAGTTCGCGATTTTTCTTGACGTATCCGGCGGCATAGGCGCGGAGCCAAAGGCCGGGAAGGACAAGGAGCAGGCTCCATGCGACAGCGGCCGGGACGGGAGCGCGGCGAACCAGCTCAAAAAGATAGATTGCCGCGGCCAGGAATCCTAGAGGGACACGAATGCGACGGGCAATATGCTGCCAACTGGTAACCCAATCCCGCCTTGTTGGCGGTGTATGCGGAGGAGTGTTGGGACCGCTCATCGTGCGTTCTCCTCGGCCATCAGATCTTGAACGGCCCGCAGAACATCGGCTGGCTGGATGGTGAGCAGACCAGCTTCTGGTGCAGCGTGGCGGGTGTGGTCGCGGCGGCTGTCAGGGCTGCGCAGCACTTTGAAGTTACACCCGAACGGGCCATTGCGGCTGGGATCGGTGGGCCCGTAGATGCCGACCACTGGACGGCCGAGGGCGCAGGCCAGGTGCAGCGGGCCGGTGTCGCCAGCGATGGCGAGCGCGACGCGCCGGGTGACGGCGATGAGCTGGCTGAGCGAGCCGTTGAGGAGCGTGGCTGCTCCAGCGGTGGCCTGATTAATGGCGTCGGCGAGGGGCTCTTCTCCGGGGCCAACGTTGACGACGACGCGAAAGCCCTGGGCAACGAGATCGGCGGCAACTGCGGCGTAACGCTCAGGGGGCCAGCGCTTTGCGCCCCATCCAGCACCCGGGTTGATCAGGACTACAGGATTGCCGGACGGAATGATTTCTGCGGCCCAGGCATCGGCAGTTGGATCAACTGGGAGCAGTGGCCGCAGGTCCGCGAGAACGTCTCCGGCAACGGCCGAGGCCAGTTCAAGGTCCTGCTCGATGACGTGAGCGCCGACGGTGGCGATTTTCTCGGCGTAGAGCCAGCGAGCGATGGATTCCCGAGGTTTGGACTCGCCGATGAGGCGACTGCAGCCCGCCATGCGAGCGATCATGCCAGAGCGGATCGCCCCCTGAAAATCGATGACGGCATCGTATTGACTGGCGCGGAGATTGCGGCGTAGAGCTCTGATTTCAGAGATGGTTTGGCTGCCAAGCGGAGCCTTGCGCCACTGCCTGGTCGAGGCAAAGTGGATGTGGTTGACGAGGGGTGATCCGGGGTGGGGACCAGGTTGGCTGTCGGGAGTGGAATCTGAAGCGAGAAGGGCGCGCCAACGCGGTTCGACGACCCAGTCAATCGTCCAGTTTGGATGCGCCTGACGCAGGGCTGTGACGGCCGGAAGGGCGTGAAGAATGTCGCCCATGGCGCCTAGACGGACCACCAGCAAGCGGAAGTTGGACTGCGTGTGCAAACTCTGATTTTCTCACAGGGGGCCTGATGCGGACGGGTGCGAAAGCTGGCCCAGCAGGTAGTCGAGGGCTTCTTCGATGTGGTCGATTTCGACGGAGAGGCTGACGGTTTTCAGGGGAAGGTCTAGCAGGATGGAGCCGAGCCGGACCTGATCTTTTTGGGTGGTAAGGAGCGTGGTTGCATCTGCGGCTCGGGCGAGATCGGTGAGGTCGGCAAGATCGCGGGGAGTGTATCGATGGTGATCTGGAAAAGCCTCACGCATGGCAAGCTGGAGGCCGGCGGCTTCGAGACCGTCGAAGAATTGCTCAGGGCGGGCGATGCCACAGAAGGCGGCAACCGGACCGGTCACTTCTGGAACTTCCATCATGCGGCGGAGACGCCAGATTGGGCCGGTCCATCCCCAGGCCTTCAGATCTGACTCGAACTTCGGATCGTCGGCGGGAATGGCGATAACAGTGGCGCGGCGGATCGCCTTGAGGGGTTCGCGGAGGTTGCCGGCGGGGAGGAGGCGATCATGCCAGTCCCGGCGGTCGAGGAGCAGAATGTTGACGTCGCGGTGGAGCTGGCGATGCTGGAAGCCGTCGTCGAGTAGATGGACGCCCGGCTTGACCTCATTTTGTCTGGCAGGCGGATCGGCCTCGGCAAGTTGCCCGGCGTTGAATCTCTGTCGCGCAACGTAGACGGGGAGGCCGGTTTCGCGGGCGATGAGGAGCGGCTCGTCGCCGAAGTCGTCGGCTGCGCCGTCGGGGTGGATGCGGGCGGCGAGCGAGCCTTTGCGGCCATAGCCGCGTGACAGGATATCGACCTGGAAGCCGCGCTGAGTGAGTGCTTTGGCCAGCGCGATGGTGAGCGGGGTTTTGCCAGAGCCGCCGGTCGATAGATTGCCGATGCTGATGACTGGATAGCGGAGGCGGCGGATTGGCTCAAGGCCGGAGCGGAGGCGGAGTTCGCGCGCGGCGAGGGCGAAGCGATAGAGCGGTGTAAGCGGGAGTAGCACGGGTCGCAATTGCTGGCTCATGCCGGCTCCTTCACTGCTTGGCGCGCGGGGATCAATTGTTGGATTGCGTCGAGGCAGCGCGCAGTCGCTCCTGCTTGCTGGTCGAAAACATGGCGCGCGCGGGCTCCCATGGCCTTCGCTTCGCCGGTGTTCGTGAGCAGGTGGATGATCGAGGGGGCCAGATCTTCTGTTGCGGTGATGCAAAGCGCCTGGTGCGCGAGGAGCTCGTCAACGATGGCGCGGAAGTTGGCATAGTGGGGACCCATGACGATGGGGACGCCGAATTGAGCGGGCTCGAGCGGGTTGTGGCCGCCAGCGGGCACCAGGCTTCCTCCGATAAAAGCGACCCTGCCAATCGAATAGACCGATGCAAGTTCCCCGATCGAGTCGAGGAGTACAATCTCGCTTCCACCCAAGGGTTTCAAATCGCTAAAGCCCTTTCCCTTGAAATCTGACCGCCGAAACCATTGAACTCCTGATGATTGGAGCATTGCAGCGACCGCCTCAAATCTTTCTGGATGTCGAGGAGCCAGGACTGTGATTAACAAGGGATTCGCGCAACAGATTGACTTGTGTGCGGCGATCAGCGCTGCTTCCTCGCCTTCCAGAGTGCTTCCAGCCACGAGAATCTTAGGACTCGGAGCGAGGAACTTGAGCAAACTCGTCGCTTCAGCATCTTCTACAACGCGGACATCGAACTTCAGATTGCCGGCGACTGATACGCGGCCTGGTGCACAGCCTATTGCACGAAGGCGGTCGGCATCGGTTTCGGTTTGGGCGAGGACTGCGGAGAGACGGCTGAGGAAAGGTTGCCACAGTGAGCGGAGTTTGAGATAGCGCGGCCAGGAGCGATCGGAGATGCGGGCGTTGACGACGGCGACAGGAATGTCTCGGCGGAAACAGCCGCTGAGAAGGTTGGGCCAGAACTCGGTTTCAGCGAGGATCAGCATTTTGGGCTTGAGAGCGTTCAGGTAGGCTCGAACGGCCCAGCGGAGGTCGAACGGGCAGTAGAAGACGCGGTTGGCTCCGAAGCGCTCGCGGGCGAGTTTCTGGCCGGTTTGGGTGGTGGTGGAGATGAGGAGTTGATGACCGGGAAACGCGAGGTCAAGCTCAGATACGAGTCGGCTGACGGCCAGCACTTCGCCCACGGAAACAGCGTGAAGCCAAATGACTGGTTTGGGCTGGTTGAGGCGGACGGGGGCGTGGCCCAGACGCTCCAACAACCCCTCGCGATACTTGTGGGTGGTGGCCATCTTCCACAGCCACCAGGGCGCGCCCAGGATGAGAGCGGCGAGTATCGCGAAGTTGTAGAAAAACAGGATCATGCGTGACGGAATCCTGGCTTCCCCCGTCTATAACGAAGGACTAACCCTCAAATGATACAGGCGGGTCCCAGATGATAAAGTCGTGGGCGATGAGAACCTTGCGGGCGCTGCCGCTGTTTGTTCTGCTGACCGGGATGCCATGGATGGCAGCAGAGCACGCGACGCCCCGCGTGCAGCCGGCCAGTTCGTTTGCGGCTGTCGAGGCGCATGACAACGAGAAGGTGGCGATCGCAGTGGAACCCTACGACACGAAAGAGAAGGCAAGCCTGTTTCGCGTCGACTATCTGGCGCACGGGGTGATCCCGATCCGATTGATTGTGACCAATGATGGGGACAGGCCGATAAGCCTGCGCGATGCGCGAATTCTGTTTATGACGGCGGCTGGAGACAAGATTCAGGCGGCTGATCCGGAGGATGTTGAACGGCTGATGACGCGCAAGGAACGCGAGGGGGGAAAGATCCCGCTACCGGGGGGGTTGCCGTCGATCCATACCAAGCCCAAGGCCAGCAACAAAGACATTGAGCAGGACTTTGACCAGTTTGAATACCAGGCGCTGGTTGTTGAGCCGCACACGACGCGGGCCGGCTTTCTCTGGTATGACGTGTCGGACCTGGACCATCCGTTGCGCGGAGCGAAGATGCATTTGCACAAACTGCGCAATGCGGACGGGCAGGAGCTGTTTTTCTTCGAGATTCCGTTCGACAACTATCTGAAATCGAAATCGACGCAGATGAACTGAGGCCGCAGCAAGCAGTGAGGGCCGCTACTCGTAATAAGTAGCAGTGGTCGTATCGGTCTCCCAGATGGTGCAATCCTTCACTCGGACGCGGCCGGCCGTCATGCTGGCTAGCTGCTCGTTGGTCTGGTCGTAGAAGTATTTGGCGATGTTTTCGGCCGAGGGATTGAGGACCGTGAAGGGCTCGAGGTCGTTGAGCATCTGGTGATCGATGCGGTCGACGACGGGGCGCATGACTTGCTTGAGCAGCTTGAAATCGAGCAGAAGGCCGGCCTCGTCCAGCGCGGCTCCGGCGAGGGTCACGCGGACCTTGTAGTTGTGGCCGTGCGGGTTTTCGCACTTGCCCTTGTAGTTGCGAAGGTAGTGACCGGATGAAAAGCCGGCCTCCACGGTGACTTCATACATTGCGGTTGCTCGATCCTGGAGGGGAAGAGTCCCTGAGACCATTCTACGGTCTGAACCGGCGTGCGGTTTGGCGAGCCAATCCAACGTTTCGGACACCTTTCTGCGGGCAATTGAGCACCCTCAGTTCGGCTCGCTCAACCGATCGACTACTTTGTAGTCAGCTGGGACCTCGAAGAAACTCGGATCCGGCTCAGATGTAGAGAGCTCCTTGACCGTAAATACCTGCTTGCCGGTCATCGGCTCATCGACGGTGGAGATCAGGTTGACGGCCAAGAGCGGCGAGTACCAGAACTCTCGTGTCACGACCATTGGCTTGTCGTTCCCCATTACCCCCGGATTGAATGTTGTTGTTTCCCTGTAGCCGTGGGTTACCACTCCTTGTACGTCACTCAGCCCCAAGTCCTCATGCTGACGGAAGCCGGTCCCGTCTGCCAGCGGCCCCGAGACGCCGATCGGTGGTTCGAACTTGTCCTGGGTGGTGAGGCTATATCGAAGGAGGGCGCAGGTCTTGGTCCTTGTTTCGCAGTTGTACCAAGTATGCCGTTCGGGATCGGTGATCTGGAAGATATCCATCCAGGACTTGATCTTGCCGCCTTTGGGCACAAGAATCCAGCGCTCCTGGTAAATGCGCCCGTTGCTATCGCGAACAATGCGACGTTCGTTGGCCAGGGTGAAGTTTCCGCCGTTGCTCATGAGGCGCGTCCACTCCGTCGCAAGGGTGAAGCTGAAAGGAGCGCCAGGCTTGGGCGGGATGAAAATGCTTTCCATCTGGCCGCTTGTTCCACCGTCGTTGACGCGGATCACGGGTTGCGCCGACGGAGCCTGGGCCATCGCATTGCCTGCAAGGCAGGAAGCAACAAAAGTGAGGGAGAACAAGAGCCGGAAGCGCATCGAGACCTCCAGAACTGCCGACTATACGGACTCAGGCGAACAGAATATACCCGCCCAGGCGCAAATGAAGCGCTGTTTTTGGCAACCTTGGCGGGGTGCTCCTGGCTTCAGAGGTGTGTTCGCGCGTTGCAGCGCATTTTTATCGAGCGCGAGATTCTCTTCGGTGGGCTCTATTCGCGACCATCGCGGCGACGGCGGCGCTCGGCTTGGCGGGCCTCTTCGCTGTGGCGGTCGACTTGTTCAAAGAGGTGGCTCATCACGCCCACGAGTGCCGCGCCGAGACCGAGTAGCACGAGGACCAGCGCGACTGTGCGCCAGAGGGATGCATTGGCGGGCAAGCCGGGCTGGTAGCTCGATGGAACCAGCGACATGGCGCCTGATATGAGGGCGAAGAGACCCAGCACGGCGGCCAGAATGTAGAAGTTGCGAGACATTGGTTGTTGGCGGCTGTTGCTTAAGGCGCCTGAAGCGATTTTAGTCTTCACAGGAGCTGACAACCCCGCCGCCGATGCGCTCGGAGCTAGCGGGCAATATCTTCTGAACGGATCAGGCCGACACCGGCAGCGGCGAATTCTAACTCGATCTTCGCGACGGAGCCGTTGAGGTCAATGGCGCGACAAGCGTCCTGAAAGATGACGGCTTCAAAACCAAGGCGGCGGGCGTCGAGGGCGGAGTAGCCAACGCAGTAGTCGTATGCCAAGCCACAGAGGAAGACGCGGGTGAGGCTGCGCTCGCGCAGGTAGCCGGCAAGGCCCGTGGGGGTGGTGCGGTCGTTCTCGAAGAATGCGGAGTAGGAGTCGATTTGCGAGCGGAAGCCTTTGCGGAGGATTAGCTCGGCCTGGGCCAGGCTCAGATCAGGATGGAACTCCGCTCCTTTGCTCCCTTGAACGCAGTGATCTGGCCACAAAGTCTGCGGACCGTAGGGCATTTCAATGGTTTCGTAGGGCTGCTTGCCGCGGTGGGAGCTGGCAAAGGAGGCGTGGTTGGCTGAGTGCCAGTCCTGGGTTAGGACGACGTGCTCGAAATGCGGCGCGAGGCGGTGGATCGGCGCAATGACCTGGTCTCCGCCGGCGACGGCTAGAGCCCCGCCGGGGCAGAAGTCGTTTTGCACGTCGATTACGAGGAGGACGGATTGTGGGGTCGGTTGCATGTTCGTGTCTTCTGTATGCTCGATTGATCTCATGCGAGATCCGATGGTCTGAAATCGCGGCGAGCACCATGGCGGATGTGGAGGACGTTGACTTGTTCTTGGTCTTCCCGCACACGGTAGATGACACGATAAACGTGAGGCTTGCGGCCGTAGAGCAAGTGTCGGAGCCGCGGATTTTCAGCGGTTGGCGGGCATCGATTGGGCAGGTTCTCGAGGGTGAGAGCTGCATCCAGGAGCCCGTTGTACCAGTTCAATGCAGCTTCGGAATGCTCGGCGCGGATGTCCCTGAACAAGACTGCAAGGTCGCGTTTTGCCCGTGGAGTGATCCTAACGATATATGCCATGCTCGGCTTCAAACTCGGCGAAAAATTCTCTGATCGGTTGTAGCCTTCCATTCTTCTCGTCTTCGAGGCCTTGGCGGATTCCCTCTCGAGCGTCGGCCTGAGCGGCGATGTCGAGCAGGCGCTGATAGGCCTCCGCGTCCTGCACAACGGCCGCGGCCTTGCCGTTGACCGTAAGTACCATGGGACGCTTGCTCTTCTTGAGGTGTTTCAGGACGTCGGCCGAGGATCGGCGGAAAGTCGTTAGGGATTGGATGTCTGTGGTGATGTCAAGCATGAGGACCTCCAGGTCGAGCACCTTATTCGGTGCTTTAAGAATAGCGCAGCTTCGCTACGAGGGGAAATTGTTGATCAGTTCATGATGTGCGCAGTCGGTGTCAACTAGGTCCGAGATCATGGATTGATCGAGGGGAACCATGGCCGCTTAGCGTGGGGCCTTTCTCCGATAAGATTGTGGGCACAATGAAAGCGACCTTCGTACGTTGGTTCCTGATCGGCTATGCCGTCTTGCTGCTTGCAGTTATTGCGATTGATTCCAGTTCCGAGGAAGCGGGGCTCGGTATCAGCATCAACTGGGTGAATGGCGACTACTCATTCTCCGGTGGCGCGCCGCCTTGGACTCTTGCATTCTCAGGCGTAAACATCGCACTATACGGATTGCTCTACGCGAGCGAGGGCAACGCCTCTTCGCGTCCGATGCCCCATCTGTTCAGGAGATTCCTGGCGGGATTGGTGGATTGGATGCTCGCGATTTTCACCGTCGCTACTCTGCTCGGCCTAATCGCAGTCTTGATCGAATATCGGAGCACAGGGGTCTTTGAGCGGGTGATCGACCGCCAGGAGCCTCACCCGCTAGATACCTTGGAAGCCGTCGTGGATTTGCCTTTGCTTTTTGGCGGAATGGTCTCTTATATGGTTTTCCCACTGATGAAAGGGAAACCGACGCCAGGGGCCTGCATTTTTGGCTACCGTGTTACTCCAGATGAAGGTTCACGAATGACGCTTTGGTTCGCGGCGCTACGAGCGTTGCTCGGGTCTGTGGCTTTGCTCGGCTGGCCATGCTGGATCATGGCATACGCACTCAAGCGCGATAAGGTTCATGGGAAGTTTTGGCTCGATCATGTTTTTCGGATTCATGCCGAGTACCTGGAATGAGTCGGAGAGATGTGTACTGCGCATCCGAGCTACAATTGCGTCTTGATGATACAATGTAGATACGGGAGATGGACATGCAGGGACAAGTGCTGAAATGGGGAAATAGCCTGGCTGTGAGGATTCCGAAGCCGGTGGCGGAGGACGCTCACTTTGAGGTCGGAGACTCGATCGAGATTGCTGTGGGCGCCGATGGGATTGTGCAGTTGCATCGGGTTGACGCGATGCCAACCCTGGCTCAAATGGTGGCTCAGATCACGGCTGAAAATAGGTATGCAGAGGTGTCGGCCGGGGCGGAAATTGGAAGGGAAATCGTCGAATGGTGACGCCGTACGTTCCGGACACCGGCGATATCGTTTTCATGGATTTCGATCCCCAAGTTGGCCGGGAACAGGCGAAACGCAGGCCCGCCCTGGTCTTGACAGACATGCGTTACAACCGAGCCAGTGGGCTCGCAGTTGTTTGTCCCTTGACCAGCAAGGTGAAGCCTTACCCGTTCACTTTGCCGATCACGGTTGGGGGCGTCGAAGGTGCTGTGCTTGTGGATCAGTTGAAGAGCATGGATTGGGCTGGCCGCGGTGCTGAATTCCATTCGAAGGCTCCCGCATTGATGATGGCGAAGGTTCGTCAGTACATTGCGGTCCTGCTGCAGATTCCAACCAGGCCGTGACATCGTCTGAACGGATCTTTGGAGCCGGGCGGACGTTCCCGCAGGGGCTAAAGCCCACGATTTTGTCGGGGTCGTTTCGGCACGACTGAAGTCGTGCCCTGATACAAAGCAGGTCTATCTATTCCCCACAAAGAACGCTTCCACATCAGTGATGGTTTGCGTGATGCGGTAGGGCGGGAGGCTGGACAGGAATGTCTTGCCGTAGCGCTTGGTGGTGATGCGGTTGTCGAGCAGGACGAGGACGCCGCGATCTTCGAGTGAGCGGATGAGGCGGCCGAAGCCCTGCTTGAGGGTGAGTACGGCGGCCGGGACCTGGTAGTCGTTGAAGGGCTTGCCTCCGGCTTCTTCGATGGCGCGCATGCGGGCCTGGACAACTGGGTCAGAGGGGACGGCGAAGGGCAAGCGGTCGATGATGACGCAACTGAGCGCTTCGCCTTGCACGTCAACACCCTGCCAGAAGCTTGAAGTGCCGAATAGGACGGCATTGGGGGTTTCGCGGAACTGATCGAGCAGGGCTTTACGCGGTGCGGTGCCGTGGAGGAGCAGGGGAAAGTCGAGCACCGGCAGCAGGCGCTCGTAGAGATCGCGCATCTGGGCGTAGCTGGTGAAAAGGCAGAAGGCGCGGCCACGGCTGGCAATGAGCACGCGGCGGATGCACTCGGCAGCGGCTTCGGCGAAGTCGGGCTCGCGGGGGTCGGGCATACCGGGCGGCAGATAGAGCAGGGCCTGGCGCTCGTATTTGAAGTGCGATGGAACGACGAGTTCGCGGGCTGCCTGTCCTGTGTTGCCGAGGCCGAGGCGCTTGCGGATGTGTTCGAAGCCACCCTGCACAGTGAGCGTGGCGGAAGTTAGCACGACGGTGGGGATGGTCTCGAAAACCATCTCAGAGAGCAGCTCCGAGACGTCGATGGGAGTGGCTTGCAGGAAGGTGGTGCGCGACTGCTGGCGTGGGGTGCGCGGCGAAGGTTTTTCCCCGGAACCGCCGCCGCCCAGGATTCGGCGCTCCATCCAATAGACCATGTTGCTGGAGTTGGACTCGAGCAGAAACTCGAGCTCGCTGCGGAGGCGGGCAACGCGCTTGCGCAGGCCGGGCGCTTCGTCGACGCCTTTGAGGCCTTCCATTTCTGCTTCAAGGCGGCGCAGGATGGTGCGGACGGAGAGGTAGAGGTCGCCGGAGGTCTCGAGAAACTGTTCGCGTGCGTCGAAGGGCTGGCGACCGTCGGTTGAGATGGGCAGGCCGGCGAAGAAGAGGCGGGCACGCTCGCGAAGCTGCTGGGTGACGGCGGGGAGAGACTCAGCGCCTTGCTTGCCGCGGAGCTGGGCATCAGTGTCGCGGGCCAGCTCTTCAAAGCGAAGATTGCTGACGGAGAGGCCGAAGTATTGTGAGGCAACGTCTTCCAATTCGTGCGCCTCGTCGAATACTACAGCGGCGGCCTCGGGCAGGACACCGGCATCGGGCGCGCCACCGGCCTGCTGCTTGACGGAGAGGTCGGCGAAGAAGAGGTGGTGGTTGACGATGATGAGGTCGGATTCGAGGGCCTTGCGGCGCATCTCGGTAATGAAGCAGCGCTGGTAGTCGGGGCAGGTCTGGCCCAGGCAGGCTTCGCTGCGTGCGTCGAGCTTGTTCCACAAAGCGCTCGACTCGGGCATCCCCGACAACTCAGCCCGGTCGCCGGTTTCGGTTTGCTGTTCCCATTCGCTGATCTGGCGATATTGGTCGATCTCTTCGAGGCCAGAGAGGATCGGCTGCGTCCGCAGGGTGACCAGCTTGTGGCGGCAGAGATAGTTGGCGCGGCCCTTCATGTAGCAGACGCGCAGGTTACCCAGCAGAGATTCGAGAAAGGGCACATCGCGGAAGAAGAGCTGATCCTGGAGAGCTTTGGTGCCGGTGGAGACGATTACGCGCTGGCCAGTGCGCAAGGCGGGCAGCAGATAGGCGAGGGTTTTTCCGGTTCCGGTTCCGGCCTCGACGATCAGATTGCGGTGCTCGGCGAGTGCGCGCTCGACGGATTTGGCCATTTCAAGCTGGCCGGGACGATACTCGTAGGGGAGCGAGGAGTTAGATAAGATTCCGCCCGGAGCGAAGAACTCGTGGAGGGAGGGTAGGGCGCGAATTGGAGCTTCGGAAGCCGGCATGGGACGGGCGCAAATGAGGCGCTTTTCCCATCATAGTGAGAGCAGCCGCGAGCGAGTGGAGACGCGCGACTTCTGATTAAAATCCGCCCCCGAAATGGGGGTGGCGCGTCCCACCCATTCCGCAACGAACGCGAAATGGATGGGGCACGGAGCTTCAGTATTTAGGGGAACACAAATCGGCGATCCCGCAAGATTGCCAGCGGTCAGATCGCCAGCTTGTGCTTGGGCTGGTAGAGGCCGACCACCCCGCCGCCCGGGAGCTTGACCTTGGTAATCGAGCCCCATCGCTCCTCGTGCACTTCGGAGCATTCGACGCCCTTTTCCTTGAGCGCAAGCATCTCGGCCTTGAGGTCAGTGCAGAGCAGGTAAAGCTCGTGCGGGCCATTCGATTCGGCTGGATGGAACGCGGCTTCGGCCGGAGGCAGCGCGAAGATGAGCCAGCCGTGGCCGGCGTCCACCGACGGAAACTGCAACACATCGCGAAAGAAGGCCCGGTCGGCCTCGGCATCCTTGCTATAGAGAACCACGTGTGCGCCGGAGATCATAGGGTCAATCCCCCCTGGCACCATTGTCGCGCAGTTTGATGGGCACGCGAGGGGAACTTTGAGCATCCTATGCCGGGAGGAAAATGTCGATATTCAGCACGGAGTCGCAGGGCGAGCCGTTCAGGCAAGATCGTCTTCTCGGGATTCGGAGTCGTTGCGGTACTCGTCGCCGGCGAGGGAATCGTGGGGGCGGGTGCCGAGCCAGTGGCCGAC
>Ga0182016_10004644_pt1 | contig 15117 bp, 6 predicted proteins | sample 712S2MmetaG_FD_120491 | JGI IMG/M metagenome (GOLD analysis project Ga0182016, IMG submission 120491) | Permafrost microbial communities from Stordalen Mire, Sweden - 712S2M metaG | ecosystem: Environmental > Terrestrial > Soil > Wetlands > Permafrost | place: Sweden: Stordalen | collected...
AGGATGAGCTGCTGTGGACTCAGCAGGCAAAGCCGGTACCACAAGCAGACCCAAAATCCCTGAGCGCTAGATTTCAGCCCACGCCCACAGGCTTCCGGCTCGCCGTCACAACCGGCAAGCAAGAAACAGAGGCCGCGTTCTTCCCCGCCGATCAGGACATCCTCGACAACCCGGCCCCGCAAAAGCTCACTCCCACAGCGGCTGGCCTGATTCTCGACCTCAAGAAAGACGCCAATCTCGCGGCCAACCCCGCGCAGCTGCGAGGAGTTCTTGAACTTTCCGGCGGGCGGGCGTATGAGATTGCGGCGCTGCCGGCAAGGGAGACGGATCCATCAACCGGCGTGGGCGCGCCTATCGAACCGCAAGCCTCAGGGCCTAAAGGCCCGGCCAATTCGGGTGCTTCCGTTACCGGGGCTCAAGCCCCGGCCTACCATACCCAGGGCAGCGCGGCCGCTTCAGGATTTTGGCTCTTGCTGCTACGCACCTCCGGCCTGGCGTTTCTCGGTGGCTTGCTCTTGAACCTCATGCCCTGCGTCTTTCCCGTGCTCTTCCTCAAGGGCCTCGCGCTGGTCAACTCCGGCAATGAAGAGCGGCACAAGCTGCGCGCCCATGGCTTCGTCTACACCGTGGGCATTCTCGTCTCTTTTTGGGTGCTGGTGGCGGTGCTGCTGGGTCTGCGCGCGGCGGGTGCCACTCTCGGATGGGGATTTCAGTTTCAGTCGCCGGTCTTTCTGGCGCTGATGGCCGGGCTGCTCTTCTTCCTGGGCCTATCGCTGGCCGGGCAGTTTGAGATCGGCCTCACGCTCACCGGCGCGGGCAGTTCGCTCGCGTCCAGGCAAGGCTACACCGGCAGCTTCTTTACTGGAGTGCTGGCCGTGGTGGTGGCCACGCCTTGCACCGCGCCCTTTATGGGAGCGGCCATCGGCTACGCGCTCAGCGCATCGCCCGCGGTCACCTTTGCCGTGTTTACAGCGCTGGCGCTCGGGCTGGCCGCGCCCTACGTGGCGCTCACCCTGCAACCCGCATGGACACGCCTGCTCCCCCGCCCCGGCGTGTGGATGGAGATTCTGCGCCAGGCCATCTCGGTTCCGATCTTCATCACCGTCATCTGGCTGGCGTGGGTGCTGGCTCAGGCTTATGGCGCTGGGATTCTGGCGGTGCTGCTGGCTAGTTTTTTGCTGCTGGCGATTGCCGGCTGGTTCCTGGGCCGCTGGCCTGCACAACGCTGGGCTGCGGTGGTTGTCGGGCTGATCCTGGCTGCGGTCGTTGCCCTCTGCGTCCTTGCGCCAGGCAAGCTGACCGCCGCTGCGGAGACCCTGTCTCCTCCGGAGATGAAAGGCCTCTGGCAGCCGTGGTCGGAGGATGCGGTCAGCCGTTCGCTTGCTGCGGGGCAGCCTGTCTTTGTCGACTTTACCGCGAGCTGGTGCCTGAGTTGCCAAGTCAATGAGCGTGCGGCGCTTAGCCAGCCTGAAGTGATGCAGGCCTTCAAAGACGGGAACGTCGCCCTGCTCAAGGCCGACTGGACGCGCCACGACGAGGCCATCACACAAACCCTCACCGCCCTTGGCCGCAGCGGAGTCCCGGCTTATGCTTTATACATCCCAGGGGAAAACAACCCGCGGTTGTTGCCGGAGGTGCTGACTCCCGGCATTGTGACGGATGCGCTGGAGAAGCTGCCAAAGCATTGAAGAACGGCCCGCTCGGTTCGTGGGCGGTACCGGAAAATTGCGTGCACAAACCGCTGTAGGAACTTGACAAGAAATGCGCTCAAAAAGCGGGGGACGGATCGCTTCACGATGGCGGCCTTATCTCGCTCGATGTGCCTCCCGCGGCGGGAATGTAACACTTCAGCGTGTAATCCATCACCATGCGGTCGGCGTTGAAGCGCCATCCCAGCGTCCGAATAGTCCGCTTCATGCGCTTGATCCATCCCCGCGGCAGTCCGTCGCGGTCGCGATGATAGAAGAGGGGAATCAGTTCGTCATGGAGGACGCGGTAGAGGTCTTCGCCGTCGCGGCTGTCATGCACGTCCATGTTCGAGTGGGTTCTGCCCGAGCCGATCGCGAAACCGTTGAGACCGTCGAAGGCTTCGGCCCACCAGCCGTCGAGCACCGAGAGGTTCAAGCCGCCGTTGAGCACGACCTTCTGGCCGCTGGTGCCTGAGGCCTCGAGTGGGCGGCGCGGATTGTTGAGCCATACATCGACGCCCTGCACCAGGAAGCGGCCTACGTTGATGTCGTAGTCCTCGACAAAGACAAATTTATTGGCGAATTTTGAGTCGCGCATCATTTGGGCAATCTGCTGCAACACTCTCTTTCCCGGTTCGTCGTGCGGGTGCGCCTTGCCGGCAAAGACAAATTGCACCGGGCGCTTGGGGTCGTTGACCATGGAGGCCAGCCGTTGCATATCGGCCAGCAGCAGGTTGGCCCGCTTGTAGGTGGCGAAGCGGCGCGCGAAGCCGATGGTCAGCGCATCCGGAGAGAGCACCTTTCCTAGCGCCTGCAGATTCTGAAGCGGTTCGGCGCGGCGTTCGGCCTGTTCGCGCGCGCGGCGCCGCACGAATTCAATGAGCTGCGATTTCAGGCTCAGGTGCGTCTCCCAGAGTTCGCCGTCGTCGATACTCTCGATCTGCTCCCACGTCCTTCTCACGCCGCTGTGGCTCTGCCAGCCTACGCCCAAATGCCGGTCGTAGAGGCGGCACATCTGCGGCGCCAGCCAGGAGGGCACATGCACTCCATTGGTGATATGGCCGATCGGAACGGCATCTTCCGGCCTGCCCGGATACAGGCACTTCCACATTGCCCGCGAGACCTCGCCGTGGAGCGACGAAACGGCATTGGCGCGGCGGGACAGCTTGAGCCCGAGAACCGTCATGCAGAACGGCTCGCCGTGGTCGGTGGGATACTCGCGGCCAAAACCCATCATGTTTTCGTGCGAGATCCCCATTTGCTCGCGCAGCGGGCCCAGGTGCTCCTCCATCAGGTCCGCGTTGAATCGGTCGTGACCCGCGGGTACGGGCGTATGGGTGGTAAAGATCACCTCGCGCGGAATCTGGCTGGCGGCGGCGTTGAAGTCGATGCCTTCTTCCACCATGCGATTGCGAATGGCCTCGAAGACCGCAAATCCGCTGTGGCCCTCGTTGAGGTGCAGCACGCCGGGCGAGACGCCCATGGCCTTCAGCGCGCGGAAGCCTCCCACGCCAAGCAGCAGCTCCTGGCGAATGCGCGTGCGCGCGTCTCCGCCGTAGAGGCGGGAGGTTGTGTCCCGATCCTCGGGCGCGTTGCCCGATACGTTGGAGTCGAGCAGCAAAAGATCGATCCGCCCCACCTTGACCCGCCAGACCTTCGCGCGGATGGAGCCGCCGCGGGTTTGAATCTCCACCACAACCGGCTCGCCGTTGATGCCGATGGCCGGTTGCATGGGCAGCTGATTCACGTCCGTTTGCAGATACTCCTCGCGCTGCCAGCCAGTCTGGTCAAGGCGCTGGAGGAAGTAGCCCTGCCCATAGAACAAGCCCACGCCGATGAGCGGAATATCCAGGTCGGAAGCGCTCTTGATATGGTCGCCAGAGAGTACGCCAAGGCCGCCGGAATAGATGGGCAACGATTCGTGCAGTCCGAACTCGGCGGAAAAATACGCTACCGGGCGAGGCCGCAGCACGCCGGCGTTTCCCGCGCCCCAGGTCCGGTCTGCGCGCAGGTATTCCTGCTGGCGGCGGTAGACATAGTTGATGCGGCTATGCAAAACCAGTTCCGTTGCGCGGCGCTCAAGTTCGCTCAAGGGAATCTCGCTGAGCAGCGAGATTGGGTTCTGATTCAGCTGCCGCCAGCGTGCGGGGTTCAGATCGCGAAACAAGCTGATGCAGTCTGAATCCCAGCTCCACCAGACGTTCCGCGCCAGCTCCCACAGGCGCTCCTGGGCCGGAGCAATAAAGCGGTCAAGCGTGCGCGCCTCGCTGACGACGGGAGCTACCTCGCCGGCCGTATCGGCCAGCATTCTGATCTCCTCTTCCCGGAAGATCCGCGGCTCCTTGGTTTGCACCACCAGTACTCCTTGCAAAACCCCGCGGTCGATGAGAGGCACGCCCAGGAAGGAGTGGTATTCATCTTCCCCGGATTCCTTGAAATACTTGAAACGCGGATGATTCTTGACGTCGTTCACGGCCACAGGCAGCACTTGTTCCGCGACCAGACCGGCGAGGCCTTCGTGGAGCGGCATACGCAATGTGCCGATACATCGGGGATGGAGGCCAACCGTGGCCGCCAGGACTAGATTCGACCGGTCGGGCTCAAGCAAATAAGCTGAGCAGACATCGGTTTTGAAGCGCGTGGCGATCAAGGCGACAACGTTCATGAGGGTATCGGCGGGCTTGCCGCCCTCCTCGGTAAGTGTTGCGATCTGCTCCAAAGTCAAGACATGGTTGGCTTCCGCCGCTTCATGAGATTCATTCATAGGTATGCTTTCGCCTTTCTGGGAAAATTGAGCTGAAACGCATCGACAATGGTGCAACGCCTCAACAGTATGCAAAGGTGCAACCGGCTAAAACGCCAGAATCTGAAGCGGCTGATAGGAGGCTGGTTAATTGGGGGGAACAACCCGGCTCTTCGCTGAACCGGCTTGAATTTGAAGATACCATCAATTGGTCCGGACCGCGAATCGAGGCGGGCAATTCGGAAAGATGGTACGGGAATATGGGAGGCCGCGGGCGCGGCTTTCATGGGCCGTTGGGCTGGAATCTACTGGGCGAAAACGGGCTGCCGATGCCGTGCTCGCCCAGTTTGAGGCGAAGACAGAATCAGTGGGTACCACCTGGCAGATGCCGGAAATTGTGCAGCCGGCCTAGCAATCGTCCATGCGCAGGAATTCTCCTCATTGGCCGCCTCAATGTACCCCGTGTTCATTCAGCCAGGGGCTATACTCGCGGTCCGTTTTCTGAATGTGGTTGGTAAGCCAGTCGCGCAGGAAGTTCATCAAATGCAGGTTCAGCGTGATTTCGCCTTTCTCAAAACGGGCGGCGTAACCTTCGACCTTTTGAATGAGTTCGCGGTGCTTGATCTTGTGATCCGCCAGCCCAGGGTAGCGCGCTTCCGTCAGCATTCGTTCTTCGGCTGCGAAATGGGTGTGGGTATAGTCCACCAGCTTGCGCAGTAGCGGACCGGTCAGGCTCTGCGCCTGCCCTTTCAGCATCGCGGCGTGAAGATCGTTCAACAGTCCAAAGAGAACCGTATGTTGACTATCCAGGGTCTTTACGCCAACGGAATAGTTGCTGTTCCAGGTCAAGAGAGCCATGCGCATCCTCCAGCCGGAACATGCCGGCAATGGAGTTATCGGCCTGTGATCAAGGATGATGAGGGCTAATTCCGGATTTGCTGCATGCGGTCAGTCGCCGGGCGCTTCTTCCAGTTCCACGCCCACTTTGTGCAGCTTCATCACATGCGATTGCACCCAGTCGAAGACCAGGTAAACGACTGGGGTGGTGAAGAGGGTGAGCATCTGGGAGACGATCAGTCCGCCGACAATGGTGATGCCTAGCGGCTTGCGCAGTTCCGAACCGACGCCCATGCCGATAGCCAGCGGTAGCCCGCCGAAGAGTGCAGCCATAGTGGTCATCATGATCGGGCGGAAGCGCAGCAGGCAGGCTTGGTAAATGGCCTCGACGGGCGGCAGGCCTTGCTCGCGCTCGGCCTGCAGGGCAAAGTCGATCATCATGATGGCGTTCTTTTTTACGATGCCGATGAGCAGGATGATGCCGATGAGCGCGATGATGCTGAGGTCGGTTCCGGTGAGCAGCAGGGCCAGGATAGCTCCCACGCCGGCTGGAGGCAGCGTGGAGAGAATGGTGAGCGGATGGATCAGACTTTCGTAAAGAATGCCCAGGACGATGTAGACGGCTACCAGCGCGGCGAGGATGAGATACTTCTCGTTCTTGAGCGAGTCCTGAAAGGCCTGCGCGGTTCCCTGGAAGGTGGGATGGATGCCGCTGGGCATGTTCATCTCGGCCTGAGCTTTCTCGAGCGCGATGACGGCGTCGCCCAGAGCATAGTTGGGCGCGAGATTGAAGCTGAGCGTGACGGCCGGATACTGGCCCTGGTGGTTTACCTGCAACGCGGTCCGCTGCGGTTCATACTTGGCGATGGCAGAAAGCGGCACCATCGCGCCGGTTGAAGACTTGATGAAGATGCCGTTCAGGGAGTCGGGACTGAGCTGGTATTTAGGATCGACTTCCATCACTACAAAGTACTGGTTGAGCGCGGTGTACATGGTGGAGACTTCGCGCTGGCCAAAAGCGTCGTAGAGCACATTGTCGATCGCGGCGGCGGTGATGCCCAGCCGCGAAGCGGTGTCGCGATCGATCACCAGGTTGGCGGCCAGGCCCTGGTTCTGCTGGTCGGTGGAGGGGTCGGTCAACTCGCGCATGGTTCTCATGCGAGCCAGCAATTGCGGCGCCCAGGTGTTGAGTTCGTTCAGGTTCTCATCGGAAAGCGTGTACTGGTATTGTGCGTCCGAGCCGCGGCCGCCGATCTGGATGTCCTGCTGGGCCTGGAGTATGAGCACGGCGCCTGGCACGCTGGTCAGCTTCTTGCGCAGCCGGTTTACCACCGCGTCGGCGGAAACGCGGCCGGGGCGCTGCTCTAGAGGCTTGAGGGCAATGAACATGCGGCCCAGGTTGGAACTGCCGCCTCCGGGACCGTTGCCGCCCACAAAGGCGGTCACCGAGGCAATGGCCGGATCGTCGAGCACCATCTGCGCCAAGTCGCGCTGCTTGATCTTCATAGCGTCGAAACTGATGTCCTGCGAGGCCCTGGTCGACCCGCCCATGCGTCCAGTGTCCTGCTGCGGGAAAAAGCCCTTGGGCACGACGATGTAGAGATAGATGTTCAGCCCGAATGTGCAGATGAGTATCAACAGCATCAGTACCTGGTGGCGCAGCACCCAGCGCAGGCCTGTGGCGTATTCGTTGTGCAGCCAGTTGAAGATGCTCTCGCTGAAACGATAGATGCGGCCATGGCGGCTTTCGTCGCGCGACTTCAAAAACCTGGCGCAGAGCATCGGCGTGGTGGTCAGCGAGACCACCAGCGAGACGGCGATGGCCACCGAGAGCGTAACGGCGAACTCACGGAAGAGCTTGCCGACGATGCCGCCCATCAACAGAATGGGAATAAAGACGGCGATCAGGGACGTGCTCATCGACAGCACCGTGAAGCCGATCTCCTTCGATCCCTTCATGGCCGCGTCAAAAGGCGACAACCCCATTTCGAGATAGCGTGTGATGTTCTCGATGACTACGATGGCGTCGTCCACCACAAAGCCGGTGGAGATGGTGAGCGCCATCAGCGAGAGATTGTCGATGGTGTAGCCCAGCAGATACATGACGCCGAAGGTGCCCACCAGCGAAAGCGGAACGGCCACCGATGGAATAATCGTGGCCCAAACCTCGCGCAGGAAGAGAAAGACCACCAGCACCACCAGAACCACGCTGATGATAAGAGAAATCTCGACGTCGCGGACGCTGGAGCGAATGGTGGTGGTGCGGTCTACGGCCACGTTGATCGTGATGGTTGGGGGAATAGCGGCCTTCAGGCGCGGCATTTCGGCAATTACGCTGTCAACGGTGTCAATCACGTTGGCGCCGGGAATCTTGAAGATGACCAGCAGGATGGCGTCTTTGAGCCGGCCGGGAGGGCCGGTGGGCGTGTTGATGCCTGAGACGCCCGCATTGCGTATGTCGGAAACGCTGTCGGTCACCGTGCCCAGGTCGGAAATGCGCACCGGCGCGCCGGTCGTGTGGTTGTAGCCGGCAATAATGGGAGCGTAGTCCCTGGCCTTGAATATCTGGTCGTTGTCGGCGATCTGCCAGCGATGGTCCGCATCCTGAAAGGCGCCCTTGGGCCGGTTGGCGTTGGCGCCGGCCAGCGCGGTTCGCACCGCATCCAGGCCAACACCATTCGCCCCCAACTGCATGGGATTCAGCTCCACGCGCACAGCCGGACTGGCGCTTCCGCCCACAAACACCTGGCCCACGCCCTGAATCTGGGAAATCTTCTGGGCCAGAATGGAGTTGGCCAAATCGTAGATCTGCGACTTGGGCAGCACATCGGAGGTTAGCGTGAGAATCAGGATAGGCGCTTCGGCTGGATTGGCCTTGCGGTAGTTGGGGTTTTGTGGCAGATAAGAGGGCAACTGGCTGCGCGCCGCGTTGATGCTGGCCTGCACGTCGCGGGCGGCTGCATCGATGTTGCGATTGATGTCGAATTGCAGATTCACCGAGGCCGAACCGAGCGAACTCGACGACGTCATCTGGTTGACGCCGGCGATGCGTCCGAATTGGCGCTCCAGCGGAGTGGCGACCGACGATGCCATGGTCTCGGGGCTGGCGCCCGGCAGGCCCGCGCTCACGCCGATCACCGGAAAATCGACATCGGGCAGCGAAGCCACGGGCAGCAGCGAATAAGCCACCGAACCGGCCAGCAGCAAGGCCAGGCTGAGCAGCGATGTGGCTACCGGGCGCTGAATAAAAGGTGCGGAAAGATGCATGGAATTCAGCTTTCAGCTTCTAGCTTCCAGCTAGAGGTTGGTTGAGGTTGGAGGTCTCCGCGGTCTTAAAATCGAGACTTCGTGTGTCCGGCGGCACGGCAATTCTTAAAGAGCTTTGTATCAGGGCACGACTTCAGTCGTGCCGAAAATGGCTGCAAAAGGAATTTGGGCTTCAGCCCCTGCTCGCTTCTTCTTTGCCAAATAGCTGTAGCAATAGGGATATTGCCCGGGAAAATCGGCCAGTCCCGCCTCTACAGGGTTCTGGGCAATATATTCCCGATATCGTAAGAAGTTTTCCTCATCATCGGCCCGCATCTCGGAAAAACCACGTTGCCAAACCTCTCCTCCATATTGGAATTCCCGCTTCAAGCGATAGGAGAATCTGCCCTTGATGAGCTGCATGGCTTTTTCGATGGTCATATCCCCGTGGACTGTCATAAGCAGATGCAAGTGATCCGGCATGACCACGAAATCCTGTAGAAGGAATTTCCGCGCCGCCACATACGACCGCAAGACGTCGACAAGAAGCATGGCATTTCGCTCGGACTGGAATAGTCGTTTTCCCATGCTCGTTTTGGTGGTGGTGAAGAAAACGCGCGACAAGCTAAGTATGTTTTCAGGACCGGCATTGCGGGCGGGTATTGCCATAGCAGGGGCTAAAGCCCGATTCCTCCTTGCCTGCTTTTCGGCACGGCTAAAGCCGTGCCCTGATACAAAGCTGCATTTCAATCGCGCAACAGGTACGGTTGGTGTTTGAGGCATCCCGCCCTGGCCGCAAAAACAAAAATGCGGCTAGAGTGGGGCGCCCAGCTAAAGGCCGATCTCTGCCGCCTGATCCCTGACCCCTGATCCCTGTTCCCTGAATTCGCGCGGCTTCAAGCGCTGGGCCAGCTTGTCAAAGTAGAGATACGTGACCGGAACGGTATAGAGCGTGAGCAACTGCGACAGGATCAAGCCGCCGACAATGGTGACTCCCAGCGGCATGCGCAGTTCCGCGCCCACGCCACCGCCCAAAGCCAGTGGCAGGCCGCCGAGCAGCGCCGCCATGGTGGTCATCAGAATGGGTCTGAAGCGCAGTTGGCAGGCCTGGAAGATGGCATCCTCCGCGGATTTGCCTTCCACACGCTCGGCCTGCAAAGCGAAGTCGATCATCATGATGGCGTTTTTCTGCACGATGCCGATGAGCAGAATGATGCCGATGAGCGCAATGACGCTGAACTCGACGCGCGTAATGAACAGGGCCAGCAGCGCGCCCACGCCCGCCGAGGGCAACGAGGAGATGATGGTGATGGGGTGAATGTAACTCTCGTAGAGCACGCCCAGCACTATGTAGACGGTAACCAGCGCGGCCAGAATCAGGAGAGGCTCATTGGCGAGCGAAGTCTGGAAGGCCGCGGCCGTGCCTTGAAAGCTGGCGTTGACGGCGGCCGGCATCTGGATGCGCTGTTCGACTCGGTTGACCGCGTTGACCGCGTCGCCCAGAGCCTTGCCGGGCGCCAGATTGAAGCTGACCACGGTGGATGGGAACTGGCCCTGGTGGCCAATGGAGAGTTGCGCGTTCGACTGCTCCCAGTGGGCCAGCATGCCAAGCGGAACCTGCGTTCCGTTGGCGGACTTGACGTAGAGGCTGTTCAGGGTGCTGGGATCGGTTTGGAAGTTCGGACTGACCTCCATGACCACGTGGTACTGATTGAGCTGGGTAAAGATCGTCGATATCTGACGCTGGCCGAAGGCGTCGTAGAGAGTGTTATCCACGTCGGCCATGGCAACGCCAAGCCGGGCGGCGGTGTCGCGGTCGATCACCAGGTTGGCGCCCAGGCCCTGATCCTGAAGATCGCTGGCCACGTCGGTGACCACGCTCTCCTTGCCCAGTTCCTTAACCATCTGCCGGGTATATTTCGCCAGCTCCACCGGATCTGGATCTTCAAGGGAGTATTGGAACTCAGTCCGGCTGACGCGGTCTTCCACCGTAAGGTCCTGAAGCGGTTGCAGGAAGAGCTGAATGCCCTCAATGCCGGCCAGCTTCGGCTGCAAGCGGCGAATCACATCGGTGGCCGAAAGTTTGCGAACTTCGAGCGGCTTCAGGTTGATCTGAATGCGGCCCGAGTTGAGGGTGGTATTGGTTCCATCCACGCCGATGAAGGAGGAGATGTTATCGACAGCGGGATCCTGGAGCAGGACATCCACCAGCTCTTGCTGGCGCTGGGCCATGCTGGTGAAGCTGACAGTCTGCGGCGCCTCGCTGATGCCCAGGATCACACCCGTGTCCTGAACGGGAAAGAAGCCCTTGGGAATCGCGATGAAGAGAAGAATAGTGGCTACCAGCGTGCCGATGGTGACCAGGAGCGTGGTGAAGCGATGGCGCAAGATAACCTGCAAGGTGCGGCCATACCAAGCTATGACGGAATTGAATATCGTCTCCGACCAATAGTAGAAGCGGGTCTGTTTGGCGACCGACTTGTCCTTGAGTATGCGCGAGCACATCATGGGCGTCAGCGTCAGCGAAACGAACGCCGAGACCAGGATGGTGACGGCGAGGGTGACGGCGAACTCGCGGAAGAGCCGGCCCACCACGTCGCTCATGAAAAGCAGCGGGATAAGCACCGCGATCAGCGAGACAGTCAGCGACATGATGGTGAAGCCGATCTGTTCGCTGCCCTTGAGCGCGGCGCGCATGGGGCTCATGCCCTCTTCAATGAAGCGCGAGATGTTCTCGATCATCACGATGGCGTCGTCCACCACGAAGCCGGTCGAGATGGTGAGAGCCATCAGCGTGAGATTGTTCAGCGAGTAGCCGAGCAGGTACATGACGCCGAAGGTGCCCACAATCGAGAGCGGCACGGCGACCGAGGGAATCACGGTTGCGGCCAGGTTGCGCAGGAAGAGGAAGATCACCATCACTACCAGCGCGATGGTGAGCATCAGCTCAAACTCGACGTCGCGGACGGAAGCGCGGATGGTGGTTGTGCGGTCGGTGAGCACGCGCACCTGCACCGAGGCCGGAAGGCTGGCGCGCAACTGCGGCAGCAGCTTCTGGATGCGATCCACGACGGCGATGATGTTGGCGCCCGGCTGGCGCTGGATGTTGACAATGACCGCCGGCTGGCGGTCCATCCAGGCTGCTTGCTGGGAGTTCTCCGCCGCATCGACAATGGTGGCCACATCGGAGGCGCGGACGGCGGCGCCATTGCGATAGGCAATCACAACCGGCGAGTAATCGCCGCTGGTAAGCAACTGGTCGTTGGCGCCAATGGTGTAAGACTGGCGGTTGCCGTTGAGAGTGCCTTTCGCCTGGTCCACGTTGGCCGCCGCCAATGCGGTGCGCAGGTCTTCCAGGCTCAGGCCGTATGCAGCCAATTGAGCGGGATTGGCCTGAATGCGCACGGATGGCTTTTGTCCGCCGGCAATGGAGACAAGTCCCACGCCGGTGACCTGGGAAATCTTCTGGGCCAGGTTGGTGTCGGCCGCGTCTTCGATCTTGTCCAAGGGCAGGGAGTCGGAGTAGAGCGCCAGCGTCATGATGGGCGCGTCGGCGGGGTTGACTTTGCTATAGATAGGCGGATTGGGCAGATCGGCGGGCAAAAAACTGTTGCCCGCATTGATGGCGGCCTGGACTTCCTGCTCGGCGACGTCGATGTTTTCGTCGAGGTTGAATTCAAGAGTAATGACCGAACCGCCGCCGGAACTGACCGAGGTCATCTGCTTCAGGCCCGGCATCTGGCCAAACTGCCGCTCCAGAGGCGCGGTTACAGACGAGGCCATCACCTCCGGTCCGCCGCCGGGATAGAAGGTGAGCACCTGGATGATCGGGTAATCCACCTCAGGCAGCGCGGAGACCGGCAACTGCTCGTAGCCCACAAAGCCGGCCAGCAGAATGGCCGCCATCAGCAGCGAGGTGGCTACAGGGCGCAGGATGAATGGCCGGGAAGGACTCAGGCTCACTGCTGCTCCTTCTTCTCGTTCTGGCTGGACCATTTGCCTGAGCCTGTGCCGGCTGCGGCGGTGTTTGATCCCTTGCCCGGCCCCTCAGCCGCCGCGCCTTTACCGGATCTCTGGTGAGCCACGCTCACCGTCACGTTCTGCCCGTCGCGGAGCCGGTCGGCGCCGTCCACCACCACGTTCTGTCCGGGTTGCAGGCCACTGTCCAGAATGGTGACCTGTCCCTCGGCCAGCGCAGGCTTAACGGGCTGCATGCGGGCTGTCGTGACTCCTTTGGCATCGGTGTTGATTGCCCACACATAGGATCCCTGGAGGCCGGTCTGCAAAGCCGCCGATGGCACCACAATTGCATTGGGCCGGTTCTCGAGCACCAGATGAATGTTGACGAACTGGTTGGGAAAGAGCGATTGGTCCTTGTTATCGAAAACTGCCTTCAGCTTGTCTGTGCCGGTGGCGGTGTCGATCTGGTTGTCGGCGGTGAGCAGATAGCCGGTGGCCAGCTTTTGCACGTCGTCGCGGTCGTAGGCGTCCACGGGCAGGCGCTTGTCGGCTGCGAGCTTCTTCAATACCTCGGGAAGCTCGTTCTCGGGCAGGGTGAAGTAGACGGCGATGGGCTCGAACTGGTTGATGACCACCAGATTGGTGGTATTGGCGGTGATCATGTTGCCTGGGTCCACCAGGCGCAGGCCGATGCGGCCGTCGATGGGCGATTGGATAGTACAGTAGTCGAGCTGCAACTGGGCGGCTTCAATGGCGGCATTGTCAGCCTCAATGGCGCCCTGATACTGGCCTTGGGTGGCCGCATCGGTGTCCAGCGTCTCTTTGGAGGTGACGCCCGCATCGTAGAGAGCTTTGTAGCGGGCGTATTGCGCCTGGGCGTCTTTGAGCAGCGCCTGATCGTGAGCCAGGGTGCCTTTGGCCTGATCCAGCGCGGCCTTGTAGGGTCTGGGGTCGATGACCATGATGGTCTCGCCCTGCTTCACCTGCTGTCCTTCAGTGAATTTGACTGGTTCGAGCTGGCCGTTGACCCGCGCCTTCACGGTGACGCTCATGTAAGGCGTTACAGTACCCAGGGCGGTAAGGAAGATAGGCATGGGCCGCTGTTGCGCTGGTGTCACCTGAACGGGAACCGGGCGGCTCTGCAAAGCCGCCGCCTGATTGGCGCTGTTTGCCGCGCTCTGCTTCTGGTTCTGGTAGATCCGCCAAACCACAACGCCCAAACAGACCACGACGATCAATCCGACAACCCGGAGCCACACCCCGTGGCGGGCGGCCGGCTGTTCGGATGCGCCGAGTGGGCGCAGATGGGACTCTGGAGTGCCTTCGATGGACATGGTGTCAATTCCCGTCGTTTTCAGATGTGTAAATGCCTCGGACGTGGCGTCCGCTCGTGCCTGCCGGTTTGACGGCAAATCGCCGTTCTACGTCTTTACGGACGCAACAGTTTCAGCAGAAGTTTCGTCCGCGCCAAAGCCGTTCCGGACGGCTCCGAGAACGCCGGATTCAGAACTGCCTTGAGCCAGAAAGTATTGATGGGACCATTGTAAGCGAACCGGGCAATACCGGAACATGAGTTGCTTGAAGCCGCTTGCATCCTGAGATACCTCGGGGGTCGCCCTTTCCCCGGTCTTGAGGATTTTAAGGCGGTGTGGCCAACCCCAAGGGTCCGAGTGCGTCGTTTTGACAGGCCTCTTCGTCTACCATTGTAGTTTCAACAGTAAGCTGTAAAAGGTCATGGCAGTTTCATCTGCCGTCTGAAACACGAAGCGCCGATGCGGAATCTCCGATTGAACGTGTCGGTAAGTTCAAGAGCAACCCGGCTCAGGAGCGAATACCAGTCTTATGTGGATTGTCCGGCTTGCGCTGCGGCGGCCTTATACATTTGCCGTTTTTGCGCTTTTGATTTTGATTGTCGGCGCGTTCAGCATCCTGTCGATGCCTACGGACATCTTTCCCAACATCGATATTCCCGTTGTGACGGTGGTCTGGAACTTTACCGGACTGTCGGCGCAGGAGATGGCCACCCGAATTGTGACCAACAGCGAGCGGGGCGTGACCACCGCGGTCAACGACGTCGAGCACATTGAGTCGCAATCGCTCAACGGCATTGGAATCATCAAAATCTTCTTTCAGCCGCATGTGAACATCGGCAGCGCGGTGGCCCAGGTGACGGCGATCAGCCAGGTCCAATTGCGCTCGCTTCCCCCTGGTTCGGTGCCGCCGTTTATCATCCAGTACAACGCATCGAGCGTTCCGGTGCTGCAACTGGGGCTTTCGGGTCAGGGCCTCAACGAGCAGCAGTTGAACGACCTCGGCCAGAACAATATCCGCACCCAGTTGGCAACTATCGAGGGCGCGCAAACTCCGTTTCCCTACGGAGGCAAGCAGCGTCAGATTCAGGTGGACCTTGACCTGGCCGCTCTGCAAGCCAAGGGGCTTTCGCCCGTGGACGTTGTCAACGCCATCTCGGCGCAAAACCTGATCGCTCCTTCGGGCACCATGAAGATCGACCGCTTCGAGTACGCCGTCGAGACCAACTCCGCGCCTAGGTTCGTGAACGACCTCAACGACCTGCCGATCAAGGCGGTGAACGGCAGCGTGATCTACATCCGCGACGTGGCCCATGTGCGCGACGGCAATCCG
>Ga0182016_10004646_pt1 | contig 15106 bp, 10 predicted proteins | sample 712S2MmetaG_FD_120491 | JGI IMG/M metagenome (GOLD analysis project Ga0182016, IMG submission 120491) | Permafrost microbial communities from Stordalen Mire, Sweden - 712S2M metaG | ecosystem: Environmental > Terrestrial > Soil > Wetlands > Permafrost | place: Sweden: Stordalen | collected...
GCCGTCCTTATGCCGATTTACTTGAACACGTATGGAATCACCAATTTTTTATGGTTCTGCGATGCCGCCCTGATTCTCACTATGGTTGGCATGTGGTTGGAGAATTCGCTGCTCATCAGCATGTCCGCCGTAGGCATATTGATTTTGCAATGTCTCTGGCTTGCCGATTTTGGCAGCGCCTGTCTGGGGATTCACTTTTTAGGCCTCACTTCCTATATGTTTGATCCTCATCTATCGCTTTTCACGCGCGGCCTCTCGCTCTTCCATGGGTGGTTGCCGTTGCTGCTAATCTGGCTCCTGTTCCGCCTGGGTTACGATAAACGAGGCTTGTTCGCCTGGTCGTTTTTGGCCGCGGGATTAGGGTTCGTCTGTTACTTTTTCACTCCACCCGCCGGCGCCCATCTGACCAACCTCAATCTGCCGCTCAACATTAATTATCTTTACGGTTTCAATGACCAGAAGCCGCAAGCGTGGGTCAATGAAAACCTTTACGTCATCCTTTGGCTTGGGGCGCTGTGGTTTGTCGCCTTCCTCCCGACCCACATGGCCTTGCGCAAAATCTTCAGCGCGCCACAGATTGAGGCCTGACTAGGCTACGCTCAAAATCAGCGCTCAGCCTATGCGGAGCCAAGGACACTTTACCTCTGGGTGTTGGCCAAAGCAATCGCCCTAGACCCAGTCGCCGCACGAAACTTTCTGCTTCAACAAAATGTGATGTAGGGAGAATACCCCATAGCGATCACCCAACCAGCCGGATATTTATTAGTCGTACGGGCGAAACAAGTATCAGCTCGAACATCAACTATGAATAAGTCCGAGGCTCAGTCTGAAGCCAAAGGCGAGCCTCAGCCCGGATCTCCTACACCATCCGATCTGAAGCCGGAAGTCGCGAAGCGGGCCTACGAAATCCATCAGGAGCGTGGCCAACAGAGCGATCCGGCAGTCCAGGATTGGGTACAGGCGGAGAAGGAGGTCCGAAGAGATCAAACCAAAGAGGAACCTGCGCCCGAAGCCAAAGCCGAACCAAAGCCAGAAACCAAAACCGCGCCATCTTCATCCACAACGAAGAAGGTCCTGGTCGCAGGTATAATAATACTGGCAGTTTTGGCTATCCTCGCGGTTGGCTTCGGACTGGGGCGATGGTGGGGAAACTCAAAAAAGGAACCGAACCAATTGATCCTTTATGGGAATATCGATTTGCGCCAAGTTGAGCTTTCTTTCAACAATAGCGAGCGGATCGCGGAGGTGCTGGTCCAGGAAGGGGACAAGGTCAAGCGCGGACAAGCTGTGGCGCGGCTGGATACCGGCCGGCTCAAACCGCAAACGGCGGCGGCAGAAGCCGAAGTGGAGTCACAGCAGGCCATGGTGCAAAAACTGCATCACGGCAGCCGCCCCGAGGAAATCGCGCAAGCAAAAGCCAATGTCGCGTCAGCCAAAGCGGATCAAGTCAATGCCGAGCAACAATGGACACGGCTGACGGCATTGTCAGGACTGACAACTGGCCGGGCCGTCAGCCAGCAAGACCTCGACAGCGCGAAGGCTGCCCTGGACTCAGCTCAGGCACACCTGGCGGTGGCCGAAAAGGGGCTTGATCTATCCGTGATTGGACCTCGGGCGGAAGACATCGCCGAAGGGGAGGCGCAACTGCGCGTCAATCAAGCGCAACTCGATCTCCTCCGCCAAAAATTGGCCGACTCTGAACTCGTTTCCCCGTGCGATGCCGTGGTGCGTTCCAGGCTCTTGGAGCCGGGCGAGATGATAACCCCACAAAGGCCGGTTTTTAATCTGGCCATCACGGACCCAAAGTGGGTGAGGGCCTATGTTTCCGATCCCGATTTAGGGAAGATTTACCCAGGGATGAAAGCGTCCATTAGCGTGGACAGTTTTCCCGGCCGGGCTTTTTCCGGTTGGGTCGGTTTCATATCCTCCGTTGCCGAATTCACGCCCAAGGCCGTCGAGACGGTGGAGTTGCGCTCCAGCCTGGTTTATGAAATTCGCGTTTTCGTGCAGGACCCTCAGGACGAAATGCGCCTGGGTATGCCGGCGACCGTGGCGCTGGAAATAAATCCGCCCGCCCCGAGGCAACCCTAGGAAAGGTATCGTGCAAATGTGGTGGACAAAAACTCTAAGCGGCATGGCGGTAGCCGGGATGTTCGGTGTCTGCGGCTGCACCGTCGGGCCGGACTACCACCGCCCTCCAGCCCATGCTCCAGTCACTTGGAGTTCACCCATGACAAATGGGCTGACGAACAGCGCGTCCACAGCCTCGACTTGGTGGAAGTCGTTCAACGATTCTGAACTTGACTCCCTTATCCAGCGGGCGGTGCGATCAAATCTAGATTTGCGCGTGGCGGAAGCCCGGCTGCGGCAAGCCCGGGCCGTGCGGGAAAGGAGCGCGGCCGATCTCATGCCGGCAGTTGATGCTTCCGCTTCTTATGCCAGACAACTTCAGAGCGAGAACCAGCCGCTGATTGGGGCACTGCCGCTGCCGCCGAATTTCCCCTTTGAATACAATGTTTATAACGCCGGCTTCGATGCCTCGTGGGAAATTGATATATTCGGCGGCAAGCGTCGCGCGCTCCAAGCTGCCACTGCCGAATGGCAAGGAACAATCGAGGCACGCAACGATGCGCTGGTCAGCTTGCTGGCCGAAATGGCAAGAAATTATGTCGAATTGCGGGGCAACCAGAGCCGATTGGAGATCGCACGACAAAACCTTAAGCTTCAGGAGGAAGCGGTGGAACTCACCCGCGCCCGGTTTCAAACCGGGGTCGCGAACGAACTGGATGTCACACGAGCAGCGGCTTTGCTTGCGGGGATTCGCGCGGAAATTCCGCCGCTCGAGACCGCCGTGCGGAGCGCCATGTATGGCATCGCGGTGTTGCTTGGGCAGGAGCCAGGTGGACTGGTGTCTGAACTTTCTCCGACCATGCCCGTGCCGCCGGCTCCCCCGGCAGTTCCGATCGGGCTTCCCTCCGATCTTCTCCGCCGTCGTCCGGACGTGCGCCAGGCCGAACGGCAACTAGCGGCCGAGACGGCCCGCGTTGGAGTGGCAAAATCGGACTGGTTCCCCAAACTCTCCCTGACTGGGGACGTCGGGAGTGAAAGTGTCAGTCTCGGCAAATCGTTGGAGCCTGGCAGTCTTTTCTGGGCTCTGGGCCCGAGTCTGCAATGGCGGGCGCTTGATTTCGGCCGCGTGCGCGCTGAGGTGCGAACCCAAACCGCCGTGCAAGAAGCCGCGCTGGCGGCGTATGAGAAAGTCGTTTTGATTTCTCTGCAAGAGGCGGAGAACGCCGTCGTGACTTATGCCCAAGAACAGAACCGGCACCAGGCCCTCACTGACGAGGTCGCCGAAAACCGGCGCTCGCTGGACATGGCCAACGGTCTCTACGCCAATGGGCGCGTCAATTATCTCGACGTCTTGGATGCCCAGCGCTCGCTCTACCAATCCGAAGACCAATTGGCGGCCAGCAACCAAGCGGTTTCGCTCAATCTCATCGCTCTCTACAAGGCGATGGGTGGTGGGTGGGAGACCCTGACGACGGTGCCACCAAAGGCGCTCTCAATCGCTCCATCGCCATGACAACGCCCGCCGCCGCTACCGCATTGCGTTTGGATGGCGTCCGCAAGTCCTTTCGCCGCGAGACCGGAGAAACGGTGCTGGCGCTCGACAACATTTCGTTCTCTGTCCGCCACGGCGGACTCGCCGCCTTGGTTGGCCCGGACGGAGCAGGCAAGACGACGCTCATACGCCTTTTGGCCGGGCTAATGAAAACCGATGGCGGTGCCGTCAGTGTGCTGGGGATTGACGCAGCCAAGGATGCGCAAGCGATTCAGTCGCGGATATCCTACATGCCGCAGAAGTTTGGGCTCTATGACGATTTGACAGTCCGGGAAAACTTGGACCTCTATGCTGACTTGCATGGGGTCAAGGCCGACGAGAAGAAAACGCAGTATGCCCGCTTGATGGAGATGACTGGTCTGGACCCATTCCAAAAACGCCTGGCCGGTCAACTTTCCGGCGGGATGAAACAGAAGCTCGGCCTGGCCTGCACTCTCGTCCGTTCCCCGGAATTGCTGCTCCTGGACGAGCCAACCGTCGGGGTTGATCCACTCTCCCGCCGGGAGCTGTGGGAGATCATCCGTAAACTTGTCAAAGAGGGCATGACGGTTTTAATCAGCAGCAGTTTTCTTGAAGAAGCGGACGCGTGTGAAAGCGTTCTGGTCCTGAATGAAGGACGCAAGCTGGCAGAAGGGGGGCCAGCGGCGATAAGCAGTTTGGCATTGGCCCGCACCTTTCTTTCGCAACCTCCGGAAGGAACGAAACCGCGGGATTTCCAGGCTCGACTACTCGATGAGCCCGACATCCTCGATGCCGTGCCAGAGGGCGGGCAAATCCGTCTCGTCAGCAATGCTAAATCGGGCCAGTCAGAGCCTCGAATGTTCGGCGGTGTGGCAGCCCAGCCGACACCTGTCCGGTTCGAGGATGGATTCATGGTGCTTTTGCAAGGGGCGGGACGAGCAAAAGCCAATCCGCCCCGTGCCGAAGAGAGCCGCCCGGCAAAACCTGCTCCCGATAGTGCCCGGGGCAGCACCGTGGTTGAAGTCCACGATCTCAATCGGAGTTTCGGGAAATTTGTTGCGGTTGACCATGTGAGTTTCAGTGTGCAGCGCGGGGAGATTTTCGGCCTGCTCGGGCCGAACGGAGCCGGGAAAACCACAACGTTCCGCATGCTCTGCGGTCTTTTGCCCCCATCGGGAGGCACCTTGACGATTGCGGGAATTGATGTGCGCCAGGCCAGCGCCCCGGCCCGCCAGCATCTGGGCTACGTGGCGCAAAAGTTTTCGCTCTATGGACAATTGACGGTCGGTGAGAACCTAGATTTTTTCGCACGCGCCTATGGCCTTGGCGGCGCTAAAAAACGCGAGCGTATCGCGTGGGCCATGAGCCAATTCAATCTCGAACCGTTCGTCCGCCTGCCCAGCGCGCAATTGCCGGGAGGATTCAAGCAACGCCTGGCGATGGCGGCCGCCCTCCTGCACCGGCCCGAGATTCTTTTCCTGGATGAACCGACCAGCGGCGCCGACCCCTTCGCCCGCCGCGAATTTTGGCAGCGCATCACGGCGCTGGCCACCAATGGGGTCACGGTGATCGTGACCACCCATTTAATGGCGGAGGCCGAGTATTGCGATCGGGCCGCCATCCTCGACAAGGGAAAAGTCCTGGCTCAAGGCACCCCTGCGGAGCTTCGCGCACAGGCCCCGGCCGACGCAGGCCATAAAGCGACCATGGAGGACGCCTTCATCGCCATTGTCCTTGCGGCGCGTGGCCAGCCTGCTTGGAAATCCGGGGAGAAACCGTCATGAACGGCTGGTCGGCAAAATGGCGGCGAATCCGGGCCCTGACACTCAAGGAAACGCGGCAGGTCATTCGCGATCCGAGCAGCATCGCCATTGGCTGCGTCGTGCCGTTGCTGATGATTTTACTCTTCGGCTACGGGCTCTCGCTGGATATCAACCACGTTTCCGTCGCCGTGGTTGATGAAGACGACTCCGCAGACAGCACCGCGCTCATTGGCGCCTTCCGCCTTTCGCCGTATTTCCGGGTGACGGTGGTTCACTCGATGGCCGAGGCGAATACGCAGGTGCTCAACCGAACGGTGGATGGAGTGCTGCGCATCCAGTCCGATTTTTCCCGGCGCCGCCATTTGGGCTGGGCAGAAGTCCAGATTCTGGTCAATGGCTCGGACGCGAACCAGGCGCGCATCATGCAAGGCTATGCCCAAGGCGTGGTCGGCCTATGGGGCGCGGCGCAGGCTGGATCAGAGGGCGCTGTGTCCGCCGGCCCGGTAATTGCTGTTGACAAGGTGTGGTTCAACGAAAACAACGACAGCCATTATTTCCTCGTCCCGGGCCTGATTGTCCTGGTGATGACGATCATCGGCGCGTTCCTCACCGCCATGGTGGTTGCCCGGGAATGGGAACGGGGAACGCTCGAGGCGCTTTTCGTCACCCCCATGCGACCGGGAGAGTTTCTCATCAGCAAGCTTGTCCCCTACTTCGGATTGGGGATGTTTGGTTTCCTGCTCTGCCTCCTGGCTGGCCAATTCCTTTTCCATGTCCCTCTCCGCGGATCCCTTTTCCTGCTCTGTCTCGCCTCGATGATTTACCTACTGGTCGCCTTGGGAGTAGGCCTGCTCGTGTCCACCCTGGTCAAGAGCCAGTTCCTGGCCAGCCAATTGGCTATGACACTCACTATGATGCCGGCGATGATGCTCTCGGGTTTTATCTACGACCTGCGCAGCATGCCAGTTTTCGTGCGGGCAATCACCTACGCCATGCCAGCCAGATACGCCGTGGCGCTGATGCAAACTCTGTATCTGGCCGGCGACGTCGGCAGCGTGGTTTGGCCGAACCTGATGGTTCTGGCGGCGATCGCTGCGACGCTGTTGGTTTTGACCCGGCTGGCCACCCGGAAGCAGCTTTCCTGAGGCCACCGTATGCGCTCTTCCCTTCTCCGCATCCTGGCCTTGATCCAGAAGGAGTTTCTCGCCGTCCTCAAGGATCCCCGCAGCCGTTTCATCATCTTTCTGCCGCCCATGCTCCAGTGTCTGATTTTCGGATACGCCGCCAGCTTCGACCTCAATTCCGTCCCCTATGCCGTCATGGACCAAGACCATAGCGCCGCTTCGGCTGCATTTCTCTCCCGCCTGGATGGATCCGGCATTTTTCGGCGGCAGGCCGATCTGGTGCGGGTCAAGGACATTTCCACTTGGATCAACAACCGCCGCGCACTTCTCGTCATCCGAATAGACCAGGATTTCGAACGACATCTGCTCGCCGGCAAGCCCGCACAGGTTCAAGTGACCGCCGACGGCCGCAATTCCAACACCGCGGGCACGGCCATGGGCTATGTCGAGAGCGTGGTCGAAGCGTTCAACGCCGAGTGGCGATCGAGCCTCGGTCAACCCGGTCCAAGCATTCAAATGGTCACCCGCTCCTGGTATAATCCCAACCTGGATTCGCGCTGGACAATGGTCCCGAGCCTGATTGGCACGCTGACGATGATGGGGACGCTGATGCTCACGGCCATGTCCGTGGCTCGCGAGCGCGAACAGGGAACATTCGACCAACTGCTCGTAACTCCGTTTCGCCCATTCGAGATCATGATCGGAAAGGCCGTTCCCAACATGGTCATCGGCCTGGCGCAAGCGACCACTATTTTATTGATCGCGCAGTTTTGGTTTCACATTCCCTTCGTCGGTTCATTTGTCGTTCTGTATGCCGGCCTCACGCTGTTCCTGATGGCCGCGGTCGGCCTCGGCCTTTTCGTTTCCTCCATCGCAGCGACCATGCAGCAGGCCATGCTCTTCGCTTTCATCCTGATATTGCCGTTTGCCCTCCTTTCCGGCCTGACCACGCCTGTCAACAGTATGCCGCCATTCCTTCAATCCGTCATGGTCATCAATCCTCTGCTCTACTCCCTTGACCTCACCAAAAGGGTTTATCTGGAGGGCGCCGGCTTCGCCCAACTCCGCTCTGACTTTTTGCCGCTCGCCGTCATCGGCTTGGTTACCCTTTCCGGCGCCGCTTGGTTGTTCAGGCGGCGTTTGTTTTAGCTCGCTGTGATCACTTGAATTTGATGAGTTCTGCGCCTATGTCAGTGTGCGTAAGTGGTATACCCCAAAGAACGCCGGGACTCGCCACGGCGACGGTGCCGGTGCGGTAGGTGCGGTCGGTGCTGATGAGCGCGGCGTCGGCGTGCTGTGCGCGCACCGCCTTGGCCAAGTTACCTTCGCTGTCCGTCGTGACAGAGCCGATGATTAAATAGGGCCGGTCCGGAAGTTGGCCCGGCGAGTAAAGGGTGGCCTTGTCAATCACTCTAACATAGCTCCCGGCCTGGGTCTGCCAATTTTGCTGCTGGCCGACGTAGGGAGAGAAATTGTATCCGGCCCCGCAGCCGCATAAAACCGTCAAAAGCAGAATAGGGATAAATTTTTTCATAATATCTTTTTCCGCCGGGTTCGGCCCGCCGTTCAAAGTTTCAACACAATTCGTACTATTTCGATTTTTCATTAATGACATGGTATTTGCCGGCCGCCCCGTTTCCTTTTGGATATTCGGGCGGTCCGATTACCGGTGGCCGCCTCCATGCCCTCCGCCAAAACCACCGTGGGCTCCCCCACCGCCGCCAAATCTACTGCCGCCACGGAATCCACCAAAACCTCCGCCAAACCCGCCAAATCCCCACCCTCCGCCTCCGATGATCACCGGCGGCCAATAATCATAAGCCCCGCCATTGTAGGAGTCCGGGTAACCGTAATCATAAACCGGATAATCCGAACCCATCATCGTGACGGCAGGCGCGGATGTCGTTGGAGTGATCACCTGCGCTGGTGGTTGCACCCCAATGGCTCCACCTGGGGGTGGCGTGGTTGCCTGCAATTGATTCTGCGCTTGATGATACTGCTGGCTGGCCTGTTGCTGTCGCAATTGGCCGGCCCGCTGGATCAATGCTGTGGTTATCTCCTTTGGCACTCCCAAACTCTGCAAATAGAGGATTCCATCGGCGGTGAGATTATACGGCAAGTCACTGTTATTGATGTAATTGACGATGATGTCTTTGTCGATGCCTGCTTGGTGCAGCTTCACCACTTCGCCGACTCCGTAAGTCAACGCGCGAACTTGAACGACGCTGGTCGCGAGCAGCGGAGTGGCCGGCAAAGTGGCGGTTGGGTTGGCTTGGGTGGATGGGAAGGCTAGCGTAGCGCTTGCGTTGTTCGTGGCCATGCTCTGGACATTGACAGCGCCCCAAGGTGTGCCGATGCAAGCTGCTGCGACCGTGATGGTGGCCAGTGATATCCGAAATACTGACGGAGGAGTTTTCATTTTCTCAGCTTCTTTGTTTCCCATCCGGCTTAACTTATTGATTCTTATCGACAATGGCACGGTACGCGGCGGCGTGCAGAGGCGCTATAGGGTGTTCCCCCCATCAGAGGATTAAACAATTATTAGCCACTTGCATTGATTTAATAAATGATGCCCCTGCGCAAGATCAGGACGGAGGCAGCGGCGTAACGATTATGCGGACATCAAACACACAACGAGCCAGGCGGGTAAGAACCCCGTGCGATCATTCCGAAGTGCCTTCGTCGGCTGAATTCATCGAGTTCAACTGGGGGGATAACACCCCATAGCGCTCGTCCCTCGCCGCTATTACGTTTACGTCTTGAAAGCACCAGTCGGTGGTGGCGCTGACAGCAACAAACTGTATCCAGACATAATCGCAAAATAAATCTATGAGACAATTAAAATCAAAACAATGGCCTCAACCTACGGCGATTGGCAGATGGTCTGCCACCCTGTTGGTCGCGGCGGGAATTCAGACTCTGCCCTTGTCATCGTTGCAAGCGGCGGCTCCACCCAAGGAAATTACCGACAGCGGCATCACCTCCGTGGTTGAAAACGGATTAGCGCACGAAAAGGGCGTGTTTCCGAATGATGTGGATGTCAGCACCAGCCAGGATATCGTCACGCTTTCTGGATCGGTGGATAACCTCCTGGCCAAGGAGCGCGCGGTCAAGATCGCCGAGGGCATCCGAGGCGTCCTCGGCGTGGTTGACCGAATCACGGTGACGCCGATGTCCCGCCCTGACGCAGATATTAGCAAGGACATTCAAGCCGCCCTGCGGCAAGATCCCGCGACCGTAGCCTACAAGGTGTCTGTTTCCGTCCAGGACGCGGTTGTTACATTGACTGGCAGCGTTGGTTCCTATGAGGAAAAACAACTCGCCACCCGGATGGGCAAGGGTGTCAAAGGGGTCAAGGAGGTCCGCAACGATGTCACCATCAACTATCTGGCCAATCGCACGGACACGGAAATCGCCGCGGACGTGAAGGCCCGTCTCCAATGGGACATCTGGATCAACGGCGGCCAGATCAATCCAGCCGTGGCCGACGGCAAAGTGACGCTCACCGGCACGATCGGCAGCGCGATCTCCAAATCGCGCGCCTTTGATGACGCCTGGGTCAATGGAGTGACGTCGGTGGATGACAGCAGCTTGAAGATCGACCCACAGGCCCACGGTGTCGCGCACCAGGAAGTCACGGATGCCACCAGGTCTGACAGTGAGATCAAACTTGCCGTCCAGGCTTCCCTGCATCTTGACCCACGCGTTTCGGCCTTTTCTCCCGACGTCACAGTTGAAGGTGGAGAGGTCATTCTCGGCGGCGATGTGGGAAACTTAAAGGCGAAAACTTCCGCCGAACAGGACGCCATCAACATCGTCGGCGTTATCGGGGTGAACAACTATCTTAAGGTCAGACCGAACGGGCGTCCCACCGACCCCGCGATGGAGACGGAACTAAAAGCGGCCCTTTTCTGGGATCCGTTGGTGGACAGTTCCACCATTACCGTGGCGGTCATCAATCGCACCGCCTACCTGTCCGGGGGTGTTGATTCAAGTTTTCAAAAGAATGAAGCTCAGGATGTTGCTTCGCGGATAAAAGGGGTGCTGTTGATCCACAATCATCTCAAGATTGAACCGGAATATGCCGTCTCCGACTACGGTTGGCCTGAGTATTCCTACTATGACTGGCCTTATTACTCCTATTCCCCTTATTACTACGGTGGATATGGGATGGCCGACGACACTTATGAGATGTTTGGACCACAGCCCCAATTGAGCGACAGTCAGATCAAAAGAAAAATCGAGGACAGGTTCTTCTGGAGTCCCTTTGTGGACCGGAGTGACATCAAAGTCACCGTCAACGGAGCCGTGGCGACTTTGACCGGCACCGTTGGAACCTGGGTTGGCTGGAATGAAGCCGACAAAGATGCCCGCAAGAGTGGCGCCACCGCAGTGCTGAATCAAATCACAGTCAAGAAACATTGGCTGTAACTTCCGCGGAAAACCGGGGCCTTGAGCGCCGGCTTGTTTAGGGTGCGCGTCCTCCAACGGGGACGCGCATCTTTTTTCAGTCGGCGCTCGCAGACGGCAAGTTCAACATAAATAGCAAGGAACTACGGCACTCCGGATGTATGAAGATTATCTTGGCCCCATTGTTTTCGTTGGGCCTCTTTTGCATGACAGCCGCGGCCCACGCGGGAGATATGGAAACCGCTGCGCTTGCGTGTAACGGTCTCGGGTTCCAATTGCTGGCCCAGTGCCGCCAGTCGCTGCCGAAAACCAATTACTTTCTCAGCCCGGCTGGGCTGGCGTTCGCATTGTCGATGGTGCAAAACGGCGCCCAAGAGGAAACATTGCGCCAAATCATGGCCACGCTCAAGGTCGGAAACATCCGTTTGCCCCAGTGGAACGAGGCCAACAAGGCGCTGCTCGGCCATTTGTCAAAACTGGACCCAGCCATCAAACTGGAAATCGCCAACGCGCTCTGGATCGACCAAACGGCCTCCATCAAACCGGATTTCATCTCTGTCAACCGCCGCGATTATGATGCTGAAGTGGTCAACGGCAATTTTCAGGACCCTGCCACCATCAGGAAAATCAACGATTGGGTCAGCGCGCGCACACACGGAAAAATCCCAACCATTCTTGAGCCGCCCTTGGACCCGAGACTCCGGTTAATCCTGTTGGATGCGGTTTATTTCAAAGGCGAGTGGCTGGCGACCTTTGACACCAACCTCACGCGCGATCTGCCGTTCACACCGGGCAATGGCCAAACTGGCCAGCATCCCCGCATGAGCCGGACCGGCCGTTACGGTTATTGCGAAGAAACCAACTTCCAGGCGGTGGAACTTCCTTATGCCGGCGGGGAGATAAGCATGTTTGTTTTTCTGCCGAAGGGTGGCTTGGATGAATTCCTGAAAAAGTTCACCGTGAAAGACTTCGAGGCTTCTGTCCGGCGCATGCGTTCGCTCGAAGGCACTGTAGAGTTGCCTCGCTTCAAACTGGAAAACGAATATGATCTCACCGGCGTCTTGCCTTCGATGGGCATGCCAATGGCCTTCACCCCCCGTGCGGACTTCCGCAGGATTTCGGACGACCCGTTGTTCATAGGTTTTGTCAGCCAGAAAACATACCTCACCGTGAACGAACAAGGGACCGAAGCGGCGGCGGTAACTTCCATTGGCATGCGTTCATCGGTGGTTTTCAGGGAACCGCCGCCGTTTCATTTCGTGGTGGACCGGCCTTTCTTCATGGCCATCCGGGAGAGGCAATCCGGGCTTATCCTGTTTCTTGGCGCGATCTCCGACCCGCGTTAGTCATGAAATGGTAAAAGGGTCATGCAGCTTCCGGGTAGTCGAGCAGAGTGGAGGCGCGGAAGATGTCTGATTCGAGCGCCGACTCCATTCTGGAACGACACAGCCTCCCTTGTTTTCAGCCCTGTCTGCCACCATTTCCTACCGGCTGGCTTGCAAACTTGTAATCTCCGCGAAAGCACCCGGCAAGACGGGCGTGTTCCATTAGAGGCAGCAATGAAGGCGGTGGGCACCGGATAAGCGCGCAGTCGTCCAACAACAAAGGCAAATCAAAATGCAAAAGCATATTAAATCGGAAGTGCTCAACCGCCCGGTCGTTGGCGCGCTGGCTTCTCTTGTTCTCGCCAGCTTCGTCGTGGCGGCCGCCCTGGGAAACCCAACGACCTCACTCGCGGCGGAAGTCAATGACCCGACAGACCGCAATATCACGCGCCTCACTGTCGGACTGCTGGAGCATTCCCAATTCTCGCATCACCAGCTCGATGACGAACTGGCGTCGAGATTCCTCGACCGTTACCTCGATTCGCTCGACCCGGCCCGCCTGCTGTTTCTTCAGTCGGACGCGCAGGAGTTCGACGTCTTGCGTTCGCGCCTGCCTGAGATGACCCGTCGCGAAGGCGACACCTCTCCAGCGCGCGCCATTTTCCAGCGTTCTTTGGAACGGCTGGACCAGCGTGTCGCGTATGTCACGAACCTGCTCAAGAGCGAGGAGTTCGACTTTACCGGGCATGACACCTACTCGTTCGACCGCGAGAAATCCCCACGCCCGGCGGACCTCGATGCCGCGCGTAAACTTTGGCGCGAGAGGGTCCGCGCGGAGTATTTGCAGGAAAAGCTCGCGGGCAAGAAACCCGCCGACATCGTCGCTACTCTCACGCGTCGCTACACCCAGCTGTCGCAAACCATGAGCAAACTCACCTCCACGGAAGTTCTCGAGGTGTATCTCAATGCCTTGGCCCATGTTTATGACCCGCACTCGGATTACTTTGGTCCCACGCAGATGGACGACTTCTCCATCGCCATGAACCTGTCACTGGTTGGCGTCGGCGCGACGCTCCGGGAGGAGGACGGTTATGCCAAAATTTACGAGCTGGTGCCTGGCGCCCCGGCAGCCCGGAGCGGGCTGCTCAAACCGGGCGACCGCATCGTCGCGGTCGGGCAAGGGGATCAGAAGCCCGTGGACATCGTGGAGATGCCACTGTCCGATGCGGTGAAGTTGATTCGCGGCCCGAAAGGCACGCCCGTCCGCCTGACGCTGATCCCCGCAGGCGCCGCTGAAGACTCCGTGCGCAAGACGATCACTCTTGTGCGGGACGACGTTAAACTGGAAGATCAGCAGGCCAAGGCGCGCATCGTGGACTTGCCGCAAGCGAACGGCGCCACTCTGCGCCTAGGCGTCATTGACCTCCCTTCCTTTTACGGCGGCAACGAAAGGCACAAGGGTGCCGGACCCATTAGCGCCACGGCCGATGTGGCGAAGCTCATCCGCAAACTGGAAGCCGAACACATCCATGGACTCATCCTGGACTTGCGGCAAAACGGCGGTGGATCTCTGGAAGAAGCGATCAGCCTCACTGGTTTGTTCATCCATAAAGGCCCGGTCGTGCAAACCCGCGAGATGGATGGACGCACGGACGTTGATGCGGATACCGATGCTTCGGAGCTTTACGATGGGCCGCTGATCGTGCTCACGAGCCGGTTCAGCGCGTCGGCGTCAGAAATTCTGGCCGGAGCGTTGCAGGACTATGGCAGGGCTTTAATCGTGGGAGACAAGTCAACTTTTGGAAAGGGCACGGTGCAAACGGTCGTTCCGCTGGCGGCTTTGATGGATCAGAACGGCCTCGCGCACTCCGTTGACCCTGGCGCGCTCAAGGTCACCATTCGGAAGTTTTACCGGCCGAGCGGGGCCTCCACCCAACTCAAGGGAGTGGTGGCCGATATCGCGCTGCCGTCTTTGAGTGACGCCGCCGACGTGGGCGAAGCCGAACTGAAAGACCCGTTGCCATGGGATCGCGTTCCTTCATCCAAGTTCACCCGTGAGGACCATGTCAGCGCCTTCCGCCAGGAACTCCAGGCCCAATCCGTCGCGCGTGTGGCTGGAAGCAAGGACTTCTCCTATCTCCGCGAAGACATAGCGCAGTTGCAGAAGAGCCTGTTCACCAAAACGGCTGACTTGAACGAAGCGGATCGCCGGCAGGAAAAGGCAGACGCCAAGGCGCGGGAAGAAGCCCGCAAACAGGAACGCGCTGCGCGCAAGGAGATCCCGACGACCACCTACGAAATCACGCTCAAAAATGCGGATGCCTCGGGCCTGCCCGCGCCGGCCACCACCATAAGTTCGCCCATGGCCAAATTGCCAGAGCCCGCCGTTGACGAACTTGAGGAAGCCGGGGCCAGTGTTCCGCAAATTGATCCCGTTCTGGGCGAGACCGAGCGCATTTTGGCGGATTATGCGGCCATTTCTTACGCCCCCGCCTCTTTGGCTGTGACAGCGCATTGATGGTTGGGCGGTGGCACAGTTTGACGTCCGTCGCCGGGGGGTGGGGTATTCACCCCATTGTGGAAAAACGGCGTTTTTCCTACCGTCAGGCAAATGCGCGCGATTTGCCACCACCCTCCGAAACCCTTTACTCAAACTCTTCCACTACTGGATTATGCGCGTGCTTGTAATGGAAGAGGACAGCAAAATAGCCTCGTTCGTAGTCACCGGGCTGAAGCAAAACGGCTTCGCGGTGGATAGTGCGTCGGAGGGTGAAAATGGTCTCGCGCTGGCGGAGGCGGTCAGCTACGACGCGGCGGTGCTCGACATCATGTTGCCGAAGCTTGACGGGCTTTCGTTGCTGCGCCAGATGCGCCAGCACAAAATCCTCACCCGCCCATCGC
>Ga0182016_10004649_pt1 | contig 15105 bp, 11 predicted proteins | sample 712S2MmetaG_FD_120491 | JGI IMG/M metagenome (GOLD analysis project Ga0182016, IMG submission 120491) | Permafrost microbial communities from Stordalen Mire, Sweden - 712S2M metaG | ecosystem: Environmental > Terrestrial > Soil > Wetlands > Permafrost | place: Sweden: Stordalen | collected...
CAGACCGAACGATATTTCAGCTGTGTGCGCCAAGCGATAAGCTGTCTGATTGCAATCTCAACAATCATCGAACCTGGAGAAGAAAATGACACCGACCAATTCTGTAGTAGCAATCTACGACACCCACGAACAGGCGGAACAGGCAATCAAGGAACTGCAAGAGGCCGGAGTCGATATGAAGAGCCTGTCGATTGCGGCGCGCGATACGCACACCGATGAGCATGTAGTGGGTTATTACAACGCGGGCGACCGGATGAAGTACTGGGGCAAGGTTGGCGCATTCTGGGGAGGATTCTGGGGACTGCTCTTCGGCTCAGCTGCCTTTGCGATCCCGGGACTTGGGCCGATCCTTGTCGCAGGCCCGCTGGTGGCCTGGATTGTTGCGGGCCTCGAAGGAGCGGCGGTCGTGGGAGGCGTGAGCGCGGTGGGTGCGGGCCTGGTTAGCATCGGCATTCCAAAGGACAGCGTTCTGAAGTACGACACGGCGTTGAAGACCGACAAATATCTTCTGGTTGTTCATGGCACTGCGGACGAAGTTGCGAAGGCCAAGAACATTATCGGAGGGACGGCACACAACTCCTACACCGTCCACGGCGAGACAGTTCTCGCATAGTTGGGGCAAGCCAGCACCGCAACAGGCGCCTACTCTTTGACGCGCATACCCCAAGGCCTGTTGCGGTGAACGATAAAAGGAAATCAAAATGAGACAAAACAACTCGCTCCCCGCTTTGATCTTTGCCGTAATTATGGTTGTAGGAATTACGGTGGCGTATGGTCTCCATGTAGTTGCGGCCGATGTGGCGGCTGTTGCTGCTCTCATATGCGCTTTGATCCTGGCTTATATCTTCGCTTCTGCAATCAAGGTTGCCGATCAATGGAGCAAGGCCGTGGTGTTGCGCCTAGGCAAATTCCGGTCCCTTGAGGGACCTGGACTGTTCTTCATCATTCCGGTCATCGAGTCGATTCCTTATTGGATCGATACGCGCGTGCTGACAAGCTCGTTCAAAGCCGAGAAGACATTGACCAAGGACACGGTTCCTGTGGATGTGGATGCCGTGTTGTTCTGGAAGATTATCGACCCAAAGAGAGCTGCGTTAGATGTGGCAGACTACCAGAGCGCCATCAACTGGGCCGCGCAAACCGCTCTTCGCGATGTGATCGGCAAGACAATGCTCTCTGACATGCTCGAAGGTAGAGACAAGATCAGCATGGACTTGCAGAAGATTATCGACGTACGGACTGAACCGTGGGGCATCAACGTTATTTCAGTCGAAGTGAAGGACGTGCTCATCCCATCTGCTCTTGAGGATGCGATGTCGATGCAAGCCCAGGCAGAAAGGGAGCGTCAGGCTCGGGTCATCCTCGGCGACTCCGAACGTCAGGTTGCCGAAAAGTTTGGAGAAGCAGCCAAGACCTATGAAAACAATCCCGTAGCGCTGCATCTAAGGGCGATGAACATGCTTTACGAAGGATTGAAGCAAAACTCCACCATCGTCATCGTTCCCAGTACTGCTGTCGAGTCGATGCAGCTAGGTGGACTTGCCGGGTTAACCGCTCTGACAATGGGGCTTGGGCAGGAACGGGCTATGAGAGAGCGCGAAGCCGCTACACGACCGTTGTTGCCTGCGATGGAAGAGAATTCACTTCCACTTACGCCCGCACAGGCGGAACAACTTGTGACACCGGAAGCAGCATAGTTCTCACGTTGATAAGAGTTCGCCATCACCGCTAGCTCTGCTTTGACTGCATCTAACAACGAATGCAGCGTGAATGGAGAAAACGATGACCGGCAACAAGCACAATCACGAAGGAAACAGCAATGACATCGGAGAGCCAGATCCAGGCCCCTACTGGCGGCGAATGCACCATGACTGGCGCTTCTGGGTTGGCGCGATTCTGATGGGTGCGGCGCTCGCCATTTATGTGTTGAGTGGAGACTTGGCGTGGGTTCCGTGGAATCGCTCCTGATAGAGCCGCTCTCCGGCCAAATCGATCGATGAGACCTGAACTTGAAGACGAATTGGAATAGGATGCAAGCGTGAGAGCCGGTTGCAAAAGATGACCGCGACTTCTCCCCATCCGCTGCTATTCGCAGCCGATCTGCCAATACCGGCTGTGGGGCGGAAGGCGTTTGTCCGGACTTCTCTCCACGTCGCTTCCGGCGGACGGCCAAATTGTTCAGGCATGATTATTTTTTCCTGTTATCAGCTTGAGCCAGCGCCGCGTCAACTTTGGTCTGTTTTGCTCCCCTCAGTCCGACGCAGCCGGTTCATCGCATGGGTAGCTGCGGCGCGACCAACACCCAGCTGCATTGACCCGTCACGTCAATTAAATGAAGATGGCGATGCGAAGCTCAAGTGCCGGAGCCTTCAAATCGAGATCGTTTCGGCCAGCGAATTTTCTCGCCGGTGAGGATGCCTGGGCGCAACACGTTGCGCAATAGCTTCATCATTGACGGGGCGAGCTTGCGCTTGATTGCGGATCAAGTCAGTCGCTTGAAGAACTCCGCATCTCTTTAAGGACTGGCTTTAATTGTTTCCTTGAACTTGCAACCTCGAGCTTTTCGGAATTGTGCCCTGGGAATTGGTCGAGAAGAACAACATTGAGCAGTGACCGATGGACCTGAATCCGGCCGTTGTAATTTATAAATCCGAGTTTGCGAAAGCGGTTCATGAAGAAGCTGACGCGGGAGCGGGTGGTGCCGATCATTTCAGCGAGCGTCTCTTGCGAGATGGGCGGGATGCTGATGTCCCTTTCCCCCTCCTTGCCGAATTCGGCCATCAAGACCAGAACCCGTGCGAGCCGCTTCTCGCTGGAGTTGAAAAGCTGATCCACCAGGTCGGCTTGAGTGCGCATGCTGCGCGCCAACATGAATTTCAGGAACAGGTCGGCAAAAAGCGGCTCTTCGTTCATGACGTGAGCCATCTCTTCCCGCGTGATTTTGAGTGCCGCGCAGGAATTGACGGCCGAGGCAGTGTAAAGACGCAGCCCGGGAATGGAAGCCAACGATTCTTCTCCGACAAAGTCTCCCTGAGAAAGAAGCGTAATGGTTGCTTCTTTGCCGGCCTTCGAGACAACGGTCAGCTTGGCCCGGCCTCTCTGTAGGTAGAAAATTGTGTCCGCAGAATCACCCTGGGAGAAAAAGGTCTGCTTCGCCTCAAATTCGACAATCGTGCGCCCAATCCCGGCTTTCGAAAGAAAGTCAGCAGCATCGAATGTGTCCTTCTCGTTCTCGTTTGTCACGAAACTACCTCGTTGCGACGCCCCGGTTGTGAAGCGATGATGCCCATGAGGGAAGTGCAGGCGGCGGGCGGATAGCAAAAAGCAAATCCGTTGAGCTCGCCGCTTTATCAAAAGGGACCAACTGAACCGAGTTGATCGATTATTTGAAGCCTGCAACGAGCGAATTCGCCGGTGCAAGTGACGCTCGTCATAACTCGCCTCTGTTTATCATCACCCGAAGTGGGAATCGATGTCTGAGCAACATTGCTCATGCTTCGAGAAAGAGCAAGATTTACGGGGGGCAAAGGTAATTAATGTGCAGGAAAGGGACTAGTGAAGACAGGAAAATGAGCGGAGCAATTGAGACCATACGCAAAATCTCTGCCGCATGTACGTTTGTCCTCAAGCAGCCCGCAAACAAAACAAGCGCTTCCACTGCTGAAAGCCCCGGACTCGATGGAGAACATAAATATGACAAGCGCTTTCGGCTTTGCCAGACGGAAGAACCACGATTGTTCCATCGACTCGATTTGCGTGAAGTGCTACCAGACGATTGCGTCCGCCGAAAACGCGAACAAGCTGGCAGCTGAGGAGCAAATCCACATCTGCAACCCATTTGGAGAATTCAACTTTCAGCAAGCTGCAGCCAGTCTACCGTATTCCGGCTCCGTGGCCTTGCGCAAAGAAAAGTCACTTGGCGCCCGTCTGGCGGCCCACCGTTCCTGCCCCGCCTCGGCCTCCGCGGACGAGCGTCACCTCTTCCTGCTGCCGCCAATCGCAGCGGGATCGCTGCACGAGGCCCCTTCATCGAATTCGATGGCCGTTGCGGGTGGAATTGAGCCGCTGCAAAACGACTGAGCGTTCTTGCTCAGACTGCGCTCCGGAAACGATCTAAGGTCTAACTAACTGTGTGCCTCGGTCTGCGCATGCCGTGCGACGCTTGTGCAGATAGAAAAGGTGAGATTCGTGAGGAAAGTCTTTACATTCGTGGCATTTCTGAGTTTGACAAACATTGCCTGGGCGGGAACGGGGCGCGCCGCAACGGAAGATCGTTTGGACCATGCAGGCAAGATTCTGCATGAGATCATGGCCGCGCCGGATGGCGGCATTCCCGAGGAAGTGCTGGATCACGCCAAGTGCATCGCCGTTGTGCCGGATTTACTGAAGGGCGGATTTGTGATTGGCGCTGAAAATGGCAGGGGCGTCGCGACCTGCAGGACAGCCACCGGCTGGAGCGCACCTGCTTTCTTCGCCATCACAGGCGGTAGCTGGGGGCTCCAGATCGGCGTTGAAGGGATCGATCTGGTGATGATCATCCAGAACGACAAAGGGATGCAGCGCTTGATCGACAGCGGTTTTGAACTTGGAGCAGACGCCTCGGCAGCAGCCGGACCGGTTGGCCGTCATGCTTCGGCCGATACGAACTGGAAGCTGGATACCGAGATCCTGACTTACTCGCGGGCCAAAGGCGTCTTTGCCGGTCTTACGCTCAACGGCGCCTCGATTCGCCGCGATGAAGATTCCACCGAAGCCATTTACGGCCATGACTTCTCAACACGCCGCATCCTCAGCGGCGAAGTACCCGCGCCTGCTTCGGCACAGTCGTTCCTTGATGCAGTCAGGAACGCTAAGGCACAGGCCGTTGCCGAGAGGTAGCAGCCTGTTGTGAAGCAGTTCGCGCCTAAGGCGGCCCTCCCCCCCTCCTTAGGCGCTCCTATTTTTGTCGCCGGGACTGAAACATTTGCAGGTTTTAATACTGGAGCGATATTCCAGCGGAATACAAGCGAAAGCAGGCAGCGTGGCCCTCGTCAGCACAAATCTCAACGGACGGCTTTCCTCGGATGTCCAATCATCGAAGATCCCGCCGGTGTCAATGGTTGGGAGTCTTCCCTTGCCGACGCGTATCGCGTTTGTCGGGAACTACCTGCCACGCCAGTGCGGCATCGCCACGTTTACTACGGACCTGTGCAATGCCCTGGCGGCGGAGTTTGGCAGCGATCGGCTCTTTGCTATTCCGGTAAATGACCCTGAATCGGCCTACGATTACCCTCAAGAAGTGCGACTTGAACTTGAGCAGGAAGATCTGGCCTCGTATGAACGAGCTGCCGAGTTTCTCAATTTTAATGGAAACGACCTGGTCTGCATGCAGCATGAATACGGCATTTATGGCGGTGTTGAGGGCCGGCACATTCTTGCCTTGCTTCGCAAATTAAAGATGCCTGTTGTGACCACACTCCATACCGTGCTGCGCGATCCCAATCGGGATCAGCGCATTGTGCTCGAAGAAATCGCACGCCTTTCCGATCGCCTGATCGTGATGAGCGAGCAGGCGGCGCAGTTTCTCCGCGATGTGTACTCGGTTCCTGGCGGCAAGATCGACATCATTCCTCATGGCGTCCCGGATTTCCAGTTCATGGATCCGAATTTCTTCAAGGACCGTTTTGGCGCGGAAGGAAAGTCAGTGCTGCTTACGTTTGGATTGCTTTCGCCCAATAAGGGAATTGAGAACGTGATTCGAGCATTGCCGGCAATTCTAGCGAGGCATCCGAATGTGGTTTACGTTGTGTCGGGAGTGACGCATCCGCATATACGACGGCGCGACGGGGAGAAATACCGCGAGCAATTGTCGACTCTGGCTGAAGAGCTTGGAGTTTCATCGAATCTGATCTTGGTCAATCGGTTCGTCAGCGCTGAGGAACTCGTTGAACATGTTGGAGCGGCAGATATCTACATCACACCCTATCGGCAGGAGGCCCAGATTGTATCGGGGACCCTGGCCATCGCCCTGGGAGCGGGGAAGGCCATCATTTCTACGCCGTACTGGCATGCGAAAGAGTTGCTGGCCGACAACAGGGGTGTGATCGTGCCATTTGAATGTTCTGCTGCGATCGCTGAGGCTGTGGAGCGGCTCCTCGATAACGAGGCTGAACGTCACACAATGCGGAAACGGGCTTATCTGCATTCACGCGAGACCATCTGGCCCAAGACCGCGCAGAAATATATGGCCAGCTTCCAGCGAGCGCGGTTTGAGCGCACCCAACATCCAAGGGCAGCGCACAAGGACGACGTTGCGACGGATGCGATCGATTTTCTGCCGGCATTGAACGCCGATCACCTGGGGAGGCTGACCGACGACACCGGCATACTGCAACACGCGATCTTCAGCGTTCCCAATTCAAACGAAGGCTATACGACCGACGACAATGCACGCGCGCTGGTTGTATCAATTCTTCTGGATGAAGAGTCGGAGAATCAGGCGGCGCCAAGGTATACGAACCTCTCTTATCGGTATTTGGCGTTTCTGTGGCTTGCCTTCAACCGCGATACGGCCAGGTTCAGAAACTTTTTGAGCTATGACCGCAGTTGGCTTGAAGCCGTTGGCTCCGATGACAGCCATGGCCGTGCCTTGTGGGCGCTGGGCAAGGTTTTAGGTCATTCGCGGAATGCCGGCTTACGAGGAGCCGCGGGGAGGCTCTTTGAAGCCGCCGTTCCCGCGACACTCACGTTCACAAGTCCGCGCGCGTGGGCTTACTGCATTCTGGGCATGCAAGCCTATCTGGACCGGTTTCCCGGCGACCGGGTCATCCAAGGCGTTCGCAATGCGCTTGCGAACCGGCTGCTCGATATCTATGAGCGCACGCACTCACCGGCATGGCGGTGGTTTGAAAAGAGCCTGTCCTACTCAAACGCACGCTTGTCGCAGGCGCTCATTCTGGCCGGCTGGCGTAGCAATAACCAACGGATGATCGAAGCTGGAATGGATTCCCTCAAGTGGCTGGTTGCCGAGCAGCATCGCGACGACGGTGAAGTTTTTGTGCCCATCGGATCCAACGGGTTCTTTGTGGAAGGGAATGAAAAGGCTCGCTTCGATCAGCAACCCGTGGAGGCTTGCGCGACCATCTCTGCCTGCCTTGAGGTATACAGGCTCACCGAAGAAGGACTATGGTTTGAAGAGGCGCAGCGGGTATTCCGATGGTTTCTCGGCAAGAACGACTTGCAGGCACCTCTTTACGATGCGTCGACAGGTGGTTGCCGAGACGGTCTTCATCCTGACCGCATCAACGAAAACCAGGGAGCGGAGTCAACGCTCTCCTTTCTGATGGCCCTGCTCGAAATGCGCGAGGCCAAAGTATCAAACGCACGGGAACGGCATCTTGAAATGAGCTCCTCCTCTTGAATAACAATGGCTCGCCGGTTTTATCGGCCGACTTTCGTTCTTCTGAATCTCATGTGGAGACGCAAACGGGGCTTCCTCTTTTTACCCGTTATGCCTTGAATCCGATTCTGACGCAAAGCAACTGGCCTTATCCAATCAACAGCGTCTTTAACGCCGGTGCCGCAAGGCTTGCCGACGGGGAAACCTTGCTACTTTGCCGTGTAGAAGACCGGCGAGGCCTGTCTCACTTGTGCGCGGCGCGTTCAGCGAATGGCATCGACCACTGGCGTATCGATCCACAGCCGACCTTGCCTGCCAATCCGCACGACTATCCTGAAGAGCTGTGGGGAATCGAAGACCCGCGCATCACATATGTTCCGGAACTCGAGCAATATGCCGTCGCTTACACATCCTTTGCGCGCGGCGGTCCCGGCGTCTCCTTGGCAATGACCAAGGATTTCATATCCTTTGAGCGATACGGAGTCATCGCGCAACCGGAGGACAAGGATGCGGCCCTGCTGCCGAGGAAAATTGGCGGTCTTTGGGCACTGATCCACCGCCCCGTCACCACGCTTGGCGCGCATATATGGATCTCCTACTCGCCGGATCTGCGTCATTGGGGCGGCCACAAGATCATGCTCGAGGCTCGGCGCGGCGGATGGTGGGACGCAAACAAGATTGGACTGTGCTCACCGCCGATCGAAACCGAAAAGGGATGGCTCACGATTTACCACGGCGTGCGGCACACGGCATCGGGGAGCATCTATCGGCTGGGCCTGGCACTCTTCGATCTTGATCACCCGGAGATTTGCTTGCAGCGTGGAGACTCGTGGATGTTTGGCCCGGAAGCCGCGTATGAGCGCGCAGGTGACGTGAAGGATGTGGTATTTCCGTGCGGCCAGACCATCGGCGATGACGGCGACACCATCAATCTCTACTACGGCGCATCGGATTCGTCGATGGCATTGGCCACCGGGAGCATTCGCGCCTCGCTTGCCTGGCTCGACGCCAACTCGACCCCTTTAGACGACATCACACCACGACGAGGTTCTTTTCCAGATGTCAGGAGTATTTAGTCGTGAACTTCTCAAACAGAACCTGGCCTAAATGGGTTCCGCATTTTGTCTGGTTGCGGCGCGAGTGCCCGCGCTGTAATTCGGTCAAGTTCAAGCAAGCGGAACTGCGCTCGTTCGATGGCCTGCTCGCCATGTTTGCTCTCCGGCCGGTCCGCTGCATGTTTTGCTGGCGCCGCTATTATTGGTTCAGCGTGCATGCTCCGTTGACTCAATAAATTCACGGCTCTCGCAACAGCGGCCGTACCAAGGGTTCGGTCCGGACAACAGGAACTTCTCTGGATGAACGACTTTTCTCGCAGTACGTCACCGGCTGCGTGGGAGGGCTCGAAACATGGCCCATTTCCGCGAGCGGAAAACCTCCGGAAACATGCTCAAACACCAGTGCGTCTAAAGGGCTTTCGCACCTGCTGCGATGTGAGCGGAAAGCTAATGATTTGCGCTCACAGCTAGATCACTCCCTGAGCGAAAAACGGTGGCAGACCGCGCCCCGCGTGTTGGTCAATGTTTACAAATCCAGTCCACTTGGACGAAAAACCGGCCTCGCTGCAAATTGAGTCGGGGCCGCTTCCTGCAATTTAAGTTGACGCGAAGCCGACCATTCGTCAAGTTGGATAGCCTTCCAATGGAAGTCAGTGAACACCAGCCCGTTTTTCCATTCCCTATCCCGTCGTCAAGGTGAAAATTCGCTGTCGTTGCATTGGTAGTTGCTTTTACCTATGCCAAAGGCACAATTCCGCCCAGGCTGCGAAGCCTTCTCGCAATTCGGAATCCACCGTGTTCGTGCGGGGTTTACTGCCTTTCGAAAACAAATACATTCGGGTCGCTTCTGTCCGGTACATGGATGGTCATCGTCAAGGTGTTTCTTTCGGCGGAGATGCTGATCTCCTGCGTATCTACTACTTTCCCGCCGACTTTGTCCGTTAGTGCTATTGTCCTTTCGTCTCGCCTTTGCGCCGACGACACGATCGTTCTCCCGGAACCCGTATTCGGATAGTCCTTGCGATGGTTCATTCCTGACACTGCGCGACGGAACAAGAGTACCAATATGCCGCCGGGGCCGAGCACGAATGGCGAAAGCGCTGCGCCAGTTTAAAGTATGATCTGTTGGCTGTTTGAGCCATACCAGTCATCGCTTATTCCTGTTGCTCATTCCGGTCCTGCGCACCGAAACGATTTGGCAGGGAACATGCAGAGGTGAGAAGCACGCTGTGGTGTGTATGGGGGTTTCGATGGGGTCAGTATTTCAAGACTTGCGCTATGCAGCGCGCCAATTGCGTAAATCGCCTGGGTTCACGCTCACCGCCATACTTACACTGGCATTCGGTATCGGGGCTACCACCGCCATTTTCTCGATTGTCGAGGGAGTATTGCTGCGGCCCTTAACGTTTTCCGATCCAACCAAGCTCGTCACACTCGGCGATACCCTTGAAGGCGTAGACTATGGTGGCGACGCGCCTGGCGTCACAGCGCCTGGTGTTCTCACGTACATCCGCGAGACCCACGCATTTTCCAGCATGGGTGGCTACACGCCTTCCAGCTATGAACTTTCTGGTGCAGGCGACCCAGCACAGATCAACGCGTCCCGGCTAACGGCCACCATGTTTCCCACACTCGGCGTCTCGCCATTGATGGGCCGCACTTTTACGCAACGGGAAGATGAAAGCAGCCAGCAAGTCGCCGTGCTCAGCTACCAAACGTGGCGCAGTCGCTTCCATGCCGATCCCCACATCCTGGGCCAGAAGATCCTACTCGACCGCAAGCCTTATGAGGTTATAGGCGTTATGCCGCGCGATTTCGAGTTCCCTTTGGTTCCAGGCCATCTAAACCGCAGCGAACTTTGGGTGCCCATGAGCTTTACTCAGGTTGAACTTGTCCAGGGTGTGGGCGCATGGTCGTACTATCTTGTCGGGCGTCTCCCTTTCGGCATGCTACCCGAACAAGCCCAGCAGGATGCCCTTGGTGCGGCGCGCGAAATCATGCGCAAATTTCCTCCTGCACTCTCCGCCCGTCGCATTCATCCAACCGTCCGGCCGCTGGAAGAGTCGACGGTAGCACAGGGCCGCCCGCTGGTCCGCATGCTCTTCCTCGCGGTCACCGTGGTTCTCTTTATTGCATGCGCCAACCTTGCAGGATTGTTGTTGGTGCGTGTCATCCGCCGTCGGCGCGAAATCTCAGTGCGCCTGGCGCTCGGTGCCAGCCGTGCAGTTGTTCTGCGCCACTCTCTTGCTGAGGCAATGCTGCTTAACATTGGCGGCGGGCTGTTGGGACTTGCACTCGCCGGCATCGCACTGCGCATTGGCATTAGTTTTCTCCCGGAGACGCTTCCGCGCGTCGGTTCCATCTCACTTGACTGGAAGGTCGTTGCCTTTTCTCTGTGTTTAGCTCTCCTGACTGGCCTGCTGTGCGGTCTCATTCCTACCTTTGCCGCGTCACGCACAAGCGTAAACGATGCCCTGAAGGAAGGCGGCCGCACTGGTACCGCGGGCGGCGGACATGCACGTTTGCGCTCTGCTCTTGTGGTCGCAGAGCTCGCTGTTGCCTTGGTTCTGCTCACCGCCTCGGGCCTTCTGCTGCGCAGCTTCCAGAAAATGCGCTCCGTCGATCTCGGCTTTCATGCCGATCACACGCTGACTGCTTCCTACAGCCTACCTCGTCAGCAGTACTCCACTCAGGCCGCCATTGATGCATTCAACTTGGCGCTGCGCTCCAGGCTCGAGCAGTTGCCCGGCGTGCAGGCAGAAGGAGTTACTACGTCTCTGCCCGCGTCAGGGCAAGATAGCCGTGCCACCTTTGCCCCGGAGGGTTACATCCCTCCCAAGGGAGCCGGGTTGAATCTGGCTTGGGTATGCCAGTTAATGGGAAACTACTTCCAGGCGCAGGGAGTCCCCATCATTCGAGGCCGCGACTTCACGCCTGCCGACGACGCCGCGGGAGCGCCGCTCGTTGTCATTGTCAATCGCACAATCGCCGAACATTACTGGCCCGGCCAGGACCCCATTGGCAAACGTTTGCACCGCGGCCCTGTTGAAGCGACTTTACCCTGGCTCACTGTCGTGGGAGAAATTGGTGACGTTAAGCAACTCGCGGCCGATGCGCCCACAGCCAACCAGTTCTACCAACCGGCCAGCCAGGTCAAGGTCGCAGTGGGTCCATTCGCAACCGCCGCATTCCGCAGCGGGAATGCAGGCACAATTGTGCTTCGCTCAAAGCTTCCGCCCGAGCAGATGGCTGATTCATTGCGCTCTGTAGTTCGCTCCATCGATCCGCAACTCCCGCTCACCGATATCGAATCCATGGAGCATGTGGTGGCAGAAGGCCAAGCCTCGCGCCGCTTCAACACAGTGCTCATCTCCAGCTTTGCCGCGGCAGCCGTCTTGCTTGCCGTGCTTGGCATTTACAGCGTCATCGCCTTTTCCGCCGCGACACGGACCCAGGAGATGGCCATTCGTCTGGCGCTCGGCTCTCAGCGCTCCAGCGTCATGCGCCTCGTTCTTATCTCTGGCGTCAAACTTGGATTGGCCGGTTGTGGCATTGGAGCCATTGCTGCCGTCTTCGCCACCCGCCTGCTGCGCTCGATGCTCTTTCAGGTCGATCCACTGGACCCGTCAGTAATCGCGCTCGCTGCCATTTCCATTCTTCTGCTCGCACTTACAGCTTCGATCATCCCGGCCCATCGCGCAGCTTCAGTAGATCCCGCGGAGGCGCTAAGAACGGAATAGTCGGCTCCGGCGTCCAATTGAGTTACCGACACCGCCCTCTCTAGCTGCTTGTGAATTCACTTGTGTTAGCCGGTATTGGACAAAAGACAGCTATTACTGCTGGGGCACCATCGAAAAGTGCTTCTTAGTAGAATCCGCAGGACGGGATCAATCGCGAGACAACCCAATGGGATCAGACCTGATAGCCGCCCAGCGTTCACAAATCCAATCCACCTTGCCGTAAAACCGGCTTCGCTGCAAATTGGATCGGGGTAGCTTCCAGCAAATCCAAGTTGACGCGAAGGCGACTTTACAGACAAGTGGATCATTGACTCCTCAGTGACAAGGCACCGCCAGGGCCAAAACCATGCGCGGCTGTTGCTCAACTTGTTATTGACGAGTGGGCGGCAATACTCCCGGAATCCAAACTCTGGCAGGATTCTAAAAGGGCATGTTTCAAAAGGGGTGCTGAACATCGATCTGCGGCGACAACCTTTTGAAACGGGCAAATCCCTTCAATATCCACCATTGCGGTTCGGAAAAGCTTTGCAAATCATGCCTTCTATCTCGCTGAAAATGAAAGGTTAATTTGCATGAAACACGCCATTCCAAAAGGTAAGGGTTAAATTACACAGAGAGCGCCGGTTCAGAAGCCGATAGAGAATATCGGATCGGTCGAGCGTGATCAATGATCTCTACGCAGGAGCCAGAGCCTGGCTTCCAAAACCGGGCTTTATTCGCACCACTGTCGACACGGGCAGTTACGACCGCGCGTCTCCTCGTCGTTCAGTCAATCTTGCAGAACTCGCTGTACGCTTATGTCGTTTCGCGGTATCTAAGACTGATCCGGGTGAACTGATTCAAGCGAAAGGCCTACGTCGCACTCTCACTCGAAGACGAATCAGGTCTACTTCCTTACCGGAAGATTTCGGGAAATGCCGCCGGTCCACCCGATAGCTGTGATATAACTCACTCTTCTATCTCCTACCTACAGTGGAGAGCGCTCTCAATCAATGTCCCGATGCACCTGCCATAAGCGCGGCATAGACTCCAGGCATTCCCCAGACATTTTCCGCTGAGCATGCGTGCTTGATGCATCTTGCCGTACGCTCTGGTACAGCTTTTGCGCTGATCTTTGCGATCAGCGCGGTCTGGGTGCGTTTGCTTTGCCTCGATCCACGGAACATTCTCCGACTTTCCAGGAGAGCACTCGAGGTATCTCGGACTATTCAAGCTCTCTCAGTAAACAACGGTTGCATTAGGAAGGAAATGAAAATGAAGCTCAAACAATCACTCTTCACAACCACATTAGCTCTCTTCTTTGGAATTATGCCTCTAAGCGCGCTCCAGTCTTCAGGAACGCAAATGGCCTCCGCAGCGGGCACGGAACACTCAAAGAAGTTCCTTGGTGCTGAAACGCTGAGTCATCCAGGCACGATTGCCGCATTAACCATCAAGCTCGACGAGAGCTTTCGTGCGATGAGCGATGCAAGAAACGCACAGGGTTACGTAGAGAACCAGACCACTCTCAAGGCTCACGAAGCCAGCATCAAGGCCTTGCGGAATGGGCTTCGTCACCATACGCTCTTCGCCGGCAATGCTGAGTACCAATGCGGTGCAAGCGATTCGCAGCAGGATGCCACTCTTCAGTGCGAACAACAGGTAAAGAGCCTGGTTCACGATGTTGCCGAATCCTTCTACACGTTTGAATTGACCGACGATCAACCCAATAATCCGAACATCACTCCCACCATGGATATCGGACCGGCTTATCTCGCGCATCGGGAAGCGCTCAAGAAACTGGCTGACACGATTGGACAGCTTGAGCCAACTATGGCGCAGGCAATGAAGGCGTGCTTCTGATCAGTTGCTGAGAAAGTATGCGCGCAAATCCATGCAATGGTTCCAGAGTGGATCTGAATGCGTCGTCATTTTGACTCCATCGATGGGACGAGGCAGCGATCGATCCAATTGTCGAAGACGTTAGACCGATCAGATCGTACACTGCTTGGTCATTCAATCGCAGAACGAACCCGCGCTGCCGCCGCATCTCAGTGCCCGGCGCCACAACAAGAGGCCCGGCCCGGCGCACAGTGTATGCGCCCTGCAAGGATCCCAGCCTTCATCTGTGGGCCTTTTCTTAACATGCATTGCTTTATTGAAGGAGAGCCATGATTCGAAAAATCGTGTTAGTTGTTCTTTGTCTTTTGATTATCCCAATCACAATCCGTGCTCAAAGCGCAACTGCCTCTCTAAGAGGCGTCGTGACGGATACAACCAAGGCAGTTGTGCCGGACGCTGAAGTTACGATTACGTCGATCGGCACAGCTCAACAGCACGTAGAGCGTACCGACAGCCGCGGGGAGTTCTCCTTCCAAGAGTTGTTCATCGGCGACTACCGGGTCGAGGTACGGTCACCGGGCTTCGCAGTCTGGGCCGACTCGCGGATACATCTCGACGTCGGGAATCAATCGCAGATCGCGGTACAGTTGGTTCCCGCCGCCACCCAGCAGACAATTGAGGTGACCGCCGAAGCTGCTGGATTGCAAACCAATGAGATGGCCCAGGGCGCGGTAGTGAGCGAGAGTGAGATTGCCAACCTGCCACTGAACGGGCGCAACTTCTCCCAGTTGGGCATTCTTCAGCCTGGAGTGCGTCCAACCTCCTCGGGATTGACGGTGCAGAACACTTTCCGGCGCATTGGACAGAATTATGAAGTCAACGGCATGCGTCCGGAGTCCAATACCTTTCTCGTAGATGGCATGCGCAACATCAACCGCATGGACGGAGGGTACGCATACCGGCCGCCAGCCGACTCGATGGCTGAATTCCGCATTCTGACCACGACCGCGCCGGCTGAGTTCGGTGGAACCGACGGCGGCATCACCACGATCGTCACCCGCTCGGGAACGAATCAGATCCACGGAACGCTGTACGAGTTCCTGCGCAACGA
>Ga0182016_10004650_pt1 | contig 15105 bp, 11 predicted proteins | sample 712S2MmetaG_FD_120491 | JGI IMG/M metagenome (GOLD analysis project Ga0182016, IMG submission 120491) | Permafrost microbial communities from Stordalen Mire, Sweden - 712S2M metaG | ecosystem: Environmental > Terrestrial > Soil > Wetlands > Permafrost | place: Sweden: Stordalen | collected...
ATGGAAGTTGGAAATCGCCGAAAAGGCAGTGCTGGCTTGGTGGATATTTCATTTCTGGCTATTGGAAATGTTCGTGGCGACGGGCAACTTGGAAAAATGCCGATGCTTGTTCCGTTCAATAAAATCAAGGGTGTGCATTTTCTAATTCGTAACACCCTCCGCAGGGACCCGGCTCCGTTTCCATTTTGACCCGGCATGGAAATGCCGGGCTATTCCCGGATGTTCTCGCGGAACATGCCGTAGTTGACCACAGGTTTTTCAACCATACAGGCTGGCGGCGTCGGCATAGCACTTCGCCACATATTCCATGGACGGCCGGTGGTCGGGTTTTTTCTCCAGGCACGACATCACGATGACCAGGGTGTTGCGCAGGACATTCGCCCCCAGTTCAATCGGCGTTGGCGGCGTCGCCTCCCGGATTTGTTGCTCGATCTCGGTGAGGTTCCCCTCAAACGGATGCCGGCCGGTGTAGGCGTAATAGGCCATGACGCCAAAGGCGAAAACGTCGCCCTTGAAACCGTGCGTGAAGTCGGCATCCCACTTTTCGGGCGCAAGGTAGCGGGCCGTGCCCACGGGATTTTTCTGCTTGTCCATGATGAACGGCGGCAGATAATTTTCAAAATAGGAGTGCGAGAAATCAATCAGGATGGTTTCGCGCGGCGCGGCGTCGGGCACGAGCACGTTCATGCTCTTCAAATCATTGTGGACAATCGGCCGGTCGCAAAGGATGCCGGCGTGCAGGTCGGCCGCCGTTTCCGCGACGCTTTGCAACAGGTGATGCGTCCGGGCGGGGTTCTTGAGCGTCACGCCCGCCTTCACCAGATCGTGCAGGGTCGTGCCCTCGACATATTCCAGGAAGAGCTGATTCGAGGCGGCGTCAAAAGCCAGTTTTTTCCGGATGCGCGGGTGGGTGATTTTATCCAGCAAGTAGTCTTCATTCGCAACAAACATCACATCCCAGAACTCCTTGGGTTCCTTGAGCAGAGCAGGGTGGGGATTCCGGGCAAACTCGACCTTGGAAAGTTTGGATACGCCGGCGGCAATCGGCAGCAGTTCGCGTTTGGTAATGACCGGTATTTTCATGCGCGCTGCCCTGAAGTTGTCCGGGGCCGTGGAAAATTGTTTTCGGCTTCAATCATCGCTGGCAAAGCAGTGTCAGAAAGGATTTTCAGGGTCAAGCGGCGATTTAAGAAATTGCCCATCCGGGCGCGGACCCGGGATTGTGTTGTCTGCCGGCCGGGAATGTTCCACAGTGGATTTCCTATGGACAAAACGATTCAGTGGCCGCAGGGCGAATTCACCATCCAGGAAGCCGTGGATTTGAACCCGGCGCTGCCGCAAGCGGTGGTGAGAAAAAAACTGGCGGATGCCATGGCGGCCAAAGCCATCGTCCAGACGCAAAAAGGCAACGACAAGGTTAAGGGAAAATTTCAACTGGCAAAAACCGCCGCCGGCGCGAATTAAAAAGTCCACTGGGTGCCCAGCGAGACGATCTGCTGGTCGAATTGGCGGGTTTGGGGATTGGTCACGTCGGCTTCGTCGTTTCGTCCCCAGATGGCAGAGTAGGCCACGCTGACGCTGATGTGGGTGTTGAAGGCGTAGCTGACGCCGGTGGACGCGGTGTATTCCAGGTCGTGGCGCCGGCTGGCCGGCAAATTGCCGCTGTTAAAATCCCACGACATGAGCTTGCCGCCGAGGTCAAAGCCGAGTTTGCCGGTCAGTTTGCAGTGATAGATGAGTTCGTAGTTGCCGTCGGTGTAGGGCACTTTGCCGCAGCCGGAAACCCATTGCCAGAGCTTGTATTTGAAGGTGAGCGTATTTTCCGGATTGATGGTGGCGACGGCCAGCGCCTCGCCGTAATACTCGACGGGATGCAGGTTGTTCATGGGGGTGATGTGGCTGGCGGAATCGCCTTGGTAGCTTCGGAAATCCGGTCCGCTCACCATCTTCAAGTTCAGCCAGTGGCACGGGTTGCCTTCAATGCCCGCCAGTACGCGCTGATAATCGCTCGAGGCACTGTAGGGCGAAAACGAGTATTGCTGCTGGTATTGGTGGCCATAGCGGTAACCCAGGGTCGCGGCCAGTTGCGGGGTGAGTTTGTAGCCGAAGTCGGCGCCGCCGTTCACATCGTAGCGGTCGCAATAATTCTGATAACCGGTTACATTAACCTGTTCCGTCATCATGTTGTTATACAACAGCGAGGCGACAGTCCGGACGAACCATTGTTCCTGGTCAAATTGCACGGCCACGTTCGCGCGATCCTGTATCTGCTCCCGCCGATCGCGATCCGCAATGGTGGCAAATGCACTAAGCAAGTTGCCGGGGTAATATGGTCCCATCCGGTTGCCATCAATATAGACGAAATTATTATCGGCCCCGAATGTCACCGGATCGGTCGTGCCTTTGACGGCCGCGAGCACGCGCTGGGCATTGTAGCTTTCCGAAGTCTGGTCATGATAAGTCACCAGATCCGGCGCATACACCAGCTTCACGGTCGGGAAATTCGTCTGGCAGCCGAGCAGGGGCGCGAAATTCACCCCGATTTTCGGCGACACCGTGGTGATCCATGAATAACTGTCCTTCAGCGCGACCACGCTGCCGGCCGGAGCCGCGTAGGCCGATGGCAGATATTTGGCGTCCACGCCGGACATGAAAACATTGTTGTCATAGCCTTCCTTGACGCCCACCGAGCAATCCGTCAACCAGTCCGGCTTGGCGATTTCCGTTCCGGCTGCGGGCCAACTGCCCAGATAAATTCCTGTTAGTGCTGTCCATAAGATGCGATTCAACTTCATTTGCGAAGCAAGTTAGCGGAACGGCGCATCCGGCGATTGCCGTAAATTTGCATAATGTCACCATTTTTTGTCATTCGGTGAGCATTGGTCTTCCGCGACAACAGGCTTTGCGGATGGAATCTGCTTCCGTTAAGCTTTGGCGAAATGGCCAAACCCAATTTCATCGAACTGCCGGGCTGCGAGCCGATCCCCATCATCTTTGAGGACCGCTCGGTGCTGGCAATTGACAAGCCGCGCGGCTGGATGCTCGTGCCGGATTCGTGGCGCAAAACGAACTGGAATTTGCAGACGGCGATTGATTCGTCCATCCGCGCGGATGATTTTTGGGCGCGCTCGCGCAACCTGCGTTATCTGCGGCACGTCCACCGGCTGGACGCGGACACCAGCGGCGTGATGCTGTTCGCCAAGAGCGAGGGAGCGATGCGCGCAATGGGCGAGATGTTCGAGTCGCGCCGGATGGAGAAAACCTACCTCGCGGTCGTCGAAGGCGTGCCGAAGGAAAAGGAATGGACCTGCGAACTGCCGCTCGGCCCGGATCCGAAAAACATTGGCAAGATGCGCGTGGACACTTCGCAGGATGGCAAGGCAGCCGAGACGCATTTTCGCGCGCTGGTGAGCAACGAGCGGTTCACGCTCATCGAGGCGAGTCCGCTGACCGGGCGCACGCATCAGATTCGCGTGCATTTGGCGCAGTCGGGCTGTCCGATCATGTGCGACGAGCTTTACGGCCGCGTGGAGAAAGGTTTTCGCCTCGGCCTGCGCGCGGTGCGGCTGGCTTACAAGGACACGTTTACGCGCCGGCCGGTGACCATCCTCGCGCCGGTGGAAAGTTTTTTGAAGGAATTCGGTTTCAAGCTGACGCCGGAATTGGAAAAGGAAAAATGGGTGAGGCAACGTTACTTTGCCAAACCTGTCACGGCTCGCGAGGACGCTCGCCCCACCAAGAATCAAGGCGACGTAACGCGGTAGAAGCGGGTGTGGAAACTGGTCGCGGTGCGGTCGGTGAACGTAAGCGAGCTGATGGTGGCGGTGAAGTTGGTGAGGTTCACCCACGGAACGGGGCTGCCCGCCAGATTTGTCGTCGCCTGGATGTGGTAGCTGAAGTTGGTCGTGAAGGTGAGGTTGAAAACAAATCCACTGCTTTGCCATGACATGGCCGAGCCGAACTGTGCCGACGGCGTGGCCACGTTGCTGGCCGTCACGGCGGCGCTGAATTCGCTGGTGTCGCCGTTGGCTGCGGTCGCGGTCGCGGTGACAGCTTGGCCGGAGTAATTGCCGCTGGTGTTGGTGTAGGTGAACGGCGCGTTGCCGGAGCCATCGGTTGTCACGCTGACCGTGCCGAGATAAAACTGCCCCTGACTACCGCCAGCGACGTTGCGATAGACATCAATGAAAAAACTGGTGTTGGCCGTGCTGCTCAATTTTCCCTGAACCACGGTGCTGGTGCCGGAGCCAAAGGCATTGGTGATGACCGGGGAAGTTTGTAGGTCGTTCGCGACGCCTGTCAAATCAATGCCAAGGCCGCCGTTGCCGAAAATGGAATTGCCGCGAACGGAATTATTGGTGGTTGGCTGATCATAAAGGGCCACGCCAGCCCAACCGCTGAAGGCAATCGTGTTGCCTGCGCCGATGCCGCCGATGGAGTTGCCGCTCGCCCCGCCCCAGAGGGCGACACCCGCCCAGGCATTGCCCAGCGCATTGGTGCCGGTCAGGTCGGTGCCGATGAAATTACCCTGAATGAGATTGCCGCTGGTGCCGGCGTATCTGATGTAAAGACCGTAACTGCCGCTAGCCGAAATCAAATTGCCCGCGCCGGCGGCGGCACCGCCGATGATGTTTCCCGCCGCCCCGTCCGAAAGGCCAAGGCCAGACGCCAGATTGCCGCGCGCAACCGTCCCGGTGGCATCGGTGCCGATGAAATTCCCCGCGACCACATTGCCGCTGGAAGAAATGTCCACACCATCATTGTTGTTTCCAGAAATGACATTCCGGGCGCCGGCGCTGGCGCCACCGATCAGGTTGCCCGTGGCCCCGTTCCAGCATAACACCGCAATATCATCATTGGGCACCGCCGTCACGCCGTCCGGGCCGAGGCCGATGTAGTTTCCCTCGACCACATTGCCGCTCGTGCCGGGGTCTTTAATTATCATGCCGTAACTAAAATTCCCGGAAATGATATTGCGTGCGCCGGCCACCGTGCCGCCGAACATGTTGTTCGTGGCACCGCCGGAAACAATCATGCCGAAATAATTTGAGACCGCTGACGTTCCGTTTACGCCAAGGCCGACGTAATTCCCTTCAATCACATTGCCGCTGGTGCCAGTGCCAGCGACGATCACCCCGTAGTCAACGTTAAGGTTGTTCCCAGAAATGACATTGCGCGCGCCAGCGCTGGTGCCGCCGATGAGGTTGGAACTCGAGCCGGTGTCAACCGTCACCCCGGCCACGGTGTTCGCCAACGCATTCGTCCCGGTGGCGTCGGTGCCGATGAAATTTCCCTGAATCGTGTTATTGACCACGCTAGAACCGCGCAGCAGGATACCACTGCCAAGATTTCCGGAAATAACATTGCCCGATCTGGCATTCGTGCCGCCGATGGTGTTTCCAATCGCGCCCTCCGCCAGAAACACGCCGCCGAGTTGGTTGGAAACCATGAGGCTGCCGCTGGCGTTGACACCAATGTAATTGCCGAGAACGACATTGGCCATGGTATTCGAGGTTATGATGACGCCATATTCCGAGTTGCCGGAGAGAAGGTTCCGTCCTGCTGGATTTGTGCTGCCAACGATGTTGCCAGACGAAACGTTGCCAACAAAAATGCCGCTCTTTCCATTGGGAATGCCGTTTGATCCGCTGGCATCCGTGCCGATGTAATTGCCGAGAACCACGTTGCCAGTCGTGTTGGAGTCGGTGATGAAGACGCCGTATTGCGAATTGCCGGAAAGAACATTTCGTTGCAACGCGTTCGTGCCGCCGATGATGTTTCCGCCCGCGCCGGCGGCGATGAGTATTCCCTGATACGCGTTTGGCGCGGCGTTGGTGCCGGTGGAAGCAACCCCGAACCAGCAGCCGGAAATGGTGTTGTTCGTCGCGTCCGGGTAAAGCAGCGTCACGCCGTTCCAGTTGAAGCCGGTGAACGCGATGTTTCTCAACTGGTTGCTCGACGAATAAACCAGCACGGTGTCCGACGTGAAGGTTTCGGGGATGATTTGCGAGGCGTCCACGAAGATGACCGGCTGGTTTATGAAACCCGGCTGCGTCGCGCCGTCAATCACCATGCCGTTGGCAACGAGCGGCGGCAGGTGGCCGGTGAGATGGATGTTATAGACGCCGTTGCTGTAACCGGGATCGCTCACCGGGATGTTAAACTTGACGGTCGTGCCGGGATGATCGGTCGCATAATAAATTGCCGCCCGAAGGCTGTTGGTGCCGAAGTCGGCGGTGGTGGTGACGATGTTGGTGAGCGGCACGGCTGGCGGGCCGTAAAGATACGCCAGCGCCGCGCGGTCGCCGGGGCTGAGACAATAATTGCCCATGCGGAACTGGTAGCGCGGAAAATTGGGTGCCTTCGGCTGCTGCGTGGCGAGCACACCCGGATTGGTTGAGTCGAAATCCCAGCCGAGGTGCATCACGGACTCGTAATCATAATTTCCATTCGTCACGGTCGTGTTATCGTGAATGAACCAATGCAAGTTGGCCGGCTCGTCCGTGATGTTGTTGGTCAGGATGGTGATGAAATTGGTCGCGTCGGGCCGGATGTTTTCATGGTTGAAACCGAACGAATGCCCCATCTCGTGACAGACCTGCGCACGGCTCAAACTGGAGATGGTCACAATCTGCGGATTGTAGCCGCCGCCGGACACATAATCCTGAAAGTTGGTGTTGTAGCAGAATAGAATCCAGTTTGGCTGGTTGGTGCGCAGCACGAACTTGACGTTGGCAGCCAGTTCCCATTCGCGCAGGGCCGCGAGGTAGGTGTTGGTTTCTGCGGCGGTGAGATTATTGGTGAAGGCATACGGCACGATGCCGTTCGTCCAGGGAACCGTGGCGGGTGAAATACCAGCGTAAAAATTCCCTGCCCAGACCATCCGGCAAAGGGCGACGGACAACACCACCGTCAGGCGCAAAAGAAAAAAACGCGCTGCGCCGGGTTTTCGAATAAATTGTCGGATAAAGTAACTTTGCATGGCACAAAATCACGCGTTTCGACTCCGGTAAATAATTTACCCGACTTTTAAGATTTGTCATGTAATAAATTAGCGGCTGAAATGCACAAAAAAGGCGCTATGTTTGACAGCGCCTTTGTGAGAATGGCTTCAGTTCAATTTGCGTAATGCACGCCGCATCCGTAGGGCTTGGTCTGCACCACCGTCACCGGCTTGCCGGCCAGCAGTTCGTCCACGGCGGCGCGGACATAATTTTTCGCGGTGCGCGGGTCGCCGCTAGGCGAGGGCCGGTCATCAATCGCGCCGGCATAAACGAGCGTGCCGTCGGCGGCGACCACAAAACAATGCGGCGTGGTTTTCATGCCGTAAAGATGGCCGATGTCGCCGGAATGGTCGTCAAGCCATGCGGTCGCGGCGATTTTCAAATCCGTCCATTCCTTGCGCGCCTGCTCCGGCGTGCGGTAGCTGAAATTATTGGTGTTCACGGAATCCACCAGCAGCCAGACGACGCCTTTGGCCGCGAGGCCGCGCTGCAATTCCTGCATCGCGCCGGTCGCGTAATGGTTGTGGCAGAACGGGCAGTCGGAATTGTAGGATTCGATGACGACAATCTTGCCTTTGTAATCGGACAGCTTGACGGTCTTGCCGTTGATGTCCGTGCCGGTGAAGTCAGGGGCTGGTTTGCCAATCTCCACGGCGAAGGCGGAGCCGGCCAAAGCCAGCGTGGCGAACAAAGCTATAATCTTTTTCATAATTCAATTCAGTTGGGTTGATGACATTCAAAGTAACAGACGCCGCTGGTGGGTGTTTGGTTCAAAGAAAATTTACTCCAGCGCCCGGCCCAACGCCGCCAGCACGATGCCCGGCGTCAATACTTCCGGCAAAACAATCGGTTGTGCGGCGGCGTTTTTCGGATAAACCAAGACCAGCGGCACGCCAGCGCGGTTGTAGCGGTTCAGCTCCGTCGTGATGGCGTCGGGAAAATGCGTGTAATCGCCGAGCAGCGTGACGGCATTCATGGATTTTAATTTTTCGCGCACGGAAGAAGTTTCGATGCTGGTTTTTTTGTTTACCTGGCAGGTCAGGCACCAGTCCGCCGTGAAATCCACCAGCACGGGTTTGCCGGCAGCGCGTGCCGCCGCAACGGCTTCAGGGGTCCAGCGCTGCCAGTCAATGCCGTCCGCTGATTCCTTCAGCGAACCAGTGGCACTGATGTCCGGCATCGCTGTCCGCCAATTTAGTTCCTTTTCAAGCGCAAAAGCGTAGCCGCCGGCGAGCAAAATTAAGGTGACGATCGCGGCGACCGTTTTGCGCTTGCGCCCGCGCTGGAAAAATTCGCCGTAAATCCAGGCAGCCAGCGCGACGACCACCAGAAAGATTCCCAGCCACAAAACATTTTTGCCGTAGCTGCTGCCGGCAATGTTGAACAGCCAAACGACGGTCGCCAGCATCGGAAAGCCCATCGCGATCTTGAATTTTTCCATCCACGCGCCGGGCTTCGGTAGAAATTTCAGCCACGCCGGATTCCAACTCAGCACCACATACGGCGACGCGAGGCCGAGTCCAACGGTGAGAAAAATCAAAACGATGATGGAGGATTTTTGCGCAAAAGCGAAGCCGAGCGCAGCTCCCAAAAATGGCGCGGTGCAGGGCGTTGCCAGAATGGTGGCGAGCACGCCGTTAAAAAATGCGCCGGCGGCACCGTGTTTCGACGCGAGTTCACCTGCCGTGTCCAGCACGCGACCGCCGAGCGTGACTTCAAACACGCCGAACAAGTTCAGCGCGACGAGCGTGACGAGTGTAGTGAGGCAGACGATGAAAACCGGACTGCCAAATTGCATGCCCCAGCCGGCGTGATGTCCGGCCGTCTTGACGCCAATAACCAAGGCGGCGAGCGCGAGAAACGAGAGCAGCACGCCGAGCGTGTAAATCACGCCGAGCTTGCGGACGCGGTGCGGTTCGCTGTTGGCCTCGCTGACGAAACTGAGGATTTTCAGCGCGATGACCGGCAGCACGCACGGCATCAGATTCAAAATCAGCCCGCCGATGAAGGCGTAGAACAGCATTTGCCAAAGCGGTTGCGCTGGGAGTGTTGATACAGTTGCAGAAGTTGTTTCTTCGGCTGGCGATTGGTCTTTGATCGGTAATTTGATTTCAATTCCATTGGGAGATGTTTTCGTCCACGCTTGGCTTGTCCCAAAGACAAGCACGCCTGAAATTTCTTTTGGCCAGTCACCGGAAAACTTTTTTGCAGTTTTCCGAAAACAAAAAAGAGCGCTTGTATTAGCAACTTTTTCAGTTGCGGCCTGAATTTCAAAACTGTCGCGGGCGTCAGGGTAAAAATCAAATTTATCTGGCAACAACCCGGCTATATCTCCATCGAAATTACCTTCAATGATTAGTGGTCGCGTATCGCCATTCGCCAGCTTTTCCCACCACGCTTGAACTGACCAATCTTGCGATGATTGAGGAGCTTTATTTTTCCATGATTCAATGGCCGCAGCATCCGCAGAAGTTTTGGTTTCACCGCCGACAATCAGCGTGGCTTCGACATTCGTCTTGCCGGGAACGCACTGCTCCTGACATTCAAGCCACGCGACATCCACCTTCAAAACGAGCGGGCCGGGCGGCAAATTGGTCGCAAGCGTGAGCGGCACGAGCAGCATGACTTCGTTTTCGTAGCCATAAGTCGTCACCTCGGCGGGTGGAAGTTTTTCCGGCAGCGGCCACTGGATTTCGCCGGCGGTGACGCCGGGCGGCAAATCCCATTTGATTGTTGTGGCGATGCCGGAGTCGCCGGGATTTTTCCAGTAAGTGTGCCAGCCGGCGTCCATCTTCATGTCCACACCGGCCCAGATTGTGTCGCCGGGTTTCGCGGTGTCGGCGGACAGGAGCAGTTGGACGTGCGTGTGCGCGGCGCGGGTGGTCAGGGCCGCGAGGCCAAGGCAGATGGAAATGAGGACGACGATGCGGCGCACGTTGATTAGATGCCAGATTTGCCGGAATGTTTGAAGTTATTTCGCCGCCGGAAATTTATTGCTGGAAAGCGGCGGCGGTTTCCGCCAAGTTATCCGCCGTCATTATGGATGTAAAACTTCCCAAGCTGGGTGAGGGCGCTGATTCCGGCATTGTCGTCAACCTCTTTGTGAAAGAGGGCGACACGATTGCGAAAGATCAGGCCATCATGGAATTGGAAAATGAAAAGGCCGTCGCCTCGATTCCGTCCACGGCGGCGGGCGTCGTGACCAAGGTTTATGTGAAGGCCGGCGACCGCATCAGCGCGGGCCAGAAGATTTTGTCGGTCGGGGGCGATGCCCTTGCCGCAGCGGCCCCGGCACCAGCGGCCGCGCCCAAATCGGCGGCCAAAAAAGTTGCCGCGCCGGCCGCGCCCGAACCGGAACCCGTGTCGGAAGAAGAGGAATCGGCTGAAATCGAAGAAGAAGCTTCTACAGCGGAAGTTGCCACGTCACCCTCCATCCGAAAGATGGCGCGCGAATTCGGCATTCACCTCGGCAAGATTCGCGGCAGCGGTGCCGGCGGGCGCATCATCAGCGCCGACGTGCGCGCTTACATCCAGCGGTTGATGAAAGCGGCGGCCAAACCGGCGCCCGTTGCCGCAGCGGCGGCGGCCAAACCGGCGGCGGTGCAGATTGATTTCTCGCAGTGGGGACCCATTCTCAAGAAGCCGGTGTCGCCGTTGCGCAAAGTGATTGCGCGTCGCATGTCCGAGAGCTGGAATGCCGTCGCCCGCGTCACGCAGTTTGATGACATTGATTTTACGCGCCTCGGCGAGCTGCGGAAAAAATACGCGCCGGCCTACGAGGCCAAGGGCGTCAAGCTCACGCTCACGCCGTTCGTCTTGAACGCCGTGGCCGGCACGTTGCGGAAGCATTCCATCTTCAATTCCAGCCTCGATGAAGTGGCGAGCGAAATCATCCTCAAGGAATACATCCACCTCGGCATTGCCGTGGACACGGATCAGGGCTTGATGGTGCCGGTCATCCGCGACGTGGATAAAAAATCGTTGTTCGATCTCGCCAAGGAATTGGAACTGCTCGCGGCCCGCGCGCGCGACCGGAAAATTTCCGCCGACGAAATGAAAGGCGGCACGTTCACGATCTCCAATCAAGGCGCGATTGGCGGCGCCCATTTCACGCCCATCATCAACCTGCCGGAAGTGGCGATCCTCGGCCTCGGCCGCGGCGCGCTCAAGCCGGTGGTGCGCGACGGCAAAGTCGAGGTCCGCATGATGACGCCGATGGCGTTGAGCTACGATCATCGCGTGATTGACGGCGGCAGCGCGGCGCGGTTCACCGTGGACCTGTTGGCGGCGTTCCACGATTTCAAGGAAGAGTTGGTTAAAATTTAAGCGCAAATAAATTTCATGGACTTGATCAAAACGGAAATTGTTGTTGTCGGTGCCGGGCCCGGCGGTTACGCGGCGGCTTTTTATGCGGCGGACCTGGGCAAAAAAGTCATTCTCATCGAACGCGAAAAGCGGCTCGGCGGCGTCTGCCTGAATCGCGGCTGCATTCCCTCGAAGGCGCTGCTTTACGCGACGCACCAGATCGTCAACGCGCGCGAATCGGCGCATCGCGGCATCACGTTCGCGGAGCCGAGCGTGGACGTGGCAAAGCTGCGCACCTGGAAGGATTCCATCATTGAAAAGCTCGCCGGCGGCGTGGCGGCGCTCGCGAAAATGCGCGGCGTGCAGGTCATCCAGGGCCGCGCCTATTTTGAAGGCTCGAACAAGTTGCGCGTCGAGACGGAACACGGCCAGCAGTTTGTCGAATACGACAAGGCCATTCTTGCGGTCGGTTCGCTCGCGGCGATGCCGAAGGCGTTCGATCTGGGCAACCCGCGCGTGATGACTTCCACCGGCGCGCTGGAAATCGAGGACATTCCCGAAAACGTGCTCGTCGTCGGCGGCGGTTACATCGGCATGGAACTGGGCTTTGTTTATTCCGCGCTCGGCAGCAAGGTCACCGTGGTCGAGGCGCTCGACAGCATTCTGGCCACCGCTGATGCGGATCTCGCCCGGCCCGTCGTCGCGAATGCCAAAAAATCCTTCAAGGAAATCCGGCTCAAGGCGCGCGTGACGAAAATGTCCACCGTCGGCAAGCAGATCAAGGTGGAATCGGAATACAACGGCGAAAAGCTCGCGGAGCTTTACGACCGCGTGCTGGTGTCCGTCGGCCGCGTGCCGAACAGCACCGATCTCGGCCTCGAAAACACCAAGGTTGAACTCGATGAAAAGGGTTTCGTCAAGGTCAACGCCCATCAGCAGACCGGCGACCCCAGCATTTACGCCATCGGCGACATCGCGGGCGGCATCATGCTCGCGCACAAGGCGCACAAGGAGGCGCGCGTCGCCGTCGAAAACATCAACGGCGAGGAAACGGTTTTTGAAAACGTCATCATCCCGGCGGTGGTCTTCACCGATCCCGAACTGGCGTGGTGCGGCTTGACCGAGTCTGAGGCGAAGGAAAAAGGCCTGACCTATCAGGTCGCGAAATTTCCGTGGTCGGCTTCCGGCCGCGCGTTGTCCTTCGACCGCACCGACGGCGTGACGAAGATGCTGATGGATCCGGCGACGAACCGGTTGATCGGCGTGGGCATCTGCGGCGCGGGCGCGGGCGAACTCATTGCCGAGGCCACGCTGGCGATGGAAATGGGCGCGACCGCCGAGGACATCGCGCTGACGGTGCATCCGCACCCGACGCTGTCCGAAACGCTGATGGAATGCGCCGAGGTTTTCTTTGGCCACGCCACGCACACGTTCACAAAGAAAAAAGCGGTGGAGTAATTTAGGGGAGGACGTGCGATTGGGCGAATAGCGGCGGTGAACTCGCCGCATCGCCGCACTCGTGACTTTACTTTCCGGCGGCTTGGATAAATCTTCATCCGGGATTTATGAAAGCCGAGCTCCATCCTGAAATCGTTTCCAAACTTCGCATCCTCACCGTTCGCGGCCATCGCGTGCTGCTGGATGCCGACCTGGCCCGGCTTTATGGCGTCGAAACCCGCGTATTAAATCAGGCGGTGAAACGCAATCAAGACCGTTTTCCGGAGGAGTTTGCCTTTCAACTCACCGATGACGAGTTTTTGAGCATATCACAAACGGTGACATCCAGCTCCGCAGCTTTGACATCACAAACTGTGATGTCAAAGCCCGGTCGCGGCGGCCGCCGTCACCGGCCTTACGCCTTTACGGAACACGGCGCACTGCAGGCGGCCAGTGTCGTAAACAGCACGGCGGCAGTCCAAATGAGCCTTTACGTCATCCGCGCGTTTGTGAAGATGCGTGAGGAACTCACGGCCAACGTCACCATCCTCAAGCGCTTGGCGGAGATTGACAAGACGCTGCTTGAGCATGATTCGGCGTTGCGGGATGTTTACCGGAAATTGCTGCCATTGTTGCAACCGCCACCCGAACTGCCAAAACGACGCATCGGCTTTAATGCTGACAACCCGTGAGCCACAAGAGCGCCCGCATTGCCGCGATGATCGAATCCTTCCAGGGACAGGAACTGGACGCGCATTACCTCGGCTTTTTTGACTGCTTCAACCGCCAGTTTTTCTACGAGGCGCACGATGTGCTGGAGGATTTGTGGCTCAAAGACAGACACGGCGTGGATGGAAATTTTTACAAGGGGCTCATCCAGCTCGCCGGCGCATTCGTACATCTGCAGAAAAACCGGCTGCGCCCCGCCGCCGCGCTGTTCCAGCTTGCGCTGGCGAATTTGGATAAATATCCGCGCGAGCATAAGCAACTGAATTTGAACGCGGTTCAGGATTTGGCGCGAAAATGGCTTGAGGATTTGACGCGGAGCGCGTTCGGCGTCAATCCGCTGACGGCGGCCCATGTGCCAAAACTGACTTTGGAAAGGATGATTCATTGACATGAGCATGAAACGCATCGTGCTGGCGGGCGGCAGCGGCTTCATCGGCCGGGCGCTGGCCAAGGCGTTGCTGGTGCGCGGCTATCAGGTCGTCGTGCTGACGCGCACGCCAGGCCAAGGCTCCGGCTTTCTGGAGGCGGAATGGGACGGCGCGCATGTCGGCGAATGGATCCAGCACTTGAACGGCGCGGAGGCCGTGGTGAATCTCGCCGGGCGCAACGTCAATTGTCCGCACACGCAGGAGAACATTGGTGAAATCATGGAGTCGCGCGTGAATTCCGTGCGCGCCATCGCGCTGGCGTTTCAGCACATCAAGGTTCCGCCGCGCGTCTGGGTGCAGGCGGGCGCGGTCGGTTTTTACGGCGACACGAAGGATTGCCTGTGCGACGAAAGTTCACCTGTCGGCACCAATGCGCTGGCTGGCGTCTGCAAAATCTGGGAGGACGCCTTCAATGCCGTGGAAGCGCCGAAGACACGAAAAGTTTTGCTGCGAATCGGTTTTGTGCTGGGCCGCGACGGCGGCGCGCTGCCGGTGTTGAGCGAGTTTACCAATAGATTTCTCGGCGGCAGCGTCGGCGGCGGCAAACAATTCATCAGTTGGATTCACATCGCGGATTTGACGCGGATGTTTGTTGAAAGCATCGAACGCGAAAATCTGTCCGGCACCTACAATGCGGTTGGACTTAATCCCGAGATGAACCGGTTCTTCATGCGCGAGCTGCGCCATGTGCTGCACCGGCCGTGGAGTCCGCCGGTGCCGGCGTTTGTCGTGCGGCTGGCCGCGCGGTGGATGAAAAGCGAACCATCGCTGGCGCTGGCCAGCCAGTGCTGCGCGCCCATCCGGTTTTTGGAAGCCGGGTTTGAATATCAATTCCCGAAACTGCGCCCGGCGTTGAAGGATATTTACCCGTAGCGCTGGTCAGATCAGGGCATCGGCGATCACTTCGGCCATGTGCTGCACCCGGACCAGCGCCAGATGCCGGATTTGCTGGCGGCAACTGGTTCCCGACGCCACATAGATGGTTCCGAACGGCTGGTTCCGGAACACCTGGATGATCGGCTCGGCGACTTTCAGCGAGAGTTTGTATTTCGATTCCAACATGCCGAACGCGCCCGCCATGCCGCAGCAGCCGGCCTCGAGCATCGTCACGTCCCGCTGCGGCATCCGGGTGGCCAGTTGATACATGTAGTCCGTATTGACCAGTGCTTTGGTGTGGCAATGCGCGTGAATCATCATGCGCG
>Ga0182016_10004652_pt1 | contig 15104 bp, 15 predicted proteins | sample 712S2MmetaG_FD_120491 | JGI IMG/M metagenome (GOLD analysis project Ga0182016, IMG submission 120491) | Permafrost microbial communities from Stordalen Mire, Sweden - 712S2M metaG | ecosystem: Environmental > Terrestrial > Soil > Wetlands > Permafrost | place: Sweden: Stordalen | collected...
ATAGATGTATGGATTGTAACAGATGAATATTCGATTATTGGACCTAAATATGTACGGGACATTTTAGAACCAGCTATAACTTGAAAATGGTCATTGTAAAATTTGTCCAACTTATCAAACAAATTTTGACGATAGGTATCTAATTTATGACCTCTTTTATCTCTTACTGTTAAAACCTTGTAACATAGTTCTATGAACTTCATGTTTAATGTCGGAGTTTCTAGTTTATATTGTAAACAGAATAGATAGTACGCTTTGATGAATTGGTATACTAGTATGGTGAGATGATTCATACGAATCACAACATCTTTAATGGTATCTAAAGTTGCCGGATCTTTAACGATGGGCTTCAGGATGCCCTTTTTGGATGTATAGATTAAGTTCGCCGTTTTTTAGTTTATATTTATTGAAATGAAATGTTAAATTAATAAAAAAATCAATCATCGGAACGGACTGTACCTATAGTAAATAAAAAAAGAAAGCATCAAATTTTTTCGTTTAATTAGGAGATACTCACTCGCGCTTGATCTTATCATTTTATAATAATGAATAAAATATTCGCTCAATATCCAACGAAACGTTTGATATAATTCCACCACTTTTGAATCCAAGAAATACGCTGTTCCTCTTTTGAGAGAGCACTTAAACGTAGCATCCACATGTCTCTCTTTGTGTCTGTATATGATGACAACATTTCTTGGGCATTGTTAATATCATTTTTGTATTCGTTGGTTAGAACATCTTCTTCATATTTATCCAACCAAAGATTAACATTGATTTCACTCAAAAATTCGTTAAACGTTTCGTACCTAGGAACTAACACATCTACACACTCATTCAAACGACTCTCATCGCCCTCTTTATGAGCTTCATAATAAGCATTAATACTCGCAGATAGTGACATTAGTAGATTATTTTTTATAGAAAACACTTTATAAAAAATCAATATTTTGTTGTGAGACAATACTTTATTCACACTTAAATCTTAATCCTACTGGGAATCTAGGAACGTTATTTTTTTCTGTCAACCCCTGATATTTCACAGTCAACCATTTATCTTTCCACAGAGTATAATTTTCAAAGCATTGCTTCAAAAATCCAACATCACCTTCAAGTTTAGCATTGAACTTTACACCATCATGAGTAACACATACAAATGATCCAACATGACCTTTCAGTTTTCCTTTTCCTTCTTCAATTCCAACAACAAGAAACTCACCATCATCAAAACTCTTCATTTTCAATAGATCATTACTACGACCAAATTGGTAAGCACCTAGTTTGGATCTCATAATAGCCCCTTCATAGCCTTGATCCATAAACAACTTAAATTTGATCATAGCATCTGAATCTGTTGATGCTACCAATGTTTCAACAACATTGATATTTGGATCTTTATCCAATAACAGACCACATAGACGCAACCAACGATCATGGAATGATAACGATTTCACCACAAGATCAAAAACATGATATTGAATAGCTTGATATCCATCAATGGGCTTTGTTTTTTGATTGATGATTGATGTCATTTGTTCAAAATTATTCTTCATTTCATGTGTATACAATTCACCATCAAAAACGTATGTGCCACTTGGGAAAAGTTTTTCAAAGGTTTCATTAATATGTGGAACGCTAATGATAGGTTTTCTTGTTCTGGACCATAGAGTACATGTACCATCACTTACAGTAGCAACACATCGATGACCATCTAGCTTAGGTTGGATGTAGGCTGGATATACTAGTTTATGTCCATATTCATTGAACTTGTGAGCAAGCATTGGACTGATTCCTCCTTTAATAAGTGTAGTATCAACCTTATCATCTTCAGCTAAATCGATAGAAATAACATATCCCTTTTTGAGTTGTTTAACATGTTTCTTTTCAGCTTCGGACATAGCTTGTTGCTCTGGTGTTGTTGCATTCTTCTTACCGATATTTTTACCTTGTTCAATAACATCGCTTGTACTTTGAGGATGATCTGTGCCTACATGTCCATACTCAGTTGTAATGACATTCTTATCAACTGATAGCTTCCAATATTCAACAGCAGATGTTTTGGTCTTCTTATATAGAACAGGGAATTTTGTTGTTTGAGACATGTTCAATTATTATTTATTAATTTTAATTTAATAAAATATCAATTCTTATTATTTTTTAAGCAAATACAAACATAGTATTGGTAATATATCGTTCTTTAATTCCATGTGAACATGGACCACTAGGAAGCGGAAGCATATCAAACACGATCTTATATCTACATGGAATCATATAATCCGTAAAATTCCCTTCATAGACACGAACCTTTGACTTGATAGTAATGATGGCGTCTTCATCTTCTTTACCAAGACTAATAGTATGAGGATTTTCTTTACTGTTGATCCATCGATGATATGCAGAAGAATTAGTATCACGATTAGATGAAAAACCTTGAAGTTTGTACTTCAATGTCACGGTCGAGCCCTCAGTTTCAATTTGACCATTGTAATCAGTAAAATTCCATGGATCATGCCAACTAAATTGGCCGTTGGGCTCAAGTTTCATTTTTTCCAGTCCTGCACAAAACCCGAAACCTTTTTTGAATAATGATTGAATTTCTTCATCATCCGATACTTCACGTGTAATTTGCTCTGAGCAATAAATCTTCAAATCTTTATAAAGTGTGATTTCATTTTCTTCAGACAAAAAAGGATGTGGTGATGGTGTAAATCTAACTATTTGACTAGTAGACCATCCAATATCAGGACGCATAGGTGAAAGTCTAATAGCATTGGAATAACGACGCGACAGTTCGTTTAAAGAACACTGAACTTTTTTACCATCATCCCATTGGAATAACAAGGTTGTTGGGCTTGTAGCCGTAACAATCCCTTCCACCTTAGTTCCATCGGCATCAAAAACTTCACATGAACTCGTACAATCTATATTTCCACAAGCCGAATTAAATACAAAGGTGATGTAACCGAGTCGTTGACCATCTGCAGTGGGACATGCCCACAACTTGTTATGACATCGCATATACTGAAAAACTTCAGACATTCTATTTGGTAGAGATATTATAACAATTATAATAAATAAAAATTTCAATTCTTAGTGTCTATACAAGTGTCGGATAAGCATACGTCACACCGCCTACGTTAGTTGTTCCATCAACGCATCCAGTATAGAAATTAGTACCAAAGGCACCGTTTAGATTAACTGGTACATTTTCTTCAGGGATATTTGATGATCCAGGACAATAAGGGAAATATTTGTATGTAGAATCTCCACAATAATATCCAGCAAGTGTCTTACCAGTACATACTTTGTTTCCACAAAGATATCCATTTCCAAATACATTCAAGTTATTGGGAGCCCAACATACTTGACCATAGGGGCATGGATTTACTTCTGAGTAAAAACTAACAGCTTCGAAACATTCATAAACTAGACTATTATTACAATAAGCACCTGTTGTATAACCTGGAAGAATTTGACATGATGTAATAGATGAATTATAATTATTTGAAGTACAACGAGCATTACCACCAGATCCCAAAACACCATCTTGATTTACATCAACGGCATTTGAATCGTAACAAAATGATCCAGATGTACATGTTGTCGACGAGGCAAGAGTTCCTCCAGAACATTGATAAACAAGCCCTGAAGAAGAGCAGTAATTTCCATTAGCTAGATTCTTACAGAACGTAGTTTGACATGCTGCAGTACCAGATCCAGTGACAACACAAGTTTCTCCAGAAGGACATGAACTCAATGTTGTAGTTGTTCCTGAACATGAAGTCAGCGAATTTGGAAAAATTGGATCACAGTAAGTTCCAGAAGTCTTTTGATTTGTGGCGCAATATGTATCTTGGCATTGGGCAGTCGTTGATCCAGTGGTAACACATGTTAGAGGAGAGCATACAGTATCACTTTGCAAAACTTGATTTTTACAAACGAATACATCATTATTTGTACCGCAATATTGACCATTCTGCTTTTGTCTGCATGAATTGGTGGCACCACAAACGGTAACGAAAGCTACTAGAAAAATAGAGAGGATAAAACGAGACATTGTTAATTACTAATAATTTGTTTTCTGAATTAAAAAATCAATTTTGTTTTTCTGATCACTGTATTATTTCTGTAGCTCTGAAGTAGTACCATTCTTTGTACAAAATTTGAACTATTCCATGATCATGCTTGTTATATGTCCAGTAAGTGAATGGATCTATTATACCATTTTTTAATGAAAAGGTGATCGGATCGAAACCAGTACATTTTGACAACTTCCCTAGAGAAGCGTTGGTATCTTTGTATATCATTCCATAATCTTGCTCTTTTACTTTATTGAATTTCATGAAATTTTCGAGTAGACGTGATGTAACGCCTTGAAGTATAGCTATCTCACCTGTATACAGAGCAAACAATTTCCATCGCTGATATATCAGCTCTTTAAAATGCTCTTCAGATATCACATGTAGCATATAAAGTATACGTAAATCTTCATTTCCCACATTCAATAAAAGTCTTCGTCTTTCTATCATTGATGGAATGTGATTGTATTGAGAATAAATTTTATGATGCATAATAGTTTTGTGGATCTCACATGGATTGTTGATGTGATTGTTGTTATTTTGTCGTTCCATATGAGGATTATGGAACCATGAATCAATTTCAATTTTTTGTTCGGTGTTCCAATCGAATCCCGTCTTACATACAGTGCAATACATCATAAAGCATCCAGATATTTTGAAAATCAAAGAATGACATGATGGGCATGGTTTTGAATCTTTTTTAAGTAAAGCCAATGTAGCAATAGTTTGCGGATTGCATATATGAGTAGAATTTTTTATTTCTTCACATACATTACATGATATGCTATCACAGTCAGGACAAACTCCAAAATTATTGGAAATTACTCCATAGCATCCAACTTTTGGACATGGGCGTTTAACATTAGTCGACAATACAACATTCATATCTTCATCGTAGTATTCATCGCATTCGTTAATTGATTCTTGTAGGTTAGACAACATAGCATCATTGTATATTTTTACTAGATAGGATCTTATCTGCTGAAGTTCGTATTCGGAATGATAAGACAGTTTAGCAATATGAACATTATCATACAGTTCAATAAATTGTTTGCCAAATGAATATGAGAATTTGTTTGCTCCTGTATTAGTCCGTTTATAATCATCATACTCTTCTTCTTCTTCAAATATAATACCTTTGAACACCATATCACGCTCCAATAGCGTCATATAAAGTTTTGGAAATGGCTTCAATTTAAATTCTCTATATCTAAGTAGAGATCTAATAGATTTATAATTTTGAGTATTCGAAGTAGTCATAAATTGAAGTTTTTCGAGTTCAAATAACAATGTAATCTCTCGCTGCTTAAAAGTTGTCGACAAGAAATTCGGTCTGAATGATTTCGACAGAAATTCATATTCCCATCGTTGATCGCATGATGGACATTTTAATGTTGTCAACTTATCAAGATATCTTTCACCACATGCATTACATATCTTTTCGTTACATTTAGGACATGTAATAGTGGTTGCCTTAGTTTCCAAACAAACACAACAAGACGACATGATCTATTATTTTACAAAAAAAATAATAAATATCTCAATTCTAATTTACATAAACGTAATCCCATCAATAGTAAGATCTACAAGCTCCTCTTTTTTAATGCAATGCAATAAAGACTGACTATTACAATAATAAGCTACTTCTTGTTTACCAATTTCGTAATTACGACTTGGAATCATTTTAATATCCCATTTAAACACTGTCGAAATTATATTCTTATCAGAAAGCATCTCTTGATCGTAAAACGATCGTTCTTCATCTGTCATCACAAAATAATAATTCATAGTATGAATAGTAGCAATACCGTTATGTACAGGCATCATTGTACGTGATTCACATTCATCACAAAATAAACGATGTACCCCACTCATATGATAATGATAACAACTGTAACAAATATAGTTATCAGCATGATATGTACCTAAATCTATTTTGGATTTTAATAATAATGCATCTTCTTTAGAACAAGACAATTCAATATCTTTTCTCTTCAAAACTAGTTTGTCAACACCATATGTATCAAAATCCCAATACTTGAGAACTTTCTTAAACACCGGTAATAATGACGATGGTATTGTAAACCAAAACGATGTAGTTTCTTCTACTGGATCAAATCTATCCTCAATGTAATGGTTGTTCACATAATTAACGCACACAACATGAGGAATATTTAACTTTTTCTTCAATAGAGACATCTGATGTTTTAGAAGATGCATAGCTAAAGCTTCTAATAGCCATTGATCAGCGAAAGAGTGAAATTCTGCAATAGATAATGAATCCCAATCGGATAGATCCACTGTATTATTAGTATAAAATTCAACGGCCTTATCAACAAAATGTTTAACATCGTTGAATATATTGGGATCTTTTTTCCAAGGGCCCTCAATCATAGCGCGAATAGAATCCGAATGTTTAATAAGAATTTCCATATCTGTCTATTAGTATGATAAATAAATTATAAAAATATCAATTGTGGTTTAAGATGATCCACTATAATATATAAAATGGGAATTAACTCATTAACAACATTTCTCAAAGCAAAATGTCCTAATTACATTGACTCAGTAGATGTTTCACAACTAAAGAAAGTTGCAATTGATGGCCACCAATGGATGACTTCATCTATGAAAATGGGATGGAAAACCTTATTTGAAACATTCGATAATCCATTTCAAGAGACGACACCAAATGATGAAGAATATGTTAAAAAGGAATGGTTAAAAGATGCAATTAGATTTACTATAAAATGGTTGGACATGGGCGTGGTTCCAATATGGATCATAGATGGTACCTCACCAGCTTCAAAAAATAATGAAAAGGAAAAACGTCGTAAGGCGCAAGACAGTGCTTTAGTTCGTATGGAAGAATTGAAAGAGCAATTAGCTGTTGATGCTGATATTAACGACAATGATCTTGTGACAGATGTTTGGATGTTAGACTCTAAACCAACCATATCAATAGAAGATCGAAAAAAGATAGTCTCTTGGAGACAACAACAAAAATCATTGAATAGACTTTGGATTCATGAATTGAAAAATGTTTTTACTGAATTAGGTATACCATTCGTTCAGGCGGTTGACGAAGGGGAACGCGCTGCATATATGCTTCAATATGATGAACGTGTTGATGCTGTATTTTCAACTGATAGTGACTTATTAGCGTATGGATGTTCAATCGCTATCAACTCATTCAAAGTTGAAACTAAAGCATCAAAGCGTGTGATGCCTTATTATAACTTGAAGTATATTCTATCAGCACTTGAATTAACCCAAGAAGAGTTTTTGGAATTTTGTATATTATGCGGAACTGATTTTAATCATAACATAGAGAAAATTGGTCCTGTGAAAGCATATGAATTGATCAAAAGTTACAAAGCTATTAAAAATCTTCCATCAGTGTACAAAAAGATTCCTCTTGATGTAGAAGTATTAAATTATGATGAATGTATACGTATATTTAGTCGAGTACCATCTAATGATCTCATTGAAACTACAAACATTCCCACACTAGAGATAGACAAATTCAAATGGGAAAATTGCAGTACATTTTTGGTTAATTATTTCGGCAAATCTTCAGCCAATTGGTTACTTCAAGATATGAAGAGAGTATCAATTCCATGATCGTAATTGAATATTTTTTCTTTTTTAATTTATTTTTTCAAAAAGAAACCCTAATGTAAACATGGAGATCCAACAACCTCAAACTTCAGTAATGACAAGAGATCTTGTCATTACATCTTTGCATTCATTTTTGTGCCATGAAATTCAATCAACTATTATATCAGCATTAAAACAAGGTGCTTATATGATAGATCTATGTACATTAGATGATACAATGTTTTGGTTCTTCCAAGAAAATGGAAGATTATTAATGATGATAGAAGAAACAATTAATTCGATAGAAACATGGGGAGAATTTCCAGAAATTGTACAAGCTATTAAAGTTAATAGAATTAAATTTAATTTAATATTTACATCAAACAATACCATTATGATATGTTTAGAGACGATTTAAAATCTCATTTACTGCTTGTTGCAATGCATCAACTTTGGATGCTAAATCTGTCAATTGAGATATTACTGGAGATAGATCAGTTGTTGAAGTAGTCGATGTATCAGTTGATGTAGCCGATGATGTAGCTGTTGGATCAGTTGATGTAGCTGTTGAATCAGTTGATGTAGTGGAAGGATCAGTTGATGTAGCTGTTGAATCAGTTGATGTAGTGGAAGGATCAGTTGATGTAGCTGTTGAATCAGTTGATGTAGCTGTTGAATCAGTTGTTGAAGTAGTAGTTGAAGTAGTAGCTGTTGGATCAGTTGATGTAGCTGTTGGATCAGTTGATGTAGCTGTTGGATCAGTTGATGTAGCCGATGATGTAGCTGTTGAATCAGTTGATGTAGCCGACGATGTAGCTGTTGAATCAGTTGATGTAGCCGACGATGTAGCCGACGATGTAGCCGACGATGTAGCTGTTGGATCAGTTGATGTAGCTGTTGAATCAGTTGATGTAGCCGATGATGTAGTGGAAGGATCAGTTGATGTAGCTGTTGAATCAGTTGATGTAGCTGTTGAATCAGTTGATGTAGCTGTTGAATCAGTTGATGTAGCCGACGATGTAGCTGTTGGATCAGTTGATGATGTCGTTGGTTGAACATACAATTGATCCAATTTAGAAATCAACGAAAACAAAGTTTGCTCTAATAGAGACATACGATCGGTAAGTTTTGCGGGTGTTGCAGTAGACATATGTTGTTTTTGTATAAATAATAAAAATTATTATTTAACATCCTTTAAAAAAATAGAAATGTCTCAACGAGCTCTATTAGTTGGTATGAACTATTATAGAACACAAAATCAACTTCAAGGGTGCATAAACGATTGTCATCGTGTTGCTGATGTTCTTCGAACTGTATATAAATTTCCATCTGGAAATATGTCATTTATGACTGACGATCAACCACCAGCCAATAGCACCTTTCCTATTAAAGAAAATATAATTAGAGAGCTTCAAACTCTAGTTCAATCAACAAAACCTGGTGACGTATCAGTATTTCATTATTCTGGTCATGGAATGCTAGATAACAGTGCATCTAGTACAAATATAAATAATCCAGGTGTTGATGATGCTCTCATACCAGTTGATGTTTTAACTAAAGGATATTACGATTCATCAAGAGAAATAAAAGATGATGAATTATGGGGTATTGTCAACCAAATCCCAGCGGGTGCTATATTATTTGTGATCATTGATGCCTGTCATAGCGGGTCCGAGCTAGATTTGCCATATAATTTGCATATTGATCCTAGTCAAAAAAACCGATATACCGTTGAGAAAGTCGAAAGACGTCCTGAAACTCAAGGTACTATTATTATGATAAGTGGATGTAAAGATAATCAGACAAGTCTTGATACTGTGGACAATAACAGACGTCCTGCAGGTGCTCTCAGTTATGCTTTATGTGATTATATTGTTCATCATGCAAATGATACTATAAATTTTGTCGATTTTTTGACTGCTATTAGACAGACAATAATCAATACAAATCCAGGAGTTCCTGATATTCAAGAACCACAATTGGATTTTGGACGCCTTTGTGATTGTGGTTTGAATTTCACACTATTACCTAATGGTATGGCTACTCAACTAAGCGCTCTGGATATAAACAATGCTAAAGACATACTACATAAGATATATCACAAGGAAATTCCAACGCAAGAAGAGATGAAATTGATAGCTAATGCTACTGCTTCAAATAAAGTTAATAAAACCCGATCTAAAGGGCCCTTTATTTTCAATATTATTAGAGATAATAGAGGAACAAAAAATATTTATTAAAATAATATTTATTTCATGTTAGAATGGTATATTTATTAGAACGCTTTATTCAAACTAAACATCATAATACAGTTTTTGTAATCGTAAGGAATGAAATTTGGAATTTCAACAATTTTTAGATATCGCTTATGATAATTTGGATGCTCAAGTAGAGGTATATCATGTACAAACTTAGACTTGATGTTATCCACTAAACAAAACTTGATAGGATCACGCATGACTTTAATAATATCATCAACAAATTGACGATCTAAATGTATCAATAATTGCCACGATGCCTCTTCCAACCTGTTCATCAAATAATTCAAACAATATTGAAAGTTTGCGTTATTTGCATCTTTGACATAATTTGGAATAGTAGGATCATACAAATGTTCATAACATTTTACCCACAAACTACGTACATTATCAACAAAAGTTGTCAGCGTGTTCTTCAATTGGTTCAAGTCTCTTTCGTTTGGTGTATCATATAACCATTCAATACATTTCATATCAAATCTGTAATTGATGTATTTGAAGTGAGCTAAAATAAACCTTTTCATTTCAGAATCTTTATCTTTAGATACAAGATCAACAACATGAATAGCACATCTAATAGGTTCTGATTCTATACATGATACTACAGCATTATCAGCACTGAGTAACAAATCCATCAACTTTTTCAATGATGTATGAACTGCATCGCTTACATCTGATCGAACTTTCAAGTCGGTTCCTTTAATGTAATCATTGAACATATTCCATCTATACCATTTTGCATGAAGATCTTGGATAGCATCACGAACAAGTGCAACAAAGTTTTCAGTATACATAGATTTAGAATCGTAAATCCACGAATACCAATTTGCACACTCGTTGGTCACGGGAAGAACGATATTCTCTATGGGATCTTGTTCTCGTCTTGGAATAAATGATGGTCTTTTACGGCCTAGAAGCGTATCAAAATTGGTAACGACATCCACGATTCCCATAGATGAACAAACTTCATTAATACGCGACCTATAGGTATATTCTGAACCATTTTCGGCTTTGAAAGTTTTGCAGCACTCTGGAAAATACGATTCGTCATAGGTATAGTCATATGTTTTAGAATATGCATAACCACCATTGCTAGTATAATAACTTGATGTTTCAGTTCGTGTTCCAGCTGTACGATACACGGGGAAATAAAAGAATACATAAATTTCGTACATGCACTCAACAACGTTAATAGCTGCAGCATATGGTATGGTAATAAGTACAATTGGTGATGTCTTTTCTATCAACGTAACAAGATCATCAAACTTTGACTTCAAATTTCCATTATAAACTCGATCAAGTTTATACCCATACTTTTCGTTGTAATGAACAAGAGTTTTCCATTGAGTCCATGTATGTTTAAACGCTGACAACTTTTCTTTTAGTTGAGCTACAAATGTCTCAGATGCCTCAGACAAGTTCTTGTACAACCAACTTTTCCATTCATTCTCATTTTGTATGAAATCATTGAACGATGAATACTTTGAATATGGTTCAACATCCAAGAAACTGATATCTACTTCCATTTCGTGAAACAATTTCTTATAATTGTAATATCTTTGTTTGAACAAATGTACAGCATACATGCTTCCTTGTAATTCTGGATCATTGGGTGGATTTGTTTTATTTTCATTCAAATAAGTCAACAATTTTGTGAAATTATTTACTACAAGAATATTATCATCTTCATTATTGATCATAGTTGTAATAACATTCATAGCCAACTCATGCAAATCAGTCATCTTGTAATAAAATTAAAATTAAAATGTAATAAAAAATCAAATTTGATTTTTATTAAAAAATGTTAGATATTAGATATTAAACATCAACTATGTCTACATATATTAGATATGAAGGTCTTGGTACTACGCGAACATGTCTTGGATCTCATGAAATTGTGGTACCTAATAAGCATGAGATAGATGAAGTACGAAATCATTTGACGAATAACGCTAGTTATCAAACACTTTCCTATGAAGCCAAACAAAATTATCTTGATATCTTACGGTATATGGAAGCAGATAACATGATCATTCAGACGTGGGACAAGGGATTTGTGCTAAATCAAAAAGAACTAAACATCATCCCTTTAGCTGAGGGTCGATTTTTGCGCAATGGAAAGCGATACTAAGAATAACAATTGATATTTAAATATTATTTATTTAAAAAAAAGATAAATATGAATAGCGCTTGGTATGACAAAGCTATTTTTGAAAAACTAGAGTTCATAAACTCTGGAACTTCAGAACATGAAGATGAGCCTATTAAACTATGGATATGGATTGATAATTTCCAAGACATACAAAGATGTATGTAATGTATTAAAAGCTAAATCTTACTGCAAATATGTTCTCAACGAACACATAGATAACGTAAAGAAAGTAGTAGAATGTAGATATCTATTAAAACTGGAATATGAACATTATGTTTTTAGTATAGGCCATGGTAAATTAAATACCTATTCATTCGATTGTGTATACCTGCTGTAATCATTCAAACCACATTCTTTCAAGTTTACTATCTCGTTGCAAAATATCAAGAACGGTAGGGGATGTCGCATTTTTTGATTTCAAAATCCATTCACTAAATGAATTGATATCAACTTCATTTCCAAGTCTTTCAAATAGGTATGGATGAGCCCATTTCTCTTTAAATGATAATACAATCTGTGCCTGTGATTTTCGATCATTATAGAGCCTAGTTTTTGAACTACATTCTTCCATGCGGGATATGAGATTACTTAGATAAGCTTTGAATTTATTAGCATGGTTTATTTTTATTTCATCTGTTAATACATCATCCGAATTTCCATTGAGAACCAATCGTTCAGTCATATTCAAATCTGAAATACTTCCCACATGAAGAATCACATTATGATGCAACTGACAATACTCATACCGCTTTACTTTAATAATAGGCAGAAAAATATCAGAAGTTTTGTAATGAATGTATACAACCAACCCTTCAGGGATCAATCCATAGTCATTTGGATTTTTGACCATTTCATTTTGAAAATATTGAAGTTGATCATCAAAGTTATCTTTATTACGATCTATGATCCATTTTTGTGTGGAACTGAAAGGCCATTGGAAAGGAATACCATTTGAATCGATACCAATCAAAGGAACCAATTTCTCTTCTTGATATTTAGTTACAATAGGATTCAGTTTGGACATAAGTTCAAAAATACCAGATTTATCAGGATTATCTTCCAAGTATTGTTTATCTTGAGTCGATAGCAACTTAAATGCCATTTGTTTGAATGTTGTTGATGAAATGTTTGGTTGAATTGGTACTTCATTTAACGATCCCAATGTGTAACATTCAAACGAATGTTTATATTTATCATACCAAATTTGAATATTACTACCATCATATTTTGGTGTAGCGATAAGATCTATGTCCATATTAGAAATCCAGTCATCTAATATGGACTGGATATCAAAGTGACCTTTTATTTCATGATAGTTGAAAAATTTGTTCAATGAAAAGATCCATTTTTTAGTACTGGCATCATATATGGTTCCACGACAAGCCCATTGCCACTGATTATTGAACCTACATGTCTCGTAGTATTTCAACTTAAACATCGAATTGGATGACTTCAGACTAACATCATGACTTTTGAACCATGATCTCATTTTATCGATGTCATCATCCCATTGAGATATAAACACGTCCTGGAGTTGCTTTTGACACTCTATCCAATAAGTTAGGTAGTTCATAATTAACGTATTATATTTGATAATAAAAATATAAAAAAATCAAATATTTTAAGAACATATCTTTTTGTAATAAAACATACAAGTACATTGTGATGAAGGATGGCATATTAATCCTAGGGGTAATATAAAAATATTCCCATCTACGCCAGATGCTCTACCTGAAAAAGTAACATCAAGTATTACATTTGCTCAAGAGTTGGAGTAATTGAGACGGATAGATTGTCCGTCATGGCTTGTTTGTGGATGTACGGGATATCCTCAACAGAATAGATTTGTTCATCCGTATGAATTTGTTGATGGTCAATTCGAAGATCCATTCGGTAGAAATTTTTTTCTTATTAACGAGTTGGTGGTGTTTCAGCGATATCCTGATGAACAATTGTTAATGTGCAATTATATCAACAAATCCAATACTCACAATTAAGTGACAAATTAAACGATCCTTACACTTGGGATTATTATTGCAACTATACAGAAGTTATTCTGCCTAAATCATTTGCAATCGAACGAGACTGGTTAGTCTTCGTATTATTGGTCGGAAGAGATCTTTGTATCTTCAACGCTGGACTGATAAATTGGTTATGATGGAAGTATCGTATAGATAGAATTGATAAATATATAAGTAAATATATTTATATTCATATTATTACAAATGGAATATTTAATGACACTTACAACAGTGTATGGTAAACAAGAAACATATAAATTTAATCATTTACAAACCATGGTTAATTCACTCACGGCAACTATTTTTGATAAATTCAAGTGGGTTCATGAAGATCGTATAGAACGGTTTGGAGTCAATGCATTTAATAGGAGAGTTGTTGATAACTATAGAGTCGATCCATGGTATGTAAATAAAAAATTTCTTCCTATTACACATGCAGTTTATAGTAAATGTTTATTTATAAGTCAAAATGATATTATGAACATTAAATGTGGTCACAAATTGAATATAAGAATAGAAGGTATTCAAACAAGTACTGGAAAGGAGATAGAATGTAATGTCAAACGAAATATAAAACTATTAGAAACGCGTATGTGTAATATATCTATTTTCATTCAAGGTGGTATGAAACCATCTATTACAAAGAAACCTGGAACTGAATGCTTTATTTTGTTTGAACCTATAACATCTTATTATTTTGAATGTACAAACCCTATTATACAACATTGTTTTGATTCTGAACAATATCAAATGTACGCAACTACAATTACCAATCACAATAAATGTCCTGTATGCAGAAATTATGATATGAACTCACAAGCTTTTTTTGCTATGTAAACGCAAAGAATTTAGCTTTTTAGTGTTTGATCGTACATAATTATCACTAAAATAAGTTAATGTCATTAATCCGTCTCTAGTCATGTTAGTTGTGTATTTAAGCAATATTGTAACGCGAGAGTCTATATTTCTACCATTACCATCGTCAAATGACCAT